>Ga0163215_100943_pt1 | contig 26858 bp, 25 predicted proteins | sample SynspAceP_FD_185934 | JGI IMG/M metagenome (GOLD analysis project Ga0163215, IMG submission 185934) | Saline lake microbial communities from Ace Lake in Antarctica - Synechococcus sp. Ace-P (Hybrid Assembly) | ecosystem: Environmental > Aquatic > Non-marine Saline and Alkaline > Saline | place...
TTGCACAGCATCCTTTTTTGACGCTAAAAACAACAAATGCTGCACTGCGTGATGAAATAGCCGCGGGTTCTCACGCGCCATCACGCAGTACGTGATTGGCGCTTACCGGATGTGATGAAAAATCGACTGAATCAGGAGTGCCACGTGTCAAATTCGTCATGAGAAACCAGCCCGGAAAGGCAACTGCCTGTTCCCCGCAAGTGGGTATACCTGAGCGAAACCGTCCTGCCTCACTCTCTCCCCACAGCAAAAAGCCCCATCCTTTCGGATGGGGCTTTCGCGCGGAATGCACAGATGCCGGACGGAGTGTCAGCGCTGCATATTCGCGAGGGGCTTCGGAGTTTCGTGGGGAGTAGGGGGGTGGAGCCGGCCGGGAGGGGAACCGGCCCCATCCGTTGGGTAAGCCCTGATTAACAGTCGTCTTAGTTGACGAAGCTCGGCGAACCGTCGTTGCCGGCGCGGTCGTAGCGGATCTGGTCATTCGAGAAGCCACCGACTGAAGCGGTTGCGGTGTAATCAATGCCGCCCTGAGGTGCGGTGAATGTTGGCGACCCATCGTTGCCAGCGCGGTCATAGCTGACCAGATCGTTGGAGACGCCGACTGCGTAGGTGGCGGTGCCCTGGGCAGCAGGAACATCATAGGCGTCGAGAGCTGTAGAGGCTGCGAAGGCACCGGTGGAAGCTGCGAGGGTCAGGCCGAGGGCGATAAGAATCTTGTTCATTGGGGTAGTCCTTTCAAATGGGGTTCGCGTCTTGGGAGGACAGCGTCAGATTGTTTGTCTGTATGGTTCGGGGTGACGATGTCTGGGCGGGCAAAAGGTTCCGCCGCTGATTGTCCCCCGCGGTCATTGAGGTCTTAGTTGGTGAAGGTCGGCGAACCGTCATTACCGGCGCGGTGGTAGATTACCTGGTCGCTGGAGACGCCGCCGACTGAAGCGGTTGCCGTGTAATCAATGCCGCCCTGAGGTGCTGCGAATGTTGGCGAACCGTCGTTGCCTGCACGGTGGTAGACGACCTGATCGTTGGAGGCGCCGCCGACTGAAGCGGTTGCGGTGTAATCAATGCCGGACGCATCGAAAGCCTGCGGAACGTAAGCGTCGAGAGCGGAAGACTCTGCGAAAGCGCCGGTGGAAGCTGCGAGGGTCAGGCCGAGGGCGATGAGGAACTTGTTCATGGTCGTTTTCCTTTATGTGTGTTTGGTCTGTGTGGTCTTGATCTTGGTGAGAAGCGTGTGGCCCGTTGTTCGTGTTGTTCGGGCCGCGCCGTTCCGATGACCGAGAAATGGACCTGTCGCTGATGACTTGCGAACCACATGGATGTGATCGGCGCGTGGCCAGAGCGTGAGCGGATTAGGGGGGTGGCGCTATAAGTACGAAATTATCGTAATAAATACAGCGAGATAAGCAGGATGTCCGGCTGTGAACGACGTCCCATTGTCAACAGCAGGCCACCCGCAGCGTTCACAATTTGGCGCCCGGAAAATCCATCAAAACCCGCATTTCCGGGCTTTCGCACAGCACCGTTTTTTGACGCTAAAAACAACAAATGCTGCACTGCGTGATGAAAGACCCACCGGTTCTCACGCGCTATCACGCAGTACGTGATTGGTGCTGACCGGATGTGATGAAAATGCGACTGAATCTGGGGTGCCACAGGGCAAATTGGCCACGAAAACGGCTCCGCAGGCAATTGCATGCGGGGCAACGGCCTATTGTTGCCGTGCCACGCGCTCCATCAAAAAAACGAAATATCCAGCGGTTGGTCATTGAGGCAAACCGACAACTGAGCTCACTTTTATATACAGTTCGCTCAACACTTTTATTTTAGAAAAAACTAAATCAACAAAATCAAAGTGTTACAGAGGGAATTGTCACTTTCCATTAAACTTCGTTTGTTAGCATAGGGTGGACATCAACAAGGGGAAATGCTGTGGCTGCTTCGGGGACCAATTATCTGCAGAGAGAAGAATCCTTCATGTACGACCGCGAGGTGCGGTTCAAGATGGAGGAAACAATGAACGAGGCTCGGATCGAATACACCGAGAAGGGCGTCATGCACATGGCGTCGCGCCGTTGCCAGTTGATCGGTATTTCTCCGAGCAGCGCCGTTCTTGCTATCATGACCGAGTTCAAGCTCCCGAAGGAGTTTTGCCTTGATGTTCCCGAGGCGCGGATTTCCAGCATCGGCTGCGTCTTGACCCGCACCTACACCACCAACACGATCGAAGTGCGCTTCCTGCGGATGGTCACCGAAAAGGAAATGCACCGGATCTTCGTTTTCAGCGCCCACCCGGACCATCGCGATCATGTGATGGACGTGCGCAACTGGTAAGCAGGCTCTGGCAGCGGCTCTGCCGCTGCTTCCACTAAAACAGCACGCTGGCACCCTCATCGGCGGTGCCGGCGTTTTCGCGGAAACGGGCGAACAGCTCCCGGCCCAGACCCCATTCATTATGGCTGAGGTCTGCGGTGGCCGGTTCGCGCGCGGCAAACTCGGTGGCATCCACCAGAACCTCCAGCGATCCGGATACGGCGTCGAGACGGATCATGTCGCCGTCGCGAATGCGCGCGATCGGTCCGCCATCCTTGGCTTCCGGCGTCACATGAATGGCGGCGGGCACCTTGCCTGATGCGCCCGACATGCGTCCGTCAGTCACCAGCGCAACTTTCTGGCCACGATCCTGCAGCACACCCAATGGTGGGGTCAGCTTGTGCAATTCCGGCATGCCGTTGGCCTTCGGTCCCTGAAAGCGCACCACGGCAATAAAATCACCGGTCAGGGTGCCGGCCGTGAAAGCATCCTGAAGTCCGGCCTGAGTGTGGAACACCCGCGCTGGCGCCTCCACCACATAGCGCTCCGGCTTGACGGCGGAGATCTTGATCACGCCCTTGCCGAGATTGCCGGTCAGCATCTTCACGCCGCCATTGGGTTGAAACGGCTTGTCCGCCGTCGTCACCACTTTCGCATCACCACTGACCTTGGAAATCGGCTCGCGCACCACCGTGCCATTCTCGCCAAGCTTGGCCTCCACCGCATAGGAGGACAGGCCTTTACCCCACACCGTGCGCACATCCTCATGCAGCAGCCCGACTGACAGCAGCTGATCGATCATGAAGCCCAGACCGCCGGCGGCATTGAAATGGTTCACATCCGCAGGCCCGTTGGGGTAGACCCGAGCCAGCAGCGGAACTGCGTCCGACAGCTCTGAAATGTCTTCCCAGCTCAGGCGGATGCCCGCGGCCCGCGCCATCGCTACCAGGTGCAGGGTGTGATTGGTCGAACCGCCGGTGGCGTGCAGCCCGATGACACCGTTGACGATCGAACGTTCGTCGATCATCTCGCCCACCGGGGTGAACTCGTTGCCCAGAGCGGTGATCGCCAGCGCCCGCTTGGTGGCCTCCGTTGTCAGCGCATCCCTCAGCGGCGTGCCCGGATTGATGAAGGACGAGCCGGGCATGTGCAGACCCATGATTTCCATCAGCATCTGGTTGGAATTGGCGGTGCCGTAAAATGTGCAGGTGCCCGGACCATGGTAGGATTTGGACTCGGCCTCCAGCAGCTCAGTGCGGCCAACCTTGCCCTCGGCATAGAGCTGGCGGATCCGCACCTTCTCGTCATTCGACAATCCGGTGGTCATCGGACCGGCAGGAACAAACACCGCCGGCAGATGCCCGAAGCTCAGCGCCGCGATCAGCAATCCCGGCACGATCTTGTCGCAGACGCCGAGATAGACCGCCGCATCAAACATGTTGTGCGACAGCCCCACCGCCGCCGCCATGGCGATCACGTCGCGCGAGAACAGCGACAGCTCCATGCCCGGCTGGCCTTGGGTAACGCCGTCACACATGGCCGGCACGCCGCCCGCAACCTGCGCCACGCCTCCGGCTTCGCGCGCAGCTTGGCGGATCAGCTCCGGATAGGTCTCGAATGGCTGATGCGCCGAGAGCATGTCATTATAAGACGTGATGATACCGAGATTGGGCACCACGTCGCCAGCCAGATCGGCCTTGTCGTTGGGGCCGCAGGCGGCAAAGCCGTGCGCAAGGTTGCCGCACGACAGCGTCGAGCGGAAAGGGCCCTTCGTCGCCATTTCGCGCAACCGGCCCAGATAGATCTCGCGGCTCGGCTTTGAGCGTTCGACAATGCGGGCTGTGACAGCGGCAATACGGGGATCGACAGTCATGGCTGGCATCCTTTTGTTCAGAGTGTGTCGGGGCTCGTGGGCCCCAGAACGCCTGATCAGCTCAAGGCGTCAGGCGTGGCGCTACGGCGCCCAGTAAATCTCGACCGGGGTCTGGGCATGATGCAGCACAGCGCGCACCGGCATGTCGGCTTCCGGCCCGGCGTTTAGCGCCCTGGCCAGCACAGCCTTCTTCTCGTTTCCTTCTATATGGAGCGCGATCAGGCCCGCTTCCACAATGCGCGGCAGTGTCAGCGTCAGCCTCGGCTCGCCCGCACCCGGCGCTTCGATGCTCATGACGCTTTTGCGGCACTCCGGACCGGTCACTTCGGCAAGCGTTGTGCCGCCGGGAAAGAACGAGGCTGTGTGCCCGTCAGTTCCCATCCCCAGCACCACCACATCAAGGGGCAGTGCCAGCGCGTCAATCTCTTTTGATGCTGCTTCAGCCACTGCCGCCGCATCACCCTTACTATTGTAAAGTGGCACAAACCCGGCCTCTGCCGCCCTGTTCTGCAAAAGGAACAGGCTGGCAAGGCGATGGTTTGACCGCTCATGGGCAGGCGCCACCATGCGCTCGTCCACAAGCGTCACGGTCACCTTGTCCCAGTCAATCTCGCGTCTGGACAAGGCGGCGAAGAACGCCTTGGGCGTGTTGCCGCCCGAAACCGCCAGCGTCGCCTGTCCGCGCGCCGTGATCGCCATGGCCAGTGCGCCCGCCACCCTGTCGGCCAGCGCCTCGGCCAGTTCAGCGTCACTGCCGAAATCTGATTGCCGGATGTTGGCTTGCGCCATATCAGTCGGTCTCATGCCAGGTCCTGCCGTCGCGTTCGATCAGCGCAATTGCCTGGCTTGGTCCCCAGGTGCCTGCCGTATAGGGCTGCACCGGCTGGCCGGTCTCTTCCCACGCCGTCAGGATCGGGTCGACCCAGCTCCAGGCCGCCTCAACCTCGTCTCGGCGCATAAACAGCGTCTGGTTGCAGCGGATCACATCCAGCAGCAACCGCTCATAGGCGTCCGGATTGCGGTCTTCGAACCGGTCGGCGAAACTCATATCCAGCGACACATGCTTCAGCCGCATGCCGCCGGGGCCGGGTTCCTTGATCATGATCCACTGCTTGACGCCTTCATCCGGCTGCAGTCGCATCACCAGCTTGTTGGCGGTGATCCGGCCGGCGCCGGCGCCGAAGATCGAATGCGGGATCGGTTTGAACGCAACAACGATCTCCGATATCCGCTCGCTCATCCGCTTGCCGGTCCTGAGATAGAACGGCACGCCGGACCAGCGCCAGTTGTCGATTTCTGCCTTGATGGCGACAAAAGTCTCGGTGTTGGAAACGCCGCCTTCAAGCTCCTGCAGATAGCCTTTGACGGCTCCACCTGCCGAGGCGCCGGCCTTGTACTGGCCGCGCACGGTCACGGCATCGGCATTGTTCTCGTTGATCGGCCTGAGCGAGCGCAGCACCTTTAGTTTCTCGTCGCGCACCGCTTCCGCCTCCATTGAAGACGGCGGCTCCATGGCGACCAGACACAACAACTGCACCAGATGGTTCTGCACCATGTCTCTCAGCGCACCGGCCTTGTCGTAATAGCCTGCGCGGCTTTCGAGCCCGACGGATTCGGCCACGGTGATCTGCACATGGTCGATATGGGCCGAGTTCCACAATGGCTCATACAACGCATTGGCAAACCTGAGCGCCATCAGGTTTTGAACTGTTTCCTTGCCCAGATAGTGGTCGATGCGGAAGATCTGCTCTTCCTCGAACACTTCGCCGATGGTCTTGTTCAGCGTTCGCGCCGATTGCAAATCGCGTCCGATGGGCTTTTCAACCACAATGCGGGTCTGCTCGGTGATCAGCCCGTTTGACTGGATCCGCTCGGAAATGTCGCCAAACAGCGCCGGCCCGACGGCGAGATAGAACGCCCTGACCCGGTCAGCGCCTTCGTCCAGAAGCTGCTTGAGCTCGGACCAGCCCTTGTCGGACTTGGCATCGACGGCAACATAAAACAGCCGCGCCAGAAATTGCTGAATGTCGTCCTCTTGATACTCGTCGTCCGGCAGATGCTCTTTCAACGCCTCGCGCGCAAAAGTGCGGTAGCCCTCATGATCCATCTCCGAGCGCGATGCGCCGATGATCCGGGTCGGTTCGGTCAGTTGCCCGGCCATCTGGCGGTGAAACAGCGCCGGCAGCAGCTTGCGCTCGGCAAGGTCGCCGGTGCCGCCAAAGACGACATAGTCAAACGGGTCGACCGGAATGATGATCTGGCTCATGGGTTGGCATCCTGTCCGTGAACGGTGCCTTTCTCATAATCTAATCGATTAGATAAAGCCAGACCCTAATGCATGTCGCGTTCAAACAGATTCATTTGAACGATAACGTACATGCATCAATTGAAGGCTTTACAGCACCGCGCATTCACCTGCATGCAGGTGCTGTAAAGTGCGGATGATGTAATTTTACCGCACGTGCCTAAAACTTGTCTCGGAGCGAAAACCACGTCAGCGCAAGAAACAGCAACGGTGCGCGGAAGCGGGAGCCGCCGGGGAAGGGGCCGACCTTGAGGTTGCGCATCACTTCGAGATCTTCCGAACCGCCATTGACGAAATCGGCGTAAAGCTTGCCGCAATAATTCGACAGCATCACGCCGTGGCCGGAGAAACCGCCGATCGAGGTGACATTGGGCATGACTTCGCGCACGAAGGGGCGCCGCGACAGGGTAATGCCCACCGAGCCGCCCCAGGAATGGCTGATCTCGACTTTATCGAGGCCCGGATAGATTTCGGCGATCTGCCGCCTGATATGGCTCGAAATGTCGGTCGGATTGTCCGACGTGTAGGCCTCGCGCCCGCCAAACAGCAGCCGCCCGTCAGCACTCTTGCGGAAATAGCGCACCACGAAGCGGGAATCGTCAACCGATTCACCGCCCGGGATCACCGGGCTGTCGTCGCCGAGCGGCACGGTGGCGCCGATGAACGAACGGATCGGCATCACATGCGCGCTGGTCACCGGCTCCAGCCCCTCGATAAAGGCATTGCAGGCAATCAGAGCTTTGCCGGCGACAATGTCGCCCTGGTCGGTCTTGACCGTCACCTTGCCGCCCGCGCTGGAGATTGCCCGCGCCCGGGTGTTTTCATGCAGCCTTGCGCCGGCCGTCGCCGCCGCGCGCGCCAGTCCGACGATATATTTCAGCGGATTGATGTGTCCGGTGGCCGCATCATAGGTGCCGCCATGATAGCGGGTTGAGCCGAGTTTTTCAGCCAGCGCGTCCTTGTCGAGAAAGCTCAAGCCTTCATAGCCGTATTCGTCGCGCATGATCCGGGTGTGATCGCGGTAATCCTTGACATAGCCCGGCTTGTGCGCCGCCGAGATCTGCCCCGGCCGGTAGTCCGCCTCGATCCCGTGTGCCTTGGCGAAGTCCAGCAGATGCGCCTTGGCCCGTTCAGCCACGGCAAACTGCTGCTTGGCATTGTCGCGGCCGAAATCGGCCTCGCTCTCTTCCACCCAGGCCCGTTGACCGGTGCCAAGCTGGCCGCCATTACGCCCCGAAGCACCATCGCCAAAGCGTGCGCCTTCGATCAGCACGACGTCTTTTCCGGCCGCTGCCAGATGATGCGCCGCCTGCAGGCCGGTAAAGCCGCCGCCGATGATCACCACATCCGCAGATGTGGTGCCGGGCAGCGGAGCGTAGGCGGGACGTTCGCCAAGCGTGGCTTCATAGAAGGAAACGCCTGGCGCAATAGGGCTTTGGTAGGTCATGGCTTGCATTTCTTAAACGTTAAGCAGCAGGAATTCGCGTTCCCAGGGGCTGATCACTTGCATGAAAGTCTCGAACTCGCCGCGTTTGACACCGGCATAGGTGTTGATGAACTCCTGACCGAACACGTCCGCGAACTCCGGTTCGCTCTCAAGCAACGATACCGCTTCGAGCAGGCCGCGCGGCAGGTCGACCGAGCCTTCATTGACTGTCTTGTAGGCCGGATCACTTGGAACGAGGCTATTGATCATGCCGAGATAGCCGCAGGCCAGCGATGCGGCCAGCGCCAGATAGGAGTTGGCGTCCGACGAGGGCAGACGGTTTTCCACCCGCCGAGCCACCGGTTCGGAATGCGGCACCCGGAACGCCGTGGTCCGGTTGTCATAGCCCCAGGCATTGTTGACCGGGCAGGCCATGTCCGGCGTCAGCCGCCGGTAGGAATTCACATAAGGCGCCATCATCACCAGCGCCTTGGGCACATAATGCTGCATCCCGCCGATAAAGTTGAAAAACGCTTGGCTCGGCTCGCCGTCCGGCTTGGAAAACACGTTCTTGCCGGTCTTGGTGTCAACAATCGACTGGTGAATATGCATCGCCGAGCCGGCATATTGCTGCATCGGCTTGGCCATGAAAGTGGCGAACATGCCATGCTTGATCGCCGCCTCGCGGATGGTCCGCTTGAACATGAACACCTGATCGGCCAATTCCACCGGATCGCCGTGACGCAGGTTGATTTCCAGCTGCGCCGGGCCTTCCTCGTGGATTAGTGTGTCGATCTCCAGTCCCTGCTTGTCGGAAAAATCATAGATGTCGTCGACCAACTCATCGAATTCGTTGACGCCGGCGATCGAATAGGACTGTCCGCCGGTGATCGTCCGGCCCGAGCGGCCCCGCGGCGGTTTGAGTGGATAATCCGGGTCTTCGTGCTGCGCCACCAGATAGAATTCGATTTCCGGTGCCACCACCGGCTTCCAGCCCCGCGCGGTGTAGAGCTCGACCACCCGCTTGAGCACATTTCGCGGCGTGTAGCTCACCGGATCACCCTTGGTGGTGACCATGTCGCAGATTACCTGTGCGGTCGGGTCACTCTCCCACGGCACCACCGACAGCGTCGACAGATCCGGCACCAGCTTGAGATCGCCGTCGAGCGGATCATAGCGGAAATCGCCGGTTTCTTCCGGATACTCACCCGAGATTGTGTGCCGGAACACCGCCGATGGTAGCGACAGCGACGTGTTTGATGTGAACTTCGACGATGGCATCATCTTGCCGCGCGCCACGCCGGCAAAATCCGGCGTAATGCACTCGATGTCTTCAATGCCGCGGACTCTCAGCCATTCGGTGGCCTGGGCCCAGTTGGAGACGCCTCGCTTGGTATCGAGAAACTTGGGGGCAGCCGGCTGCGCCGGTTTAGCTGAAGCCGGTTTGCCGGACTTGCGGGAGGCCATAAATCACCATGGGTTTGCCAATAATGTCGCGATCATAAAGGTTTTTTCGCGCCGCGCCAGCCACCGCAAACACGCCTTGTTGCGTTCACGGGGCCGGGCGCTGCCGTCATATCCCCGCAGTTCGGGTACAGCAGCGGATTGCCTGCCGGGTTGGGTGAATTTGCGGATACGTGTTTAGGCTGTGTTAACTCTGAGATGCCACTTTAGATCAACGGGGGGAGACATGCGTCATGCGCAGGCATGGGCGCGTTTGCATGATGCAGCCCCAATGTCTTCGCGGCCATTCCCCGCATATTCTTTGATTCATTTTTAGGTTAGATATTGAGGAACCGCATATGACCATCGACAGTTTGCTCGCCCGTTTTTCGATCCAGACCAAGGTCGTTGTTTTCATCATTCCGCTGATCGCCGCAATGGCCGGTCTGGCGGCAATCAACCTTTATACCGGCAATCTGCTGGGTCAGCGTCTGCTTGGCACCAACGCCAGCATAGAAACCCTGAGCGGCTTCAAGGAAGCCTATGCCGGCATGACCAATTTCCTGCATGACCAGAACGAGGAAAAGCGCGCGGCCGTGATGGAGAGCCTGGATTCGCAGCTTCAGCGGATGGAAAAGGTTCTGCAACTGGCCGAAACCGAACTGGAATCCGAGGCGCTAATCAAATCCCGCACGCTGGCTGAAGCCCTGCGGGGCGACGTCGACAAGCTCTGGAGCCTGAACGCCGAGGTCAACACCATCCGCGTCGGCTTTGATGACACGCTGGCCGAGCTTGGCAATGTGCGCAATCGTCTCGAAGCCAAGATCGAGACCGTTGGCGAGGAGCTGGCGGCTGCCGAAGATGAAACCAAGTCCATGCTCCGCGCTGCTGATGAACTCGGTGCTGGCGCCGAGGGCATCGTCAGGATATCAAGCTTGATCTCCGATGCCACCACCCCGGAAGAGGCCTTCAAGATCGCCAAGGGGTTGAGGCGGCAGATCCAGAGGCTGGGTCGTAGTCTGCCGAAAGTAATTCCGGAAGAGAACGCCTCGCTTATAACCCGCATCAGCGACAGCACAGGTGGCCTGGTCGCCACCGTCAAGGCAGGTGTTGTCGACGAAACCGGCATGGCCGAGCTGCAGGCGTACGCCAAGGCCTTGCGGCCCACCAGCCGGATGTTGCGCGGGCTTGCCTCCAAGGCTGCGAGTGAAGCCACCAACAAGTTCGGTGAATTCGATGAGCAGATCCTGCAAGGCCGACAGATCATCACCGACAGCCGCGATTTCCTTGCTCACCTGGCGGCTCTGGAGCTAGCGGTTGTGCACTTCGCCGCCATGCCCGAACAAACCTACGGAGAAGCGGTGGCCGCAAAATTGAGCGCCGTTGACCAGAGCATCCAGCTGATCGCCTTTTCCAATGGCGGCGAAGCCGTGCTTGAGGCAATCGGTGAAGTATGGAGCGCCAAATCAGTCTACATTCCGGCACTGATGGCCGATCTGATACAGAAGAAGCAGGCCGAAACCGCACTGTTCGCGGAGGCCTCGGAACGTATCAATCAGGCCTGGAGCGGCGTTCTCGATTTCACCAACAGCCAGCAACGCGGCGCCGAAGCGGTCAAGGACCGTGCTTCGGGCATCACGTTGTCCGCAGCCCTTGTCGGTGGCGCCTTTGGCCTCATCGCAGCCTTCATGCTGATCTCGGCTCTCAAGGGGCCGATTCGCCGCCTTGTCCGCGCCATGGGCAACGTTGCCTCAGGCGATCTTGATGTCGATGTCACTGACAACGCCCGCGCCGACGAGATCGGCGAGATGGCCCGCGCCCTTGATGTCTTCAAGATGAATGCGATCGACAAGATCCGCATCGAGACTGAAGGCGAACAGGCCCGCGATATGGCGACCCAGGCCCGCGAACTGTCCGACACCGAGAAGGCCGAGGCCGATGCGCAGGTGCGTTTCGCCGTCGAGCAGCTCGGTGCGGCACTGCGCGATCTGTCACAGGGCAATCTGGTCTCCACCATCGACACGCCGTTCACTGGCGAGCTCGACAGCCTGCGCCTCGATTTCAACGAGTCGATCGAGCAGATGCGCGATGCCATGAGCCATATCCGAGACAATGCCAGCTCGATCGGCTCCAACAGCTCTCAGATGCGGTCGGCCGCTGATGATCTGGCTCGCCGTACCGAGCAGCAGGCAGCCTCGCTCGAACAGACCGCCGCCGCCGTCGACGAGATCTCGGCAACCGTCCGCACCGCTTCGGGCCGGGCGTCTGACACCGACAAGCTGGCCGGCGAAACTGCCAATGACGCCCGCGCTTCGGGCGAGGTCGTCGCCCGTGCCGTCGATGCCATGAGCCGCATCGAGGATGCGTCCGGCAAGATCGACAAGATCATCGGCGTCATCGACGAGATCGCCTTCCAGACCAACCTGCTGGCGCTCAATGCCGGCGTTGAGGCCGCCCGCGCAGGCGAGGCAGGCAAGGGCTTTGCCGTCGTCGCCCAGGAAGTCCGTGAGCTTGCCGGGCGTTCAGCCAATGCCGCCAAGGAGATCAAGGAACTGATCGCAGCTTCCGGCGTGGAAGTGCGTTCCGGCGTCTCCCTTGTTGGCGAAACCGGCGAAGCCATCACCCGCATCATCGCCCGCATCGAGGAAATCTCCGAGCATGTCGGCGCCATGGCCACGGCGAGCCGCGAGCAGGCCACCGGCCTTGCCGAGGTCAACACCGCCGTCAACCAGATGGATCAGATGACCCAGCAGAACGCAGCAATGGTGGAAGAAACCAACGCCTCGAGCCACACACTGGCCCAGGAAGCCGCGGCCCTGACCGCGCTGGTCGCCAAATTCCGCCTCGACATCGAAGACGCCCACAGGACAGAGCACAGCCAGGCTGCGTAAGGCCAGCGATACAAGGGGCCGCTGACCAGCGACCACCGCTTGAAAAGATAAAGCGCCGTGCGTTCAATTGAGCGACCGGCGCTTTTTCATTTTTAGGCTGCCGCACTCCACACCCCCCTCGTCATCCCCGCACGCCCATTGACTCCCGGTCCTCCCAGGCATATTTGAATGAGTAATGAATATTCATTACTGGAAATCATAATGAAACGCCCCAGCAAAGACGCCGTCTATGAGCGCATTGTCCAGGCCGTCACCGATACGGTGGCAGCGCAAGGAATCGGTGCCACCTCGATGGCTGCGGTCGCCCGTACCGCGAAAGTCTCGGCCGGCACGCTCTATCTGCATTTCGCCTCCAAGGAAGAGATGCTGCAGGCGGTCTATCTCAAGCTTAAGCTCGCCTTTCACGCCAACCTGATGGCGGCCGCCACCGGCGAACCGCGTCAGGCGATTTCAGGCATGTGGCGCGCGCTGCTTCGCTTTCAGCAGGACCAGCCCAACGGCTTCCTGTTTCTTGAATATGCCGGTGCCGCCCAGGTGCTCGCGCCCGAGCAGAAGGCCGAGGTCGCGCCGCTGCAGGGCGAGGTCAACGCAGTCATCCAGCGCGCCATCGACGCGGGCGTCATCACCGTGCCCTCGCTTGCGGTTGCCGCCACCCTGCTGATCGGCCCGGCCATGCAACTCGCCCGCACCCACGCCATCGCCGGCACCCAGATCCCCGAAGCTCAAGCCACCGAAACCTTCGACCGCATCTGGCGCAGCCTGACGGCGCCCTGACCTCTCAAAGCCCAAACCACCCGGCACTCACACTCCTCGAAAGCGACACCCCATGAGCAAGATCATCCTCGTCACCGGCACCTCCACCGGCCTCGGCATTTCCATCGCTGTGCAGGCGGCACAGGCCGGCCACACCGTCTACGCAACCATGCGCAACCTCGAAAAGCGCGAGGCCCTTGATGCCGCCGCCCAAGCTGCCGGTGTCAGCCTCAACGTGCTGCCGCTCGATGTCACCGACAGCGCCAGCGTCAATGCCGCAGTCGACCAGGTCATCGCCCGCGAAACCCGAATCGATGTGCTGGTCAACAATGCCGGCGCCGGTTTCGTCCGCACCGTCGAGCAGGCCACCGAAGCCGAAATCCAGCAGATCATGGACGTCAATTTCACCGGCGTCGCCCGCTGCACCAAGGCGGTGATGCCGCACATGCGCACAGCCCGCGCGGGCCACATTGTCACCATCTCCTCGGTCGGCGGCCTCGTCGGCCAGCCTTTCAACGAGATCTATTGCGCCGCCAAATTCGCCGTCGAGGGCATGATGGAGGCCATGGCCAGCTACATCACCCCGAATTTCAACATCAGCTTCACCCTGGTCGAGCCCGGCGGCATCGCCACCGAATTCGTCGCCAACGTCATGAAGCAGGTTGAAGGCACCGGCGGCATTCTCGACGACGAATACAAGCCGATCCTCGAGGCCTATATCGGCGGCGCCCAGAACCGCGGCGGCCAGAGCGCCTACCAGACCGCAGACCAGGTCGCCGAAGTCGTGCTCGGCACCATCCACGCCGACCACCCGCCCTTGCGCATCCGCACATCCGAATGGGCCGAAACCCTCTGCCACCTAAAAACCGGCCTAGACCCCGACGGCCACAAGCTCACCGCCCAGGTGACAAAGCAGTTTCTGGGGTGATCGGGGCGCACGGCAGCCTCTCTCCCCTTGTGGGAGAGAAAGCGATTTCAGCGCCTTGGCTTCAGCCAAGTGCTAGAAATCGCAAGTGAGGGGAAAAGCACTGCACTAACGGCGTCACCCCGTCCCCCTCACCAACAAAATCTACGACTTGGCCCTGCCGGTCCAAGACCGTGATTTTGTATCCTCTCCCACCAGGGGAGAGGTGAAACGCCGCATCCTCCAACCTTTCCCCCGTCTTCCGGGTCTTGAGCCCCGATCCCGCTTCAGCGCCAAAATCCGGGCCTGTCGCGATCATGCGCCGACTCCCCTTTCAGCCATGAACGCGGCCTGAACGGCCAGTTCGGCCGGGGTTCATCCGGGCAAGGCCATTGTGCTCCTCGTACCAACGAGAAAGAAGGAGAGAGCAAATGAACATCACCAGGACAATCACCATACTCGCAGCACTTGTCGCTGTGACCGCAACCACTGGCTTGGCCCATGCCGGCAAGAAAAAGCCGGTCACGATCGATATGGAAACCGAAGGCACCATCAAGGTCGGCGACTACGAAACCGTCTGCGACAAGACGCCAAAGGACTGCGGCAGCGAGTACGATCCGCTTGGCCCACGGCCAAAACCGAAGCCAGACCCAAAACCCAAGCCTTCCAAATAGATCATCCAAAACGGCGCTGGCCAGGCCCTCACGGGCGACACGGACCCTGATCTCCCCATTGCGGGGGGAGATGTCACCATAGGTGACTGGGGAACAGTCGGCCAAGTTAGCGTTTTTCCCTCTCCCTTGGTGGGAGAGGAAGAAAAATCATGATCTTAGTGCGTAGCGCTAAGTCATAGATTTTTCAGGTGAGGGGGTATTTCCGATCTCGAAACCAACCCCCTCTCTTGGAATTTCTAGCACTTGGCTGAAGCCAAGGCGCTGAAATTCCCTTCTCCCCCACCAAGGGGGAGAAGGGCGCGCCGTGCTGATTTTGCTCGAAATCCCCCCCATTTCATCCACACCCTTCACCCCCATGTCATACTGCCCGCACTTCCGCCGCCCGGATGGATCGCGAACGCTTCGAGCCAGGTGGGAGGAAGCGCCTCTCGGGCTTGGCCGTAACGTGCGGTGAGGCGCGAGGGGAGGCGGTGACCAGCGTGGCTCCGTCGGCGGATTTGATCACCCTCATGGATGATCCGGTTCAGCCGGCCACCGGACCGACCTCGGGTTTCATGCCTGCCCAAAGCAGGTGGACCTGACAGCGGACCGGGCCTGTGGCGGAGTTGTTCCCCGTCATGCATGTCGCGCTCATGTGGGTTCACTTGAGCGATAACGCACATGCATTTCAAGTGCGGGGGCAAGCTTCGTGCCGGAAACCACGCCCAAACGCTTCCATCGCGGCCCGCACGTCCAGGGCTGCGGTTCGGGGCAACCCCCATGGTTGTCTCAAGCAAGCCGCGTCGGGCCAAAACCCTCAAGCGGTGCAGGCAAGCAGGAAGCTGCCTGTCGGATGCGGACATCGTCCGGCAAGTTTCGGGTCCGCGCGCGGGTGCGCCACCCATACCAAACTTCATTCAGAGGCGACGCGCGCGCGGCCCTCCGGACCACATCCCGTTTCAAACTCCGGCGTGAACGCGCGCGGAAGCGCATTGGCGTGCCGTGGCCGCTCCGTTGCAAGGCCCATTGCTAGGCCCGTTGCTGGGTCGGCCCCGTTCAGTGTAAAAAATCCGATCGGATTGAGGCTGAAGGAGAGTCAAACATGGACACCATCACCGGCGGCTGCCTCTGCGGCAAGGTCCGCCTCAAGGCATCAGGCGCGCCCTACCGGGTCGGCCTGTGCCACTGCCTCGATTGCCGCAAGCATCACGGCGCCCTGTTTCACGCCTCGGCGATCTTCCCCGAAAGCGCGGTTACTGTTGAAGGCGAGACCCGCGACTATTCCGGACGGCATTTCTGTCCCCATTGCGGCTCGCCGGTTTTCAGTCATTCGGGCGATGAAGTCGAAGTCAATCTCGGCGTGCTCGATGCCGCCGACAAGTTTACGCCGAGCTATGAGCTCTGGACTGAACGCCGCGAATCCTGGTTGCCGCCGTTTCCAGTCACCCGGCGCTACAACCGCAGCCGTGACAGCGCCGGCCGCTTCGAGCCGTAGCTTTCGCGCAACAGGTGGGCTCAAAAAGCCCACTCGCAAAACAGGTTTGTCTGGGCAGCCGCTCAATCCCGCGCTAATTAGGATGATACACACCCTTTGCTGGGAGTAGGTTTCATGAACACATTTCCAATCATCCGTTAGCGCTGGCGGATTTGCAGCGCATCATCTGGCGTCACGCCCCTTGCCGTTGCCCATTTCCGTCAAGGCTCCGACAGACTAAACGGCAGTCAATCGACTGATCCGGCCGGTCCGGTCTGCTCTAGCACTCCGGGCGCACGCTGCACGGCGACTGCTGACAAATTCGGTCAGAGATATCCGATAGCCCGATGACAGCGCGCTGCAACGCCGGCGGCTGTCTTCCCTTTCATGACAAGGTTTCCCCCATGTTGTCTCCTTTCGTTCGTTCCGCCATCGTGCTCGGCCTGGTCAGCGCCACCGGACCGCTCGCCATCGATATGTTCCTGCCCGCCCTGCCGACCATTGCCGCCAGTCTCGGCGGCACCATGGCCGGCGCGCAGCTCACCATCACCGCCTATTTCATCGCCTTTGGCCTGGCCCAGATGGTCTATGGCCCGATGGCCGATGTGGTCGGCCGCAAGCCGCCGCTGATCGCAGGCCTTGTGCTGTTTGTTGCCGGCTCCATCGGCTGCGCGCTTGCGCCGGACATGAATTCGCTGGTCGCTGCTCGCGTTGTCCAGGCGCTCGGTGGCGCGGCGGCCATGGTCATCCCGCGCGCCATCATCCGCGACATGCACACCGGTTCGCAGGCAACACGGTTGATGGCGCTGGTGATGCTGATCATCTCGGTCTCGCCGATGCTGGCGCCACTGGCAGGCTCCGGCATCATCGCCATTGCCGGCTGGCGGGCGATCTTCGCCACGCTGGCGGTGGCCGCCAGTGCCTCGATCCTGATCACGCTGACGCTGCAGCCCGAAACGCTGGCGCCCCAACACCGGGCCCCGGTACGCCTCTCGGCCCTGCTCAGCGGCATCAAAACCCTGCTGCGCGATCCGGTGTTCATGGGGCTGACTTTTGTCGGCGGCTTCGGCATGGCTAGCTTTTTCGTGTTTCTGGCCAGCGCTTCGTTCGTTTATACCGGTCATTACGGCCTCACGCCCACCGGCTTCAGCCTCGCCTTCGCCGCCAATGCTGCGGGCTTTTTCTCGGCCTCGCAACTGGCGGCCAGCCTGGGCGAAAAGTTTGGACCGACGCGCGTCGTCACCTGGGCAGTCAGCGGTTTCCTCGCCGTTACCCTTGCCTTGCTGGCGCTGGTCTGGGTTGGCGTCGATCATTTCGCTCTGCTCGTTGCCATGCTGATCTGTGCCAACGCCTGCCTCGGCCTGGTCATCCCCACCGCCATGGTGATGGCGCTCGATGATCATGGCGACATCGCAGGCCTCGCCTCATCGCTTGGCGGCATGCTGCAGATGCTGGCCGGCGGTCTCATGACCATGCTGCTCAGCCCGCTGTTTGATGGCACACCGCTGCCGATGGTCGCTGCCATTGCGATGGCCGCAGTGCTGTCATTTGTCGCCATGCGCATCACCGACAAGGCCCGCACCCGGCGTTCGCCAGTGCCTGTGTGAACGGGCCTGTGTGAACTGGACTGTTGTGAGCGTGCCGGTCTGAGCAGGCCTACGAAAAGCCCGCCGTGGCGCAAACCACGGCGGGGAATAATTTGCCTGAAGGCAAATCCGGGAACAGGGACCCCGGAACTGGTGGACCTGATTTTTCCGGTCCGGAATTACTTACCCAAATTTACTTGCCTTGTGTCACGATCACCGGGATCAGCAAATCGCCCCAGTTGCCATCGCCACCATGGTGGCGGGCGGAGCGGACCAGCTCCACCGAGACGCCTGCGTCCACGGCCTTCATGACCGAATGGTTGAGGCGGTGGAGGTCATTGGCCAGCATGCGGATTGCTGCCTGCTGGTCTGAATCCATGGCGGAAGACTGCTCTTCTGCGCGTTCCTTGACTCTGGTCTGGGCTGTCATTGCATTTCTCCTCTATCGGGGTTTGTGAAAGGTCGTCTGTGGTTCCCACCCGCAGTTGGCGGGTGGGAAAAGTTTGGTTATTCAGCGGCCGGGCGGAACTGGGCTGATTCAGTGGATTCGCCCATCGCAGTGGTTGAAGACTTGCCGCCGGTGATCGCCATCGACACGGCGTCGAAGTAACCGGTGCCGACTTCGCGCTGGTGCTTGGTCGCGGTGTATCCGCCTGCCTCGGAAGCAAATTCCGCTTCCTGCAGTTCCGAATAGGCCGACATCTGGCGGTCCTTGTAGCCACGGGCGAGCTCGAACATGCCGTGGTTGAGCTGGTGAAAACCGGCCAGCGTGATGAACTGGAATTTGTAGCCCATGGCACCGAGTTCGCGCTGGAACTTGGCGATGGTCGCATCGTCGAGATGCTTTTTCCAGTTGAACGACGGCGAGCAGTTGTAAGCCAGCAACTTGCCTGGATGATGCTTGTGCACACCCTCGGCGAACTTGCGGGCCTGCTCGAGATCCGGCTTGGAAGTCTCGCACCAGATCAGATCGCAATGCGGCGCATAGGACACGGCGCGGGCAATGCAGGAGTCGAGGCCGTTCTTGATGTTGTAAAAACCTTCAATGGTGCGGCCGGCATCGTAGTCGACGAATTCGCGGTCGCGCTCGTCAATGTCCGAGGTCAGCAGCTTGGCAGCTTCCGCATCGGTGCGGGCGATGACCAGTGTCGGCGTACCCATCACGTCGGCGGCAAGCCGTGCGGCGTTGAGGTTGCGGATATGCGCCGCGGTCGGGATCAGAACCTTGCCGCCGAGATGGCCGCACTTCTTTTCCGACGCCAGCTGGTCCTCATAGTGAACGCCTGCAACGCCGGCTTCAATGAAGGCCTTCATGATTTCGAATGCGTTGAGCGGGCCACCGAAACCGGCTTCCGCGTCGGCAACGATCGGCGCGAACCAGGTGTCGACCGACAGGCCGTTACCTTCAGCGGTTTCGATCTGGTCGGCACGCTGCAAAGTGCGGTTGATGCGCTTGGCCAGTTCAGGTGCTGCGTTGGCAGGATAGAGCGACTGGTCCGGATACATCGACGAGGCGGTGTTGGAATCGGCAGCAACCTGCCAGCCCGAGAGGTAAATCGCCTTGAGGCCGGCGCGAACCTGCTGCATGGCCTGGTTGCCGGTCATGGCGCCCAGCGAATTGACGAAGTCTTCCTCGTGGATCAGCTTCCACAACCGGTTGGCGCCCATTTCAGCGAGGCTGTGCTTGATGTTGACCGAGCCGCGAAGCTTCTGAACGTCTGCCGGGCTGTAAGGCCGTTCGACGCCGTCATAGCGGCCTTCAGGAGCTGTGGGAACGAGGTTGTAAAAATCAGTCATGATGTGTCTCCGGTCTGCAATTATCAAGTTCGGGCGGAACAGCTTGGAAGCTCTTTGGTCGCCTTCGATGTGTTTGAATTTACATTGCGCCGCACACTAAGCGAGATAAATCCATGTTTTCGGCCAAAAATTGAAGTCATGCTGTCTTGTCTTTTACAAATTTGATCTGTAAATTTGTCACAATTGTAAAAGTCTAAGACCTTCCGGCTGCGCCAAAATCCTGTAAAAACCTGTAAAGATCGACAAAATGGCTGAACAGAAGATATTTGCCGGTCCCCGGATCCGCCGCATCCGCAATGCCAAGGGGCTGACCCAGACGGCGATGGCTGAGGCGCTCGGCATTTCACCGTCCTATCTCAACCTGATTGAGCGCAATCAGCGGCCGCTGACGGTTCAGCTGATCCTCAAGCTTTCTTCCGTTTACAAGATAGATGTCGAGGAACTGCAGGGGGAGGGCGGTGGCACCACGCTGGCAAGCCTCAAGGAAGTCTTTGCCGACCCTCTGCTTAGCGGCGAACTGCCCGGCGACCAGGAAGTGGTCGAGATCGCAGAAGCCGCACCCAATGCCAGCGCCGCAATTCTCAAGCTGCATCGCGCTTACCGCGAGCAGGCCGAGCGTCTGTCGGATCTCTCAGTCATGCTGGCCCGCGACGGCCACAGTCCGGCGCTGTCGGGTGCGCGGCTGCCGATGGATGAAGTGCGCGAGACACTCGAAACCCGTCCCAATCATCACTGCGCACTGGAAGAGGAGGCAGAAGCCTTTCATCATCTGCTTAAGCCGGGCGATGATCTGATGGGCGCACTCAAGGCCTGGCTTAAGGCCGAGCATGGCGTCGTCGTCCGCTCGCTGCCGGTTGCGACCATGCCCAATTGGCGCCGCCGCTATGACCGTCATTCGCAGCGCCTGTTCCTGTCCGAACGGCTGTCACCGTTTGATCAGTTGCGCGAGGTCGCCATGGAGGCGGCGCTGATCCGCATGAATGTCGCCATTGCCGCGGGCATAAACGAGCTCAAACTGTCGAGCGATGAGGCGCGACGCATCGCCCGGTTCGAGTTGGCCCGCTATGCGGCGCACGCGCTGATGATGCCTTATCAGGGGTTTCACGCCGCCGCCCAACGTGCCCGCTATGATATCGATGTGCTGAAATCGCGCTTCGGCGTGTCGTTCGAGCAAGCCGCCAACCGCCTGACGACGCTTTGCCGGCCCAGCCTCGAGGGTGTGCCGTTCTTCATGCTCGAGGTCGATGTCGCAGGTCATCGTTTCCGCCGCGCCGGCGCCCAAGGCTTCCCGCAGCAGCGCTTTGGCGGCAATTGCCCCAAGCTGTCGATCCATGCGGCGTTCTCACAGCCCTCGCAGGTGCTGGTGGAAGCGGTGGAAATGCCCGGCGGCGCCGAGTTCCTCACCATATCGCGAACACTGGAGGGGCCGCAGGGGGCATTCTCCGAGCGGCCGCGCCGCACTGCCATCTTGCTTGGCTGCGACATCGGCTTCCGCGATGAACTGGTCTACGGCGGCGCATTGCCGATGAGCGGCGGCAAGGCATCGCAACCGGTTTCGATTCCGGTCGGTCCGGCCTGCAGGCTTTGCGAGCGCGCAGGTTGCCTGGCCCGCGCCGAGCCACCGATCACTCGCCCGCTCGGGCTTGATGAGATGGTGACCGGTCTTTCCGCCTTCGATTTCCAGTGATCAAGGCGGTGGTCCGGATCATTCGTGGGGTATGGATGGCCGGGTGACGGCGTCCTCTCAGTGCGTCGCAATATTTTGCACGTAGCATAATCAGGAAATGACTTGTTGGCCTCTTGTGCAAGATGAGATTCCTCCTAAAGTTATCTCATCCGCCGCACCCTGCCACCAAAGGCGGGGACGCGGACGCCCACCGCAGCGGCTCTCCAGCCCTGTTGGTGCCCAGATCAGAAAACGAGAGGAACTCGAATGTCTCTGAAGACCCGCCTATTCTCGGCAGCCGTCATGCTCGCTGCATCGACAGTGCTTGCTACGGCTGCAGATCGCGTCGTCAACATCTACAATTGGTCCGATTATATTGATGAGTCCATTCTCGAGGACTTCACCAAGGAAACCGGCATCGAGGTTGTCTACGACGTGTTTGATTCCAACGAAGTCTTGGAAACCAAATTGCTCGCCGGCTCAACCGGCTATGATATTGTGGTGCCGACCGGCACCTTCCTCGCCCGTCAGATCACGGCTGGCGTCTTTCAGAAGCTGGACAAGTCCAAGCTTCCCAATCTAGCCAACATGGACCCCGCCATCTCCAAGCGACTGGAAAAATACGATCCGGGCAATGAGCATGCCATCAATTACATGTGGGGCACCACTGGTCTCGGCATCAATGTCGACAAGGTCAAGGAACGGCTTGGCGATGCGGATCTCAATTCATGGGATATCGTGTTCGATCCCGCCAAAATTGCCAAGCTCGCCGATTGCGGCGTCTACATGCTCGATACCTCCGAAGAGATTATTCCTGCGGCGCTCAATTTTCTCGGCCTTGATCCCGATTCCACCTCGCCCGATGATATTGCCAAAGCTGAAGAGCTGCTGCTTACGGTTCGTCCGAGCGTGAAGAAATTCCACTCGTCGGAATACATCAATGCGCTGGCCAATGGCGACATCTGTCTGGCTGTCGGCTGGTCGGGTGATATCCTGCAAGCGCGCGATCGTGCTGCGGAAGCAGATCAGGGCGTGACCATTGAATACATCATCCCCAAGGAAGGCGCGCTGATGTGGTTCGACAACATGGCCATCCCTGGCGATGCCACCCATGTTGAAGAGGCGCACGAATTCCTCAACTTCATCATGAAGCCGGAAGTCATGGCGAAGGCGTCGAACTACGTTTACTACGCCAACGGCAATTCCGCCTCCAAGCCGTTCCTCAATGAGGATGTGATTGGCGATGCCGCCATCTACCCTGATGAGGAAACGGTCGGTCGTCTCTACTCCACGTCGCCTAAGGATCAGCGCACCCAGCGCCTGATGACACGGACCTGGACCAAGGTCGTCACCGGTCAGTGACCAAGACGTCAACCCCCGGCCCGGCAACGAGCCGGGGGTTTTTTATCAGTTGATCATGGGGACACATTGGTCATGAAATCTCTGGGCAGCATCAGGCGCAGTTTTGAACCCTGGAATGATCCGGACCAGCGCCCCTATATCGCTTTTGAAAACATCACCAAGAAATTCGGAGATTTTGTAGCAGTCCAGGATTTGACGCTGCACATCTTTCAAAAGGAATTTTTTGCCCTGCTCGGCGGCTCCGGCTGCGGCAAGTCAACCCTGCTCAGAATGCTGGCCGGTTTTGAAAATCCCTCGGTAGGGCAGATCCTGCTCGACGGCGAGAACATGGCCGGCGTGCCGCCTTACAAGCGCCCGGTCAACATGATGTTCCAGTCCTATGCGCTGTTTCCGCACATGAGCGTCGAGAAAAACATCGCCTTCGGTCTCAAACAGGATGGCATGGCCAAATCCGAAATTGATGACCGCGTCAACAACATGCTCAAGCTGGTCAAGCTCGACCAGTTCGGCAAACGCAAACCGCATCAGCTGTCGGGCGGCCAGCGTCAGCGCGTAGCCCTTGCGCGCTCCATCGCCAAACGTCCCAAAGTGCTCTTGTTGGATGAGCCGCTCGGCGCGCTCGACAAGAAACTGCGCGAGGAAACCCAGTTCGAATTGATGGATCTGCAGCAGGATCTGGGGCTGACCTTCCTGGTCGTCACCCATGATCAGGAAGAGGCGATGACCATGGCCGACCGGATCGCGGTGATGGATCTTGGCCGCATCGTCCAGATCGGAACGCCGGTGGAAACCTATGAAGCGCCGAACTCGGAATTTGTGGCGAGCTTCATCGGCGACATCAATCTGTTTCGCGGTGAAGTCACCGGCTCAAACGGCAGTGTAGTGGACATCGAAACGCCGGACGGCATGATCATTCGATCTGAATCCACGGAAGCGATGAAGCCGGGCCAGAACGCCAGTTTTGCCATTCGGCCGGAAAAACTCCGTGTCTCCCGCACCAAACCCGAGGGTGGGATCAATGCCGCCTCGGGTGAAGTCTGGGACATTGGCTATCTTGGCGACATGACGGTGTTTCACATCAAGCTCAAGAACGGGGATGTTGTCAAAGCCTCCCTGCTCAACGCGGTCCGCACTGTTGAAGACCCCATCGGTTATGACGAAGAGATCTGGGTTTGCTTCAATGCTGACGGTGGCGTTGTGTTGGGCAATTGAGAGATGATCATGAACCGCACGGAACAGGACGGCCAAGCTGGTGCGGTTCAGGCTTTCAAGGTCAATCGGATTGCCGCGATCGGCATGACGCTCGCCGCCGCCGCGGCCCTGTTGCTGCTGCGGCCTGAACTTGCGCTGGTCTATGTCGTCTATGTGGCGATCTCGGTTTATTCGCTGAGCTTGACCAGACGGTACGGCCTGTTTGGAAAGGCGCGCCCGGTGCCGGAGCAAAATCTAGCGGCCTATGTGTCGGTGTCGACCATCGGGTTCCTGCTCAGCCTGTTTGCGGCGCCACAAATGTTCGAACATATCGGCAGCATCATTTTTATCGTCATCGCCGCCGTGATGGCGGTTCTTGTCCTGTATGCGATTTGGGATCGGAAATGAGGACCATGCAATGAAGTTCATCTCCGCCATTACCCGCCGCCTGGTCATCATCGTTCCCTATACTTGGCTGTTCATTTTCTTCCTGGTGCCATTTGGCATCGTGCTGAAAATCTCGTTTTCCGAACCGATGATGGCGATGCCGCCCTACGCGCCGACGATCGATATGGCCGACGGCATTTCGGGCATCATTGCTGCCTTCAAACAGTTCAGCTTTTCCAACTATCTCTGGCTGACGGAAGATTCGCTCTATATAAATGCCTATATCTCCAGCATAACCATCGCCTTTATCTCAACGGTGTTGACGCTGCTGATCGGCTTTCCGCTGGCCTATGGCATGGCGCGCGCGCCGTCCTCGCTGCGACCAACGCTTCTGATGCTGGTCATTCTGCCATTCTGGACCAGCTTTCTGATCCGGGTCTACGCCTGGATCGGCATTCTGAAGCCGGAAGGTCTGCTCAATCAGCTGCTGCTGGCCATTGGGGTGATTGACGAGCCGTTGATCATTCTCAACACCAATACCGCAGTCTATATCGGCATCGTCTATTCCTATCTTCCATTCATGGTGTTGCCGATTTACTCGGCGCTTGAGAAGATGGATTACACACTGATCGAGGCCGCCCAGGATCTCGGTTGTCCGGCGATCTCGGCGTTCTGGAAAATTACTTTTCCGCTGGCCATCCCCGGCATTATCGCGGGATGTCTGCTGGTCTTCATTCCGGCTGTCGGTGAATTCGTCATCCCTGACCTGCTCGGCGGTTCGCGCACGCTGATGATCGGAAAGACCCTGTGGAGCGAATTTTTCAACAACCGGGATTGGCCGGTGTCGTCGGCCGTCGCCGTGTTGCTGCTGCTGATCCTGGTGGTCCCCATCATGTTCTTCCAGCAGGCGCAGGCCAAATCCCAGGAGAGCGGACAATGAGGCTAGAGCGATGAACACAAGCTGGTCCCGTTTCAACATCGCCTCGGTGGTTTTTGGCTTCGCCTTTCTCTATCTGCCGATCGTGATTCTGGTGGTCTACTCCTTCAACGAATCCCGGTTGGTCACCGTCTGGTCTGGATTTTCGACCAAATGGTATGGTGAGCTGTTCAACAATCAGGGCCTGATGGATGCTGCCTGGGTGACTGTCCGGGTGGGTTTCGTCTCGGCGAGCATTGCCACTGTGCTGGGTACGTTCGCAGCTCTGGCGCTGACCCGCTACACGCGCTTCAATGGGCGCATCCTGTTTTCCGGCATGGTTTTCGCGCCGCTGGTGATGCCTGAAGTGATCACCGGCCTGTCGCTGTTGCTGTTGTTCGTTGCCGTGGATTTCGGTCGCGGTTTCTGGACAGTTACTCTGGCGCACATCACCTTCACCATGTGTTTTGTCGCCGTGGTGGTGCAGTCGCGGCTGATGAGCTTCGATCGCTCGCTAGAGGAGGCGGCGATGGATCTTGGCGCAGGCCCGGTCACCACCTTCATGCAGATCACCCTGCCGGTGATCCTGCCGGCGGTGATATCCGGCTGGATGCTGGCATTCACGTTGTCGCTGGATGATCTGGTGATTGCCAGCTTCACCTCGGGCCCTGGCGCCACCACGCTGCCGATGAAGATCTACAGCCAGGTGCGGCTTGGGGTGACCCCGGAGATCAATGCCGTCTGTACGCTGTTGATCGGCGCGGTGGCGATCGGCGTCATCATTGCTTCGGTGCTCAACAAGAGCCGTGAGGTCAAGCGTCAGCGCGATGAGCAGGCGGCCTTTGCCGGGCTTTGAGCGTTGAGCTTTAGTTTTTCGGCGGCCGCAGCAGATAGGTGACGAACCAGATCGGTACGATCACCAGCGACCCCAGCACGATGTTGGGGATCGCCCAGGCCGCACCCTCCTGCAAAAGCCCGAACACCCGGTCCGGCGTCATGCCGATTTCGGCCAGCAATTCAGCGGCAGAGAGATTGAGCGCTGACAGCACCGCGCCGGTAACCAGCGAAGCCAATACGATTTTGACAAGTGCCGAAATCAACCGCATCATAATCTGATCGTCTCTCTTTCATGTGCTCGCATAAGCGCGATGCCCTTCGAAGCACCGCATCTGCCCGATTGTCGCCAAATGTTGCCGGTTTCGCAAGCATGCCGTTCTGCAGGCAGGCTGTGCAGCAATCTGGTTTTATGGAGTGACCGGAGAAATCACCGGCCGCGGCCAGGAGCCACCGATGAAGAACCTCACGGGTTCCAGTACGCTGGCGGTTTTCTCGGTCTTTCCATCGGCAGGCGGTGCCATTCCCAGAACGCCAGCAATGGCAAGACTGCTGCGGGAATAAGGGATCACGCCCGAGAATGAAATCATTTGCTCCGTGCCAATCAGTTCTGCGGTCGCCAGATTGGCTTCGCCCTCGGCAATGGTTGCCTTGATGTGCGCCGACTTGAAGGCGAAACCGGTGCCTTCGCCCAATTGATCGAGATCGAAGAAGCGCTCGGTTTTAGCCAGTTCGCGGAATTTCTGGATATTGAGGCCTGGAACAACGCCCGTTCCCACGGCAAGGTCGATCTTGCCGGTCAGATCCGACAGCGCGGTGGCCCATGTCGGGTAGGGCGATGTGACCTCGATATCGAGAGATCCGGTGCCGCGCGGCAACGGCCCGGTCAGGCCGATGGCATCGAATAGGCCGCCGAAATTTGTCTTGCGCGCCGACAGCTGCACCTTGATCCCGCCGTCGACTCCTTTCTCGGAGATGGCTATGCGGCCAATGAGATTGCCGCCATAGGCCGTGGCGTCGCCAACATCAAAGTTTGCACGGCCCTGCTCGACGCGGGCTGCTGCCGTTAAGGATGCGACGACCACCG
>Ga0163215_100944_pt1 | contig 26855 bp, 23 predicted proteins | sample SynspAceP_FD_185934 | JGI IMG/M metagenome (GOLD analysis project Ga0163215, IMG submission 185934) | Saline lake microbial communities from Ace Lake in Antarctica - Synechococcus sp. Ace-P (Hybrid Assembly) | ecosystem: Environmental > Aquatic > Non-marine Saline and Alkaline > Saline | place...
CGGGCTCTATATCGTGTTCCGCGAAAGCAGGGGGCCGGGGTCAGACAACCAACCGGTTCTGCGGACGCGGTCGCGGTCGGCCACGCCAGGGGCGATGCGCGTTGGGGGCCTGATGAACAGCGACGAGAAAGACAAAGGGCTGAAAAAGCGAGACGAGCCGCAAGGCCCTAATGCCAGTGACTAGCCCAGCTTCCAGCGACGGTGCGCCCAATGCCATTGCTCGGGGTTGGCGCGCACCCGCGCATCGAGGCGGGCGTTGAATTCGGTCATCATCTGCTCGGGCGTGCTGTGCAGTATTGGGTCTTCGAAAACCACGCGCACTTTTCCCGCATCGTCATCGCGAATCCCCCACACCGGCACGAGCGGCGCTTTGTTGCGCAGCGCCATCTGTGCCGGCGAAAGCGTGGTGTAGGACGGGCGGCCAAGAAGCGGCAGCACAGCCCCCTCGTCGAGATGCTGATCGGCAAGAATGGCCACCCGACCCCCTTTGCGCAAATGGCGGATCATGGCCTTTAGCCCATCCGCTCCGCGCGGGAAAATCGGCCTGCCAGCGGCTTCGATCCCGCGCAGGAAGTAGGGCTCATAATAGGGGTTGTTGTTGGGGCGGTAGATCGCGCCGACTTCCAAGCCACGTTCCTTGAGATAGATACGGGCCGCATCCCATTGCCCGAAATGGCCGCTAACAATGATCGCGCCGATACCCTTTTCTGCGGCCTGCTCAATAGCAGACAGACCGGGGCCGGAGACCTCATAGGGCACATGCTGGGTAAGCTGGTCCTCGTTAAACAGAACCTCGGTGAGGGTGCGCCCCATCGTGCCCGCGTTGCGTTTGCGAAGCGATCTGATCTGCGCGGCGCTGAGGTCGGGGAAGATCAGGCGCAGATTGCCCTCGATCCGCTTGCGCACGCCAGGCAAGACAGACGCGGCAAGGCCCACAAACCGCCCGCCGAGGCGTGAGCGTCTGTGAAATGGCACGCGGCGCGCGACAAAAAGGAACAGCCAGATTGGCACGAAAATGCCGAAATGTCCCAAGCGCTGCCAAAATCCAGTCATGCCATATCACTGCCCCGAACCCTGCGAATTGTCGAGAGGGCGAGCGCCACCGACTTGCCAGTTTGCGCCAGACTTGGCGTCCAAGTTGGATCACAATCTACCCGTATCTAAGCTGGCCACTGACCGTACTTTTTCGCTATGCCTCGACAATAAGGTGAAGTTCGATGTAGCCCAGATGAACAAAGGCGAGCATCGCCACTGGCGGAGTGTCAAATCAAATGAAGAACAGGCAGACATGGGCTAAGGCGTGGGCCATGCTGAGCCAACGCGAAAGGCGCGTCGCGTTCTTGGTGCTCGGAATTGTTCTTCTTAGCGTTCTGGGCGCTGTCGCAATGGTTGCGTCGGTCATGCCGTTTCTGACTGTGCTGTCCGATCCATTGAGCGTTCAGTCCGATCCCTGGTTGGCCTGGGCATATGACAGGCTGGGCTTTGAAACGACCAAGGGGTTCTTAAGCTTCTTGGGGCTCTGCTCATTGCTCGTCATTGTGTTGGCCAGTGCTCTGCAAATCGCTCGTGTTTATGTCGTTGCTCGGTTCTCGATGATGCGGGTCCATACATTCAGCGAGCGCCTTTTGGCCGCCTATCTTGGGCAGCCTTACCACTTCTTCATGACCCAACACTCAGACAAGCTTTCGACTAGGATTCTGGTGGAAACTGAGCAAGTGGTTAAGCAGTTTCTAATGCCTGCGATAGATTTCATCGCCTCTAGCTTAACACTGCTCGCGCTTATCGGATTTCTCGTTTGGCTGGATCCGGCTATCGCGCTAACCGCGATAGCAGTCTTGGGCATCTTCTATGGGCTTGTTTTTATTGGTGTCAGAAATTGGCTTCAACAGCTTGGAAAGACCCGGCAGGATGCCAATCGGGCGCGGTATCGAAGCGTGACTGAAGCGATTTCCGGCGCAAAAGAGCTGAAGCTGCTGGGGCGAGAGCGCGATTACCATCGGCGGTATCTTGAGCCCTCGCAACGTATGGCGCGCGCGGTTGTATCCGTTCAGGTCATCGCAAACACGCCCGCCGTGGCTTTGCAGGCATTCGCCTTCGGAGGATTTGTTGTCCTAAGTTTAGCCCTAATCGGTCCAACAGCGTTGAGCACTGGAGAGGCACTTGCGGACATCATTCCGCTTCTGGGCACAGTTGCCTTTGCAGGACAACGCATGATGCCGGAGCTGTCAAAAGTTTACAATTCCGCCGCGTTGATTCAGGCAAATGTCGTGGCAGTTGATGCGGTACATGAGGATCTCGCCGCATTTGGAGGCAACGGCGCACTCCCGGCTCAGGCGCAGTACGGATTGCCATTTCGACACGAACTGCGGCTCGAAGACGTGTCATTCGTGTACGATGAGACCAGTCGTGCTGGTTTGAGCGACTTATGCCTTAGCATAACCACAGGCGAGAAAATCGGGATCATCGGATCGACCGGCGCGGGAAAGACCACTTTAGCAGATATCATATTAGGGCTGTTGCGTCCCAGATCAGGCAGCATTGTCGTCGATGGCACTCAAATCACCGAGACCAATTTGCGAAGCTGGCAGCGCAGCGTCGGGTATGTGCCGCAGGAGATTTATCTTATCGACTCATCCATCGCTGAGAACATTGCCTTTGGGCTCGCACTGGAAGACATTGATATGGACCGCGTGTTAGATGCCGCGCGAATGGCGCAACTAGAGCAACTGATTCTAGAAGAATTGCCGGACGGGTTTGCAACAAAAGTAGGCGAACGTGGTGTTGCTTTGTCCGGCGGTCAGAGGCAACGGATTGGGATTGCGCGGGCGCTCTACAATGATGCCGAGCTCATTGTTTTTGATGAAGCAACTAGTGCACTCGACACGCTCACTGAACGAGAGGTTATGGCCTCGATCGAAGCACTGCCTGGCGAGAAAACAGTGCTTATTATTGCCCACCGTTTGAGTACCGTCAAAAGCTGCGACCGCATCTTGGTATTGGAAAAAGGTAGGATAGTTGCGGTTGGGCCTTGGGATGAGCTCATCGAGCAGAACGCAGCATTCCGGGAAATGGTTTCGGTAGGCTCGCAATAACGGTAAATAGGTTGCACAACGCGCCACTGATCGCCAATTGACGACGGGTGGGCTTAGTCAAATAAGGAACGAAGTGCTTATGAAGATCCTTGTCACCGGAGCAGATGGATTTATCGGATCCCATGTCGTCGAAACACTGGTTAGGGACGGATATGACGTAAGGGCCTTTGTGTACTATAACTCTTTTAATTCATGGGGTTGGCTCGACCAAGCTGCCGAAGACGTGCAAGGCAAGTTCGAAGTCGTCGCCGGAGACATCCGCGACCCGCATATGGTCGAAGCCGCCGTCAAAGGGTGCGACGCGGTCCTGCATCTGGCAGCCCTCATTGCGATCCCGTTCAGCTACCAAGCGCCTCAATCCTACATCGAAACAAATGTTAACGGCACGCTGAACGTCCTGCAGGCAGCAGCCCGGCACAACGTTAATCGTATAGTCTGCACGTCGACCTCAGAAGTATACGGAAGCGCGCAGTTTGTACCAATTACAGAGCAACATCCGCTTTGCGCTCAGTCACCCTATGCAGCGACCAAGACAGGTGCGGATCAGTTGGCTTTGTCGTTCCACCAGTCCTTTGACCTCCCCGTAGCGGTTCTTCGCCCCTTCAACACCTATGGCCCCCGTCAATCTGCCCGAGCTGTTATTCCCACTATCATTGGTCAGATCGCGGCAGGTGCCACTCAGATTAAGCTTGGCGCTTTGACACCAACGCGAGACTTCACCTTCGTGGGAGATACTGCCAGAGGCTTTGCGCAATGCATGGTTTGTGATGCTGCAATTGGCCAAGTCACAAATATTGGGTCGAATTTCGAAATCTCGATTGCTGACACGGCCGCTCTGATCGGCGAAGTCATGGAGGCGAAAGTCGAGATCGTGGCAGACCCTAAGCGCATGCGACCGGAATCCAGTGAAGTTGACCGGCTGTTTGCTGGAACGGAAGCCGCCCAGAAGTTGTTTAACTGGTCACCTGAGCATGGAGGTCGCAAAGGCTTCGCGCGTGGCCTGAGTGAAACGGCTCAGTGGTTTCGCGACCCAACCAACCTAGCGCGCTACAAAACCGAGACTTACAATGTCTAAGTGCGTAGGCGGGTAGAAAATGGACACAATCGCGCAATCGTTGATGCAACGCCTCGCCGATGTCACTGCGACATCGGACGATTTCATCCCGCTTCACGCGCCTGAATTCTCGGGATCTGAGTGGGCTATGGTGAAAGACTGCCTCGACACCGGGTGGGTCTCGTCGGTCGGATCATATGTGGATCGCTTCGAGCGCGAAGTCGCGGAGCTTTGTGGGGTCGCTCATGGCGTCGCGATGGTGAACGGTACCGCTGCCCTGCAAATTGCGCTTGAGGTCGCCGGAGTCAAACCCGGTGACGAAGTAATTTTACCAACGATGACATTCATCGCGACGGCCAACGCGATCCATCATGCACGCGCCGTTCCGCATTTCGCTGATAGTGATTCAGTTACGCTAGGGCTCGATGTGGATGCTCTTGAAGCCCATCTAGAACGGATCGCGGTTAGAGAGACGCGAGGCTTGGTAAATCGCGAAACCGGCGCACGTATTTTTGCAATAGTTCCTATGCACACTTTTGGTCATCCGACCGACATGGATAAGCTGAACGAGTTGGCAAGCAGATATGGCATCGTGATCGTAGAAGATGCAGCCGAAGCCTTAGGAAGCCGCTACAAAGGACAAGCGTGCGGCGGTCTTGGCCATATTGCGGCGCTGTCTTTCAATGGCAACAAAATCGTCACAACTGGTGGCGGAGGTGCCATCGTGACCAATAACAGCGAGCTGGCAAAGCGTGCAAAACACCTGAGTACGACAGCCAAGGTGGCGCATCCTTGGGCATTCAAACACGATGAGGTTGGCTACAACTACCGCATGCCCAACATCAACGCGGCCCTAGGGTGTGCTCAACTTGAGCAGTTGCCAGATCGTGTGATGCGAAAGCGGGCATTGGCTGAGCGCTATCATGCAAGTTTTGCAGACTTTGACCACGGCTCGATTTTTCGGGAACCGGCTGAGTGCGAAAGCAACTACTGGCTCAACACACTCATCCTATCAAACGAAGCCGCTGAAAACCGCGACGACCTCCTCGACGCGCTCAACAAGAGTGGCTTCCAGTGTCGTCCAATATGGTCACTGCTCCACAAACAAGATGTCTACAAGAACTGCCCGCGCGCCAACCTGCAGGCCGCAGAGGATCTGGAGCGCCGTATTATCAACCTGCCATCTTCAGCAATCCTCGGCACAGCATGAAGATCCTTGCCGTAACAGGGACGCGCGCAGATTGGGGGCTCCTTCAACCCGTCCTCCTTCGCATGAAGGCAGAAGCTGAACTTGATGTATCTATTTGCGCGACCGGGCAGCACCTAGTGGCTGGGGAAACATCCCTAGAGGCAATGAAGGCCGAAGGGTTTGAGCCAGAATTCCTTGTCGATATGGGCTTGGGTGCCTCTGACAGCCCTAAACACTTGTCGGCCGCAATGGGCCGGGGTGCTGAGGGCATTGGGTGCGTTTTGGCAGACCTAGCGCCAGATATCATGTTGGTCCTCGGAGACCGATATGAGATACTCGCTATGGTGTCTTCCGCTTTGGTGTTTCGCATTCCTGTTGCACATCTCTGCGGCGGAGATCTCACTCACGGTGCCTTCGATGATGCAATTCGGCATGCCATTACAAAGCTGTCGGCGCTTCATTTTGTGACCAATAACGATGCAGCCCGACGCGTAATTCAAATGGGTGAAGATCCAGAGAATGTCGTCGTCAGCGGCAGTCCCGGAATTGATCGCATCAAATCGCAGCCTATCATTTCGCGTAACAAGTTTCTATCCGATCTTGGCCTCGATCCCGCTAACGCCTTTGCAATGGTAAGCTTCCATCCCGAGACACTCGCCGAAGATCCTAGCTTACAACTGAAAGAGCTACTCGACGCATTGGCCAGACGTCCAGACCTTGGCCTGCTTTTGACTGGCAGCAATGCTGATCCCGGTGGCAAGGAAATCGACAGAGCTTTCGCCGAGATGGCAATGCAGATCCCCAATACGGTTTTCGTCCGATCCCTAGGCTCTCAACGCTATTTTTCAGGACTACATCATGCCGTGGCCTTGCTTGGCAATTCTTCAAGCGGCCTTTACGAGGCTCCCTCCTTCGCGACACCAACTGTAAATATCGGCACCCGTCAAAAGGGTCGGCTGGAAGCCAGTTCGGTCATAACGTGTGATGCAACGCGGGATGCCATCTTGGCGGCGCTCGACACTGCCATTGCGTGGCATGACGGACACGGTGAGGTCACGAACCCCTTTGGCGATGGGAATGCCGCGCAACGGATTGTCGAGAAGTTGCTAAGCATCACAGAGCCGCGCGACCTAATCAGAAAACAGTTCAGAGAGATCGGCCAATGAGTACCCAGTCGTTTATAATTGCAGAAGCTGGTGTCAATCATAACGGGCAGCTGGAAATGGCAGTCGAACTTGTTGATTGCGCAGCTCTTGCGGGAGCGAATTGCATAAAGTTTCAGACCTTCGATGCAAAGCTGCTGGTCAGTGCAAATGCGCCGAAGGCCGACTACCAATCGCGCCGCACGGATGCTGATGAGAGTCAGCAGGACATGCTGCAAAAATTGCAGCTGTCCCGCGACGCACATGTCGAGATCATGAAGCGATGCGCAGATCAGAATATCCGGTTTCTTTCGTCGCCGTTCGACCAATCGAGTTTGCGCCTTTTGACCGAGGATCTCGGCTTGAAGCAGATCAAGTTGGGCTCCGGCGAGTTGACAAACGCTCCGTTGCTTATCGACGTCGCCCGCACTGACGCCGAGATCATCTTGTCCACTGGCATGGCAACTTTGTCGGAAGTCGAAGAAGCGTTAGGCGTCCTTGCGTTCGGCATGCTGGCGACTTCAGAACCGAGTTCGCGCAAAGACTTTGCTGATGTATTGTCAAATTCCGCCGCATGGTCGACGTTGGCCGAGCGCGTTACCTTGCTTCACTGCACCACCGAATACCCCGCCCCTGTCGCCGAGACAAACTTACGTGCAATGGACACATTGCGCACGGCCTTCGGCTTGAGGGTCGGGTATTCAGATCATACGAACGGCGCGGCGGTATCAATTGCGGCCATCGCCCGCGGTGCCGAAGTTATCGAAAAGCACTTCACGCTGGACCGGACATTGCCCGGCCCCGACCACGCTGCATCTTTGGAACCGGCCGAGCTACAGTCGCTCGTGCGCGATATCCGTGCTGTCGAATCCGCATTGGGATCAGGTGTCAAACAGCCAGGCCCCTCCGAGATGGCCAACCGTGAAATCGCCCGTAAATCGTTGCATGCCGCACGCGATATTTCCCGCGAGACCCCGATTCGATCTGAGGACCTGACCACTATGAGGCCAGGAACCGGCATTTCGCCAATGTCGTACTGGGACAGTCTCGGGACATTCACATCTCGAGACACGGCAAGCGGGGAGATGTTGACGTGAGCTTAGACGGAGCGGCGGCGGTGATCCTAGGGGCAGGATCACACGCTCAGATGCTGAGCCGGTTTCTAGGTCGCATTGGATACGATATTCGAGGCTACATCACTAATGCGGAGCCTGACGAAGGGCTGACGTGGCTCGGGCGCGATGTGGATCTTAAGGGGCTTCTTACGAGCCAGGATCTCGTCTTTAACGGCATCGGCTCGATACGTGACACGACGGCTCGCAAGTCCGCCTTCTTAGCCGCAAAGTCAGTCGGTGCCCGATTTGGCAGCTTTTTTCATACAACAAGCATCGTTGACGTTGATGCAAACCTCCAAGAGGCGGCTCAGGTTCTTGCAGGCGTTATCATTCAGCCCTCAAGCACTATTGGCTCGAACGTCCTCATCAATACCGGCGCGATTATCGAGCACGACGTGATCGTCGGTGACCATTGTCATATCGCGCCCGGAGTTTGCCTGTGTGGTGGCGTGAATGTTCAATCTGGCGCGCATATTGGTGCGGGGGCGCTGGTGTTGCAAGACATCTGCATTGGGAAAGACGTGGTGATCGGTGCTGGTGCAGTTATCCGAAGAGACGTGCCTGATCACACGGTTATGGTCGGCAACCCAGCACGACAGATACCTTGGCCGACGACTAGCTCAGCATAGGTCGAGATTTCATGATTGGGCGTTGGTAGGCTGGAAGCTGCGAAGACTGAATGTATGGGACCAGCTCAATGGACCATTTGATCAGAATGAACTAGCTCTCGCACCACGCAACTTAGCAGACTAAATGGAACTGTAGGGCAAGTTAATGATACCATCCGAACTCCGTGACTGCGTCGTTCTTGAGGCTGATACGCTGAAAAATGCAGTCGCCAAGCTGTCCTCAAACCGCAAACAAATCGTGTTGGTGTTGGACACTGAAAACAAGGTCATAGGCAGTATTACCGATGGCGACGTGCGGCGAGCGCTACTTCAGAACAAGACGATGGGCAGCCAAGTCAGTCAAATTATGCGATCCGATCCAACGACCCTGCTCGCTGGATCGAGCGATGGTGCAGTTCGAAACTTGATGATTTCAAAGCAGCTTGAGCACATCCCTTTGGTCGACGATCAGAACAGGTTGGTGGGCTTGCGCACTTTGCGAGATTTGACACTGCAACCTCGCGTAAAGAACCCAGTGCTACTTATGGCAGGAGGCTTTGGCAAACGGTTGTTGCCGCTGACTGCGGAAACGCCAAAGCCGATGCTTAAGATCGGCTCACGGCCAATGCTTGAGATTATCTTACAGCAGTTTCTAGATGTCGGGTTCTCGGAGTTTGTGATCTCGACCTTTTACAAGGCCGAGATGATCAAAGAATACTTCGGAGATGGGTCCAACTGGGGCGCAAATATTACCTATGTTCAGGAACAAGAGCAGCTTGGAACTGGCGGAGCGCTCGCACTTCTTCCACAGATTGATGCACCGATGATTGTCACCAACGGCGATGTCATTAGTTCGGTCAATTTTGCGGAATTGCTGGACTTCCACATGAAACAAGAAGGGCGCGCAACAATGGTTGTGCGCGACTATTCCATTCAAGTGCCATTTGGCGTCGTGGAAAGTGATGGTCTAAAAGTCCGCTCCATCGTCGAGAAGCCAGAGTATCGGTACTTCATCAACGCTGGTATTTACGTGCTCGATCCAGATGTCGTTAACGCGCGCAACACGCCCGTACATGTTGATATGCCTGACCTACTTCGAGATCTTGTCAGCGACGGCTCCAGCGTTGCGATGTATCCCTTGCACGAGAGCTGGGCAGATGTCGGCCACCATTCGGAGCTTGTTGCCGTCCGTGACCAGTATGATAAGTAACCTGAAAATCGCTTCTTTGACTGATTAAGGCTTACATACATGAGTTCTCCAATCTACCCAGCACGCCGGGAGATAAATCTTGATGAATTCAAGCGTGAAGGCCCTGATCTCAAAGCGAAATACGGCCTGCCGACAAATGTTGCATTTTGCAAATCTTGCGTGATCTCTAACCAGAGGCCAAATTCTGCTGTCGAGACCGCGCACACCAGTGAAAGCCGCAAGGCCACGATTGCCTTTGACGCTGAGCAGGTCTGTGATGCTTGCAGAACGACCGAGCGTAAGAACCAAGAAGTGGACTGGGACGCGCGCGAGGCTGAGCTAAAAGCGCTCTGTGATCGTTACCGCAAGACTGACGGCAGCTACGATTGCCTCGTACCGGGCTCCGGTGGCAAAGACAGCTTTTTCCAAGCTCATATTCTCAAATACAAGTACGGCATGCACCCGCTAACAGTAACTTGGGCCCCTCACCTCTTTACCGACTGGGGCTGGAGGAACTTTCAGCGGTGGATTCACGCTGGCTTTGACAATTACCTTGTGACGCCAAACGGGCGTGCACATCGCCTGCTGACCCGTCTTGCGGTTGAGAACCTATTTCATCCGTTTCAGCCGTTCATCCTTGGCCAAAAGCTCGTTGGACCACAGATGGCCCAGAAGCTTGGGATTGAGCTTGTCTTTTACGGCGAGAACGAAGCCGAATATGGTAATCCGATCAAGGACAACGAATCAAGCATTCGAGATTTTAAGTATTTCTCGACCACGGACCGATCAAAGGTCTTCTTAGGTGGAACCTCGGTTCACGACCTGACTAACAAGTTTGGCATGGATGATTGCGACTTGGATCTTTATCTGCCCAAAGATCCGTCGCTCATGGTCGAAAGCGGCGTTCAGGTGCACTACCTCGGGTATTATCTACGCTGGCATCCGCAGGCGGCCTACTACTACGCGCACGAGCATGGTGGTTTTGAAGCTGCTCCGGAGCGCACGCCCGGAACCTACAGCAAATACAACTCGATCGACGATAAGATCGATGATTTTCACTACTATACCACCCGCATCAAGTTCGGGATCGGGCGTGCGACCTACGATGCCTCGCAAGAGATTCGTAATGGCGAGATTGACCGTGACGAGGGCGTCGCACTTGTGCGTCGGTTTGATAGCGAGTTTCCCGAGCGGTTCGCTGACGAGATCTTCCAATATCTATCGATCCCTGAGAACGAGTTCCCCGTCGCGACGAAGATGTTCGAGCAACCTATTATGGACCGTGCATATTTCGATAACCTTGCTGATAGTTTCAGATCTCCGCATCTTTGGGCATCCGATGACGGAGACTGGAAACTTCGGAAGCGTGTGTTTGACGGCGCCTAGAATTCATGTCGCAACTCAGAATAATTCCAAGGCTGGACATCAAGGGCAGCTATGTCATCAAGTCTGTGCAGCTCGAAGGCTTGCGAAAGGTCGGCGATCCGGCGAAATTTGCCAAACGCTATTACGAGCAAGGCGCCGACGAGCTCATCTTCTCGGACGTTGTTGCGTCGCTATACGGCAGAAACAGCCTCTACGACATCATCAAGCAGACGGCGGCCGAAACGTTTGTTCCGCTAACCGTCGGGGGCGGTATCCGCACGCCGGAGGATGTGTCTCTCATGCTTCGGTCCGGTGCGGACAAGATTTCGCTGAACACCGCCGCGATTGAGCGGCCAGCTTTGATATCGGAGTTGTCTGCCAAGTTTGGGTCGCAAGCAGTGGTCATCGAGATCCAAGCAAAGTCGCGAGCAGGCGTTGCGGGCTGGGAAGCGCTTTACGATAATGGCCGCGAGCACAGCAACAAAGACGTTGTGGCTTGGGCGCAGGAGGCCGTGCGCCTAGGGGCTGGAGAAATCCTCCTTACGTCGGTCGACCGGGAAGGAACCCGCAAAGGGTTCGACTCGGCTTTGATCGAAGAAGTTTCGCGCGCGACATCGGTTCCTGTCATCGTTTCGGGAGGCCTGGGAAAACCGGAGGATATGGTCGAGGCGGCCGCCCATGGCGCTGACGCAATCGCAATTGCAGACATGCTGCACTATGATCGCGCGTCGCTGACCGACATTAAGAACGCAGCGCGAGCGCTAGATTTGGAAGTGCGGACATGAAGGCCGTCGCGATCATCGACTACAATTGCGGGAACATCTTCAGCATTTGTAACGCACTCAAATCCCAGGGTATTCCTTTTGCGATCGTCGAAACTGCGGCTGAGCTCAATAAGTATGACCGGGCTATCTTGCCCGGCGTCGGGGCCTTTCCGAACGCGGTAGCCTTACTCGGCCAAGATGATTTATTGGTCGGGATCGCCAAGTTCGTAGCTTCGGGGCGCATGCTGTTCGGGATCTGCGTCGGGCTGCAAGTGATGATGGATATTGGTCTCGAACAAGAAAAAACTAATGGGCTGGGCTTAATCGGCGGCGACGTCGGTCCGCTGCCAACCGCCAATCTTGAAGGCAAAACGCTGAAGATCCCGCATATTGCTTGGAGCGAGTTAACCCCTGGCAACAACGGTGATGCAACATTCGATCCCAGTTCTCCGCTTCGAAACACTGCGCGCGGCGCTCAGTTCTACTTCGTGCATTCATTTGCGGTACGCCCCAGCAATCCCAATCACATCTTAGCGACAGCGCAGTATGATGGTGTTGAATTTTGTGCCGCAGCCGGTCGTGACAACGTTTTTGGAACCCAGTTCCACCCTGAGCGCAGCGGCCCAGTGGGGCTTGCCCTTTTGAGAGAGTTTGCCGAGCTAAAGGCATAAGCTTATTCGCTCAGGTCAAACGCCGAAGTTCCTTGATAGTCGGCAGCTCGGCATCCGACATCATTGCAAAGATTCCGTCTTGAGCACTTGGGACAGGTGAGCCTAACAGCTCGGTCACTTTTTCAACGGACAACGACATATCAAATGGTCTGCTGACAAGGTCACTGCGGTCGGACAGCCGTACAGAATTGATCTTGGCGCTGTCATATCCCATTGCGCTGGCCAGATTCAGCCCGAACTCATACTTCGACATGCGGTCACGCCCACAACAATTGATTAGCCCACTCTCTTTGTTGTCTAGCAGCGTCTGCGCGATCTCGAACACGTGCCGCATGTAGGTTGGGCTAAAGAATACGTCCCCGAATAAATCTATGTCTTTCCCGGCGACAAGAGATGACAAGATCCAGTCCGAGAACGATTGACGGTACTCAGTGCCCCACCCAAAGAAATTTGTCCGCACGATAATCGCATCGGCATTCGACTCCAAGACGGCTTGTTCGCCCTCCGCTTTCGTTTTCGCGTATTCGTTCTGAGGTTCAATCGGGTCAGTTTCGCGGTTGAACGGTGCGTCACCGGATGACAGGTGGTCTGTTGAGATCTGGACAAATGATACGCCTGCTCGCTTGCAAGCCGATGACAACACCAAAGGCAGACATGTATTCGCCGCACGCGCCGCATCCGGATCAGCTTCGCAGGCCTCCACATTTGCCATCGCAGCGCAATTTACAAGCACATCTGCTTGATGCTCGACAATGAGCCCGCTTACAACTTCGGTGTCCTCAAGGTCAACGAATACGGATGCGGCAAAACTCACATCGATGGGTCTGTTGTGCAGTGCTAACGTGACATCGTAGCGATTAGACGCAAAAGCCGCCCAGTTGAGCGCGAGAAGTCCTGAACCGCCGGTAATTAGGAGCCTCTCGCGCCGCACGATCTAGACCTGGCCCAATTTGGATCGGTTCTCGTTGATCCAAGCTGTCAGCTGATCGACGGTCATCCACTCGCTGTTGTTCTCGGACGAGTAAGAAAAACCGTCAGGCACCTTCTTTCCGTCGCCAATCCGGTTAGCAGCAAGGGACCAATCATGGATAGCCGGGAGGATCTTGAAGTGCGCCGGGTACTCGTATGTATACGGAGCGTCCTCGGTCGCGATCATCTGCTCGTGAATTTTTTCCCCCGGTCGAATACCGATGATCTCGTGCTTGGCGTCCGGCGATACGGCTCTGGCCACATCGAGAATACCAATCGACGGGATCTTCTTTACGTAAGTTTCCGCACCTTGCATGTCTTCGAACGCATGCCAAACAAGCTCGACCCCTTGCTCTAGAGAGATCATGAATCGTGTCATGGCTGTGTCTGTTATTGGAAGAGTGCCACTCGGCGCTCGGGACAAGAAAAACGGAATGACTGAGCCCCGAGAGCCCATAACGTTGCCATACCGAACCACTGAAAACGTCGTATCGTGATCGCCAACCGCTGAGTTTGCCGCAATAAACAGTTTGTCAGACGCAAGCTTGGTCGCCCCATAGAGGTTGATAGGGTTCGAGGCTTTGTCGGTCGATAAGGCGACAACCTTTTTCACGCCCGCATCGATACAAGCATCAATGAGGTTCATTGCCCCGAAGATGTTTGTCTTGATGCACTCGTTCGGGTTGTACTCAGCAGTCGGAACAATCTTGGTCGCCGCCGCGTGAACAACATGATCGATGCCGTCCAAAGCCCTCCTGAGACGATCTTTGTCACGGACATCGCCAATCAGGAATTTCACGCGCGCATCGCTAGCGAACTCTTGCGCCATCTCCCACTGTTTCATCTCGTCTCGCGAAAAAATGACAATTGACTTGGGGTTGTACTTCTCGAGCGTCATGGGCACGAATTTGCGACCAAACGAGCCCGTTCCGCCGGTCAGTAGGATGTTGGTGTTTTCAAGCATTTTTAACCGCAAACTATATAATTTATTCTGGATAAGCTCTAGCAGTCCACTGGCGCGAGGCCAATGCCAACCTGCTCCCTAGAACCCAATACAAGATGTATGCTGCGCATGAACCACTGTTGGCCTCAAAGACCTCCTACAAGCCAACACATTGATCGAACACCGACTGAGCCCGTGCGGGCTTTGCACCGGTTGGCGAATATCGATCACCGCCTTGATCTAGGTGCATGGAAGTTTGCGGATCACAACAGCGGAAAAGTGCCGTGAAGATCGACCTTGGCAGGCGAAAGAAGACTAGTTACACAACGGCCAATTAGCACGCCACACAATGAGGATGACGCTGGATGCCTAAGCAGGACGACAAGACCGTCATCTGGATCACCGGGCATTCTAGCGCCGGAAAGACCACCGTCGCGCTAAGACTGCAGCACTTACTCAAAGAACAGAACGCCAACTGCATTTTCCTTGATGGCGACGACCTTCGAACGATTTTGTCTGAGAAGTTCGGGTATTCTAGAACCGAGCGCCTTGAACTCGCGAAGTCATACATTCAGTTGGCAAGCCACCTTTCATCACAGGGTTTTGTGGTAGTAATCTCGGCTGTGGCCATGTTTGATGAAATATTCGCTTGGTTTAAGCAGAATGTTGCAAAACCTATGCTCGTCTACCTTGATGTTCCGCTTGAAGAACGGCTGGAACGAGACGCGTTGGGCAAGCACGTCTACTCCAAGATTGATGGCAATCGCGTGCAGTATGACATTCCCACGGACCCAGATCTGAACGTAGCAAATTTTGGCGAAACAGATCCAGATATGGCAGCTGAGCAAATCTTGGAAGCCTGGCAGAAACTCGATGATGTGACGACAGATCGTGGCCGCTCGACACATTGGAAGTCTTTCTATCAGTCGAATGAGGCGCCCTTGCACCCTTCTCCGTTCGCGGATTGGGCGTCCAAACAATGGAGTGATGGCGACCGCGTCATTGAAGTTGGATGTGGCAACGGTCGCGACGCCTTCTATTTTCATTCGCGCGGACATGACGTCATTGGCGTCGACGTATCGTCGGCCGCTGTCGAGGCCTGCATTGACCGCGGTGCGCATGAAGACCTACAGTTCTTTGGCTCTGGCCTTCCTCAGTTTCAGGCAGAGCACAGTGATCTGAAAGCGGACATTGTCTATTCCCGCTTCAGCCTTCACGCCATGACAGATGAAGAGGAAACCAGCACGATTGCCGCCGCGTTTGCCTTGTTGGATGTGGGTGGATATTTCTTTATTGAAACTCGCTCAATCAACGACCCAATGGCGAAGAAAGGCGACATCATTAGCCACGCGGAACGCATCGAGGGCCACTATCGCCGTTTCGGCAATGTCGAAACCCTGAGCGAGAAGCTGAGGCAGGCGGGATTCGAGCTTGATTTCACGACTGAAGAAAAAGGGCTAGCGGTATACAAAGACGAAGATCCTTTGGTGATACGGATAATCGCGCGAGCAACCGGCTAGTTTAAAGAAGGCGACAGATGCACAAGATACTTCGAAACATACTTATTACGAACACAATGCGTAGTGGTTCTTCTTACCTTTCAAGAATTATTAGCGCGAACTCTCGTGTTTCGATGACATATGATACATTGAATTTCTTCCGCTTTGGCTATGGGCGATATGATCCCATTGAAAATCCACAGAACTTCGAGCTACTTCTCTCTGACTTCAGCCACCGTATGAAAAATCGCTTCGATATCGAGATATCTGTAGCCGCCTGCATGCGAGCTGCAAGCCAGCTAAGTATGTCATATGAGACCGCAAATGATCTTATACTTAGGCAGGTCTATCCAAATTCTGCTAAGGATGTTCTTGGGGATCAGGAATCTTTGGTTTGGACGCGAATTCCAGAATTTTTGAGCATGTATCGAAACGGCAAGGTAATAGTTATTGCACGTGACCCTCGGGACGTTGTGAATTCATTTCGCAAGATTACTATTGCTCCTAATCATGACTATCTAATATCGCTATTCAATGCAATTGATATTGTTGACCATGGAATACGACTTTCAAAGGAAGTTCCAGATCAAGTTCATTTCTTGACATTCGAGGACTTAAAAACTCAGTGTGGCGTCGAAATTAGGAAGATCTGTAGCTTCCTTGAAATCGACTTCGAAGACCGAATGTTGGACCCGGACAGCTATACCGACCATTTTGGCAACGCTTGGGACGACTACAAAAGCCGCTCCGCACCTGAAGAGTCGGATCCTATGGCAGCAGTTGGACGCTGGCGGCGCAAGATTGATCCAGTTGATTTGTGCCTTACAGAATGGCTCGCTAAAGATCAGATCGAAAAGATGGACCTCGAGCTTTCCGGGCGAACGTTTGATCAAAGTGTTTTTGACGAAGGAATTGAACGCCTTACATCCAGCCCGTTGTTGCGCGAGGCTTTCTTTAGAAAGGCCGTCCTCGGAATTGGCACGGAGCGCTTTCCACTAGATCCGACCAAGTCAGGAAATTGGGATCCAAACGGTGTGGTCAATAAAGCCGCATTCACCTAGACAATGCTCAAACGCCTCAAATCGTTTCGCCGAGCACTAATAGACTATCGTCGCCTCGGCATCGGAGCGCTTCGCCACAGCAGCGGCGGTCTGTTGCGCTATGAGATCGAAGAGCGCGTGGCCGTTCAGTCAAACGACATCATCGCGAACGCTTTTCAGAAGCGACTAGGTGACATGACATTGCCACGCGATGACATGCTTCATTTCATGGTATTTGCCAGAAATACCTACTTTTTCTTCATGCGACCGCACTTCACCCGGTGGGTGGTGCTGCGCGCGAGATTGACCAAAACCGACGACGGAGTTGATCCTATCTCCCCCGGCGCCTGCATTTCGCGCCTAATCAAAATTCAGATGTGTTGTCAAATTGGCGCTCGTATCATTGCATCCATGATCCGGTTTCGCAAGGTAAGTCAACATTCGCATGCAGTTTCTGAACCAACCAGCGGCGCAACGGTCGCTGTCGTCAACTACCTTGGAATTTCCCCAAACCACCGAAACGACCTTTTCTGGTTAACCAAGGGCACTGTTTCAAAGGTGGGAAAAGTGGTTCTTTTAGTTGGCACCACCAAGGAAGTAGAAACCGCAACTTGTCAGCGCAATGCATTTCTTAGCGCCTTGATTATGAAGGGCCTTCCCACCCCAGAAATATTGATTTTATCATTAGATACCGCAATAGCTCCAAGGCCTTTTTCTCTAATTCGAAAATCTTTCAACCTAAAGATTAACGCAACAAGAACGAATTTTCTTGATCGTTGCTTTCTAAGAATTAGCCACCTTTATTACATGAGACTTCGCGAATCATTTGCATATTTTCTTGAAACTTCGGGAGCGACAGTCCTTACAAGTTCCAACCCTTCGTTCATCAATGCCGCAATCTCTGGCGCTGCATTTCAGGAATCATGCACTTCGGTCTTCAGGGAGCTAAGTGTTTGGGGTAATTGGTCGGAAGTATACCGAAACAAGGTCATTTGTGATTGCTTCTCCTCGATATCTCCAACGAGTAAGACTTACCTAAAGGAGACGAATCCTCATGTTGGGCAGGTACGCACACAGAACATTGGCATATGTACACCAGCAGCACCGTTGGAGTGTCGAGATACAGGCAAGGAAAAGAGTTTTCGCATACTGCTTCTCGGATCCAATATCGGAAAGAATTTAAGCTTTAGGGGACCACAGGTTATTCCTGAGGGTATTGCGACACTTGAGATAAGGTCTTTTTCCCAATGGGCTATGATCCAAGACTCTTTATTCGTTCGCGTAAAGGAGAAGAAGGAGGGCCCTGGAATAAAATCTATCCGATCTATTGTCCTCGAATGCACTGATGGAACAAATGACACGACTTTTGGCGGCTGGGAGGAAACGACCAATCTGCCCCCTCATCAGTTTGTCGAGCAAATCGATTTAGCTCTCGCAATTGGAACCTTTTATCCGTCATCGCTCCATGAGCTAAGTACAACGCTCCCAAAGGATCGGTGCCTATTTTGGGACATTGCCGGACTAACTTCGAGATATCCTAGCATCTGCGATGTTGCTCCGATCTCGATCGCTCGAAGCCTTGCGGATGTGAAGGCTCACATCCTTCGCTTGAGGGCTTCCAATATGGCCCCAGCACTAGAGAAATCTTCAACCGGGAGTGGAAGCTTTGAGGCTTGGCTGCTAGAAACTCTAGAGAAACCTCCCAAGAGACTTCGATGATTGTTCAATCCCGGATGATCATATTTCCCCTCGGCGATCAGCGCTGTTCATGGCAAGATCGGTCCTGAGGGAACTTCGGAACGGGGTGCTGCCATGCTGATTCATCTTCACAAGCAAGCCACGACGACGCCAAAGGTTCGAGCTGCTATTCAGGCCAGCGATGATGCTGGAACGGCACTTGCAGAACGTTTCGGGGGTGCGGAGGATCAGAAACTGATCCAGTGAATCGTTTTCCCGACAAACGCGCAAACCATTTATAAATGGCGCAAGCGGGACGGCGTCGAGGATCGTAGCCATACCCCGCATCGGCTGCAGACGACGTTGACGCCAGCGCAGGAAGCCATCGCGGTGGCCCTGCGAAAGACGCTGCTGGTCTCGCTCGACGATCTGCTTGCCGTGGTCAGGGAGTTTCTCAATCCGAACGCGTCGCGCTCTGGCCTGGACCGCTGTCTGCGGCGGCATGGGGTGGGAAACCTGCGCGATCTAAAAGCCAAGACCTCGAAGCCAAAACACAGCGCTTTCAAGGCATACGAGCCCGGATTCATCCACATCGACGTGAAATACCTGCCGCAAGTGGCGGACGAGACGTCCAGGCGTTACCTCTTCGTGGCGATCGATCGGGCGACCCGCTGGGTCTTCATCCGCGTCTTTAACGCAAAGACTGCGGTCAATGCGCGGCGGTTTCTGCGCGACCTGGAGCGCGCCTGCCCGATCCGTATCCGCACCATTTTGGCCGATAACGGCAAAGAGTTCACAGATCGGCTCTTCGGTTTGCGCAAGCGGGCCGCCACGGGCGCGCACGAGTTCGATACGCTCTGCGCAGCGCTGGAGATTGAACACCGTCTGACCCCACCGAAGTCGCCACAGACCAATGGCATGGTCGAGCGGTTCAATGGCCGCATCGAAGAAGTGCTGCAATCGCACCACTTCCGATCAGGTGAGGAACTCGAGGCTACGCTGCACCGCTATGTATGGCTTTACAACCAGCAGCTTCCGCAGTCAGCACTGGGCAGCAAAGCGCCCTTGCAGGCGATGAGAGACTGGCACAAACTCAGACCAGAGCTGTTCAAGAAACAGACATACTACCTTCCGGGATGTGACAGATGATCACTACATGTGATATCGTAAAGACAGGCTGAGGCCAGAGGATTAATTAATGCGAACGCCTGAGCCCTTCGAAATTGGTGGAAGACCCATTGCCCGTGGTGTTAGACCGTTATTTCTGCCTGATATAGGGACTTTCTTCAATCGCGACATCCATCTTGCGATTTCGATGATCGATGCCATCGCAGACGCCGGGCTAAGTTTGATAAAAGGCGAGATCCTTCAAGACCCAGAAGTCTGCTTGCAAGGCGACCTCGTCGAAAACTACCTCAGCAGTGATCGCACAACCATTCTAGCCGAAAATTACCGATCCTTGATCGAACGTAAGATCGTTCCCTTGGCCGATTATACGAAAATTTTTGACCATTGCTCTCGTCGGAAAATGGGCTTTATTCTTTCGATATATGACTTTGAAGGCGCAAAGTTTGCTAAAGGTATTGGAGCTGTTGCGCTTAAGATCTCATCGTCCAATATTACTCACTACCCCCTCATTACGTATGTAGCAGGCCTAGGTCTGCCAATTATTCTAGACACCGGACATTCCACGCTTGCGGAGGCAGCGCGCGCGGTTGCTTGGTGCTTGGCCGGAGGCGAAAGTCGAATAATCGTAGAACACAGCCCGCCCGCGCCCCCAAATTCAGTAGAGCGCCACAATCTTATGTTCATGAATTCGCTTGCGACGCGGTGCAACACCTTCGTAGGACTGTCAGACCATCATTTGGGGACGGATATGCTGCTGGCCGCAATCCCTATGGGGGCCCTGATACTCGAAAAAGGTGTGGCACCTGACGCATCACAAGACGAGCAGGACCTTGAACATGCGCTGCCTCTATCGGCTATCTCGTCTACAATGAAGTCTATTGAAGACGTCCATTCAGCGATCGGAGATGGAGCTGACCGCGATATGTCTGGCAAACCGCAGTACAAGTCCAGAATGGGCTTGGTTGCGTCGAAAGATCTCGGCGCTGGGGCGAAGCTTTCGCTAGAGACAGTTCGCTTTGCGTTCCCCGCAGTCGGAGTTCCCGCTGAATTCTGGCCTGATGTCGAAGGCAGAACCGTCGTGAAACATATAAACTCGGGTGCGCCAATTTCTTGGTCTGAGATACATGCAACACGATCTGAGTAAACCAGCGTTTGAGGGACTCGGCGGGCAGAACGCGCAGTGGGTTCGCCAACCCCCAGAAATAGAAACCAAGCTATCCGAAGCCCTAAGTATTAATGGCTCGTGTTCGAAACTCGACACGCCTCAGGATGGGCTCTTGGGACATTACCGGGTTACGACGCCTGATGGCCTAGTTTTCGCAAAGGTTCTGCAACCCCAAAAAGCCGAACGTCAGATTGCCGCCGATAGTTTAATACGAGAGATTGCATCAGAGAGGTTTCTGCTCAGCATGTCTTTGGACAGATCCCCACGACCGATTGATAACGATCTTTGCATAATGACATACAACTATATTCCCGGCGCGAGTCTGCCGCACACGGCGCAAGCACTTTGGAAGTTGGGAGAAGCGCTAGGGTGCCTGCACCTCGAACTCGGCGAGCTTAGATGCTCAGCAGAAATACACAGGCGTTGCACCTCGCGGTGGGACGTCCTCATGCGGCACAAGAACGCTCTCGAACGCAACATCTACGATAAAGTCGGCGACATCAGCGCCCGCCAAAGCATTGTCGACAGTCTAGACCAAAACGTCACAGATCATCTTAGCACGTCACCGCAAGTGATCCACGGAGATCTCAACTACGGGAATGTACTTCTCGACCTTAAGCCCGGTGGGAAAATCGCCTTTCTAGACTTTGAGGAGGCAACAGAGTCATTTTATTCGCCCCTGTTTGACGTCGCGATGGTAATCGAGCGTTTCATTTTGACAGCTTCGACGGACAAGGAAGCGTTGTTGCACGCCTTCTGCGAAGCATACCGAGCGGCTGGAGGCGGATGGTTCTCAAATGATGTGCAGCTGAGCGACATGCTCAAAGGCTTGGCGATACGGGCGTTGTTGGTTCTAACGGCATCCCGAGAAGCTGGATGGCCCGATTGGAAAGAACAGGAGTGGCGAAAGTTCGTTGGCTTGCACCAGAGCGCGGTCGACAGCGACGAGACTTTGAAGCGTTGGTCCAAGTGCCAGTTCTAGCGACCACTCATCGCCCACGCCTACTCATGAGCGCGCGCGACCCGTCTACCGCAATCGCGTTTGAAAAAGTCATCGAAGAGAATGCCAGGTCGAGGATTTTTGAGATAACGGTCTTGGCCAGCGGCGTGGCATTTACCCAGCTGGCAAACTTGCTCAACGTGCGAGACCTGGACTTGGTGGACGTGGATGCCTCCAAAGGCGAGCATTCGGAAACGACATTCATTCGGAATATTTTCGACAGCTGGAAACCTGAACTGTGCCTATCCGGCGTGTCTGGACCCGATCATGGAATCGACGAGGCGCTGATCCGGGAAGCTTGGGGTCAAGGTATAAGATCGTTCGTATTTCAAAGCTATTGGGGAGACTTGAACCCAAAGGCCATACCCTTTCTCGATACGATACTCGTTGTCGACAATTTTGCAGCTGACGTTACAGCATCGAAGACATCTGCGAAGATCATCATCGTCGGCAGCCCGCAATATGACGACATTGGCGAGATCGATATTCATCGACATCAGCAGTTCTTCAGAACGACAACAGTTGCCCTTCCCGAGCAACCGATGATCGCTGTTATGGGTCAACCGCTCGAAGACTATTCAGGTTACTTTCGTACGTTTGAAAAGTTTGCAGATGCGGTCAGAGGACTTCAGCCTATCATAGTGTTCCGCAATCACCCCAAGGAAACTGACCGTTCCGTTATCCAAACCTTAGAGATCTTTCGCGCTCGAGGTTTGGTCCTTGCCGATTGTGCAGACCTAACGCTTGATGATATCCTATGCGGAGTCGACCTCGTTGCGACCCCGTTCTCAACAACGGGTGTTGATCTGCAAATGCTCAACCGGGTTTCTGCGGCTCCACTCGCGTCGACTTGCTATATGATGTTCGAGCCGGAGTTGGTTGACGTTTTTCGAGGACTCTCCGGATTAGAGGCCATCCCCAATAGCGATCAATCGATCGCGGTTTGTTTGAACGATCCGGTGACGATCGCTGACGAGGTCCAACTTGCCTTGTCCGACACCGCTCGAAACGCCCGATGGCAGGCCATTCATGAGACGTTCTTGATGCCAGGAGGAGGCGCCGCAAGAATTCTGTCGGCCTTGACGCTAGAGAAGCCGAATGATTGACGGGTTTTCGGTTCATGACTCTAGTATCGTCTTGGCCGGGCGGGTCGACTAGCGGATCTTGGATTTATATGGTCTACGGCTTGGCATCGGTCGTTGCAGCGACTTGTTTTTCCCCTACGGCTCGGACCCTCAGATGACCCAACGCGACTTTCTTGCTATCGTCCCTGCACGATCAGGATCTAAGCGTCTTCTCGGGAAGAACATACTCGATTTTGTCGGAAAGCCTCTAATCGCCTGGACCGTAGAGGCTGCGAAGGGTTCTGGGTACATAGACAACGTACTCGTTTCCACCGACAGCATGGATATCGCAAACGCCGCCATCGACGCTGGCGCAAGTTTTGAGGGCCTGCGCAAACAAGAACTTGCTGGCGACAATGTACCCTTGATCGACGTTGTCGTAGACTTGTTGAGTCAACGTGCGAAATTACCAACGTTCACTGTTCTCTTGCAACCAACATCACCCCTCAGAACCAGCACCCACATCGATGAGGCGATCGAGCTCATGGGTGACAAAGACGCTGTTATCAGCGTCACAAAACTGGATAAACCAAACGAGTGGTCGAGCTTCCTGCCGCCTGATATGTCGTTGGCTGGTTTTATGGATGCGTCTACCAAGAACCTTCAGTCTCAGGACTTGCCGTCAAGATTCGCGCTAAACGGTGCAATCTATGTTGTGCGAACCGAACGGCTTCTGATCGAGCGGAGTTTCATGCTTTCAGACAACATTGTCGGGTACGAGATGAGGTCCGATGTCTCCATCGACATCGATACCAAGCTGGATCTTCTGATGGCGAAGGGTTTGTGCTTGGGTTTGGACTACGCTATCGGAAAGCTCGACGCCTGAGGTGCCCTGCACCCTAAAGTTTTCGGATGGAGTTTGATGTGAGCGGAACTGTTTTCTTTGTACATGCGGTCGACACCGAGGGTCCTCTTTATGAAGGCCTTGGAGGGCTATTCTCCGAGATCAAAGAGCATTTCGGGATCACTCTTGAGCCTACGCAACAGAATGTTCGCAAACTTCGCGAGAAAAAAATCGACCTCGGTGGCAAGGAAGACATGGCAGCCTATTTCGTGCGTTCTGACAGGATCGACACTTACAATGAAGCGTGGCCTGATCTGGACAAGATGCACGATACCTACATGGATCCCGCCTGGCGCGCAGGGTTGCCCGATTCGGAGGGCAATCCCTATGTCGTGTCGTGGTTCTGCATGGACCATGTCGGTTTCAACTATAACCCACGCCGCCGTGCGATGGGCTATCATGAGATCTTCCAGTACTATCAAGGCAAAATTTCTGAGTTTGATGCAAACCGCGACAGGATTTACTGGCACTACCACCCCGCGAGTTTCTCAGGAAACGCGCATAGGATGGGTTACAATTACAGCTACTCAGAGAACTTGCACAATGAGATCATCGCGCGTCGGATTATCGATCACAATTGGTTCCCAGTCGCCAACCGGCCTGGCGGCCATATTGAGAGCTACGATATCAACGCATGGCTAGAGCAGTGGATTCCCTTCGATTTGGCCAACCAAGCCATCGAAGATAACCCAACGTTGGAAGCGGAAGAGAGCGCAGGCAGAATCCCAGGTCGCCACGGAGATTGGCGTGGCGCATCGACGGAGTGGGATATCTACAATCCATCACTTTATGATTTCCGGCAACCCGGAAATCTTCAACGTTGGCTGTCGCGCTGTTTGAACATGAACTCTCGTCATTCCAACATTACCAAGCCCGAGATCAGGAAGGCGTTTGAAAAAGCCAGAAATGGTGAGAACGTATTCGTAAGCTATACCAATCATGATTTCCGCGATATGATCACGGAAACGGAAGCCCTCTGCCAAGACATAAGCGAAGTCGCTACCGAGTTCCCCGATGCAAAATACCTGTGGGCAAACGCCGTGGAGGCATTCCGACGTGTGCTCGATATGTCCAACACGATCCCCCCGGAATTCGAGGTCGAAATCTCAGATGCCTTGATGCGCGTTCGACTCACCAAGGGCGAGATTTGGGGCCCGCAACCGTTTCTTGCCCTAAAAACGCATGACGGACGCTATCTGCATGACAACTTCATATTGGATGGCGGCGGGCAGTGGACCTACGCCTTCGACAAGAACAGCATGGAGCGCCACGCACTAGAGTCCGTGGGAATTGCGACCAACGACAAGGTTGGAAATACCGTGGTCGAAGTTGTTGATCTGCGTTCGGGTGACAAACAACGAAAAGTTTGGAACGACACCGATTGGTAGTGCAGTAAAACGCTGACGCTTAGTCTGGGAACAGGGACACCAGCGGCCGCAAATTAACCGGTGCGAAATTCGCAGCACTGTGCGCCTTGCAGGCGTCCCAGCCCACTTTGCCAAGGGGGCCAGACAAGACGTCGGCGAGATCTTCGTCGCTGGCCACCGTCCGGCGCCAGCCTTGTTCGATAGGATCCATCGGATCAATAGAGAACGACGAGCGATCTGAAGCAAAGTAGATCGGGCGAACTCCGGCACGAACGGCGTTGAATACAACCGAGCTGCCTCGATACAGCAGACTACTGGCGTGTTCGAGATCGTGGTCCAAACTTTCGTTAGACCATTGAACATTCGTCGGTCTTGGAGCTGATGTCCGCAAGGCCCGTTCAACTGTCTTACGACCCAAAACTGGATGCAACCTGATAACAAATTTCTGACCCGGCAGCCGCTTTGCCGTTCGAAAGGCGAGACCCAACAGCAGGAGGGTCTCACTCAAGATACCCTCTGGTGCCACTAGGCAGGACTGTCCGGCTGGCACTGGCTCGCCCGCTCCCTCCCTGGTCAAGGCCTTGATGCTGCCAAGCGTCTGAATAGAGACCCCGTTCAGGTCGGGTTGCTGCTTAAACCAGGTCTTGGCAAGATCGCCAGATGTCATGATAACATCTGGATTGAAGTCACTTCCGACGCCCCAACCAGCGCAAGACGTGCCCGGCACCAACATAGTGTGATGGTATCCAACGCAGACGATATCGGGCTTGGCTTTGCGTGCAGATTGAAACGCTAGCCGCTCCCAAGGGTGGCCCTCATAGGTTGCAATTACCAACTTCGGCTTCAGTACTCTGACCAGCTGTTCGACCTGAGCACCCGTTCGAAGCGCCGTCAGCGCAGGGCCGGTGATCGGATCTCTGCTGATCAGCCGCTGCAAGCCTCGCCCAATTGGATTAGACGGATAAGCCTTCGAACGCGCCGCACTTCGAAGACGGCGCGCAAAGCCGAGTTCTTGAGAGCTATTCGATAGCCGAGACAAGACGACCCGAGGCACAGTATCGCCGATCCATTCATTTAGAATCTTCGCCTGACCGAGCCACGTATGATCAATCGAGGCTATTAGGGCACTGCGGCCAAGCGATTCCTGAACTTGTTTCGGAATACCACCGAAATAGACATCTCCAGCGGATTTGCACTGAGCGATAGTGTTGAAATGAGATAGAAAGAGGATGTCGGTCTGTTTGGGAAGTGCGTCGCCAACCCACCATCGAGGGCGCTTGATAGCGCCGAGAATTGGCAGTGCGGCTTGTCTAAGCACCTTGCGCACCCAACCTGAGGCACTGGCAGCCTCGCCCGCCAGATTCCCATATGAAGATAGATGCTCGGGGTGATGATTTCGCAAATGCAGATGTGATAGGGCAACTTCATCTGCACTTCGCGCGGTTTGAAGAGCGTCACGGCACACCGCAGCCAACCGATCAAAATCATCTTTCGAAAAGGGCTCTGAGGTATGTCTGGTCATCCAGACATTTAAGGTCACTCTCCCATGAAACACCATATCCAACGTTGGGATCTTTCATCTCAAGGCCGTGTCACCTTCTCGATCATATAGGCTGCATGAGACACCAGTTTCAGCATCACTCTGGCTCTCACCGAGCGACTGAGGTATCTGGCTTATGGACGGAACAGATTTGGTCAAGGTCAGGACCATCATGCCAAGAAGGCAGCAATATCGAGACTTCGGATGAACCCTTGCCCTAGCGAGACATTATGAACAAGACACGAGAAATAACCGTAGGCTACGGCGACGTAACCCCGGTCAAAATTGGCGGCGGCAACCCGCTGGTCTATATAGGTGGCCCCTGCGCAATCGAATCGCGCGATCACACCATGATGTTGGCCGAGCGCGT
>Ga0163215_100947_pt1 | contig 26592 bp, 24 predicted proteins | sample SynspAceP_FD_185934 | JGI IMG/M metagenome (GOLD analysis project Ga0163215, IMG submission 185934) | Saline lake microbial communities from Ace Lake in Antarctica - Synechococcus sp. Ace-P (Hybrid Assembly) | ecosystem: Environmental > Aquatic > Non-marine Saline and Alkaline > Saline | place...
CGCGGTCGCCCGGATGCTGGCGCTCACTCACGCGGCGATCTCACCAACCCCAAAGTGGCAACATTTTGCGCTGCCCTTTGGCTCACTTTTACTCTGCCGTTGACATTAAGTAACCGGGGCTCCTTGGCTCCCCTTCAATCGCCCCCGTTGCAGTTTCCGCGCAGTGCGCGAGGCCTTGATACGGCGGTCCATCGGATTTTCTTGAGGATCATTTTCCGCACAAGAGCGGCCATTTTATGGCGGCCTGTTCATTTAAATGTGGAGCTCGGGGACTTGTTTCAGGCATTTAGGACCACCTACACCGCAAAGACTGTTTCGCAATGTCTGGCATTTGAAGTGTGCCTGGCCGTGATCGGGGTGTTCGTGACCGCTGTGTTACACGCGGCGGCGTAAAATCCGGCCACTGTCCGGCCACTGGTGGTGTGGCAAGCGGCACGGAGCGCGCCGGTGTCATATAGCTGGCGCTGGCTGTGGTGCTTTCAGTTGGTTGGTGCCGCTATGCTGTGTCCGATCCTATTTCAGCATGCGAAACTCTGAAATTTGCCAATAATTGGATCGATCCTACTGGTCGCCGAAAAACGGTAGCCGATTGGCCAGCCTACCTGCACCTAGGCCGATTAGTGCTCCTATAACGTCTGCCAGAAAATCTCCCCATTCGCGCGATCGGCCGACGCTCGGTTGGATAAGTTCAATTCCGGCGGCAAAAAGGACTGCCAGGCAGAACACGGGTATCGAAATCGATCTGGCAAGAAGGGCGCTAGGGAAAGTCAGGGCCGCGAATGCGACAATATGGTATAACTTGTCACTGCCCTCAGTAAGAACCTCTGGCGCGGTTATGGGTGTCAGGGTAAGTACAGATATAGCGACGGCAATACTTGCTGTCAGAGACAAGGCAAGACGAGATTGCCTATTTTGATGTGCATGTTCTTTCTTTTGCATCCTATCGCTTTCTGGCAAGCCTCGCGTAGTGCGGCGCACCATCTGTCTCTGTAGGACTCAAAAGTCGGGATTGGCACAACCTAGTTCTCTGTGGGTGCTCTTTGAGAAAAAGGCAACAACAGAGTGCTTAATCTAACCTTTCGCATGCAGGGCTAAAGGCGCGCGCTCTCGTAAGTTCATTGCAGCTTCAGCTGAAAACTGCCCAGTGTCCGGTCAATCATGGGTAGGCCAGCGTACCAGTCTCAGACCAAGTCGACCCTGAGGGCACCGTTAATTTTTTTCGAAGTCATCACGCCGATTTTTTTCAGGTTTAATCCTGACCATGGATTTATGGACGGTGGGCCACGTGTCATTGGATTGTGCTATCAGTGCCACTTCACACTCTGCCGTGTAGAATGTCGCTTCACCTGTATCGCCAGCAGCTAATTTATACAGAAGTAGCGCAGCTTCATCGCCGTGCACCACTTCGGCTGGGGCGCGTTTTACTATCGGGGATCCGGCGAAACGCTTCAAGTTAGAAACAACCCTGGAACCTGCCAAGTTTGACTCTGCATCTTCCGGTTCCCCCGAAATAGTAGAGGAACGTTTTCCACTTTCGAAGTCAAACCCACGACCCGCGACACGTGCGCCACGAACGCTGTCCACCTGAATTGGTATGCGGAAAAATGCTGCAAGCCAAAGTGAAACTGCCATCAAGACGAAGACAGCTAGGATCGCACTGAATAATTCTATCATCGCATTACCTACCGAAAGACATTATTGCTCGTTTCTCTGTGGTGACTGGCCCATTGTTGGGTGCTAGAGGACGAACTGTTGCATGGCCTAACTCACTGTGTCGGTGGCTGTTACAGCCTTGTGAGTTGCGCTGTTGCAAATGTCAAGGATCGTTGTGGATGTTACATGGCTGAGCTGCTAATGGAACTTTTCAAATAGGAAGGGTGCATGGGGGAAGTAAGATGCCCGGTCAGCTATGGATGCCCCCGCGCAAAAATTTGCCATTTCTTTTAAATAGCCAAACATTATCGAACGTACTTGAACTGCCTTTTGTTGCTTGTGGCTTCGTTGCTCAGAACGTTCTATCAGTGTCGAGTTAATCTTCCCAAGCCTCATCAAAATTCATTGTCGACAGCCCAGGCTGGCCGAAGAACGCTTGCCGATGAAGGTGAATGTTGACCCTTGTAGCTACATTTTTCTGGGGTGTGTCGACACCAAGCCCGGGATTAACAGTTGTGTTCCTGATCATCTCTTCACCCCAAATGTTCAGGTTGCCGTCCCATTCGTCACTATTTATTACGGCAATAGCAGCATCTCGGAAGTCCCACTCCTCATCTTTGTTGCGGGCAATGTACCAAGCGTTGTTAGTTGGGTAGTCTATCCGATCCAAAGGACGGCTTGCAAAGCCACCGTTCTCTCGCGGGCGCGAGCTGCCCCAATCACCGTAAATTACACGCTCTCGGTTCGAGTTTCTGGCAATCTGATCAACGAGAGCACGGTTTGTGAAGGGTACAGGCGTTGGCCTGTCACCGTTAAAGTTTGAAAACATCGTTGGAATGGATGTGCAAGAGAGCACGACCGGAACAACAGGATTAATCTCTGCTAACTGCGCGTGAAAGTAGTTCCTCACCAACTCGTGTAGCTTGTCTTGCCTCAGTCGTGCCAACTCATTGTTGTCCCTTGTTATCTCGCCACATGATGCGAGGTAGCGTGCCAAAGTACCAGCTCGAACTGGGCAGCGTGTGCGCAGTGATACTCTGACGCAAGGCCGGTGTGCTATGTCGGTGCGTGGCAAGGGCCAACGGAAGTAAAATATACCGTGGCGTGAAAGACTTAGATAAGTTGACAGCTTCATAGGTCATGTGTCCCACGTTGTGGCCCACTTGACAGCAAAGATGCTAAATCATTGTAACTGAAGGATATGGAGGCGGGTACCGGAATCGAACCGGTCTACACGGATTTGCAATCCGCTGCGTAACCTCTCCGCCAACCCGCCGCCGAGATTCTGCATGCGAGTTAGCGGATAACGGGCGATGCTGCAAGGCCCCTGCGCCACAGGGGTGCGGCAGATGGGGCGCGTTGCCGCATTCCCGTTGCCCAGAGGTTGGTGATGTGACAAAAGACGTTCAAGAGACTGAACAGAAGAGTTTAGCTGATGACAGATTATATTACGCGCCGCACCACGATGGTGGATACGCAGATCAGGCCCTCGGACGTCACGAAATTTCCCATCATCGAGGCGATGTTGTCGATCGCGCGCGAGGAATTCGTGCCTGACCGCATGCGCGAGGCGGCTTATGTCGGCGAGAATATCGCGCTGGCACGGGGTCGCGTGATGCTGGAGCCGCGGACGCTGGCCAAGATGCTGGATGCGCTGGATCTGCAACGCAGCGATCTGGTGCTCGATCTGGGATGCGGCTTGGGCTATTCCTCGGCTGTGGCAGCCCGTCTGGCCGAAGCCGTGGTTGCCGTGGAAAGCGACGAGGCGATGGTCGGTGAGGCGCAGTCGATCCTGTCGCGGGAAGGTGCGGACAACGTGATCATGCATCACGCCCCGCTGACCGAAGGCGCGCCGGATCACGGGCCCTATGACGCCGTGATGGTGCAGGGTGCGGTTGCGGATGTCCCGGCGGCCTTGCTGGCGCAGATCAAGGATGGCGGGCGGATTGCATGCCTGTTCATGGATGGTGCGCTGGGTGTGGTGCGGATCGGGTATAAACTGGATGGTGGAATCAGCTGGCGCGATGCGTTCAATGCCAGCGCGCCGGTGCTGGCCGGTTTCGAGAAGCAGGCTGAATTCAGCCTCTAACGGGCCAAAGCGCCAGAACTGCGCAGCGTTGCACAAGCAATTACAGGACAGGACAAAGCGATGGGCACAGTGACGACAACAGCGGTATCATCCCTTGCGGGCCAACGCCGCACGCGGGTCGGACGTCGGTTTGCGGCTGGTCTGATCGCGGGCATTCTGGTTCTGGGTGCGCCGGCGGCGACGCTGGCCGACACTTTGGCAGAGGCGCTGACAGGTGCCTATAATAACAGCGGCCTGCTGCAACAGAACCGCGCACTGCTGCGGGCTGCGGACGAGGATGTGGCTGTGGCGTTGTCGGCGCTGCGTCCCATCGTGGGCTGGTCGGCGGATGTAACCTATAGCGATAGCGAAGCACGCTCGGCCCTCAGCTGGGCAGGGGTGCGGACCAGCAATGACACGAGCGCGTCCCTTGGCCTGTCGGCAGAGATAGTTCTTTTCGATGGCGGCCGTTCGCGGCTGGGTGTGGATATCGCCAAGGAATCCGTGCTTGCGACCCGTCAAGGGCTGATCGGGGTCGAACAGAATATCCTGCTGCAAGCGGTTCAGGCCTATACGGCTGTGCGCTCGAACACCGAGATCGTGGCCCTGCGGCGCAACAACGTGCGTGTGATCACGCAGGAATCGCGCGCGGCACAGGACCGTTTCGAAGTGGGTGAAGTCACGCGTACCGATGTCGCCCTGGCCGAGGCGCGCCTTGCGGGTGCCAATGCCTTGCTGGCGCAGGCCGAGGGTGATCTGGCCGAAGCCCGCGCCTTCTATCGTTTTGCGGTGGGGCGAGACGCCAATGCACTGGCCGCGCCGCCTGCACCGCCTGCGCGCCCTGCTTCGGTCGCTGTGGCGAATGCTGTGGCGATGCGCAGCCATCCCGATATTCTGCGCGCGCAGCACGAGGTTGCCGTTTCTGATATACGCGTGCTGGTGGCGAAATCCGCCGCTGTGCCGCAGGTAAGGTTGCAATCGCGTTATGGCATTACCGAGGATCTGGGCGGCAGCGATTACAGCCGAGGTGGAAGTATCGGTATCGGCGTGACAGGGCCGATCTATCAGGGTGGGCGCAACTCTGCCCTTGAGCGTCAGGCGATCAATCGTGGCACCGCTGCACGGTCAGCGCTGTTCGAGACGACGCAGCGTATCGCACAAAATGTCAGCACAGCGTTCGCCCGTGTCGATGTGGCACGCGCCGCGATTGATGCCAGCGACCGGCAGATCCGCGCTGCGCGTACCGCATTTGAAGGCGTGCGCGAGGAAGCGACTTTGGGCGCGCGCACCACGCTGGATGTGCTAAACGCCGAGCAGGAGTTGCTGGACGCGCAGGCCAACCGGATCACGGCAGTGTCGAACCAGTATGTGGCCGCCTATTCGCTGCTGGCGGCGATGGGGCAACTGACGGCACGCGATCTGCGTCTTCCAGTGCAGATCTATGACCCAAGCGCCTATTACGGGCAGGTCCAGAACGCCCCCAGCAAGATCAGCCCTCAGGGTCGCCAACTGGATCAGGTGCTGAAGTCTTTGGGGCGGCAATAAGTTGTCTACTCTGTCTGTTGTGTGAACGGATGCCAGAGGCTACACTCTGGCACAGGCAAGAGTGGTAATCCGACATGAGCGATCCTGTAACAAATGTGGCAATCGAGGACGTGCTGTCCTCTATCCGGCGTCTGGTGTCCGAGGATGCCCGCATCCGGCCAATGGCTGCGCCGGACGCGCCGGAGGTCCCAGTACATGTTGCCGACGCGCAAACCACCGCGCCACAGGACGCCTATGTCCCCGGCAGGCTGGTGCTGACACCGGCGCTGCGTGTGGATGATGCACCCACTGATGATATCCCTGACGGCAATCCCGAGCTTGCGCCTGATAGCCAGCCGCAACCGCATGACGTTGCCCCTGAGATGCAGGCGCTTGATGCACCCGAGCCAGAGCCCGAGGCCGTGCTGACGGATTGGCAGGACGAGGTGCTGTCGGCGGATCATACAGACACAGTCGCGGCAGCCGACAGTTCGGACGCCGAGATGCCAGAAACAATGGCCGAGCCTGAGGTTATGGCATGGGAAGACCACCACGAGCAGGACTTGCCGGGTATCACTCCGCCCGATCTGATGATCGAGACAGCAGCAGATGATGATGTGGCGGACAGTACCGATTGGGACCATGCGCCAGAACCGGATCATGAGGTTGACGACGCGCATGACCATGACGCGCCTGCTGTGTCAGAGGATGCGCCGCCCGCAGGTGACTTTGTCTTTGCCTCGACGCGTGATGGTGCCGTGCCGCAGGAAGACGTTTTTGCTGCAGCTGATCCAGATCAGCAGCAGGATGACAGGGACACGGATCACGCCAGCCTTTTCAGCGAGGATGATACCTTTCTCGACGAAGACGCGTTGCGCGAACTCGTGACCGAGATCGTGCGCCAGGAATTGCAGGGTGCCTTGGGCGAACGGATCACCCGAAACGTACGCAAGCTTGTGCGCCGCGAGATTCATCGCGCCCTGACCAGTCAGGAACTGGAATAAATCCCGCAATTATCTGACGGCGCTGTAGTTTCATCGCTTTTTCGTTAATGAAAAATGCGCCCTTGCGGGGCGCATGTTCATCCGGCGAAAGCTGCACCCCGAAGGGCGCAGCAGATGTCAGGCTGCTTCGGCTTGATGCGCCGCGTTGCGACGCTCGCTTTCCTCGCGCGACAGCGCGACGGATGTACGAATACCCTTGGACACGAAATCCATCAGCCCGGTCACGACCCGCTCGTTAGGGTCGATACCTGCACAGGACAGTACTTCGCGGCCGTCGCGCGACCGTGCCCAGCGGGCGATCTGCTCGGGGCCGTTGCCGTATTTCTTGTCGTCTGCAATTGCGTCATCCAGTGCGGCCAGGACTACGGCTGCAAACAGTTTACGTGCACGATTGCCCTGCTCGTTATTGAAGGCTGTGCCGTCAACGAAATCCTTCATGATTCGTCCTTTTTTATTGCTCTTGCGTTTTTGACGTGGCGCTCCTTATGACGGATCGCATCCGATTCGGATAGGCTGTTAAAACATGGCTGTCATGCAAATTTTGCATATCTCGCGATTGACACGCCTATATTTCGTCTGCTTGCCACGCAGGTGAACGATAGATATAGGTGCACTCAACTTTCCATCAACCTTTTGATCAGGTTTACCCATGCCCAAAATTAACGGAAACGAAATTCGCCCCGGCAATGTACTGGAGCATAACGGCGGTCTTTGGGCCGCGGTAAAGGTCGATCACGTCAAGCCCGGCAAGGGCGGTGCATTTGCCCAGGTTGAAATGCGCAACCTGCGCAACGGCTCGAAGTTGAACGAGCGTTTCCGCAGCGCCGACAAGGTCGAGCGGGTGCGCCTCGATCAGAAGGACCAACAGTTTCTCTATGAACAGGATGGTATGCTTGTCTTCATGGATTCAGAGACTTACGAGCAGATCGAGCTGCCCGTGGATATTCTGGGAGAGCGTCGTCCCTTCTTGCAGGACGGCATGATGGTGCATATCGAATACTACGATCAGGAAGCGCTTAACGCGACATTGCCGCAGAAAGTCACCTGCCGGATCGCCGAGACCGAACCTGTTGTGAAGGGCCAGACGGCGGCCAACAGCTTCAAGCCGGCGATCCTTGATAATGGCGTACGTATCCTCGTGCCGCCCTTCGTGGGGCAGGATGAAGATGTGATCGTGAACACCGAGTTGATGGAATATGTCGAACGCGCCTAAGGCGTGATCAGGTTCGCGTTACATGAAACCGCCCCTTCGGGGGGCGGTTTTTTTCTGCTCTTGCGGGTGCAGGCTGACGCAGCGTCATGCATCCGCTGCAACGCTTCACGGGCTGGCGCCACGTGGCATTGAGCGTCCCGGCCTTAGGCCAGTGCGACCCCTGCATCACCTGCCCGCATCGTGCCGCCAGCGCGGTCCAGCCGCAGATAGGCGATCCCGAACCCGCCCGACTGGGTATAAAGCGTGCCGGCAGGCTTGCCATCTGCACTGATCTCGGTGCCGACGGGCGCGCTGCCGTTCACCGTGACGCGCACCAATCCCTTGCGCAGCTCGGTCTTGTGTTTCATCCGCGCTGTCACTTCCTGCCCGACATAGCAGCCTTTGCGGAAATCCACGCCGTGCAAGCGCTCGAACCCCGACTCCAGAATATAGCTGTCGCCCGTCAGTTCGATTCCGGTTTCGGGGATGCAATGGGCGACGCGGATTGCATCCCAGTCGCTGCCGTCATCGCCTCCCTCGTCCCCGTATAGCCGCCAACCCAGATCGGGATGGCGCGGGTCGGGCAAGGCGTTTTCCGGCGCGGGTCCGGTGCCGCGTTTGACATGCAGGCCAGCGTCGGCGATCTGCACATCCGCGCGCAGCTTGTACATCCCCAGACGCTGGACCAGCGCAGGCCCGATATCGGCGGCAACGTCCAGCAAGATCGCGTCACCATCCGCCAGCAGGAAGAAATCCGCGATATACTTGCCCTGTGGCGTCAGCATGGCCGTATAGACCAGCCCGTGATCCACGCCGCTCAGGTCGTTGGTGATCAGGCCCTGCAGGAAATGGCGGGCGTCACGGCCGGTGAAACGGTAAAGGCATCGTGTCATATGGTCTGCTCCGGGATGCGCGGGACAGGAGTGTTGCACATCATGCTGTCAGGATAGGGGCCGCACGCGGCCGCTGCAACCGCAGCCAAGCTTAACGGCGGCCCGCGTCGAAGGCCGTTTGCAAGGCGGTTGCATTGTATTCGCGATCAATCCAGTCCTCGAAACTGATGGATGTGGCTGCATGGCGCGCCTCGTACTGGTCCAGCATCATATCCAGCACGCCGGTCTTGGTGAATCGCAGATGGATGTATCGCGGCGACAGCATCCGGCGCGCGGTGTTCACATCCTGCCCTTCCATCACCATCAGGTAGACGGCGCTAGCCAGTCCGGCGCGGTCCGCCCCTGATTTGCAATGCATCAGGAACGGTTTGTCGATGTCGCGAAAAACAGCGATCAGCGTTTGGACGGCTTCGCGTGTGGGCGCGCTGCGCGAATGTAGCGGCGCGCTGATCATCGTCATTCCCAGCGCATCAAGGCTTTCGCGCTCGAAATGGAAGGCCCATTTCTCGGATGAGGCGCGCAGGTATAGAATTGTGTGGATGCCCATTTTTGCATAGCGTTTCAGCCGCCAGTGGCCGGGCTGGTTCGAGCGGTAGACCCCCGGCGCGATCTGGTCGAAATTGCTCCAGACATGGCGCAGGATCGCGTGATCCAGAAATTGGTTGGCCCAGAAAGCGCGGCGGCGCTGGCCGCGATCGGCCAGATCATTATCCGAGGGAAGCCGCGTGCCGCGATCCTTTTGCGTCGATCGGGGAAACGGTTTCATCCTGTTCCTGTCGTTCTGGATTCTGTCCGGCATGTAATGGCTTGCGTGGCTGCTGGCAAGTTTGCAGCGACGACGCCGGTACATTGATATTCACCGGACTGTTCGGTCCGCCAGTGATTGACGCCGCCATGCAACGGGATAGTGTCGCGCAATCACCTTGCCGGAGAACCCTTTATGAGCCTTGCCCACGGTCGTCCCTATCTGGCCATTCCCGGCCCCTCGGTCATGCCCGAAGAGGTGCTGCGCGCGATGCACCGCAGTGCGCCCAATATCTACGAGGGCGAGCTGGTCGCGCTGACGGACAGCCTGATCCCCGACCTGCGCCGTGTGGCGCGTACCGAACATGCCGCGACCTTCTATATCGGCAATGGCCATGCCGCGTGGGAGGCTGCACTTGCCAATGTTGTCGCCGCTGGTGACAGGGTACTGGTGCCCGCCACAGGGCGTTTCGGCCATGGCTGGGGCGATATGGCCACGGGTCTGGGGTGCGAGGTGGATGTGATCGACTTCGGCAAACGCAGCCCCTTCGATCTGAACCGGATCGAGGAGGCGCTGCGCGCGGACAAAGAGCATCGCATCAAGGCGGTGCTGGCCAGTCACGTGGATACATCAAGTTCCGTGCTGAACGACATCGCGGGATTGCGCGCTGCGCTGGATGCTGCGGGGCATCCTGCGCTGCTGATGGCCGATTGCATCGCGTCATTGGGCTGTGACCGCTTCGAGATGGACGCATGGGGCGTGGATGTAATGGTCGCTGCCAGCCAGAAGGGGCTGATGGTGCCCCCCGGTCTGGGATTTGTCTTTTTCGGGCCACGGGCGGCTGAAGCGCGTAGCCGGATGGAACGCGTCAGCCGCTATTGGGATTGGGTGCCGCGCGCCAATCCGGAATATTTCTTTCAGTATTCCGGTGGCACCGCCCCCACGCATCACCTTTACGGTCTGCGCGCAGCACTTGATATGATCCATGCCGAGGGGATCGAGGCGATCTGGGCGCGCCATGACACGCTGGCCCGCGCGATCTGGGCGGCATGCGAGGCTTGGGGGCATGGTGGTCCGCTGGAGTTGAACATCGCGGATGCCGCGCATCGCAGCCGCGCTGTCACGGCGCTGCGGATCGGCGCGCCGCATGGCACCGATCTGCGGAAATGGACAGAGTTTCAGGCAGGTGTCACGCTGGGCATCGGGCTTGGCATGGCGGAACCGGGTGATCCCGAATGGCACGGGTTTTTCCGCATCGGTCATATGGGCCATGTGAATGCCCATATGATCATGGGCGCATTGGGCGCGATTCAGGCGGGCTTTATGGCGCTGGATATCCCGCATGGGGCAGGCGCACTTGATGCGGCGGCAGCGGTAATGGCGCACGGGTAGTGCTTTGGGGGTAGTGGTGTGGGGGGAGTGGAGTGGGGCGGGGGCTTTTCCGCGCCCGCTCCACCTGTCAGTCAGGCGCGTAGGGGTGCGCCTATTCGATCCCGCGTTCTTTCAGCCATGCGCGCATCCATGCGATTTCTTCCTCCTGCGCGGCGATCACGGTTTGCGCCAATTCGCGCACTTCCGGGTCTTGGCCATGTTCAAGCACGATCTGCGCCATATCCACAGCACCTTGGTGGTGCGGGATCATGCCTTGGATGAAATCCACATCCGCGTCGCCGGTAAAGGGGATCGCCATGCCGGAATGCATCGCGTCATTGGCAGCCTTATAGGCTTGCGTGGCCGCGCTGTCGTCGCCTGAGGCGGCACTGTGGCCCATTGCCGAATGATCCATGGTCGCAGTGTTGCTGCTTTGGGCAAATGCGGTCGATCCGATGAGGGCGACAACAAGGGTCACTGGCAGAAGTTTCATGATCTTTGTCCTTTTGGTCACTATAGCTTTCAGGGTTATGACCCAAGCCGCGCGTATTGGCATGTCACGTTCGCGTCAAAGCTCAACCGGCGGGCTGGGTCCCGTGCAGGGCCTCGTGCAACGCATCTGGCAGGCTTGCGGCCAGCAGGTTCAGATCGGCAGGGGTGCCGCAACTGATCCGGATGCAGCGGTTTTGCGGGGCCACGAAAGGCATCCGCACGAAAACACCGCGTGCGACCAGCCCGTCCAGCACCCTGCGGGCCAAGGCACCATCACCGCCGCAAGCCACAGTCACGAAATTGGTGGCCGAAAGCAGAGGTGTCAGACCGTTCTCGCGCACGATCGCGGATATCCTGTCGCGTGATTGCGCGACATCGGCACGGACCTGCGCCATCCAGTCCTGATCTTGCAGGGCGGCCAATGCTCCGGCCAGTGCTGCACGGTTCATCCCGAAATGGTTGCGGACCTTGTTGAAAGCATCAATGACCGGGGCCGCACCGATGGCATAGCCGACGCGCGCACCCGCCATGCCGTAACCCTTGGAAAATGTCCGCATGCGGATCACGCGCGGATCATCGGGGGATACCGGCGCAGCAGTGCCTTCGGGTGCCAGATCGACATAGGCCTCGTCCAGCACCAGAAGCGTGCCTGCGGGCAGATGATCCAGCGCGGCAAGGATCGCGGTACCACTGTGATGGCTGCCCATCGGGTTGTCCGGATTGGCAAGGTACACCAGCTTGGCGTCCACCTCAGCGGCCTTCGCCATCAGCGCGGCAGGGTCCTCATGGTCGCCCTGATAGGGGACTTTGTGCAATACACCGCCAAAGCCTGCGACATGATAGTTAAAGGTCGGATAGGCCCCGTCCGATGTGACAACGGCATCGCCCTGACCCACCAGCAGGCGTACCAGATAGCACAGCAGCCCGTCGATACCCTCGCCGATCATGATATTGGCAGGGGCGCAGCCGTGATGCGCGGCAAGAGCGTGGCGCAGGTCATGCGCCTCGGGGTCGCCATACATCCAGATCTCGCTGGCGGCCGCCTGCATGGCGGCAATTGCGCGGGGCGAGGGGCCAAAGACGCTTTCATTGGCCCCCAGCCTTGCGGCAAAGGGGCGTGCAAGGGCGCGTTCCTGCGCTTCCGGTCCCACGAATGGAACGGTTGCGGGAAGGCTGGCGGCAAGCGGGGTCAATCTGGGTCCGGTCATTCGCTCAGATAACCGATGCCCCGAGGGTTCGGCAAGAGCGGTTGTTCTTCCCCCCTCGTCACGCAAGGGGCGGTCATTTGCCCCAACGTCGTACTGGATCGGCGCGCCGTTTGCGGCAAGACTGGTGCAAAGCACAAGGAGAACACCCCATGAGCCGCGTATCCGTCGAAATCAAGGACCATATCGCCCATGTCACCCTGACACGGGGCGACAAGATGAACGCTGTCGATCCCGCCATGGCCGAAGCCGTGGTCGAGGCGGGCACCAGCCTGATCGCCAATCGCGACATCCGCGCCGTGGTGCTGTCGGGCGAGGGGCGGGCCTTTTGCGCTGGCCTTGATGTGGCAAGCTTTGCCGCCTTCGCCGCCCAGGACCCCGAAGCGCGGATCATGCCGCGCAGCCATGGTGATGCCAACCTGATGCAACAGGTGGCCATGGTCTGGCGCGACGTGCCTGTGCCGGTGATCGCGGCATTGCACGGCGTGGCCTTTGGCGCGGGCTTCCAGATGGCGCTGGGGGCCGATATCCGCATCGCTGCCCCTGATACCAAGGTGGCGATCATGGAGATGAAATGGGGTCTGGTGCCGGATATGGGCGGCATGGTGCTGTTGCCGCAACTCGTACGCTCAGACGTGATCCGGCGCATGACCTATACCGCTGAACCCATTGATGCGACGCAGGCTTTGGGCTGGGGACTGGTGACGGAACTGGCCGAAGATCCGCTGGCGGCGGCGCGGGACATGGCCACGCTGATTGCCGGCAAAAGCCCCTCTGCGATGCGCGCGGCCAAGCGGCTGATCGGGTTGTCGGAACAGGCGGATGCGAAAACCGTGCTGTGGCATGAAAGCCGCGAACAGGTGGACCTGATCGGCAAGCCGCATCAGATAGAAGTCATTGCGGCAAACATGCAAAAGCGCGCGCCCAAATTCGGCTGAGGCGTCGGGCTGCTGCGGTCGGGATTCGGATATTTAAGGCAAAAAGAAACAAAGGGGGCCGCGTTTTTGCAACGCAGCCCCTTTTCTGTGTGATCAGCCCAGTTCGGCCAGCCGCGCCAGTGCCGATTTGAGCGTGGCTTCTTCCTCCTGGCGCAGGGCAAGATTGTCGCGGGCCTCGGCCACCACCTCTTCGGGGGCGGAGGTGGCGAAATTGGGGTTGTTGAGGCGCCCGCGCAGCCCGCCGATCTCCTTGGCAAGCTTTTCGAGCGTCTTTTCCAGCCGCGTCTTTTCTTCGGCCACGTCGATGATATCGGCCAGCGGCAGGCCAAAAATGCCCCCCTCGACCGCCAGCGTCACGGTACCTTTGGGGAAGCTGTCCACCTCGGTCAGGCTGTCGATGCGCGCCAGTTTGCGGATCAGCACCTCGTTGCGCGTCCAAGCGTCGTGCCCCGCCTGATCCAGATCGCTTAGCACCATCGGCACTTTCAGGCCGGCAGGCACATGCATCTGCGCGCGGGCCGAGCGCACGGCGTCGATCAGGCCGATCACCCAAGTCATCTCGCGGTCAGCGGCCGCATCTGCCAGATCGGTGGCGCTGTAATCGGGCCAATCGGCATGGACCAGCATCTTGGCGCGGGTGCCTGTCTGTCCCCACAGCTCCTCGGTCATGAAAGGCATGATCGGATGCAGCAGGATCAGGCATTGATCCAGCACCCATGCCATCACCTTCTGGGTCTCGGCCTTGGTCGCGTCATCGCCGTCCAGTAGCAGGGGTTTGGAGAATTCCACATACCAGTCGCAGACCTTGCCCCAGACAAAGCTGTAAAGCGCGTTGGCCGCATCGTTGAAGCGGTAGGCGTCAAGGGCGGCGTCGACCTCGGCGCGGACGCGTGCGGTCTCGCCTATGATCCAGCGGTTGACGGTGGCGGTGGCTGCGGGGGCTGCGTCTTGCGTCGCATGCCCCTCCCAGACGCCGTTCATTTCGGCAAAACGGCAGGCGTTCCAGATCTTGGTGCCGAAGTTGCGATAGCCCTTGATCCGTTCCGTCGACAGTTTCAGCACACCGCCAAGAGCCGCCATCTGGACCATAGTGAAGCGCAATGCATCGGCGCCGAATTCATCGACAATCTGCAAGGGATCAATCACATTGCCCTTGGTCTTGGACATTTTCTGTCCCTTCTCGTCGCGCACAAGCTGGTGCAGATAGACGGTGTGGAAGGGGACCTCATCCACGACGGCAAGCTGCATCATCATCATGCGCGCGACCCAGAAGAACAGGATATCTTGGCCCGTAATCAGCACATCTGTCGGGAAATAGCGCGCCAGTTCAGGGGTTTGTTCCGGCCAGCCAAGCGTGCCGATCGGCCAGAGGCCCGACGAAAACCATGTGTCGAGAACGTCAGGGTCGCGGGTCAGCGCCTTACCAGGCGCCATCGCTTGCGCCTCGGCCTCGGATGCAGCGCAATACTGGTTGCCATCTGCGTCGAACCACACCGGAATCTGGTGTCCCCACCACAACTGGCGCGAGATGCACCATGGCTCGATATTCTCCAGCCAGTGGTAATAGACCTTCTCACCGGACTCGGGGATGATCTTGGTGCGACCCGTGCGGACGGCGTCCAGCGCGGGGCCGACAACCTTGGCGGCGTCCACGAACCATTGGTCGGTCAGCATCGGCTCGATCACCACGCCCGAGCGGTCACCAAAGGGCTGCATGACCTTTTTCGCCTCGACCAGCGGCACCAGTTCCGCAGGATCGGTCCGCATCTCGCCACCCTCGGACGGCTCCAGCGGGGCTTTCACTGCCGCTTTGCCCAGTCGGGCATCGGTGGCTTCGGTCATCACGGCCAAACCTTCGGCTGTGATCTCCTCAACCACGCGTTTGCGCGCCTCGAACCTGTCCAGCCCGCGCAGATGGTCGGGGATCAGGTTGAGGGTATCTACCTCGGCCTCGGTGAATTCCGCGCCATTCGCAATCGCTTGCGCCCGCGCTGCTGTTTCGGCATAGGGCGCGCCATCGGCCCGCAACGCGCCGCGTGTGTCCATCAGGCGGTACATCGGAATGCCGCCGCGCTTGGCGACCAGATAGTCGTTGAAATCATGCGCGCCGGTGATCTTGACAGCACCCGAGCCAAAGCTGGCATCGGGATAGTCATCCGTGATGATCGGGATCAGGCGACGATGCTCTTTTGGGCCCACCGGAATTTCGCAGAGTTTGCCGACGATTGGCGCGTAACGCTCATCCGATGGGTGAACAGCGACAGCGCCGTCGCCCAGCATCGTCTCGGGGCGGGTGGTGGCGATGGAGATGTAATCGCGCACCTCCTCGAACAGGACATTTCCGTCCTCGTCCTTCTCGACATAGGTATAGCTTTCGCCGCCCGCCAGCGGGTATTTGAAATGCCACATATGGCCGTCGGTCTCGATATTCTCGACCTCGAGATCGGAAATCGCGGTCTCGAAATGCGGGTCCCAGTTGACCAGCCGTTTACCGCGATAGATCAGGCCCTTGTTATACATGTCCACGAAGACCTTGATCACCGCGTCATGGAAGTTCGGGCCATCGGTGCCGCCCGACGGATCGCCCGGTGCGCCGGTCATAGTGAAGGCAAGGCGCTCCCAGTCCATCGAGGTGCCAAGGCGCTTGTCCTGCATCACGATTGTGCCGCCGTATTTGGCTTTCCATTCCCAGATTTTCTCGAGGAATGCCTCGCGGCCCAATTCACGGCGTCCCGGTTGCTTGGTCTGCGCCAGCAGCTTCTCGACCTGCAACTGCGTGGCGATACCCGCATGATCCAGACCCGGTTGCCACAGGGTATCGACGCCCTGCATCCGTTTCCAGCGGATCAGCACATCCATCAGGGTGTGGTTGAAGGCATGGCCCACATGCAGTGATCCGGTGACGTTGGGGGGAGGTAGCATGATGCAGAACGTATCCGCGCCTGGCTTTGCGTTCGCACCTGCGCGGAAACATCCCGCCGCTTCCCATGCTGCGGAAAGTCGTGCCTCGGCCGTGGCCGCATCAAAGGTCTTGTCCATCGCCATACTGCCTGATCCTGCTTGGGTCGTCGGAAATTCTCGGGGTTCCAGACCCTCTAGCGAATTGAGGCGGCAAGGGGAAGACCTGCGAGGCTGCTAGCCTCTGTCCAGTTTGGTCGACAGATGGATCAGGCTTTCCGATGAGCGCACGCCCTTGGCCTCGATGATGCGGTCAAGGGTTTCGTCCAGTTCCTCGGTCGTGCGGGCGGTGACCTCGACAATCAGGTCGAACCGGCCGGATGTGGTGTGGACGCGGCCCACCTGAACCAGCGATTTGAGCCGCGCCAGCACAGTCGGGCCAGAGCGCGGTTCGATCTGCAGCAGCGCCGTTGCGCGCAGCGGCGCGCGCGCTTGCGCGCCCAACCGCAGGGCATAGCCCGCGATCACGCCTGATTGTTCCAGCCGGTCCAGCCGTGCCTGCGCCGTGCTGCGCGCCAGACCAAGACGGCGCGCCAGTGTGGCCACGGGCAGGCGGGCGTTTTCGGCAAGCAAAGCCAGAAGGGTGCGGTCTGTATCGTCGATTTGTATGTCCATTTCGTTAATATGACAGCCAAATGATGCGGATAGCAAGAAGTGACAGGATGAATCGACAGGTTCTTGCCGCAGACTTGGACACTTGCCGCAGACTTGGACAAAAGATCACCATAACCAACCCCGAGGCAAAGCCATGAAGTCCGATCCGATCTGGTCCACCCCTAACGACCATCTGTGCAAGGTGCTGCCCGATGCGGCGCAGCTTTATTTCTGCCCCGCCGAGGTGCAGCGCATGGCGCGGCGTTTCCAATCCGGGTTTCCGGGGCTGGTCAGCTATGCGGTCAAGGCGAATCCCGCGCCGGAAGTTCTGGAAAATCTGGTCGCGGCCGGGCTGCGCGCTTTCGATGTGGCCTCGGTCGCCGAAATGCGTGCGGTTCGGGCGGTGTGCCCTGATGCTGTGCTGCATTACAACAACCCCGTGCGGTCGCGCGCCGAGGTAACGCAAGCGGCCCTGATCGGGATTGCATCCGCATCGGTCGATTGCGCGGGCGAGTTGGACAAGCTGGACGCGTTGCCGCGCAGCACCGAGATTTCCGTGCGGCTGGCCCTGCCGGTGAAGGGTGCTGCCTATGACTTCGGGGCCAAGTTCGGGGCGGGACCGGATCAGGCGGTGGCGCTTTTGCGACAGGTGGTGGCAATGGGGTTCACCCCTTCGATGACATTCCACCCCGGCACGCAATGCGGCGATGCGGGTGCGTGGGCCAGCTATATCCACGCTTGCGCCGAAGTTGCTGCGCGGTCTGGTGTGCGGCTGGCGCGGTTGAATGTGGGCGGCGGGTTTGCTGCGCATCGCGGCGGTACTGCGCCGGATCTCGAGATGGTTTTTGCGCGGATCAAGGCCGAGGCTCAGGCGGCTTTCGGACAGAATACCCCGTCGCTGGTCTGCGAGCCGGGGCGCGCCATGGTGGCCGAGGCCTGCCAGTTGGCCACCCGTGTCAAAAGCCTGCGCGGTGATGCGGTCTATCTCAACGATGGTATCTACGGCGCACTGGCCGAATGGCGCGATATCGCCGCGCATGACAGGGTGCGCGTGCTGACAGCGGATGGAGCCCCGCGTGCGGGGGCATCGCGCCTGCGCGTCGTGTTTGGCCCGACCTGCGACAGCATCGACCGTCTGCCCGCACCACTGGCGTTGCCCGCAGATCTGGGGGAGGAGGATTATGTGATCTTTGCCGGTATGGGGGCTTACGGAAGCGCGATCGCAACCCGCTTCAACGGCTACGGACCCCAAGCCATGGTCACCGTTGCGGGCTTTGCGTCCTGAGGGTGCTTTGAGTATTTGAAGCAAGGTGAGGCGGGGCGCTGTGTGTCCTTTTCATCTTGCTGGAAATACTCATCTACGCTGTTCTTCCCATGGCCACGTCCTCTGGACACTGGCGCGGGGTCCGCTAGGTTCGTGCTTGGGTCAAGCGGAGACAATGCCATGGAAAAGTTCGGTAAAAGCCAGTCAGTCAAACGGGTTGAGGATGTCCGCTTTCTGACAGGGCAGGGGCGTTATGTGGATGATATCGCGCCTTCGGATGCGTTGCAGGCTTTTGTGTTCCGCTCGCCCGTAGCGCATGCAACGATCACAAGGCTGGATCTGGAGGCGGCGCGCGCCGCTGAAGGCGTGCATCTGGTGCTCACGTCTGACGATCTGGCGGCGGCGGGGATCACCAAGGGTCTGGTGGCGACGGTTCTGACCAATCGCGACGGCACACGCGCCGCGGACCCCAAGCGACCCATTCTGGCCGAGGGGCGGTTGCGCTTTGTGGGCGAGGCGATTGCCCTGATCGTGGCCGATACAGCGGCGCAAGCCCGCGATGCGGCCGAGCTGATCGAGCTGGATTACGACGATCTGCCCGCCAAGCTGGACCTGCTGCCAGGCGGCGAGGCGTTGCATGCGCAGGCACCGGATAACCGCGCCTTTGACTGGTCCAAGGGCGATGCGGCGGCCTGTGACGCGGCCTTTGCCGCTGCCGCCCGCGTGGTGCGGCTGGAGGTCGAGGATAACCGCATCATCGTGAATGCAATGGAGCCGCGCGGTTGCTATGCCGAATGGACCCAAGGCCGTTTGCATCTGGCCGTGAACGGGCAGGGCGTCTGGGTCATCAAGCGGCATCTGTCCGAGATTCTGGGGCTGGACCCCGATCAGGTGCGCGTTACCAACCCCGATGTGGGTGGCGGGTTCGGTATGAAATCCATGAGCTATCCTGAATCTTTTGCCGTGGCCCATGCCGCCCGCCTATTGGACCGCCCCGTGCGCTGGATGTCTGAACGTACCGAGGCGATGCTGACAGATAACGCGGGCCGCGATCTGGTGCATGATGTGGCACTGGCCTTTGATGCGGATCACCGCATTCTGGCCTACCGCGTCGATACCCGCTGCAACCTCGGGGCCTATAACAGCCAGTTCGGGCAACCGATCCAGACCGATCTGTTCTCCAAGGTGCTGATGGGCGTTTACGACGTGCAGACCACCTATCTGCATGTCGAGGGGTATTATACCAACACCACGCAGGTCGATGCCTATCGCGGCGCGGGCCGCCCCGAGGCGATCTATGTGCTGGAACGCGCAATGGATATGGCCGCGCGGGAATTGGGTGTCGATGGTTGGGACTTGCGGCGGCGCAATTTCATCCCCGTAGAGCGGTTTCCCTATACCAGTGCCACGGGCGAGACATATGATGTAGGCGATTTCAACCGCGTGCTGGCCCATGCCGAACGCACCGCAGACCGCGCCGGATTTGGTGCGCGCAAGGCGGCGAGTGCGGCGCGCGGCAAGCTGCGCGGGATGGGGCTGTGCTATTATATCGAAAGCATCCTTGGCGATCCGTCCGAGGGGGCGAAGGTGGAGTTCGGCACGGATGATCAGGGACGGATGACCGCCACGATCTATGTCGGCACGCAAAGCAACGGGCAAGGGCACGAGACCGTCTATGCACAGTTCCTGTCCGACCAGACGGGGATTCCCGCAGACCTGATCCGTGTGGTGCAAGGCGATAGCGACCTGATCAAGCAGGGCGGCGGCACGGGTGGTTCGCGATCTGTCACGACGCAGGCCAATGCCACGCTGGCGATGGTGGATGTGATGATGGCGGCCTTGCGGCCCTATCTGGCCGACAAGATGGGGGTCGTGCCTGACGCGATCAGCTTTGATGACGAACGCTTCCGCGCGCCCGGATCCAACCTGACGCCGACCGTGCTGGAGGTGGCCGAGATGGCCGCCGCCGACGGGCGTGCTGATCTGCTGGTCCATGAAGCACGCGCGACCCTGCCGGGGCGCTCCTATCCCAATGGCGCGCATGTGGCCGAGGTCGAGGTTGATCCCGATACCGGTGTGGTGCGCGTGGATCGCTATTCTGTTGTGGATGATTTCGGCAATCTGATCAATCCGGTACTGGCCGAAGGGCAAGTGCATGGCGGCGTGGCACAAGGCATCGGGCAGGCTCTGTCCGAGCGTGTTGTCTATGACGCTGATGGACAACTGCTCACGGCAACGTTCATGGACTATGCGATGCCGCGCGCCGATGATCTGCCCATGTTTGTGTTCGAGACCGAACCCGTTCCGTCCACAGCCAACCCGATGGGCATGAAAGGCTGCGGCGAGGCGGGGACGGTGGGCGCGATGGCCGCGACAGCCAACGCGGTGCTGGATGCGTTATGGGATCGCGGGGTCAGGCGGGCGGACATGCCCTTTACCCCGCACAGGGTGTGGGTGTTGTTGAATGACCGGCTTGAGGCGGCTGAGTAAAACTCTTTTCGGGCTTTTCCGGCGTGGCACACATGCAGAGCTGAGCCCACCCCGCCCACGGCGCGGCCCACAGGTGCATGTGATCATTCTGGACGGAACAATGTCGACCCTCGCGCCGGGCGACGAAACCAATGCCGGCATGACCTATAAACTGCTGGCGGGTCTGGGCGGTGTATCGGTCTATTACGAGGCGGGCATCCAGTGGGCCGACTGGCGCAGTGCGCCCGATGTCGTGATCGGGCGCGGTATCAACCGCCAGATCCGGCGCGCCTATGGTTGGCTGGCCAGCCGCTACCGGCCCGGCGACAGGATTTTCCTGATGGGGTATTCGCGCGGAGCTTTCGCAGTCCGCTCGTTGGCGGGTGTGATTGATCAGGTCGGGTTGCTGCGCGCCGATTGTGCGACAGAACGCAATATCCGCACGGCTTACCGTCATTACCAGTCATTGCCCGGCAGCCCCGTGGCGCAAGATTTCCATCGCATCCATTGTCACCCTTCGGTCGAGATCGAGATGGTGGGCGTCTGGGACACGGTCAAGGCACTGGGCCTGCGCTTGCCGCTGGTCTGGCAATGGTCAACTTCCGCCCATTCCTTTCACTCTCACCAACTTGGCGCAAGTATCCGCAACGGCTTTCACGCGCTGGCACTGGATGAAACGCGCGGCGCCTATGCGCCGGTGCTGTGGCAATGCCCGCCCGATTGCAGCGGATATGTCGAACAGGTCTGGTTCAGCGGCGCGCATGGGGATGTCGGCGGGCAGTTGGGCGGATTTCACGCGGCGCGCCCGCTGGCCAATATCCCGCTGGTCTGGATGCTGGAGCGGGCTGAAAGCTGCGGCTTGCCCCTTCCTGCGGGCTGGCGCGCACGTTTTCCGTGCGATCCGGATGTGCCCCGCGTGGGCACATGGCGCGGATTCGGGCGGCTGTTCGTATTGCGCAGTGCCCGTGTTGTAGGGCGCGATCCGTCCGAGAGGTTGCATTCCTCGGTCAAACAGGTGCCGCGCCACGCCGCAAAGTTGCTGGCGCGGCAGGTCTTGTAAGACAACAGCGGGTTAGCTGCGCGCCCGAATGATGCCTGCGAAATGGTCGAACAACGCGCCGTTGGCTGCAACGATATCGCCATGTTCCAGCGGGTTATGCCCGTCACGGATTGGACCGACCATGGCGCCTGCCTCGGTCGCGATCAGCATGCCTGCGGCCAGATCCCAGATTTGCAACTCGCGTTCCCAGTAACCATCGTAGCGGCCGGCGGCCACATAGGCCAGATCCAACGCGGCCGATCCCCAGCGCCGCACACCGGCGCATTCGGGCATCAGGCGCGCCAGATCCTGCAGCGTGGCAGGCAGGGTGCGCTTGGCTGCAAAGGGGATACCGGTGGCAAAAACCGCCTCGATCATCTTGGTGCGGCCTGACACGCGCAGACGCTTGGAATCGTTCATCCACGCGCCCTGACCTTTTTCGGCATAAAACATCTCGTCCTTGGCGGCGTCGAACACGACGCCCGACACGATCTGCCCCTTATGCTCGAGCGCGATGGAGATGGCCCAATGAGGCAAGCCGTGCAGAAAATTGGTGGTGCCGTCCAGCGGATCGACGATCCAGCGGCGGGTCGGGTCTTGCCCTGCAACCGCGCCTTCTTCCTCGGCCAGCCAGCCATAGGTCGGGCGCGCGCCCAGCAATTCCTCTTTCAGGATTTTTTCGGCGGCCAGATCGGCGCGGCTGACGAAATCGCCCGCACCTTTCATCGAGACCTGAAGGTTTTCGACCTCGCGGAAATCCTTGACCAGCGACCGGCCCGCCTTGCGCGCCGCCTTGATCATGATGTTGAGATTTGCGCTGCCTTGCATGGTCTGGCTCCTGTTTGTCAGGGCGCGCGTATACGCGCACAGGGGCCGCTTGCCAAGGGCAGAACGCCGAACAGGGACCATCTGCGGAATTGCGCACAGACCCTGCGTTGCCCTGCACAGGACAGTGCCGCGCACTCTGCCTATATACGGGTCAGCGCCCAAACAGCACAACGCGCCCTTATATCCCCTAGGAGAGACACATGACCCAAGCTCGTATCGCCATCGTTTTCTATTCCACCTATGGCACCAACCATCAGGTTGCCGAAGCCGCCGCCGAAGCCGCCCGCGCTGCCGGTGCCGAGGTGCGTCTGCGGCGCATTGCCGAAACAGCCCCCGCCGATGTTGTCGCAGCACAGGACGCGTGGAAAGCGCAGTTCGACAAGATGCAGGACATCCCCGAAGCATCCGCCGATGATATGGAATGGGCCAACGGCTATTTCTTCATCTCTCCAACCCGTTTCGGCACAGTCGCCAGCCAAGTGCGCGCCTTTATCGACACGCTGGGCGGTCTTTGGTTTGCGGGCAAACTGGCCAACAAGACCTTCACAGCAGCGACCAGCGCCCAGAACCCCCATGGCGGACAGGAAAGCACGTTGCTGGGGCTTTATACCACAGCAATGCATTGGGGCAGCGTGATCGTGGCACCGGGCTATACCGACCAGTCGATTTTCGACGCGGGTGGCAACCCTTACGGCTTCTCGACAACACCCGGCGCTCTGGACGACAAGGGCCGTGCGGCTGTCGCGCATCAGGCCAAGCGTCTGGTCGAGATGACCGCGAAACTGGCGGCATAAGCGGTTCGAAGGCAAGCAAGGCGGGGCTGGTGCGATGCGCCGGCCCCGCTTTGGTTTTTGGGAAGTGCACAGCGTGAGTGCCGACACGCGGCGTGGCGATGCAACGACAGATTAAAGCAATTTATCTCCGCCTGATTATCCTACCTGTGATCATGCCACTATGGTCGCTAATCGCCGCCCCATGGGGCGGGTGGGGATCGCGTGGCGGCGCGTGCCGCGCCTTGATTGGGCGCGGTGTACGCGGGACGTAGGAGCTGTGCCCCCTTACGCCGCCTGCAAGCGGCGCGCTTCTTTCCCCGCCAGTGCGATCAGACCGGACATATAGGGTTTATCCAGATCCTCGGTCCGTACTGCTGCATAAAGCCTGCGTGTCAGGCCTTTTTCGGTCAGCGGGCGCGTGACGTAATCCGAGGAATATTTCACCTCGCGCACCACCCAGTCGGGCAGCACCGCAACCCCGCGGTTCGAGGCAACAAGCAGCAAGATCACGGCTGTCAGTTCGGCCTGCCGGATCTGGGCGGGCTCGACCTTGGCGGGGGTCAGAAGCTGGCTGAAGATGTCCAGACGCGCGCGTTCCACCGGATAGGTGATCAGGGTCTGGCCGCGAAAATCTTCGGCTGCGATCCATGCCTTTTGTGCCAAGGGATGCTGGCTTGAGGCCACAAAGACCGGCGCGTAATCAAAAAGCGGCTCGAAAGAGATGCCGGGCAGGTCTTCGGGATCGGATGACACGACCAGATCGACTTCTTCTTTCATCAGGGCGGGCAGGGCGTCGAAGGCCAGACCGGGGCGGATATCCACATCCACATCGCCCCATGTCTTGCGGAAGGTTTCCAGCACCGGAAACAACCATTCAAAACAGGCGTGGCATTCGATGGCGATATGCAACCGTCCCGCCTTGCCCTCGCGCAGGCCACTGAATTCTTCTTCCAGAGCAGCCACTTCGGGCAGGATACGTTCCGCTGCACGCAACAGCCGCATGCCAGCCGCCGACAGTTTCAGCGGTTTGGAGCGGCGCAAGAACAGCTCGACTCCGGCCTGATCCTCCAACCCCTTGATCTGATGGCTCAGCGCCGACTGGGTGATATTCAAAACGTCTGCAGCCTTGCCCAGACCGCCCGCTTCATGGATGGCCTTGATGGTGCGCAGATGGCGGAACTCGATATGCATTATGTGGTCGTCCTCATGATGACCTTGAGTATTATGAAGTTGTCTCACATACTCGGGTTTGCGACAAGAGGACAACCAAGAACAGGAATCGCAGTTATGAACACGCCCGCCGTATCGTTCGAATTCTTCCCGCCGCAGAACCTCGAGGCGTCATTCCGCCTGTGGGACACGGTGCAGGTTCTGGCGCCGTTGGGGCCGCGTTTCGTGTCCGTGACCTATGGGGCAGGCGGCACAACCCGCGATCTGACCCGCGATGCGGTGGCAACCTTGCACAAATCCAGCGGGCTGAACGTGGCAGCACACCTGACTTGCGTGAATGCCAGCAAGACGGAAACGCTCGAGATTGCCGACAGCTTTGCCGCCGCTGGCGTGAAGGATATCGTGGCCCTGCGTGGTGATGCGCCCAAAGGCAGCGACGGCTTTCGTCCCCATCCCGAAGGCTTCGCCTCCAGCGTCGAGCTGATCGAGGCGCTGGCCGATACAGGCAAGTTCACCATCCGCGTGGGCGCCTATCCTGAAAAGCACCCCGATGCCCGCGATACGGCGGCTGACTTGGAGTTTCTCAAGCGCAAGCTGGACGCAGGCGCGTCCGAAGCGCTGACACAGTTTTTCTTTGAGGCGGACACGTTTTTCCGCTTCCGCGATGCCTGCGCCAAGGCGGGTATCACCGCACCCATCGTGCCGGGTATTCTGCCGATCGAAAACTGGACCGGCGCGCGCAGGTTTGCCCTGCGCTGCGGCACCACAGTGCCCGCATTGTTGGACGAAGCCTTTGACAAGGCGATCCGTGACGAGCGTCAGGATCTGCTGGCGACTGCACTGTGCACCGAACTGTGCAGCGATCTGATCGACGGTGGTGTGGACAAGCTGCATTTCTACACGATGAACCGCCCTGAACTGACGCGCGATGTCTGCCACGCGCTGGGCGTTACGCCAAAGGTCCAGTTGGAAAACGTTGCGTAACGAGACTTGCCTGTTTTGCCTGTCCGCGTCACTTTGATGCGGTATCAGGGAGACTGACATGAACACGCGCTTTATCGCCACCAGACCCGAAGAACTGGCCTCGGCCGAAGAAATGCTGTCGCGCTCCGGTCTGGAATTCATGCAGGACATGTTGGCGGGCAAGCTGGCAGGTCCGCCTATCGGCAGCACCCTGAACTACCGGCCCGAATCCGTGGCCGAGGGCGAGGTGGTGTTCGTCGGCACGCCGCTGTTCGCGCATACCAACCCGATGGGTACGGTTCATGGCGGCTGGTATGGTACCGTGCTGGACAGTTGCATGGCCTGCGCAGTGATGACCCGCGTGCCCAAAGGATCGGTCTATACGACGCTGGAATACAAGATCAGCATCCTGCGCTCGATCCCTATCGGCATGCTGGTGCGCGCTACGGGGCGGGTACAGCATGCAGGCCGCTCGACCGGTGTGGCCGAGGGCGAGATCAGGGGCGTCGAGGACGGCAAGCTTTACGCCACCGGTACAACGACGTGCATCATCATGAAAATGTCCTAGGGTTTGCGCAGTAGCTCGGCCTAGGGGTCGGTCTTGCGATCGGCAGGATGATTGACCCCATCCACCCATGGCACCACGCCCAGATCGCGTGGATTGATCCCCTCAAGGCAGGCGACATTAACGCCGTATTCTTCAGGCACCGACCGGCGCTGATGGTGGGTGTAAATACCGCAAGTCTTGCAGAACCAGTGTTTTGCCGCCCCTGTGCCCCATTGATAAAGGGTCAGGTTGTCGGCCCCGCGCAGGATTGCGATCCCGCTCAGCGGGGCGGATACGGCAATGGCCCCGCGTCTGCGGCAGAAAGAACAATCACAGCGCCGCGCCGTGGCAAACCCGTCAGACAGGTGCACCGCCAGTTCGACCGCACCGCAATGGCAGATCAACCGGTATGGCTGCGAGACGTCCAAAGTCATCGCCTGCGCCCGCTGCGCGGAATATCCGTGATGCGTGGCTTGGGTACACCGTTCTTGCGCTGGCCCGCCTGCGGGATCGCGCTGCGGACCATTTTATACTCTGCTTCGGGATGGGGCGGATGGCCCTCGGTGCGCTGCCAATAGGCGGGGCCGCCGCGTTTCAGCCAGAGCGGAAGCATCAGAACCAGCCCCGCGATGAAACCGCCCGCATGCGCCCAATAGGCGACGCCACCCGATTGCGGATCAACGCCCACGCCGTTGAACAGTTGCAAGCCGAACCACAAGCCCAGCATCACCCAGGCAGGCACGGGGAATACTTTGAAAAAGACGATGAAAATAAACAGCGCGGATTCAACTCACCAGTGCAACAGGTTGGTCGGTGTCTAAGAATAGTTGATTTGGCGTCTTGAAGCCAAGGCATTTTCTAGGCCGCTTGTTAATCTTCTTGATGATCTCAGCAACGTCTTC
>Ga0163215_100949_pt1 | contig 26515 bp, 23 predicted proteins | sample SynspAceP_FD_185934 | JGI IMG/M metagenome (GOLD analysis project Ga0163215, IMG submission 185934) | Saline lake microbial communities from Ace Lake in Antarctica - Synechococcus sp. Ace-P (Hybrid Assembly) | ecosystem: Environmental > Aquatic > Non-marine Saline and Alkaline > Saline | place...
CCGAATTAGAATTTTTGCTCCAGTACTTAATTAATGTAATACAACTTAATGTCATTTTTGAGGCAAAAGTTAGTGTTCTGTGATGAAATCCCACTGGCAGTCATTAGCGTTCAAAGTTCACACGACTAAATGAAATGCGACTGAGTCCTACTCGCTCTCACCCGACACACTATAAAAAATCCTGACCGTCTGCAAACTGCTATTTGAGATCGTTCATTTGAAGATAAGTGAAGGTCTGCAATTGGCACAAACTTGTCCTTCAGCTTCGGTCAAAAGTTAACGTAGATGCACACCGGCTTCACGCCCAAAGCGGACGTTAATAAATCCAGAGCGCTGCACTGACGCACCGAAATAAGGCTTAAGTTTGTTTCACATATAAAATGCCTCTAATGCCCAAAGTATTATATTTCCCATATTGGTATAATGAGTCCTCTTTCTTTTTTAGCAGCCCATAATTTCTTGCGACCCACTATTAATAAAATCATAGGCTCAGGCTCAGTCTCAGTTAGTTGATATTTCCAACTAATTTTATCTTTAAATGAAGGTGAAGGTATATCTTCTGGATGGGTATGCCACTCTCCTAGATATTGAAGAGTTCCACCAGAGCGAAAAAATGCCTCATCAATGGCAGCTTGATGGTGTGAGCCTGTTCTATCGACTGCATAACGACTTCGTATATCTCCAATGCCAGGTTCTGACATACTTTTAACTATCATATGAGAGCCGCGACGCTCACCAATGAGCACTCCCGCGGCTTCCGTACTAGTTAGGCATTGTTGGCGGTAGCTAAGTAATTTTTTTAGCACTGGTGTCATAATAACGACAAGATTATCTTCACTATCTTTAAATGCCATTTCAGCAGTTGCCATGGCAAATCTCACAATTAGTTTGATTATGCAAACGATACGATTTTCTAGATCTACTACCATCAAACATATGCTCGCTGTACGTCCATGGATTATTTTCCTCTAGGGTGTTTAGCGTAGCTTCTTGCATCAGGCCCGCAGTAACAACGCTCACAGCGGCATCATAGGGCGTATAAGTACTGCCACAACTAATATTTCTCTCGGCTTTTTGATCTATATCTTTAAACCTTATGTCGATTCCCTCTTTGTAAAAAGTAGAGATTGTATGAATACAGCCATAACAACATGTCCCATCATCTACAATAACTTTAGAGGCTCGCCCATTGCCATCGTTGAATCCATGAATTAGGCATGGTTTTTGTTTATTAGGTAATTTTCTAACAATAGCGGCGAGACGCTTTGATATAGGAGGGCGACCTGTTGCGTCGATGACAATATCGTATTTATTTAATGCTTCTTCTGTAATTGAAAATCGCGAAAATTTCCCTTCTAAATTACGAGCAAGATGGGTGGAGTCATTCAGAGTTTGAGCTAATGCAAGCGCTTTATTTTTACCAAAATCAGCTGTCGATAGGGGATGACGTCCAAAATTTTGTGGACCATATTCGTCATGGTCAAAGAGATGAAAATGTCCAAATCCACAGCCAGCCCCAGCCCGCAATAGCAGACCAGCTAAGTGGCCACCGATTGTACCACAACCTATCAAAGCTATTTTCTTTGAACTAAGGTCACCATTTTCCGGTCTTCGTAAATTACGGCTAAGAATAGATTTTCTATCAGCTCTGCACACACCAATTCGAATAAATGTATTAATTGCTTTTTTGCTTGTAAGACTAGACTCGAAATTACCAAACTTAACTTTGCGTTTCCCTCCCTTTCTATAATTTGGCTTTCTAACGAATGTAGTTAATGAAGTCGCTTTGAGATTAAGTTCTACAAAAAGTCCAATCATATCCTGCTTAAATACGTCAAAAAGTAGCAAATGTCGCTTCGTATCTGGGTTCTTTATAAAGTGTTCTAAAATGTGATTTTTTGATTTTGGATCTACTTTTGAAAGCCACATAAAAACTTCTTTTAAGTCTTTGGGTGGCCAATTTACACTAGCTAATGTTGACGGTTTGATTTTGAAACAATGAGTAAGAAAACTCTTTTGGTCACGTAATTTCAAATTTCGTAGTGATAACCATTTTGCACCTTCATCAACATCTTTGTCGTTATAAGCAATCCATTCTTCGTATTTATTGTTTTTTCCAGCAGCAGAGTCATTGTTCTTGATAGAAACTCGACATTGCATACTATTACTTTCTGTAGGATCGGAGAGAAGATACACTGTTTTTTCTGATTGCCAGTACGAAGAAAATTCCCCTTCCATTTCTTCGTCATCTGGACAGTTAGTGTTAATGGATGTAATAGCTCGATTAAGAGTGTCTTGTATCTGTAGATCAATTGCCTGATAAGTTGAGTTAAGATCATTTGAATCCCAGTCTGCTTCCAACTGTTCCAAGTAGCAAAGGAACCACCCAAAATTTATGTGGGGCACTAAGCGACCTTTGCAACATTCAGGGTAAGCAAGAACGTAAGCAAAAGGCAATTCGATATGTGGATCATCACGAAAACTAAGTGCTATTTCAAATGTTCCGCTCACAGTGCTGTAGTCTTTTACGTAAAAACCACTTGAATTATCAAACTTCTTTAAAGGAGTGTTTTCACCGATGTCTTTAGCATTAACATACCGATAACTGCAACCCAATAAAATTTGATGTAATAGACTCTTCATGCAAGGTTAACCGCTAGACATAGTTTTACTAATTTGCTTAGCTTTTTCTCCCACGCTGGGAGAGGGGATAAAAGCCGGTGCTGAAATCGTCTTAACGATTAGTTCAGAATTAGTCACACGCTTGCCAAACGCCTGATTTATTAATTCCAGCGCACCCTGTTTAGATTCTGCTATTTCTGCTCCCCTTAAAATATTGCCTAGCTCGTTTAGTTTATTTAGTATATTGAGCTCATGAGAACCGTGTTGATATGGTAATGGAAAAAGAAGTTTTTCGTCAGTATGGTCTGGGCTTTTAACTCCTTTCAACACTTCATTAGGAAGGTTCTCTACCAACAATCGCATTGTTTTTCCTAAGTCGTCCTTGTCATGTGGAATACGGTCAAGAATATTTACTGTCGCTACCATCAGTAAAATAGATGAGGGTCCTCCACTTTCCCATTGGGCGTCGCGCCATGCTTTTAGAAAACGGCACACTTTTCGTAAATGGCGACCAATTCGGTTACAACTTTCAATAAACCAATCATCAATGATTTTAGGATCACTGTTGAGCCATTTTTTCTCACCTTCTCGCAAAGCAAGGTTTACACAATCTGAATCAACTTCATAGGCACTGCGATTGTTCATCCACTCTTCAGCATATGAGTCATAAGATTCGAATTTTGCTTCTCTCAAAGCTTTAAGTGCCACAGACTTTTGTAAAAACTGTTGCTCCGGAATAGCATACATCGGGACATCAATATGAGTGTTTAAAATAGGAATTTTGATACGTGCACAGGTTTTTTTGGGCTCAAAAATCCAACCCGTGTTTTCAGCAACAAGAGACTTCAATGATGAATCAACAAGCAAAATCAAAAGCCTGTGACCGATAACTGGTTTATTTTCAAAAACAGCCATGGGTAAATAAGTACCGTCATCAATGTCCATTTCTTGTGGGGGGCTGTTATATGGCCTATTAAGCGTATCGTATTGAAAGCTACCTTGAGTCCAGAATCTAGGAGTCAAAGATAGAAATGCAGTTCTTGCTAAGTCATCCATATTTTTAATTAGCACAGCAATTTCGTGTTTAATATCGGGCGTTAAGTGCTGAAATTTAGTATTTAGAAACTTAGCTTCGATATCCTCCATACTAAAACTATTTACATTACTTGTTTTAGCCAAAGTTTTTGCTTCCTCAAAAACATCTTTAATTCGAGTACGAACAAGCTTTCGAAGCTCTTTTAATATTTCCCGCTGTTCGTCACTGAGCAAAAGCTTTCCGATAAGACCATCAGTTCGATTAGTGTAATATGTGTGAAAGTTCCAAGTCATAGACCTTGCTCCTTTAGCTTAGGTAATTGGCGTTTAAAAGGTGTTACAGGGCTTTCGAAAAACGATTTTAGTCTTGCATTTTTTGTGAATTCATCTGTGGCCAACTGCTTTCCGCGGCTAGCAAGATTTCGAAGACTACTTTCACTTGCATTATCCAAAGTAATATCTGAAGCTGCTTCATTTGGAACTGTATCGTCTAGATAAACATAGTTATCAAGGGCATTGTGGGATTTGAGCTCGCGTTGCAACATAGCTTTATGAAGTAATTGGTTGGAAGTCATAGTTGTCAACACCAAGCGCTCACCAACTCCCCAAAGACCAAAGTAACCGTTATTCCACTTTGCGCCAAGAGCTGCAGGACTTACTGTATATTCTTCACCCAAAGTACCAATGTTCAAAATCTTAATATTGCTCACTGTCGCATCAGGAAAGTCACTACCCATATCTCGGAGAACTTCATGAAGACCTATAAAGCTAGGATTGTTTGCAACTAGTCCTCCATCAACAAAATAAGCATCTAGATCTGAACAATAATGTGGTTGAAAATATGTGGGTGCTGCAGAAGTCGCCATAGCTGCATCTAATAATTTCAAGCGACCATCGCGATTAAAGTCAGGATTATGAGGAGTTTTAAAAAACTGAGGTTTACCAGTGGATAGATTCACTGCTGGGATTAATACTCTGCGGATTAAATCATTGAAGGTAGTGTCCTTTCCTACAATATTTAAAACGGCATTTAAGAGCGGTTGACTATTATAGCGTTTGCCAAATGCTGCTCGCAATTTGGTCATCCATGACCATCGTTTGGGGAAAATAATAGAGGCTTCTTTACGAAAAAGTTGGTTTAATTCTCTTGCACTTTTCCCACTAGCCAAGCCTAATGCTAAAATTCCGCCAATTGAAGTCCCAGTGAACAAATCAAAATAATCACCAACGTTTATGTTAGTCTCGCCGGTTTTTTCTTCTATAATTCGCTCTATCTCTGCTAGTACACTAATGGTAAATAAACCTCTGACACCACCGCCATTTAGACTCAAAATTTTAACGGATTCACTCGTTTTTTCGTTCATGTCATTTTCTCAATTTTAATAAATGGGATTGAGCTTTTTATAAACCTACTATGCTAAAGAACATTATGAGTTAATAAGTTTCGATTGTTCATTACTTGTATATATATACAGCACAAGAGGATAAGTTCAATTTTCATACAAGTCAACTTTTTTTGGAAGACTGAACACAACATGTAGTGCTCTTTACAACTTTTGACACATTATGTAGTGCTGTGTTTTTCAGTTAAGATTTAATAAGATATTGTTCTTTTCAAATCTTAAGCTCGATGATATAGATTCCCATCAGTATTGGACTGCGACACAAGGTTTAATATAACAGGAGTAAGTTTGAGTAAAAAATTGCGCTTTTTCGTTGGGATGCTTGTTAACAAATATTTATTCATTTTAAATGATATATTTCACTAAACGACCTATTTAATGTTCCTTTACTAGCACCAATATGTTGGTGTTTAACCTTACATTCAATAAATTCTGACTAATACGAAAGCTCGATATCGGCTTCACGCCCAAAGCAGACCAAACGAATTTTAGTCATTCAGCAATGTTCACTTGACCGTCTGCTGGAGACAATGATCTGTCGGTTATGATCTCAAAGTATTTCAACATTAAGACGAAATCCAGACTCGACGACTTACTTTGCTCCTTGACCAGTCAAGCGTCTAAGCCTTGACATGATTTATCGCGGTATTATCCAAAACTTCCCGTTATTGGATTCAAGAAGGTTTCGGTCGGTGGGGCTATGTCCGTGACGAAGGAGTAGAAACATATCGTCGATTAACTCGTCACCATAAGCTGAGTGGTTTAGATCTATATAGCTCATCCATCCAGCTTCGACGCGTGAAACGTCGATAGAGTCGATACCGCCCGCGGTAACAATTCCAGCGGCGCTTATATAACCTGCGCGCTCACCACTCCAAAGTTGCCCTGATGTGCTGAGAGCCTTGTCTTTCGTTGAAGCATAGAGAGTTACCCTTTCAGGATGCACTCGTTGTAGACGCGATGCGATTTCCTGCTCAAAGACGAATCGATCTATGTCAGGCGCTGCGAGGATTACTTGATTCATTCGAGGCACTTCAGCATTGTCTTCTAGGCTCGCGAGGGCTTTCGTAAATACCTGATTTCCCATGCTATGGGCAATGACGTTTATTTCCTCAATACCTGAATTCGTTTTCAGATCCACGAGGAATTTTCGTAGTTGTGGTATGGAGCGCTCATTGTTGTTTAGATCGGCCAGATAATTCCCTACACCTCCGTAGGAAGGCCAACTGAAGCTGAGGATGTTCCCAGTCACGGAAAGATCATATGCAAGCTGAGCGGTTCTTCGAATAGCATCTTCGAAAACGACATTGAATCCATGTATGAATAGAAGTGGGCGGTCTGAATCCCCAGCAAGCTCACTAAAGAAATGGTCTGATTGCATCTTCTGGAGTGGGCCTGATATTACGACGTGTTTCTCAGGATTTTCATCAAACTTAATGAACCACCACTGATAAGGCCTGTTCCAACGCGCCTCGTTGATGATCTGGCGGAATACTAACGTTAGCTACGCCATAGTTCATTTCATTCTGCCACTCTCCGCCAAAGCTCCAACTCCCTTCCGTAGTCGGCTCAGTCATAACTCTATTTGTAGCATAGTGCACTGGAATCACGTTACGAACTGGGGCGCCCGCTATGACGCTTATACCAGTAGGGGCGGTCAGCGATACTTCCCCTGATTCAGTCATTGAAACCAAAATCTGTGAAGATTTATGAGCCTCATCGATATTCGCGAATGCATGTTCGGGAAACTTATCGTTGAGCCGCATTACCCATTGCTCGCTAGTATATGGGAAGTCTTCTGGTGCTAGACCCATTTTGGCACGGTTACTGTTTTCCAAGTATTCATTTTCGACAAGCAAAGCAATAGGTTTCAGATTTGAGTAATACTTTGCGCGATCTGAGTAACTCTGATAAGAAGGAAGCGCAATAGTGATGAGTATTGCAATAATAACGAGGACGATTATAACCTCAAGTTTAGTGAATCCTTTTGGCGGATGCGGCTTAAGAGTCAGTGCTTTTTGCATATTGATTACCATCAATGGCTATCTGCTATGTATATAGGTATTAGGATCAGACAAAGCATATGAAAAATCAACTATATATCCTACCCTTTTTACAACTGTGATTTGAGGAACCTAAAAACTAAACATAGTCAATTTTTATACACAAATCCAAGTGCGCATAGTATCCAGGCTGTGTGAAAACTATTTTCAGCCCATTATTTGAACAAAAATAGATGTAAATATGTATCTTACGTTAAAATCTGACCAAGTTTCATAACTAAGGAAACTTAATTTTACGTAGCATTGCGTAATTAATTGGGTTGTTGAAGTTTTTACACAACCTGTATCAATAGCAGACATTGATTCAGAGTTCATCAATGACTTTTATCTATCGCTAGCTCCCTTAATTACTTGCCATATCAATAATATTAAATCCAACCCTTTCTAACTGAACAATATCGTCATCTGTTACTGAATTGTTCTTGTTACGATGAATATTATTTCGGTGAATGGCTAAACATAGGAAGTGGGTTGCCCTAGAAACGGCAACATAAACAAGTTTTTTCTTGCCATCAAAGCCACGTATATTATTACCCTTAAATAGATCCAACAGCTGATACAGATCGTAGCCGTCCTTGAATGTTTCAAGGACAAGCGTGGCCACATGCGTCTCGCCTTTAACCTTATGTATAGTGGACACTGGAATATCGAATTCAACACCTGCCTTACTATACCTATAGACATTATCAATGTTTTTTGATTGCACATTTATGTCTATTTCTTTGATCACTTCAGACAAAACATTCTCGTCAAGAGCCGTTCCATGAACGCCCAGAAAAACAGTTAACAGATTATTGAATAGTTTATCAACGGACTTAGAATTGAAAATTCCTCTAGATATCTCTAACAGCAGGGATTTAAATTTGTCATATTGAACATGATCAATATCCCTTAAGTAAGTTAATATTCTCGATTTTGTAAACGACTCGCCATCTAACTTAACCCCCTTAATAAAAAGATATTCTCTAACAATATCAAGCGAAACATCCCTAATTAATCTTGGAGATAATAGTTCAACACCAAGACTTTTAAATTTGTCTACAAGGTCATTATCTAATATCACTTTCCCTTTTTTATAATTTGGAAAATAATCAGGTAACGTATGACCTTTATCGCTGCTTTTAGAAACACCACCAACAGCCTTAAAAATAACTTTATCAATTTCGTTAAGCTTATACTTGTGTATCAAGTCAGCAAACAAGGGAATTACACCTTCAACATGGTTATCGTCAAAAATAATAATTGTAGGCTTGATATCAACCTCTTCAGAGCCGCACAGTACCTGTGGATTTATTGCCACATTAGATATCACATCACATATTTTTTTAGATAGGCGCTTTGTTTTATGAATATCTATCGGATCATCACCAACTTCCCACCCAGATTGTGAAGCACCAAGAAAATTAAATATTGCCTGATTATTATCGCCTATACGTTGAACAACAACATCACTAGCACCAAATAGACTCTCTAGAATAGCAAACTGTCTATCGTCCGTATCTTGCGCCTCATCAATGAATACATATTTGAATCTTTGTTGGAAAACCTTAATTACTGTTGGATATATTTTTAGATACTCTAGAGCTAAATCGTAGCAGTGCTCGTATGTTAAATATCCATCGAGTATCACTTGATTAACAACATCCTCATCAAGGGCTCTCTTAATGTTGCGATATGAAGGCTTTCCTTTATTAACAAGTGTTTTTTTTCTATTCCCCACAAGGTTAAGAATAACCTTTGAATCAGTAACAGTCAGATCACCTAAGAAAGACTCGATATTGGAATAATTATTTGCGTCTGCACTCATGTTAATAAATTTATCGAGGTAGTATTGTTTAAGCTTTAAAAGAAGCTTTTGATTGAAAATAACACTATCTATTCTTTCAGGCTTTCTCTTTATGAGGGTTGATAACATTGGTATGGCTAGGAATTTATTAATGAAAGATTGAAATGTGCCTATATGATTTGGATACCCCAGCAGAGCATTTGCATCCCCCCCCAGCTTTCTCTTTATTTCATCAACGGCTACATTTGTATGAGTAAGAACAAGCATCCCACTATTATCTGAAAATGGCATAAATTCTGAAAGTAGACCTAGCTTAGCTACCAGTGAGGTGGTTTTCCCAGCACCGGGACATGCCTGTATGTCTTTTGACACCATGCATTTAATAAACTCTCGACTTTCATCATCGAACTTTAAGAAATACCTTTCTTCAAGCGCGTTAATTTTTTCATCTGATATAAGCATAACTATTACCCACCGGTAGCATAAATAATCCCATCCACCAAGTAACTAATATATGGGTCATCAGACGCACCGACAAAATCAGCCTCACTCACAACCCCAGCAAACACTTGTGCCACAACCGCCTTTGATAATTGCTTATCCAGCAATGTTTCTTTATAAATAATAAAAGCAATCTTTTCTATTGAAAACCCATCATCTAACCAACTTTTATACTGAACACAAGCTTCTAAAGCCAGTTCATCTTTCTTATTTTCAGTGAATACGTAATCTTTGCCCTTTGTCTTCCAGCACAGATACACAGACGCCCAAAATACTTCTGACATACTGCTTAATGATAAGCTATATTCCAAAGTCCAATATGGAGCTATAAACGATCTTATAGGAGCTGGATATTTTCTCTCTTTTTCATCAATTGTTGCTACCCTAACCGCCTCTATTTGTTCCTCCGTTAAAATCACACCATCTTTCTTTGGACCATTTTCGACTGGCTGAACATCTACATCAGTTATAAGCGCGACAGGGACTCTGAACGCCTTACCTTTTTGTCGCAAAAATATATTGGCATACCTTAAGAAGGCCGTGCTTCCAACATTAACGATAGATACACCTCCTTTAGACAAATCTCTACCTATATATTTAGCTATTACGGGAACTAAAATATTCTCAGCATCACCCTCAACCAAAATTGTCCCTCTAGAGAAGAAAAGATTGGCCTTGGTAGAATCTAAAAATCTCTCCAAAAAATAATAATCACCACTACTTAACTTTGTACTTGAAGGCCCCATTGGATAAGCATTACCACCCTTACAAACAATAAGGTTGTCTAGCTTAACTTTTGAAGCTAGATTTGGACTATGGGACGTCAATATGAACTGGATACTGTTATCTTCACCAATTTTTTGAATTGCATCGATTAACCTGATCTGAGCCTGAGGATGCAGATGAGCCTCAATTTCTTCAATTAACGCAAGCTTGAGTCCTGAATAATTCAGTTTCTTTAGGAGAAGAAGCTCGGCCGCGATGTAGAGGATATTGTTTGATCCAAGCCCCTGAAAATTATTCCCAGAGATTTCTTGTCCAAACAGCTTTAGTGAGAGCTTTTCAAGTATCGATTTTAGTGAGTTATCACTAACCTGAAATTTTGAAGACAGTGAGTTGTCTCCGATTGAAAAACCTTCCAAGTAACCATTAATATCACCAAGAAGATCTTTGCCATCATACTTTGAGAAATAATTCTCAATAGCTTTATTTGTTAGTCGTAAAATCCTTTTTAGTCGATGATCTTGTTTATCAGCAAACTGATCATGACTATCAAGAATTTGCGACAATCGTGACCCTTTCTTTTGTGTCAACTCACTTTCTGCGTCCCTTAGCGGCTTTAGATAAGTCGCTCGTAAAAAATCTCTTGCCTCACCACTCAACTGATAACCTTCTGTATCAGAACCGGCCCTCAAATCGTAGTATAACCGCCCATCCTTTCTGGTCCCCTTTAACCACACCTTTAAGATGAATCCACCATTGCTATCAAACGCAATCCACTCTAAAAAGCTTTTTGCTTCATAATCCTTGAATCCTTTAAAGACACACTCGATGACAAATATCTCACTCCGCTTAGATTCATCTTCATTTCCAGATAAATGAAAATCTTCAATACTCGGACGGATAAACTCTTGGCTTTGTGTATGAAGCACGTATTTTATTGCATCAATAATAGCTGTCTTACCAGAATCATTCTCTCCAACCAAAAGATTTAGGCCACTATTGAACGACACATTTAGATCTTTATATTTCCTGAAATTATTTAGTGACAAAGAATACAAATACATCTACAAATTCCTTCCAAATTGGAGTTTATTTTTTATATTTATTAGGGTGACCTTGGTAAGACTATTAAACATAACTATTTTTAATATTGTCATTACACTTCGATCCAGACCGCCATTGTATATATTAATATCTACTTTTGTGTGCACCACTGAGAGGCACTCATCGTAACAAATGATTCTAGTGATTTAATCCTATACAAATACGTCCGCTTTGGGTCGAAAGCCGAAATAAGATGACGGAACAATTATTTACCTTAATCGTTGTTGCAATAAAGGTACAGCACAAATTGTTGAACAGAAATCAGGATTCGGGCCTGCGAGAAGAAATAGAATGGTACAGAAATAATAGCTAAGGCAATTCCCAGATTTAATACTCAACTGTATTGGAAACTATTAAATGTGAGTCGCGGAAACTCGCAGATGAATTAATGAAGAACGGGAATATCCCCTCCCCTAACAGTAATTATTGAGGCTTTTTGCTAGAGAGTAATAAAGTCACATTCTGAATAAAATTCATTTTTGGATTGAAATCCCAAAATAACTAAAGAACGAAATAATTTATAAGAAAATCTTTCAATTTTTGCATTCTTTAAAAACATCGTTAAAACGCATGCATTTTTTAAATAAAGAAATATCATGTAACGCTATGTTTTATATGAAATATATTTATATCCTACAAGCCAAATCAGCACTTTATTTAAGAAAACCCATTAGTGCGTTACAGAGAATCACTTGGGCTAAGCCCCCTGCCCCATATTGATGAAAATATGCCCATCATGCCCTCAAATAAAACTGGCCACGCATTACATCAAGACAGTTTGAATAACATGGTGGAAGAAGCCTTTGATCTAGTGATTAAATCACTCAAGGCCTTAGGTAAAACTCAGCAAGCCCATGCGATATCGGGTGCCTCATCCCATTGGTTGCGCCATACCGGCGCCACCCAAGCTTTAGCCGAAATTAATGAAACTATGTTGGCTGTTGAATTGGGTCACGCCAGCGTAAAGACCACAGTAGAAGTGTATGTTGCGCCAGCGCACAGAGACCGGATCAAAAAAGGAGTGTCTAGAAAACTTTAAGTTGCTAGGGTTTAATATGCATAGTAAGTAACTCATTTTAAGTACTTTTTTATAAATTTCAGAGCTATTGAATATTATATTGGCGATTAAAATGGCAAAATGGTTCGTCAGTATATACCAACAAAATCCCCTCAGCCTGTGTAGTTAATTGAGAGCAATATGAACATCGAAACTTTATTGTCGGTTGAACCTTATTCTTGGGCATCTATTGGTACCGCGATGTTTTGTGGGGCCATAATAGGTTTAGAAAGACAGTTAAGAGGCAAGCCTGTTGGTATCCGAACCTCATCTATTATTACCATAGGAACATACTTATTCCTGGCAACTTCATTTTTAGTGCAAGGCGATTTAATTGATCATACCCGCGTTATCGGTCAAGTGATCACCGGTATCGGATTTTTAGGTGCAGGGGTAATGCTAGCTAAAAACGGGGCTGTTGTGGGGGTAACTTCTGCAGCCACTATTTGGGTATTGGCGGCGATTGGTGTGATGATAGCCTCTGGCTATCTATTACCTGCCATTAAACTTTCACTATTAGTGGTGGCAATATTATGGGGGGTAGAAATGCTTGAGCTACACACTCGCACTTTTAGTCGCGGTGTACATGCTAGAGTGATTCACTATTCACAAAAAAATCGCTCGGCCAAGGATGCCTCTTCGGTAAATAATGACGAGTCGTCTTCCTAAAAAACTCTTTAAGCCCATGTAGTCTGATGAGCACTTCTTATTTTCTCTTAGTTTTAACCTAATGACTGGAGCATAGGTAAACCCAATAAAACGTGTACGCTGTACAAAAGTACTATGTTAAATTTTTGTAAAATCTCTATTGTGTTAATTTCAATCAATTAACAGATAAATCATCAATGAAAATTAACCAACTAATGAGCAAGTTTTCTAAACTAGTCTTCGTATCAGGCTTATTATTGTCGAGTACCGCTTTTGCCTGTGTCGATGCAGTGGTGTTAGTTCACGGTAATACAGCAACACCAGCGAGTTGGGATAATACCTACAACAAACTTATCAGTGAAGGATATTCAAACTCAGACATATACCGGCCTAACTGGGGTTCGAAAACATGTGCCTCTTGCAACAATCACAGTGGCAGCGAAGAAGCTCCGGTGCGCCAAGCTATTTTAGATGCCCTAGCAAATTCCTGTACGGGTCGAATTGACGTGATCGGACATTCCATGGGAGCCACGCTTGCCGCACAACAAATTAGCAAGTTGGCCATTGCGAGCTATGTTGATACCTTTGTCGGCATTGCTGGTGCGTTCAGAGGATTGTGGAGCTGCGGTGTTTACCCCTTTAATGTTTGGAGTTCAACTTGTGGTTCTGCCGGTTTGTCGGTGCAAAGTCCGTTTCTGGATAGTCTTTATGGCGAGCCCCTTGCTAGCAAAGTCTATTCAATAAAAAGCTATATTGATCAGATAGTTTGCTCAACAGGTACCTGCACTGTAGGCGGAATACATAGCAGTAGCATTTGGAATGAGAACGGTACTTACAACTATGCTTTAGGTCATTTTGGTTTACAAAGTGACACTGCAAGCAAGCAATATGAACTAATTAAATAAGACATTTATTGGCACTTTACCTACTCCGACATCAGTTTATTCGAATTACAAATAGGCGCTCTAAGTAAATTTGAGAGCGCCTAATTAACAAAACTATTTGCATAGTCACAAACTAGCAAGCTTTTACTATTAAGTGTAATCATCAGCAGACTTTAAGTTTTTATTCAGTCAGAATTGAGTTAATACTGACACAATCTGTCATTTGCGCTTTGATGTTGGCATAAGCAAAAATGAAACTAATGTTTAGTTAAATATGAATGCAGTATTCTGAGTTCACATTTAAGTAAGATGATTTTTAAGTTGATAATAAAAAGTAAAACGCTTTCTGTAATGATGATATTAATTGCCACAACAAAGCTTCAGCTAACTCAAAGTACTAAGCTCAGCAGATGGAAAATAGCTTGTAGCATGGCCAATAGCATTCTGAGATTATTGGCTCTTTCAAGTGTTTTACTGAGCTGTAATAGCCTATTGGCGACTGAGCTCGAACAGATTTGTCAACGAAGTTTCAACTACTCAATATATCTGAGTGGTCTGCATATTGGTGAAATGAATCGCACTGAAAATTGGCAAGGCAAAACAGCGCTTATTACCTCTCAAAGTGAGGCCAGTATTTTAGGCATCGGCACGCAATATCAACAGCGTAGTGAATTAACGTGGTCAACTACGAGTAATGAATGGCTAACTAACAACTTTCAGCAACGAGTAAGCGGTTTTCGGACCCGAGACATGGGAGTCACGCTTGACAATAATGGCCTGCGCTCCCGTGTTGATATTGATGGAAAAGTCACGACTTACCAATCAGACACAATACCCCCGCGAGATGTCGACACCTTAGCTATGCAAATACGAGAGAACTTACTTAAGGGCCATCTGCAATTTAAACTTATACGACAAGCCTCTGATGGGATAGAACCTTATCAGTTTAATGTTAAAGACAAAATACCCATCACCTTAGAACCTTGGGGAGAAATACAACTTATACCGGTTGAGCAAACAGGGTCTGAAGAGGTAACTTACTTCTTTGCGCCGAGCATGAATTATCAGCTGCTAGTAGCACATTATCATGGTCTGATTTTACAAGGAGCTATTGAGCTGCAGACTTATGTGTCCACCTGCGAGACAATAACAGAAAGTTAGCTTGGTGAATTTATTTTAATGTTTTTGTGTGTTACAGGTACCATTTGGGCTATGTCTCCTGCCCCATATTGAAGAAAATATGCCCATATGCAGTAAATATTCAGCGTTTCTTAAGTCAATCTAAAGTTAAAACCTGCATAATAAGATAAATCTTAGCAAAACGATTCAATATGAAAATATTATTGGTTGAAGACTCCTCCTCCTTACGCAGAAGTCTGCGCATTGGTCTGCAAAATCTCGGATTTACCGTTGATGATACACCCGATGGTTCTGAAGGGCTCAGCATGGCTTTAACAGGAAATTACGACGTCATCGTACTCGACATCATGCTACCCAGTATTGATGGGCTGACCTTGTTAAAGACTTTACGCATTAACCATAAAGAAACCCGAGTATTGTTATTGTCGGCAAAAAGTGAAGCTGAAGATCGGGTAAAAGGCCTGCTCAGTGGAGCAGATGATTATTTATGTAAACCTTTTTCGTTCGACGAATTACATGCGCGGCTTTTGTCATTATTGCGTCGGGGGTCTTTACGTAAAAATATCGACAAGATTGAACTGGCGGGCTTAACCCTAAATCTGCAGCTTAAGAGTTTACGCTTTGGTAATAAGTTGATTGACTTAACCCCTAACGAATACAAGTTAGTGGAATGTTTATTCACCAATCAAAATACTATTGTGAGCCCTGAAAAGCTAAGTGAGCATATTGCAGGTCAATATGACGCAATATCAAAAAATTCCATTGAAGCCCATTTATCCTCAGCCAGGAAGAAAGTAAAATTGGCAGGCAGTGAACTACCCATTCAAACCAAACGCGGTTTCGGTTACGTAGTTGGCGAATGAAAACCATCTCAATCCATCAAAAGTTAGTTCGCTCGCTGTCTTTGTCGATTACGGCAGTGACTATCATCATTCTGCTGTTAACAGATGTTGCGGTTGATACCTGGGTGCATGATGAGTTTAAGCGTGCGATGACCAATAAAGCGAATCTGCTGACCACCTTGGTTGAAGAAAACCGCACAGGAGTTGAATTTGATTTTGCCGGCGAATTCATGCCCGAATTTGAAGGCGCCAGCGATCCGGAATACTACCAATTGTGGCGCAATGGGTCAGTTTTTGAACGCTCAGATACACTTAGTCTATTTGCCATCAACGACTTTGCCTACCTAGACTTAAAAGTAAACAGTCGCCTAATTAAAGATATTATCCTTCCCGATGGTCGCAGTGGTCAGATCCTATATTATCGCTTTTTACCGCAAATCGAATCAGAAGACAGAGATGACTTTCAAGCTTATTTACAACAAACCGCCCAACAGCAACAACCCATGCTATTGGCTTACGCAGTATCTTCAGAAACAGTTAATTTTTTAATGTTACTGATCGATATTACTTTTTTTGTCGCTGCTGTATCAGTGGCATTGATCGTAATTACATTGGTAAAACGCACCGTTGACGCGGGCCTAGAGCCACTAGATGAAATGACCCAACAGTTGGCCACCATTAGTCTGGCAGATCACAGTAGCGAACTGGCCTTGCAACATAAGGTCAAAGAGCTCTTACCGATACAGGACAGTATCAACACCTTTATTACCGAAAATAAAAAACTCTATAACAAAGAACAGCGAATGTCCTCGGATATAGCCCACGAACTAAAAACCCCCATCGCGGAATTGATCAATCTGGCTGAAGTTAGTTTAAAATTTCCCGATGATAAATCTCTTTCAAACACCTTTGCACCTGAGGTGCTTGCGATCAGCCTTAGATTAGAAAAAATTGTGGCTAACATCTTACTGTTTCACCGTTATAGTCATCCGGTTTTCGAAAAAAATGATGTCTTTGATGTATTTCAAGTTATTCATCGATTAGCAGACAAATACCCAAGGGTTAGAATTGTCAGCCAGCCAGATGTATTGATGAGTAGTAGTCTTTTTGCGTTTGAAACTATCATGGCAAATTTACTGCAAAATGCCACTATCTATAGTCCTGAAGACTCCGTAATCAATGTGGCTATTGCGATGCCGGCGAATGAAGGGGTGCTAGCGACGATTAGTAATACTTGTACCAATCCACCGAGCAATGATGAGCTCCTTCTTATGTTCGATCCCCTTTGGCAAAAAGATAGTTCACGCACCAGCACAGAGAATTTTGGTTTAGGTTTATCTATTGTTAACACGTTCACACGCGCGTTGGGAGGTAATGTTAAGGTCACCCTTGAGCAAAATATCATTTCATTCAGCTTATTTTTGCCCAACTAGGTAAGTTCAAATCGGTACAGATAAAATGGCAACTCAAACACATCGAGTGCTCCTACATTTTTGAAGTAAGCATCAATGTGTTTAAACGTTACTGTGGCATCCCAAAAAACTAATCACTTTATTTACGACTAGATGTCAGGAGAAGTAAATATGGCAAAATCAAGATCCTTACCAAAAGCCATTTGGGTATTAGGCTTTGTCAGTTTGCTAATGGATATTTCATCAGAGATGATCCACAGTCTTTTACCTGTTTTCCTAGTGACAGTTATTGGTACTAGTGCTTTAACTGTCGGCTTACTTGAAGGAAGTGCAGAAGCAATAGCATTAATTGTCAAAGTTTTTTCTGGTGCCCTGAGTGATTATTGGGGGAAACGCAAAGGACTGGCCATTTTGGGCTACGGCTTAGGCGCAGTCACCAAGCCCCTGTTTGCTCTAGCTTCGGGGGTCGGACTGGTGATGACTGCAAGGTTCTTGGACCGCATTGGTAAAGGTATACGCGGGGCTCCTCGCGATGCATTAATTGCCGATATCGCACCAGCAGAACTGCGCGGTGCTGCCTTTGGTCTTAGGCAATCCTTAGATTCAGTAGGCGCATTTTTGGGTCCTCTGTTGGCGATAGCCTTGATGTTATTGTGGGCCAATAATTTTCGAATGGTTTTCTGGATTGCTGTCATACCGGGCCTGCTGGCCGTTGTTATGCTCATGGTGGGTGTTAAAGAGCCTGAATTTAGGCAAACGTCAAAGCGAAGCAATCCACTCAAAAGAGAAAATATACGCAGACTCCCCCAGTATTATTGGTATGTGGTCATACTTGGTGTCTTTTTTACTTTGGCGCGCTTTAGCGAAGCCTTTTTATTATTGCGGGCCGAACAAGGAGGTATGTCAATCAGCTGGATCCCCTTAGTACTCGTGGTTATGAATATTATTTACTCAGTTTCCGCCTATCCCATAGGTCGCTTAGCGGATCGTATGAGTCACTCCATGTTACTTGCCATAGGTATTGTTATGCTGGTTATCGCCGATTTAATTCTGGCTGCCAGCAATCACTGGGTAAGTGTTCTGCTCGGTGTCGGATTTTGGGGGCTTCATATGGGCATGACTCAAGGACTATTAGCAGCAATGATTGCCCATACTGCGCCTGCGGATTTAAGAGGCACTGCATTTGGTATGTTTAATTTATTTTGTGGTTTAAGTTTATTTATAGCCAGTGTATTAGCTGGATTGTTATGGGATCAACTGGGTGCCCCTGCGACCTTTTATGCCGGCATCATTTTTTGTCTAATCACTCTGTTTATTTTATTACGGCAAAACGCCTCACTTGCTTGACATTTTCAGCAGTAATTCAGTTTTGCCTAAGGATTCCTTAAGCGTGCTCAACTACTCTGATTTCACTAGCACAGGATTAGGTAGCAGATTTTAATCTGCTACCTTTCAGCCAATTAGGATTGTTAATGATGACCACAATACAAAACAGTAAAGTGCCTGAAATTATTGCGCTTTATTGGGTGATTAAAATAGCAGCAACTACCCTTGGTGAAACCGGTGCAGATTTATTTTCAATGACGCTAAATATAGGCTATGACTTCACTATCGCTTTATTTCTTAGTCTATTTGCCCTCTCCTTATACTTTAAACTCAAACAAGCTCAATATACGCCTGTTTTATATTGGCTGACTTTTACCACCAGTGCTATTGCAGGTACCGCGATATCAGACTATATCGACAGAACCTTAGGTTTTGGCTATTTGCTGGGCTCAGTATTACTAGTGGCTATACTGTTAATAATATTGTCCTTGTGGTACCTGAAAGAGCGTTCATTGTCTGTCGATAAAATCACCAGTCCTAGAGTTGAAATCTATTATTGGATGGCCTTTTTGGTGGCAAATACCCTAGGTACTGCGCTTGGGGACTATATGGCTGATGACCTAACACTTGGTTTTTTAAGCAGTGCAGCAGTGATTGGTGGGCTACTGGTATTATGCGCTATATTGCATTATTTCACCCGTATATCAGGCATCATTCTTTTTTGGCTAGCATTTATTATGACGCGTCCTTTTGGTGCCACTTTTGGTGATTTTTTAACAAAAAATCACAGTCAAGGTGGAGTGGATATTGGCACAGTGGGCGCTTCTGCATTTTTCGCTATTGTGTTAGTTATAGCGCTGTGGATAGAATTCAAACGCTGGTCAAACAAATCCATAGCATCCGCATTCTAAGCTCCCTTTTATTAACTTGGCCAAATTAAAGCCAGTGTTAAGTAAAAAATCAGTCCACTCTAAGCCAATCTTAAGAATCGTTTATTAATATTCAGGTCCTTAATCAGGTGCCTGTATGACCGCTAAATTTTTGCCCTTTTTTTACATCCTCGCTTTTTGTCATGTTGATGCCTTGGCACAATCTGATAACAGCGATATAGAATGTGACCAAACTGCTAATGTTCAGTTTGATACTAATGACATCTTTAATTTGGATGATCCCGACAGCATATTTATTCATTACTGGGCTAACTTTTTTCACATTAAAACCAAGGAAATTACCCTCCTCAATGAAAGCGCCTTTTTTTTACAAAAATGTACCATTAAGCAAGCGGATTTAGCAGAGTTAGAACGTCACCTAAGAAAACAAAAATATATCCGTGAAGCCAAAGTAACAAAACAAGATGCGGGTAAAATTAAGGTTGAAACCTGGGATAACTGGTCTCTTATGCCAACCGTGGATTTTGGTCGAAAAGGCGGAACTAACAAATATGCTATAGGCATTAAAGACCGCAACTTACTGGGCCTCGGCATTGATGCAGAAATTGAATACTTCAGTAACAATCAGCGCACTGGTTATAAGCTTGATACTCAATTCCCGCTTTTTTTAAAGCAAAATTTAACTGCCACTATTCGCCTGACTAGTAATGATGATGGCAGTTCTCAAGCGTTATTTTTACAGAAAGATTTTGTCAGTTTTGATACCACTCACGCGTATAAAATTGGCTTCGACAACTTTACGCAGATAGATAGTCAATTTCAAAATGGTACTACTGTTGCTCAGTATCATCATGATAAGTCATATTCTATGGCTCAATGGCAATGGCTAGCAAAGGATTCAGTAACACAGACCTTACGTTATGGTTTTGGCTTTGTAAGAGAAAAACATAAATTCACAGATCTGATCGGAGCGGATTTGAGCCCGCCGCCCTCACTTCAAGATTTAGATTTTGCCTCAGCTAATTTTGTACCAGCAAATCGAAGTTACCAATACCCCTTTCTCAGTGCTGAGTACTTGCAAAAAGACTATCTCAAACTGACTAACCTTAACCTTATTAATCAAATAGAAGATTTTAATCTGGGCTGGCATATATCTGCGTTAGTAGGAAAGGATTTTTCTAACTCAGAGCAATCACCTGATGCTATTTGGCAAACGTCCCTCAGTAAAGGACTGCAAACATCTACCCATGGCTATTTATTTTTTGATGCGCAGTTTGTGGGGGAATGGCAAGCAGAAAATGGCGGTCAAGACAGAGTTCAATTGATGTTTTCTACTGAATTTTTTCATAAGTTTAATAACAATTGGGGGGCCTATTTTAAGAACGCAAATACCCTCAGTAAAAACGCTTTTCTCGATGAACCTGTTGCCCTAGGGGATGATTCGGGTGTTAGAGGTTATCCACTGCAATATCAGCATGGAGAACGTACCACGCAATTCACGGCTGAGGCCAGATACTACCCTCATATCAATATATACAAGCTTTTTGAATTAGGTGGAGCTGCCTTTTTAGATACCGGCAAAGCCTTCGGTGACAGTCCTGTTGCCAATGTTAATCGCTCACTTCTTACCTCAGTTGGTTTAGGTCTTAGATTTTTCTCAACTCATTCAAGCGACAGAAAGGTTATCCATCTTGATTTAGTCAAGCCTTTATCCACCGACATAAACGTCAACGGCGTTGAAATTCGCATTACCACTAAACAATCATTCTAAAGAAGCCAATTAGATGCAAATAAAAAATATCCTATCAAAAGTAACATTAAGCACTAATCACTTAATTTTATTAAGCAGTGCTTACATCGCATTGGTGTTAAATATTCCGTTTTATAGCAAAGTTATCACTGCGGTCACCGCTAATCATGAATTTAGTCTAGGTTTTTTATTGGCGATTCCGCTGGTACTTTTTTGTTTGACGGTGATTTTTCACAGCGTATTTGCCTTTAGGCCTATTCTTAAACCTTTTCTCATTTTTTCTATCTTACTGTCGTCCTTGTTATTTTACGCAACCTATCACTACGGCATCATTTTTGACTTTGGCATGGTGCAAAACGCCATTGAAACCGATACAGCAGAAGCATTATCTTACTTTAATATTTATGCCCTTGGATTTTTCATTCTTTTAGGATTGTTACCCGCACTTCTCATTTATTTCGTGCACCTACGACGTGCTTCATTTCTTCAAGAATTAGCCAGCCGAGTTAAACTTATCATTATAGCCAGCACTGTTTTATGTATTCTCGTGGGGGCTTTTTATGTGCATTTTGCTTCGGTTGGCAGAAATAATCGTGAACTAAGCTCCTACATAACGCCTTTCAAACTATATGAGGCCTCATTCAAATATATAAGCCGTACACTGAATAATTCACCGCGGGAATTTCATATACTGGATGTTAAACCCATGCTAAATAACAGTAGCGGTAAACCCAGGGTAACGGTTTTGGTACTAGGTGAAACGGCCAGAGCGAGTAACTATGCCTTAAATGGCTACTCCAAAGCCACTAATCAACACACCGCTGACAGCGGGATTATTTCATTTTCAAATGTAAGCTCTTGCGGCACCGCAACTGCCGTATCGCTGCCGTGTATGTTTTCTCGCATGGATCAAAACGACTATGACAAACATGTGGCAGAAGCTCAGCAAAATGCCGTGGATCTCATTCATCTGGCTGGTGCAGATGTGTATTGGGTGGATAACAATAACGGCGGATGTAAGGGCGTATGTAAACGCGTGGAGTCCCTATTTATTAACGTAAAGGCCCCCCACCCCTTATGTGATGGTGAATATTGCTTTGATGAAGTTTTGCTCGAATCTTTAGCCAGCAAATTAAACTCATTAACAGCTAACAATACCCTAATCGTATTGCATATTATGGGCTCCCATGGGCCGACTTATTTTAGACGCTACCCCAAACAACATCGCAAATTTAGCCCTGATTGCCCCCGCAGTGATATTCAAAATTGTACCAATGAAGAACTGGTCAATACCTATGACAATACCATTTTGTATACCGATTTTTTATTGAGCAAGATCATCGAACAACTTACACAACTTTCCCAAGTAAAAGACGTCGAGACTTCCCTACTGTATATCTCTGATCATGGTGAGTCGCTGGGCGAACACGGTGTTTACTTACATGGTTTACCTTATGCTTTTGCTCCCATAGAGCAAACCCATATACCGATGCTATTTTGGCAAAACCATATAGGAAGACACTACGATCTAGACTGCATGCAAGCTCGTTCGGCCGATGATATTTCCCAAGACAACTTCTTTGATATACTACTTGGCTTGGTGGCAGTAAAAACCGAGGTTTATCGATCGCAACAAGACACCCTTGCCTCCTGTCGTATTCAGTCAGACTCAGCGCAATAATAGAAAGGCCGATTATGTCGCTTGAAAAAAACACGGCAGCTAAGCTGTTTGATACCCATGCAAAGCCACAAGGGCTTAAACGCATTGTCTTAGCCACTAAAAATTCGGCCCGAGCGCTCACTTGGCTATTTAAAAATGAATCTGCATTTCGACAGGAATGCGCCGCTTTATTACTAGCGATTCCTGTCTGTTTTATGTTGAATGTCACTTTAAGCCAACAGTTCATCCTGATTGGCGCAATCTTATTTGTAATGTTGTGCGAGATAGTTAATACCGCAATAGAGGTCATCGTTGATCGCATTAGTTTAGAAATGCATCCTTTGTCAGGATTGGCAAAAGATTTAGGCTCTGCTGCTGTATCAATCAGTATTGTGCTGGCCCTTATGATTTGGGGTCTTATTTGTTTGCGCTAAAGTCTGAGCAGACTATTTAGAGCTTCTTCACTTTATGGTTTTTCTGCAGTTTATTGATCCAGCTCAACAACACCTTTTAAACTAAGCGTAGTGTTCAATACCCCAGCTCATCCAATACCTATTAGATTGTTGAACAAGGAATGACCATGTTAAGTATAAACACTGTAGCCCAGATACATCACAAAATTGGCGATGTTGAAATTACGATACGTCCAATGACCTCTGAAGATAAAGAGATAGAATCGAGTTTTGTGCAACACTTGTCCTTCGAAAGCAAACATAACCGCTTTTTAGAGGGCATTAATGAATTGTCCCCGACCATGTTAAAACGTTTATGTGATTTCGACGGAAAGACTGCCATGGCTTTTGTCGCCACTATTCAACATGAGGCTAAAGAACAGCAAATTGGCGTGAGCCGCTATGCCACCGATCCTGACACCAACGAAAGTGAAATGGCTGTCACTGTGGCTGATGAATGGCAACATCATGGCATTGCAAAGTTATTAATGCAGCCTTTGATTGAGTATGCCAAAAATAATGGCATTACAGCACTCTATTCAATCGACCTAGTTAGTAACACTGGTATGCATCACTTAGCTAACGATTTAGGCATGAGTAGTGAACAAGTGCCGGACGATGCGAGATTGCGTAAGTACATACTAAAAATCTAAAGGTAATTATTAAGCTTAGAACACTGCCCTGTTTGGTCATGAAAATTAAAAAGTGGAGAGCATCAATATGAAATATAAAAAGCATGGTTTAAGCATTGGCATAGAGCGCTTTGATAGTGACTTTTTTGTGTCGTTAAAAGCTGTTGGCACCCTAAGCCATGCTGATTATATGGTGATCACTCCGATGATTGATGCAGCACTGCTAGGCTTTAAAGAAGCAAAAATAAAGATGTTGTTTGATGCCTCAGAATTAGCTGGCTGGGAATTAAGAGCCGCATGGGATGATTTTAAATTGGGTTTAGCCCATGGCAGTGAATTTGAAAAGATAGCCATTTATGGCCACAAAAACTGGTTACACTTAGGGGCTAAATTAGGTAACTGGTTTATTAGTGGACGCATCGAATATTTTGAGCAAGAAGCTCAAGCCGTTGCCTGGTTGAATGATGACAAACAAGTGTAAATTACATTAGTCACGCTTGCGTTGCGACATCTTAGTTTCGACAGATCATAATGAGGGATTAGCCGCAGTTGAATCTTACCAAAGCTAATATGAATTTTAGCTCTAAAGCGCTCATTTCATTGGCTCTTGCCCCGCAGTGCGAATATTCTATTGCAACAGCTTGTAGCAGTAATTAAAACTGACGAATCACTTTATTAAAGTCCGCCTTCTGTTACCTTGTTAAGCTAACACCACACTTTACACAGCTATTAAATACCTATGCGTCAAACCATGATTTACTGTTTATTAAGCCTGCCACTTATCGGTATGTTTCTGTGGTACTACTTCGAGGCACGAAGCAAAGTAGCCCGCGGACTTAGGCGTGAAAAACTGAGATCTCAAGGTATTCCAGTCCAATGGCAAACAGTGCTGAGCAAAGAGTTTGCTTTGTACAACAAGCTGCCGCAAGACTTACAACTTAGCCTAACAAGCCATATGCAGGTTTTCTTAGATGAAAAAGACATTGTTGGGCGCAATGGCTTTGCGGTTGATGACAGGGTTAAAATCCTAATTGCCGCTCAAGCTTGTTTACTTATTATCAATCGCCCGGGTGACTACTATCCTGGTTTTCGTACTATATTGGTTTACCCTGAGACCTACGTGGCCAATAGTACGCGTACCGAAGGTATGTTACATATCACCAGTACCAGTGCCAGAGCAGGCGAATCTTGGCGCAGGGGGCCAGTTATTCTCGCCTGGGATCATGTAATACAAGGCGCCCGTGATAGTCGAGATGGTCATAACGTGGTGATGCATGAATTTGCTCACAAGTTAGATGAAGAAAACGCCGCAATGGATGGCCTGCCCTTATTACCAACCCTTGAACAATATAAACAATGGTCAGAGGTGTTAAGCGCGGAGTTTATTGTGCAACAGCAAAAATTTGCTGATGGCACTGACGATATCATTGATAGCTATGGAGCGACCTCGCCAGCAGAATTTTTTGCAGTGGTGACCGAAACCTTTTTTGAGAAACCTCAGCAGTTGCATAGATTGCATCCGGCTTTATATGAACAATTCAAACAGTGTTATATGCTTGACCCACTAAATTGGCTTAGTTAATACAAGCGTCTAGGAAAATCATGAAGCTATTTCGTAAACAATATAACCAACCTGGCACCCAACCAGGTGTCATCAACGAAATGCCAAAAGGCGAGTTGGCTATCTCTCTATTTGATTACAATGAAAATCAACTGATTGAAAAACATGATTTCACTACCGATCAATGTGCCGATTACCTCAATAATAACAATATGACCTGGATCCATGTTCAAGGCGATCCTGACAAAACTACCTTAACTCAACTAGCCCACGATTTCGGTATTCATGAACTGTTTATTGAAGATGTCGCCAATATGGGGCAAAGGCCGAAAATTGAAATTCAAGAAGACCAAATTTTTGTCATTCTGACCCTGCCCCTACTAATTGAAGACAGCGTCAGCCTGCAACAAATCAGTTTGTTTTTGATGAAAAACACCGTGATATCATTTTGTAATGGCCAGTTTAACCCTTTTGCGGGGGTTAAGAGTCGCTTGAATTTAGCGACTGCCCGCATCCGTAAACGTAAGGCCGATTATTTGTTTTACAGTTTGATTGACACTGTCATCGATTGGGGTTTTCCCGTGCTTGAACGTTATGCTGACCGCATCGATGCCACTGAAGACTTACTACTGGAAAACCACGACAAACTTATTTTACAAAAGATACATCGGCTACGCCGTGAGGTTTTACTGCTCAGACGGCAAATTTGGCCACAGCGAGAGTTGATTAATTCCTTGGTACGTGACGATACCTCTGATTTGATCGAGTCTGAAACCAAACTTTTTCTGCGGGATTGCTACGACCACAGTATTTCAATTTTAGAACTTATTGAAACCTACCATGAAATGACTAATGGCTTGATGGAGCTCTATATGAGTGTGGTGAGCTTAAAACTCAATGAAGTCATGCGCGTATTAACCATTATCGCCACCTTGTTTATCCCACCTACATTTGTGGTGGGTATTTACGGCATGAATTTCAGTCAAAGTGCGGGCCCCTTAAACATGCCAGAACTGTCTTCACC
>Ga0163215_100950_pt1 | contig 26510 bp, 26 predicted proteins | sample SynspAceP_FD_185934 | JGI IMG/M metagenome (GOLD analysis project Ga0163215, IMG submission 185934) | Saline lake microbial communities from Ace Lake in Antarctica - Synechococcus sp. Ace-P (Hybrid Assembly) | ecosystem: Environmental > Aquatic > Non-marine Saline and Alkaline > Saline | place...
CGAAAGGCCTCAAACCTGATACCCGAAACACGCTGCCTCACGGCAACGCGTCACAGGTGGGCGAATACCCCGGAACAAGTGGGCGCATGTTGTCGGAATGGGTGGGCGCATGCTCCGGAATACGCAAGCTTGCGCGATGTCGAGGATCTACTTGCGACGCGCGGCATCATCGTGAGCTATGTGACGATCCGGAAATGGGTTGGCAAATTTGGCACAAAGTATGCCGCTTCCATCCGGCGGGATCGACCTGCGCCGTCTGATAAATGGCACCTTGATGAAGTGGTCATTCCTATCCGCGGGCGCAAAATCTGGCTTTGGCGCGCGATCGACAGCAATGGTGACGTTCTTGATATTCTGGTTCAATCTCGGCGCAACACTCGCGCAGCGAAACGCTTTTTCCGCAAGCTAATCAAGCAATACGGGCGGCCGCGCGTTGTGATCACGGATAAGCTCGGCAGCTATAATGCAGCTTTGAAAAGCCTCGCGCCCAGCATCGACCACCGCAGGCATAAGGGCTTAAACAACAGATCTGAAGGCTCACATCGACCGACGCGGCACCGAGAAAAGATCATGGCCCGGTTCAAATCACCCGGCCAAGCACAGCTCTTTTTGTCTGTTCACGATCAAGTCCAAACCGTATTGCGTCCTCGCCGCCACAATCTATCCGCCCCTGCCTATCGACAATCTCGCCCAGACGCTCACAGCATTTGGGAAGACATCACGTGCGAGTGGAAGGCCGCTTGACCAGGGGTGTGGGGCTCCTTTTCGGCAAGAGCCGATAAGTTGACGATGCCGCCTAAACGGTTAAAGCCGTTCGAAATACAGATGGGCAATCGACGCGGCCATTCTATGCTGCGCGTGACGCGAGGTTCCACACGGTCTGCCTCTTTTTTGGGAAACGACGCTATTGTTTGAGTTTCACAGGCAACACGCCAAGCCGCTTCACACTTACAAGCTCAGGACTGTGTGTCTTGTAGGAGCGCATTATGCGATCAACGGCTTCAGCCTCTTCATGCGCTGCGCAAACATGCTTGAATTTTTGAGCTTCAGATTGGATTGTAATCTCGAATCTTTGACGCGGCTGTAAAGAAGACATGACGTATCCCGGCTATGACGTTCAACTACCGCGGATAGCCGTTTCGCGGCGTAATGCAAAACCCAATACGCATTTCTGACACTCGACAGGCGTTCAAAAACGCTCGTTTTTGGAACATACGCAAACTACCTCAAATGACGCTGCCACAAACCCCGTTCAAAACTGTGGTGGTTTTGAAGGTTTATGGAATGGTTCGATGCGGGTGTAACGCGCACCTGCGTACTTTCGTCGTTCTGCTGACCGGTACTTGCCCATCCTGTAGGGCGGACTGGTTCGGGAACTGATAGCGTCGATGGATAGATCGTTTGCGCTCCGCGATTTTTCTGAACTGAGCATGCACATGGTCTGGATCAAAACCTGCCAAATCGCAGACCATGCGGAAATCTTTGCTTGGGTACTTTCCTACCCATCGTCGTGCAGTACTTCGGTTCTCACGGAGGTGTTCACTGAATGATTCCAGGTCAGAAAAAACGGCGTAAAGGACGTGCCGCCAAAGCTGCCGTTCCGGACTTTTTGACATAAACTGAATCCTCGACTATCGGAGAACGTTGACCATTTCTTGCCGGTAAAATTTAAGCGGTTTTAAACGCGCATCCGCCGTTCCGATCGAACCACAGCGTCGGGTAAAGGATGCCATTGGCCGTGCACCGCCGGCAATCACTGAGGATCTGTAGTCGTAGACAGCGCAGGAAACCGCGCATCTCATTGATCGCTGCTAAAGTCGTCGCGTCTAACACGGCCATCCAACGGGCATTGCCAAGTTGCTTGGCCCCACCCAGTTGGCTAAGGGGTGGAACATGAAAATACCAGCGTCAATGCCGCGCCTGAAGGACTTTTGTCACCCTCGTGAGACTATCGCCTATGCGGTCTGGGCTTATCATCGTTTCGCGCTGAGCACGGCAGATGTCGAGGATCTGCTTGCCGAGCGTGGCGTGATTGTCAGCCGGGAAACAATCCGGCTTTGGGTCAATCGTTTCGGCGCGCATTGCCGGAACGCGAAGTCGGCGAAGCGATTCCTGAAGCGTCTGATCGCTCAGTTCGGCGCTCCTCGCGTTGTCGTCACCGATAAGCTGCGCAGCTATTTCAAGCCGATCCGCGATCTTCCGCCGAACGCGGATCACCGGGCACACAAGGGGCTGAATAATCGGATCGAGGGGTCACATCGACCGACCCGAAAGCGGGAGAAAATTATGGGACGGTTTAAATCTCCACGGCAGGGGCAGAGATTTCTCGCTACCCACGACCAGATCAACACAACCTTCAGACCCCGCCGCTACCGAATGGCTACCATCTCATACCGCCATTCCAGATCAGATGGTTTCCATCTGTGGACCGACTACGCGCTCGAAATGACCGCCTGATTGTCGCGCACAGCACCTCTTGCTATCCACGTCAAACAACTTGGCAATGCCCCCTGAACAGCGTGCCGCGGCCTTTGCGGCGCGGGCCCCCAGCATACCACAAGAGGTCATAGCTCGTATGCAGGGGCACCTCCGGGCGCAAGAGTTTCCGGCGCGCGGCATGCCCACCACGATGGAGGATTTCTTTCGCCACCTGGCGGAGGCAGGCCTGCCACCCGACCTTGTCACGTAAGAAATTTATGCCGCTGTGGCCACGTCGCGGTCACGGTTGCGTGCACTTCTGACAGGGCTGCGGAAGTTTGCTCCCGAGGTCCCGCTCAGCCCAGCGGCCCCCGTGACACAGCACTGGGACGCCTGGCTGAATGCGCGTTATAATGCCAAGCCGCAAAAACAATGGGTGTGCCGATGTGTGGGTCTGGCGCCGCATGACTGGCCCGATGCGTGGTCGGCGGCTCTGCCGAACCCGGACCGGACGGTGCGACCCTATGGCACCAGACTGCCGCGTCTGCCCCCTAGGACGCGGGATGCGGTGATCTCCGCCGTCGGCCTCCTCGCAAAAAGCCGGGACTGGGTTGCGACACGGGGTGTTGAGATCGCGTAGTACCCTTCCGCGGACTTGTTTGAGGCCTTTTTGCGGTTCCTGATCGAAGAACGCGACGTCTCGTTCCGGACGGCCGCGAACTATTGCGAGGGGCTCCGCTTATTTTTCCTGCGCGCCGGAATGCTGGACCGCGACAGCCTGGCCGCGCTGGCCAATCCCACAGGCGCGCTGGCCGAAGAGGCCACGGATACCGACCCCGGAAAGCGGACGAAACTGCGCACGTTCCGCAAAAGCTTTACGCTGGCCGACATCTTGCACAAGGCAATGGCGGCGGCGAAACAGGCGGCCGCACTGCCAGATCATACCACCGCTGCAATGCATTAACATTCAAACTGGACCACCCGATAAGGGCAAACTAGGTCTGATGAGTAGAATACGTGCCTATCGCAAGCAACGCGGCAATACCTTCAGGCCCACTAACGTAACACTCCTGTTTGCGCTGGCATCATTTAAGCATTTCGGGAAGAAACAGTGCTAAGGCGGGGAACGCCGCCACAACGGCAAGGCCGAGAACGCTGATCAGAAGGAACGGCAGCGCTGCGCGGGCAATGGATTCAAGCGGCAAACGGGTGATATTAGCCGCAACGTAAAGGTTGATGCCGACGGGCGGCGTGATGAGTCCGATGGCGAGGTTCACCATCACCAATACGCCAAACCACACTGGGTCCCATCCAAGTTCGCGCACGACAGGCATGAAGATCGGTAGCGAAATGAACATGACCGTTACCGGGTCCATGAACATGCCCGCGATAAGCAAAATCAACATAATGACCATCAGGATTACTGCGCCGTTGTCGGACAGGCCCAGCAATTGGCCGGAGTATTGTCCGACAAGGTCTTCAACCGTCACAACCCATCCGAAGAGGCTAGCATAGGCCACGACAAGCATCACAACGGCAGAGGATGACGCAGCATCGGTTAGGGCATCGTAAAGCGCGCGGACCGTCAGTGTACGATATGCGAAGGCGCCGACTGCGATGGCGTAGACGGTGGCGACTAGTGCTGCTTCGGTCGGGGTGAAGATACCTGAATAGATGCCACCAAGGATAACGACTGGGGTCATGAGGCCCCAGAATGATGCGCGGAAACTGCGGCCAAGATCACGCCAGTAGCCGTTGCTCGCGGGGACCGGGGCAATCTTGTCTAGGCTAGCACGGCCGCGCGACTTGATGAAGGGTAGGACAGCCAGCATCAGAACGCTCATAAAGAGGCCCGGTACAATGGCAGCGGTGAACAGAGCCGAAATTGAGGTTTCCGCGATCACGCCATAGATGACGAGTCCGATGGACGGCGGAATAACGATCGAAAAAGCTGCCCCGGTGCAGACAAGGGCCGCGGCGGCGGCACGGGGGTAGCCGTCCTCTTGCATGCCCTTGATGATCATGGGGCCGATCGCGGCGACGGAGGCGGGGCCGGAGCCTGAGACTGCGCCCCAGAACAGGCAGACGACAGTGCCGACCACCCCCATACCGCCAGGCAAGTTGCCGATCAGAATGCGAAAGAAGCGGATCATCCGCTCTGCAATGCCCAATGTTCCCATCAGGGTTCCCGCGAGGATGAAGAAGGGAATTGCCAAAAGCGCGTATTTTGCGATGCCCGTGGCAATCAGGTCGCCGGCAAGTTCAAAGCCAAAGCCTATTTGCCACATCGCATACATGGCCGATAGGCCAAGCGCGAAAGCGACGGGTACACGCAGGGCCATAAGCAAAAAGAATGCGACGATCATTTGGGTGCCGGCACCCATACCAAGGAGATTAGACACTGGGCGTCGCCTGTGGTTCCCGGCGCTGCATATGCCAGGTTTCTGCCGCGTGTTGCAGATAGCGGATGATGATGAGGGCAAAGCCGAAGGGCAGCCCGATCTGGTACCACCACGCGGGCAGCCCCAAGGCGTAACTGCGGATGCCGCTTTCGATTTGGTTCATCAGCGTGACCCATGAAAACCACGCAGAAGCAGCGAGAAGCAGGACTGATAGGATAACTGATAGGATGAAAACTAACTGCGCCGCACGGTGGGGCAGGGCATCTTGCACCAGTGTCACTGCCAAATGCTCGCCTCGCCGCGCTGCGATGGCGGCACCGAAGACTGTCAGTAGTAGAAAGCCGTTTGTCAGCACCTCTTCTGATGCGGCAAATGAATAATGTGTGGCGTAGCGCACCACCACGTTTATAAAACCGATCAGCGTCATGCCAAGGAACAGCACTGCGCAGACGATTTTTTCAAATTCTTGCATCACAAAGCGCATCACAGTTGTCCCTCCCAGGTCGGCAGGGCCCCGTATGACGGGGCCCTGCCGTTGTCTTAGTTCGCTGCGGTTGCAGCGATGGCGTCTTGAAAGCTACCGACAATTTCGGTGCCGACCTTGTCCGCCCAAGTATCAAACGCAGGCTGGGTTGCGGACCGGAAAGCGGCAAGCTCTTCTTCGGACGGCTCATAGATCTCCATCCCCTTGCCACGTAAGAAGGAGACGCCTTCATCTGTGCCCTCGCGGGTAATCTGGCGTTGGTATTCCATCGCTTCAATCGCGGCAGAACGCATCTGGTCCTGCGTCTCTTCATCCAGACCCTCCCACACTTGGGTGGATACGCCGAGGAAGATCGGATCGTACGAGTAATGCCAAGTCGTCAGGTACTTCTGCACCTCAAAGACCTGCTGCGGGATGATGACCGCACCAATCGGATTCTCCTGACCGTCGACGACACCTTGCTGAAGTGCGGTCATGGTCTCGCCCCATTGCATCTGCTGGGGGTTGGCACCCAAGGCGTTCATCACGTCAATATACATTGGACCCGCAACGCGCATGTTCAAACCCTTCATATCGTCAGGGGATTTGATCGGGCGGACGTTGTTGGTCACTTCGCGAAAGCCGTTCTCTCCCCAAGCTAGGACTTCGATGCCCTTTTCGCGCAGGATACCTTCTAGCAGCTTTGCAGGCTCGCCTTGCGTTGTCGCATCGACCTGCGCGTAGTTGGCGTAGAGGTAGGGCAGAGAGAAGACAGCCATTTCAGGCACCAGCGGCGTCACATTGATCGCAGAGGTGACGACAAGGTCCAGCGCGCCGCGGCCTACCATTTCGGCCTGCTTCATCTGATCACCGCCAGAAAGCTGGGCGTTCGGAAAGACCCGAACGTCGTAAGCACCGTCTGTATTCGCAGCCAAAAGCTCCGCAAATTTATCCGCGCCTTTTTGCCAAGTTGTTGTGTCGCCGGTGTTGTGCGACAGGCGCAGCGTTTCAGCGGTTGCCGCACCGGATAGCGTGGTGGTGGCCAGCATGGCGGCAAGCGCGGCCTTTAAAATCATATTCATGTCAATTCCTCCCTCGATACGCCACAATGTGGAACAGACATCATGGGCTAGAGCAAGATATTTCTTGCATTGCCACTGTTAATGCGCAGGTCTTAGAGTGTGTACAGAAATTCCTGTGTTGGTTATATGAACTGTGGTCCATATTGTGAATAAGTTGGACGTCAGTGCTGTCAGTGGCACACAGTCCGTGGATCGGGCGCTTGCGCTGCTACAGGCAGTCGGTCACGGCGGTGCGCAGGGTATGTCGCTGTCGGATCTGATCGCAAAGTCAGGTTTGGGCAAACCTACGGTGCGGCGGTTGATGCTGGCGCTGATCAGAGGCGGTTTGGTCGAGCAGGATAGCGCCACGCGGCTCTACCTTTTGGGCGAAGAAAGCTATGTGCTTGGCACGTTGGCGACGCCGCGCCATGGCCTGTTGGAGATTGCGGCGGATGCCGTTGTGCGGTTGGCGAAAGCAAGCGGCGATACGGCTTTTGTTAACATGCGGCGCGGGTCCACTGCCGTCTGCTTGCACCGCGAAGAAGGTGCGTTTCCGATCCGCACTCACGCGCTCGAGACGGGCGCGCAGCATCCCCTTGGGATCGGGGCAGGGTCGCTCGCCATGCTAAGCGCGCTGCCCGATGCAGATATCGAGATGCTGCTGACAGACAACGCCGATAGGCTGGCGGCGGATTACCCAACTTATGATGCCGCCCTGTTGCGCAGCGATGTTGCGGCAACGCGGGCGCGTGGATTCGCATTAAACCCCGGTCGCATCGTGGCCGGTAGCTGGGGCGTGGGCGTAGCCTTGCGGCGCCCCGACGGGTCCGTGGCCGGGGCGTTGTCCATCGCAGCCATTGATAGCCGGATGCAACCGCCCCGCGATGCAGAGCTGGCAGCTTTGCTGACGCGCGAGGCGCGAGAAATCGAACTACGATTGGCGCGGCGTATGCCGCTCGCCGCTTTGCAGGAGTAATAAAGATGACAGACCCGTATATCGTGGGCTGGGCTCACACCCCGTTCGGCTGCAGCGATGCCCCAGATACCGAGGCGCTGATGGCCGAGGTCACGGGCCCCGCGCTGGACCACGCCGGCGTCGCGGCCGAGGATATCGATGGCATCTTCGTGGGTGTCTTCAATAACGGCTTTTCCGATCAGGACTTTCAGGGCGCGTTGGTGGGCATGGGCAACGAGGCGCTGTCCCGCGTTCCGGCGACCCGGTATGAAAACGCTTGCGCCACCGGGTCCGCCGCGCTGCACGGTGCGATGGATTTCATCGCCAGCGGTCGCGGCAAGATTGCTCTGGTCGTGGGGGCGGAAAAGATGACTGCCACGCCGGGAGTCGAGGTCGGTGACATCCTGCTTGGTGCCTCTTACAGACGCGAGGAAGCTGGTGTCGGTGGTGGATTTGCCGGGCTGTTCGGGCAGATCGCGGGGAATTATTTCCAGCGGTATGGTGATCGGTCAGAAGAACTGGCGATGATCGCCGCAAAGAACCACCACAACGGATTGCAAAACCCATTCGCGCACATGCGGCGCGATTTTGACGTCGCCTTTTGCAACACCGTGTCCGATAAAAACCCTCTTGTCGCTGGCCCCCTGCGGCGTACGGATTGCTCGCTCGTATCCGATGGCGCGGCTGCATTGGTGCTGGTAGCGCCCGAGGTGGCAGCTGACATGCAGCGGGCAATCCGATTCCGCGCCCGGACCCACACCAACGAACCACTAGCCCTATCGCGCCGCGATATGACACGGTTCGACGGAGCAAAGCGGGCTTGGGATCAAGCCTATGCCGCAGCCGGTGTAACGGTTTCTGACTTGAGCTTTGTTGAAACTCACGACTGTTTCACCGTAGCTGAATTGCTGGAATACGAGGCGATGGGCTTGGCCGAACCGGGGCAGGGGGGGCATGCAATTCGTGAGGGTTGGACAGCCAAAGACGGACGCCTGCCGGTGAACCCCTCTGGCGGACTGAAGTCCAAGGGGCACCCGATTGGTGCCACGGGTGTGTCAATGCACGTCATGGCTGCGATGCAACTGATGAACGAGGCAGGCGGCATGCAAATTCCAAACGCGCGTCTAGCAGGGGTGTTTAATATGGGCGGGGCGGCGGTGGCCAACTATGCCTCAATCCTAGAGCGGGTATCGTGATGGTGCCCGTTTCGACCCGGGTTATGAATCTGTCGCAGTTCCTGACGGACAGCGCGCGGCGCCACCCGGATGACATCGGTCTCGTCTGGGGTGAAGATACATGGAAATGGGCCGAGGTCGAGGCGCGTTCGACAGCTTTTGCAGCGGCCTTGCGTGACCGATACGACATGAAAAAAGGCGATCGCCTGCTGGTGCAATCTGCCAACTGCAACCAGATGTTCGAGGCTGCCTTCGCCTGCTGGAAGCTTGGCTGCGTCTGGGTGCCCGCAAACTATCGTCAAACGCCAGAGGATGTGGCGTGGCTTGCCGCCTCGTCTGGGGCGAAAGGGTTGCTTGTCGGGGCCGAGTTTGCGGATCATATCGCTGCTTGCGATGGGGTTGGTTTTACTGCGACCATCGGCGGGGCGGGCGACGACGACTATGACACGCTCGTCGCAGCATATGCATATGAGTCAGTCACGGCCACCCCTGTGGACCGCGATGATCCGGCATGGTTCTTCTTTACGTCCGGCACGACTGGGAAACCCAAGGCGGCTGTCCTAACCCACGGCCAAATGGCCTTTGTCGTGACCAACCACCTTTGTGACTTGATGCCTGGCACAGGCCCTAAGGACGCCTCTATCGTCGTTGCCCCCTTGTCCCACGGCGCGGGAATTCACCAGCTGGCGCAGGTCGCTCATGGGGTGAAGACGATCCTTCCCGGCGGCACGAAGTTCGATGCAGACGAAGTCTGGCGGATGATCGCCCAGTGGCGCGTCACAAATGCCTTTACTGTGCCAACCATCGTAAAGCTGCTGGTCGAGCACCCCTCTGTCCACGATCACGACCATTCTAGCCTGCGCTATGTGATTTATGCGGGCGCACCAATGTATCGCGCCGACCAAGTTCGCGCGCTAGAAATTCTTGGCCCAGTATTAGTGCAGTATTTCGGCTTGGGTGAAGTGACGGGCAACATTACCGTGTTGCCCCCGATCCATCACTCTGCTGATGACGCCGCGATGCGCATCGGTACTTGCGGTTTTGCGCGGACAGGGATGCAGGTCCAAGTCCAAGACGCCGCAGGGCGCGAGGTCGTTTCAGGCGCAACGGGCGAGGTCGCCGTTATCGGCCCCGCAGTTTTCGCAGGTTACCATAACAACTCAGAAGCCAATGATAAGGCGTTTCGCGACGGTTGGTTCCTGACCGGTGACCTTGGCCACATGGACGCAGAAGGGTTCCTTTACCTAACCGACCGGGCATCTGATATGTATATCTCGGGTGGGTCCAACATCTATCCGCGTGAGATCGAAGAGAAGATCCTGCTACACCCCGCTATCGCGGAATGTGCGGTGCTGGGGGTGCCAGACCCTACATGGGGCGAGGTCGGCATTGCCGTCTGCGTCGCGCGGGGGGATGCATGTGATGCCGCTGCTTTGCTGGAATGGTTGGGGGCTAAGGTGCCGCGCTACAAAATGCCAAAAACTGTCCTGTTCTGGGATGAAATGCCTAAATCGGCGTATGGTAAGATCACCAAAAAGCTTATCCGTGCAGAACTGGTTGCGCGCGGAAACCTTTTCGATGCCTGAGGCGCGGACATTGACCCACCCCGGTCCAATCGCAGCCGAGCGGATCACCACGGTGCCTTGCGCAGCGTCGCGCCAGCGTGTGACGTTAAAGGCGGGATACACGTTACTTCAAGCAATGACCGATGCCGTCGGCGAGGTCGGGGCTTGGTTTGATTTGGATGACATCCGGGTCGACACGCTTACATTCGTCCGCCCCGCCCCAGCACCCGGCGACGGACACGTGGCTTGGTATAGTGCACAGACGGTATTGACTGATGCCATCATCCTGAAAGGCGGCGCGCATCTAGGACGGCGGGAAGGCGCTGCATTTGCCCATATTCATGGCCTGTGGTCGGAGAGCGACGGCACCCGCCATGCCGGACATTTATTGGCAGAGGCAACGGTGCTGTCGGCAGATCACTTGGTCAATGTTTGGGTGCTAGAGGGTGCAATACTGGAAACTGCGCAAGACACAGAAACGGGGTTCACCCTATTCCGCCCGGTCGCCACTGGTCCTATCGAAAATCCAAGTGCGGTGCTGGCAACGATCCGGCCAAACATGAAGCTTGATCAGGCTCTTATAACAAGTGCTGAGGTTGCCGGCCTGCAAGTTAAAGTCATCAAAGGGCTAGGCAGCTTGGTCGGTACCTATTGGGAGGGTCAATCTGCAATAATAGATGATGCAACAGAGGTTCTGCTGACCAGTGACGCAGGGTTGGGCGCGATCGCTGTCGGCTTCAGCGGACCCGCTATTTCGGGAAACTTAGCCCCAAGTTTGAACAGAGTCTGTGTGACTTTTGAGGTTCTTTTACTATCCAATCCCGCCTAGCGGTCTGGTAATCCTCCCGTTTTCAGCAGGACGTGGTCGTAGAACTTACGCAGCCATTTTCAGTTTCGTTGCGGGTTCGCGGACAAGTATGTCGGCAAAGAGAGGTTTCACCTTGCAGTGCTAAACTGCCGGCGGTGCTCTTGCGATCAAATCCCGCCAGCACGTTTCTTAAGGCGCAGAAGCACGTCTTCGCTGTCGCTGTCGTGTTCAAGCATCTGCCACCTCTCCAGCAACGGCCGGCCGGAGTTGCGGCAGTGTAGGGCCATCGCTGCTCGGGCACCGTCTGCATCGCCCGCGGCAAGTGCGGTAACTATGGCCGTATGCTCATCTCTTGAAAACCGCGCTATGTCATCGGCGCTTTGCCGATTGTTCAAGCGCGTCCATTCAGGGAAGCGTTGGCGCGCGAGCCAGAAATCTTTGACCACCGAAACGAAGACCGTATTGCCAGTAGATCGCGCGACTATTAGGTGAAACTCACTGTCGAATGCCTCGATCCGCGCGAGGCGGGATGTCGCGTCACACATGCCCTCAATGCACGTTTCTAGCTGAGAAATTTCTTCTGGCGTGATCAATTTCGCTGCGATTGCAGCAATTTCCGGCTCGATCACGAAACGCGCTTCGACAAGTTCGAAATATCCGGGCAGGCCGGATGTTTCGACCGGGATTGCGGGTAGGGTACGGACAACGAAGGCACCCGCGCCATAGCGGGTGACGACATACCCCATCAACTCCAGTGCGATCATCGCTTCGCGCACCGTCGTACGACTAACGCCAAGTTGCATAACAAGATCCTTGTCCGCCGGCATCTTGCTATCCAGTGGCAGATCGCCAGCGCGAATGCGCGCGGCGATCTCGTCCGCCACAAGGCGATAGCGTGGCGTCTGGATGATGGGGTTCAGCATTTTTGCGCCTCAGGCGTTCGGAAGATCGTCTTCCATATAATAGCGGACATTCTCCTCGAAACTCGTATCTGCTTTCAATCCAAGCGCCAATGCCTTGTCAAAGCGGTAGTCATAGCGCCAGCCGCGCACGATTGCGGCGATATTAGGCTGGGCCTCCCACTTAATTAGCTTTGCTGGCCCTGGTCCTGCGACGACTGTCAAAGCGGCGATCATCTGCCGGATCGACAGGCGCTGCCCCGGCAAGGTCATACAGCGTTGCTGCCCCAAGTCTGCTGCGTCTAGTTCAGCACCCTTGATCAGGTTTTCGACGCAGCGCCGCGGCGACAGATAGAAGTGCTCCTGATCTTCATCGACCGGGCAGATTGCCGGCTCGCCGTTCAGAGGCTCGCGAATAATCGACGACATAAAGGAAGAAGCCGCGCGATTAGGCTTGCCTGGCCGCACTGAAATGGTCGGCAGGCGGAAGCCGCGACCATCGACATAGCCCTTGCGGGAGTAGTCGTTTAGCAACAACTCTCCTACGGCCTTTTGCATACCGTAGCTGGTCTGTGGATTGGGGATCGTGTGATCCGTGATCGGGTCCGGCACCTCGCCGCCGAAGACAGCCAGCGACGATGTAAAGACAACAACAGGGCAGGTGCCCAGCACGCGGCACCGTTCCAGTATGTTCAGCGTGCCGTCCAGATTGACTTTCATCCCGGCCTCGAAGTCCGCCTCTGCGTGGGAGGAAACGACAGCGGCGTAGTGGAAGATCACGTCAGTATCGGCAGTGATCAGTTGGTCGACAGACGCGCGATCAGTGATGTCGCATGCGGCTGTATGGACCGGGAAGGGCGCATCAAGCGTGTCAGGCGCGGAAATGTCTGCGAGCGTTAATGATTTAATAGTTTGGCCGCGAAGGCTGCCTTTTTCAGCAAGGCTTTGTGCCGTTTTGCGACCAATAAAGCCGCCGCCGCCGATAATCGTCACATGCATTTCGATCGTTTTCCTAGGTGTAGAAGGGGGAGGTGAGGTGAGGGAGGGGGGCGGCCATGGCCGCCCCAAGTTCGTTATTCAGCCTGCGGACCAAGGCCGATACGGGCCAAGAATGCCTTGTGGCTGTCGACCATGTCCTGCGCTTCAGGAGTCTTTGCGGCCCAAACGTCCCAACGGCTGATCGCGGCTCCACGGAACGCCGCGCGATCTTCGGCTGACCAATCATAAAAGGTCACGCCTAGTTCGGGCAGCTTCGTCAGCGCCTCGCCGTTTTCGACTGTCGTACGCATCATTAAGTTCAGCGCAAGCGAGTCCATCGCAGTCGTCAGGATTGTCTGCTGCGCCGGGTCCAGCCCATCCCAGACTGTTTTGTTGCACGCCAAGTGATCCGAGCTCATCGAATGAAAGCCGGGATAGGTGGTGTGCTTGACGACGTCATAGATACCCAAGCCGACATTGTTCGCCAGTGTCGAAGCATCGGCCCCGTCGATAATGCCGGTTTCAAGCGCGGTGAAAATCTCGGTGAAATCCATGACGACGGGCGCAGAACCAAGCTCTGCGAAAATTTCGGATTCCATGCCCGGTGGCGAGCGGAACTTCCAGCCCTTAAGATCCTCGATCCCGGCTAAGGGCTTGGAGGAGTTCATCGATTCCTGCCCGCCCAGATAAGAGCCGACAAATTCCATGTCGTTGGTGTGATACAGTTCGTTGATGGCTTCGCGGCCGCCGCCATACGAAATCCACGTCAGGAACTCGACGGGTGTGTCATAGCCGCCCATAGTGTCCGCCGCGAACTGAAAGGCGGGGTTAATCCCTGTCTGATAGCTTGGGTTTGTCATGTCGCAATCAAGGATGCCGTTCATGGCGGCAGAGAATGTTTCGGCCGATGCGACGATCGCGGAACTGTAAAACATTTCGATGTCGAGCGATCCACCTGACATGGTTTCGACCTGCGTTACGAACTCCTTCACAAGCTGACCGGATGTAGATTCCGGTGACTGGTGGGTTTGAATGCGAAGCGTCGTCTGCGCAGAGGCGGCATCAGCCAGTAAGACAGAGCTAGTAATAAGGGCAGCGAGAGTTTTGGACATCATACTTCCTAATTATTGATCATCGTCAAAGCTAACTGTTAACCATGAACTGCCTGATTGCCAGACAATTATGCAAAGGCAGTTGCTAGAGCAAACCATTTTCTAGTAGATCACGGTCCGTAAAAGACCCCCACTAGCCATAGCGGAACTGCCGGTACATACGTCACAAGAAGGAGGACAGCGACCAGCACGCCGATGAATGGCAGATTAGTGCGGGTCGTAGCCCAGACGTCTGTTTTTGCGATGGAACAGGCTGTAATCAGAACGCTGGCCACTGGAGGTGTTTGCTGACCAAGCGCGATATTTAGCGTCAACAGAATGCCAAAATGTACTGGATCAATCCCCATTTCACGCACAAGTGGCATGAATACCGGCACCGTCAGGATGATTGCCGCTGCACCGTGTAGCACCATGCCGACGCCCAACAGAAAGATGTTGATGATAAGCAGAACCGCGATCTTATTAGTTGTGATCGTCGTGATTCCTTCCGCCAACCGTTGAGGTAATTGAGTTTCGGTCAGATAGAGGCCGAGCACCGCCGAGGCCGCGACGAGAAGCATAACGATTGCGGTTTGGTTCACCCCATCTACAAGCGCGGTATACAGCTTGCGCGCGTTCAGCTCTCGGTAAACCAGACCGCCGATCAGCAGGGCCGCCAGAACAGCGATGCCTGCGCCTTCGGTGGCGGTAACGATACCGCCAAAGATACCGCCAAGGATGACCAGCGGCAGTATTAGCGCCCAGCCTGCGTCTTTGAAGGTCGACCAGACCCGGCACAGATCAAAAGCTTCTTCACGCGGCAGATCGTAACGTACGGCAAAATACCAGCTGAGCCCCATCAGGCCCGCCGCGCCGAGTAAGCCTGGCACTATACCCGCTACGAACAACTGGACGATGGATGTGTCCGACAGCGCGCCATATAGAATCATAGGGATCGACGGCGGAATGATGATCGCCAGCGACGCCGACGATGACGTGATTGCGGCGGCGAAACGGGGCGAATACCCTTTCTTCTTCATCGCCGGGATTAGGATCGAACCTGTCGCGGCAACGTCTGCCACGGCAGAGCCTGAAATTTCAGCGAAAAACAGCGATACGCCGACGTTCACCATAGCCAAACCGCCGCGTACGAAACCGATCAGCGACGATACAAATGTGATCAGGCGGGTCGAAATGCCGCCGGTATTCATCAGCGCTCCCGCCAGCACGAACAGTGGAATCGCAATGAGCGGAAAACTTGTGGCACCATCATATAGTGATAACGCGGCGTTCAGAAACCCTAGTGAGCCATTCAGGATCCACATCCCGATGAGTGCCGAGGCGAGGATAGACACGGCAATAGGCACCCCTATAGCAATCATCAAAAACATCGATAGAAGGATCAGGGCTTCGATCATTTTTGGCGCTCCAGTGCAAGTTCAGCTTCAGCTCGGGCGATCTCATGAGCGATCTCCAGCGCCTCGGGACTAAGGCCAGCGCGTACGTCGGCAATTCGGGCGGGCATTGTTAGTAAGCGGCCTATCACCATCAACGCGGCACTAACTGGCAGGATTCCTTGCACGAACCATCGCGGCACGAAACGCAGTGTCGTCATCGTCTCATTTCCAAAAATGTCGAGGATGACCCATCCCGCCCAGGCAACAATGGCAAAAACGCCGATGAAAATCGCCTCAACGGTCCACAATAGAATAAAGCGACCGGTCAACGGCAGGCCAAACAACAGGCCGTTGAAACCTAAATGGGCATTGCGCAGCGTTGCCAGCGCAGCCCCAAGAAACGTTATCCAAGCCAGCATGACAACCGCAACTTCATCATACCAAATTAGCGATTGACCCGAGTAGCGAAAGGCGACCCCCGCAAGGATAACGCAAGTCAGCCCGACGATTAGCGATAGCGTCACGACCTGTAGAATAAGGTCCAGCGCCCGAGACATTAGTGAAATCATGAAAGTGCCTGATATAAATTAACGGGGTGGCACCGTGAAAGGGGCCACCCCTCAACCTTAAGAGTCCTCGGCCAACGACAGAGCTTGGTCGATCATTGCCTGTCCGTTTTCAACCTCGGTCGCGAATTTCGCGTAGAGTGGTTTGGACGCTTCGATAAAGGCTTCGCGGTCGGTTTCATTGACCTCCATGCCGCTATCACTCAACTCTTTCAAAAGCGTGCCATCTTGTTCTTCGCCTTGGTCTCTCGCCCATAAGGCGACCTCGGCCGCCGTTTCGGTCAGCACGGTTTGAATTTCAGGGTCCAGCTTTTCAAATGCTGCAATCCCAACGGTGGGATAGGCTGGAGAATAGACATGGCCCGACATTGACAGATAATTTTGGACCTCGTTCAACTTACCGCCCGCGATATTGGTAAGCGGATTTTCCTGTCCGTCGATGACACCTGTCTGAAGCGCCACGAATACTTCAGAAAACGACATCGGAGTCGGGTTAGCACCGTATTCTTTAAACATCGCGACCCGCCAACTTGAATTTGGCGTGCGGATCTTTAGCCCCTCTAGATCGGCGGGCGTAACGATGGGCCGTTCGTTGTTGGTGATTTGGCGAAATCCATTTTCCCAGATTGCTAGCGGTCGGTATCCTTGCGCTTCGGCGGCCGGAACTAAAACGTCTTTAAACAGCGTTTCGTCAATCCGTGATAGATGGGCCCGATCCTTGATCAGAAATGGTAGATCGAAGATCGCGTATTCGGGGGCAATTTCCGGCATGGTTGAAGACGGCAGTGTGAGGGTCATGGTTCCCAACTTGATCTTCTGAAGCATGTCCTTGTCTTTGCCTAATTGGCTATCGGCAAAAACCTTGACGATCACTTTGTCGCCTAGCTTTTCATTGACACGACGGGCGAACTCGCTAGCCGTCTGCTCTTGCAGCGATCCGTTTGCAGCGGATAGGCCAAAAATAATCTCTTGCTGTGCGATGGCGGGGGTTGCAATGGCCAGTGTGGCCAAGACGAAAGCTGTATGTCGTAGTTTCATGTGATCTCCTCCCAAAGATGTTATGAACTGGTGTTCTTCAACTCCAGTCGTCAGTGCCCGCACAAATCCGTCCTATTAGGGCGGGAAGAGCGCGGCGCAGGTCGTCATGATTAGTTGTGTCGATGGCTCCAGTCCCGCGCGCGGCCAGCTTGCGGCCCAAGTGCACGGCGTTAAATGTGGCACCGGTATCAGCGCGTCCCTGCCCAGCGATGTCATAAGCTGTGCCGTGGGCCGGAGTGACTACTGGAAAAGGATATCCCGCAATTAACGTGACGCCCCGATCAAATCCCATCAGCTTCATCGCGATCTGGCCTTGATCGTGAAACATGGTCAATACCGCGTCGAATTCCCCGCGGATGGCGCGTACGAACACTGTATCCGACGGCACTGGGCCAGTCACGGGCATCCGTTCAGCACGTGCGCGTTCAACGGCAGGGGCGATGACGTCTTCGTCTTCGGTGCCAAAATTGCGTCCGTCTCCTGCATGGGGGTTCAGCGCGGCTACACCTATGCGCGGGCGCTCAAACCCCGCACTCTCCATGACCTCAAATGTTAGCTTGAGACTGTCATAGATGCGGTCTGTTGTCAGAGCGTCGGCCACGTCTCTTAGAGGAATGTGCGAAGTGACGCGCGCGTTCCAAACCTCATCGAGGACGTTAAACTCACGTCCCGACCGGGTCGCACCGATGGTCGCATTTATAAAACCAATTTCATCTACGTAATCGGGTTGCGCGAGGCGCATCGCGTGCTTGTTGAACGGGGTAAAGAATACCAGCTCAGCAAGGCCTGCGTTGGCAATGGAAAGAGCGGTACGGAAATTCTGAACCGATGCGCGGCCCCCGGCTGCGCTTGCTTCTCCCAGTGGCACATCGTCGGGATTGCAATTGCCCATGTCCAAAAGAAACGATCCGGAGGGCAGTCTACTCAACCCATCAGCGGTAACTCGAGGTAGATCCAAATCGATCCCGGCCTGCGCACAGCCTAGTTCCAATACACGCGCATCACCTACCACGATCATCTCGCCCGATTCGACGGCCGGATCTGCCATTACCCGTGCTGCTAGTTCTGGCGAAACCCCTGCCGCATCACCCAACGCGAACGCAATCTTCATGCCAACTCCATGCATATCGAGATATAGAATCTCCTGTTGTGTATTGTATACAAAATTTATGAATACAAATTCAAGATGTTATTTTTTTGAATTAGGGCTATTATCTTGGTAAGGAGTATCCCTATGACTGATTTCACCCCATCGGCCAAAACGGCCGAACCAGATCATCCACTCACCATCCACAAGGAAACGCTCCACGATCAGGTGGCTAGCCGGGTGCGTGACCTCATAATTGAAGGCGAATTGGAGCCTGGTAGCCGGATTGACGAGACAACGCTGGTGCGCCAGCTTGGAGTGTCGCGAACGCCATTTCGTGAATCCCTTCGAACTTTAGCCGCCGAAGGCCTGATCGTTATCCGACCGTCACGCGGCAGCCAGGTCCGAAAACTGAGTCACTCAGAAGTGCGTTCGATGCTTGAGGTGCTGGGCCATCTGGAGGCGCTCGTGGGACGGCTAGCCTGTGAGCGGGCGTCGGACAGTGACATCGATGGCCTGCTGGATCTGCACCGCAGAATGTTGGTTTTCTACGAGTCCCGCGATCGGTTACCCTATTATAAGCTAAACCAGGAGTTTCATAGCCGCTTAGCTGCGCTCAGCGGCAATCCGACACTGGCCGAGATGCAATCTAATATTCAGGCAAGGCTCAAGCGCATACGCTTCATCGGCAACGGCACCCCCGAATACTGGGCCACCTCAGTGTCCGAGCACGAGGGTATGGTGTCCGCCCTAAAATCCCGCGATGCCTCAGGTCTTGCCGAGATAATGGAACGTCACCTGACCAACACTTGGGACCGAGTGAAGGACAGCATCTGAGGGCATTGCCAAGTTGTCAGCCGGCATGATCAGGTTATTTCAACATCATGAAAATCCCAACCAGTGTGCTGCGCCGGAAGGGCTTCCAGTTCCCTCGCGAAATCATCGTATACGCTGTTTGGGCTTACCATCGCTTCGCATTGAGCACGGCCGACGTCGAAGACCTGCTGGCCGAGCGCGGTGTGATTGTCAGCCGGGAAGCGATCCGGTTGAGGGTCAATCGCTTTGGTCTACATTTCGCGAATTGTGTCCGGCGCGTTCGTCCTCGCCCCAACGATATATGGCATCTGGATGAGGTCGTTATCGCGATTCGGGGGAAGAAACATTGGCTGTGGCGCGTCATCGACGCGGAAGGGGACGTCCTCGACATTCTCGTGCAAACCCGACGAAACGCTAAAGCAGCTAAGCGGTTTCTCAAAAGGCTGATCACTCAGTTCGGCGAGCCGAGGGTCGTGATCACCGACAAACTGCGCAGCTATGTCAAGCCGATCATAACATTGGTGCCGGACGCTGACCACCGCGCCCACAAAGGATCGAACAACGCCATCGAAGGATCACACAGGCCGACCCGCAAGCGAGAGCAGATAATCGGCTGGTTCAAGTCAAATCGGCAGGCTCAGAGATTTCTGTCCGCTCACGATCAGGTTAACCTGAATTTTCCGTCCCCGCCGATTTCAACTCACCGCAAACTCATACCGCCACGCCCGAGCTGACGCGCTCAGCCTCTGGGCAGAATACACCATCGCGATGGTGGCGTAATTTGCAGACCAGCAAAGCCCTACAATACGCGGCCAACAACTTGGCAATGCCGTGCGCACGAATAGAAATGCGGATATCTGGCGGATTGCCGCAAATCTTTGCACACTTTGAGTGATGCGTCCCTGCGCAGTCTTCGCAGGAACGCTGCATATTCCGTTTTGATAGATCAGGCCGCCGCAGCTGCGCTGACAGTGCGCTCCAACATGCGCAAACGTGAAGCAAATTCGCCGCGGTCCACATAACAGCCATGCAGATGCCGGAATCCGGTAGAGGGATCGAACGAGTCGCGACCATGTAGGACGCGGCGGTTGTCGAAGACGACCATTTCGCCAGCTTTCAATCTAAAAACCAAGCGATATTTCGCGTCCCTCGTTTTAGCCATAAAAGCACGATAGGCGCGGTAATAGCCGGCCATGATGTCAGCTGGCATGTCAAATATTCCCGCCAGATGCGCATTGTAGCGGATCTCGATCACTTCGCCTGACGGGGCAAGCATGATGACCGGTTCATGGACCCGTATATCGGCCTCACGGTCGTGAAAGCGGAAAGGAATGTGAACCTCACACAGCAAGCGGAACGCTTCCGGGTCTTCGGCACGCAGATCTTCAGCCATCGCAAAGCCGTCGGCAAAGAGTGACCCGCCTCCGACCGCTTCATTCGCCAAGCAATGCAGGAATTGATAGCCGGGAGGGACTTCCTGATTGGGCAGGTCCGTGTGCAGCGGCAAGGCGACCGATGTATATGCAAGGTTGTTCGGATTGGGTTTGTTGATCACCTCAAAGGTTGTGCCAAAATTGGTTTCACGCAGAAACCCTATACGTTTGGCCACATCAACACCTGCGCTGACGCGATCTTCCAGATGATCTACGATTGTAATGCCATATCGTGCAGTATCATGCATCCAAGTGTTCAGCGCGCTATCATCCGCCATGATTTGCCCCGCGCCGCAGCGTGGAACGGTTGTGGCACACATCTCCGAGCGCCAGAGCTGCGGCGCTACGGCTGCCGTATCAGCTGCGCGCTGACCGGGGCGATGCGCGCTAAGCATGGACACGGCGATCCGGCTGATGTGGCCGTCGTTATATTCCAGAATGACATGGCCTCCGTCAATCGTTGCGGACGTAAGCACGGGGGCTGAGTCAAGGGCAAGTAGATCAAGCAGCCGCTCTTGTGTTTGAGGATGTAACCCGGACGGGCAGTTGTCCCGCAGCCAAATGGTTGGAAAAGATGTGGTGGTGTCTGCCCACGTCACGACAAGCGCGTCGGCGCAGACCAAAAGGTCGCCAATGGTCATTTTCAATCCTAATTTATTGTGTGTTGATCGTAGATGAAAGGATCAACGACAGGGCGGCGGCCACCATTCCTGTGTCTTACCGTATGGCGCACCAATGGCCCGCCATCCCAACTCACAATATGAAAGGGCTGATATCATGCAAACACGCTAAATCCGTTGCAGACTCTGCGCAAGCGGCAACACTGCGCAAAGGCTAACGTAGGAATGATATTTAATTTTGGATTTGCAGTTTTCGAACGGTATTTACCGACTTTGATGCCAGCTCGGTCTTCTACTTTTTAGGGATATTCTCTGAAGTATCATCTGATGATGTGGGCTCGAAGCCGCCATTCGCCGCGCACTGCCCTGATTTCCACTGAGCGGGACAAAACGGACCTTGCGTCATGACCCTCACACTACTTTGCCGCCTAAACTCGTTATTCGATTTCCAGCTTTTTCCTATGGCGGATGAACCAGCTATATACGAGTGCAGTTGCCTTAATACGGCATCGTCAACTTGCGGGGCCTGATCTGAAATCGTACCGACCGACATGACAAAAGCCAAACATTCCGGCGCCTTCAAGGGCCACCGTTTCCCGCCTGAGATCATTGCATATGCGGTCTGGTGTTATTTTCGGTTTTCCTTGAGCTTGCGCGATGTCGAGGATCTACTTGCGACGCGCGGCATCATCGTGAGCTATGAGACGATCCGGAAGTGGGTTGGCAAATTGGGCACAAAGTATGCCGCTCCCATCCGGCGGGATCGACCTGCGCCGTCTGATAAATGGCACCTTGATGAAGTGGTCATTCCTATCCGCGGGCGCAAAGTCTGGCTTTGGCGCGCGATCGACAGCAATGGTGACGTTCTTGATGTTCTGGTTCAATCTCGGTGCAACACTCGCGCAGCGAAACGCTTTTTCCGCAAGCTATTCAAGCAATACGGGCGGCCGCGCGTTGTGATCACGGATAAGCTCGGCAGCTATAATGCAGCTCTGAAATGCCTCGCGCCCAGCATCGACCACCGCAGGCAAAAGGGCTTAAACAACAGATTTGAAGGCTCACATCGACCGACGCGGCGGCGAGAAAAGATCAAGGCCCGGTTCAAATCACCCGGTTAAGCACAGCTCTTTTTGTCTGTTCACGATCAAGTCCAAACCGTATTTCGTCCTCGCCGCCACAATCTATCCGCCCCCGCCTATCAACAATCTCGCTCAGACGCTCACAGCATTTGGGACGACATCACGTGTGAGTTGAAGGCCGCTTGACCAGGGGTGCGGGGCTCCTTTTCGGCAAGAGCCTATAAGTTGACGATGCCATCTCAAGGCCTTGACCAAACCTGTGCAACCCTCTTTAAAAGAGGTGATGACGCCAGAGTTGTAGCCTGCAATTTCACCAAATAAAAATTAACTGAATAAAATCTCAAATTTTCAATACATACTTTGCCAATACTATGCTTAATTTAGCACCAAAAAATATCTGCGCGAAGGCGATTTATACGACGACATCTTTTTCCTCTTTTACAGGCTATACCGATGGTGAATCTGAATGCGCGATAAATACATGAGCACTTTGATTCAAAAAGATAACACCCATCTACTTCAAAACCTTCAAGACTACTCGCGCGCTGTAAGAGGTCTCACATGGCAGCGGCAAGTCATCTTTACAGCTGTATCTGCTATTTTATTTTGGTTTTTTAATCCAACAGAGGCGATTGTATTTTTCACAATCTCCATGCTGTGTGAGTACGCCGACCTTCGGCTGTCCAAGTATGTCGACAACATTAAAGCAGGTGACGCAAGGGCAGCGAAGCGCGCCTTCACTGGATTTTTGATAAACACCATCATCAGCGCTGCTACCCTTAGCATTTATGCTGTCTGGATTGGTCTGACGGAAAACGGCGGCGGCATGTTCACCGCTCTGTTTTTCTTATTCTCTGCCGCAATTTATGCCGCAATCAATAACCATCAAATCGTAAGCTTTTTGGTCATTCGGCTGATACTTTACGGCGCATCTTTCATGATCATGACACTGCGCGACATCATTGTATATCAACCATCGTTGAGGTCACCGATGTGGCTGCAATTCGTTACAGTCGTGTTTGTTATGTACTTTGTCATCGACTGCTCACGCGTGTTTCTGCGCATGTACCGTCAAGATCTGAAACGCCTCAGAGATCTTAAAATTGAGCATGAGAATGCGAAATCCGCCCTCGTTCTTAAGACGCAGTTCGTCGCCGTCGTCAGCCACGAGCTGCGCACGCCGCTAACGTCCATCAAAGGCTCAATTGATTTGATCAATTCAGGCATGTTTGGTGAGCTCCCACCGCGCGTGCAGTCTTTGTTGGTAATGGCCGGCAAGAGCAGCCAGCGTCTGGCAGATCTGGTTAACGACCTTCTTGATTTACAGAAACTTGAAGAAGGAAAAATGAGCTTCAGCATGGAGACAATCGACGTTCGAACCTTTGTTGCCAACGCCGTTCAGTCTCACCAAGGATTAGCCGAAAGGTACGACGTCAGCTTACATTTGCAGGACGCAGGATCGATGCCGCTATACATTCATACTGACGCCTCACGGCTGATGCAGGTGCTCGGCAATATGATCTCGAATGCTGCAAAGTTTTCCCCAAAAAAAGGCGATGTTTTTGTAGGATTGTCCGTCACGCATGAGAGTGTGCGTATTTATGTTACAGACAATGGACTTGGCATTCCTCCCGGCTCTAGCGAAAAGATCTTCGAGCGGTTCACGCAACTCGACTCTTCAGACCAGCGCAAATTTGGCGGAACAGGCTTGGGTATGAGCATCTCTCGCGACATCATGAACGCCCTTGGCGGCACGATTAATTACGACAGCGAGCCTGGCGTGGGGACGACATTCTATATTGAATTGCCGCACCCTGTAGCATTTGAAGCAAGCTAATAGTTCAGCTTAGCGCAGGCTACGCTCTTCGCTGCGACGCGCCTCAGTGCAGGAGGATCGCCTGATTATTAAAAGAATCAACGTACACATGACGTACAAAGTCGTGATTCAGTTTTGTGACATCATACTAAATGTGGGGTTAAACTCTATAAGTTGCTTGCCGTATTGAAAAGACCGTCCTAAGGTTGTTTTGCGAGGTGTTGCTACGTTCCAAAGGTCCTCGGCCTTTGCAGTTTTAAAGAGTATATCGCTTTAGATGAATTGGCAGGCACCTTGGCAAATAAGCACGCCAATGCACAGGCTGGGACTTTAGAATTGGTGGTATTTTTTGATGAACTTTCTGACCGGCTTTGTCGCGCTCGCCTACTTCGTGATGATCGCAGCTGCAACACGGCAGCATTTCACCGCAGAAAAATACCCAATGGGTATGCACCTCATCTCATTTCTGTCTTTGATCGGTGTGTCGGTCTTTATGGCGCATGCGTTCTTATGGACCGTAAATGCGCCTGCGACGGTCCTCACATTGTTTATTACCGCATTCGCCCTCTTCCTCTGGGCAGCCAAGCATAGCAAGGACACGCAACTCGGCTTAGCTTTCGCAAGCGACGTCAAAAGCGATAACATCATTACTAGCAGGCCGTGGCAGTACTTCAGGCACCCGTTTTATGTGTCATACATCCTATTCTGGTTGGCCTGCGCCTGGGGTACGCTTCATCTGGCATCGGTTATCGTCTGTACCGTACTGCTCTTTATCTATATCTATTCCGCGCTGCGTGAAGAAGCCGCGCTCAAAGTAGGGCAGCACGCAGATACCTATATCGCGTACAGCAAAAAAACGGGCCTCTTCTTCCCAAAGCGGGCTGCAAGACATTGAGCTTGCTCGCAAAAACCTTCGATGTCGCTGAGGTCAGCGCGCGCGAAGAGCTGAAGACCATCGGCGCGTTTCGCTACAGATGCTATCTCGCTGAAGGCATGATTACGCCTCAAACCCAGAAGAGCTTCATCGATAAGTATGATGGCCTCCCAAATGCACACGTCTTTAAGGTCAGCCTGTGCAACCAAATCGTAGGCACGATCAGGCTCCACATCCTCAACGAAGCCTCCCACACCTCCGCAACAATGGCAGCCTTCACTGACATCCTGATGCCCAAGATAGACGCGGGCCAGACGCTGATCGATGGCGCGCGCTTCGCCATCGCCCCCGAACTTGGCCCCCTGCGCCTCGCAGTCGCGCGCCGCACACTCGGCCTCTACGCCAAAGTCGCAGAGCTTAATGGCGCCACCTACGGCGTGGCAGCCGTCGCTGAGGACCGCGTCAAAATCTATAACCGGCTCTACGGGTTCATAAAGCTCTCAGAGCCAAGATCCTACAACGGTCTCACAAAAAAACTCGTCCTTATGGGGCTCGAAAAAACACATCAAATTCGCCATATCCCCAAAAGTAACGGGCAGGCCGACGTCTGTTGAATTGTGCGAGAAATTGACCCAGTTTTCCGAAACGTCGTGACCCACCAGATGTCATTAATTCCGCCGACTTTCCATGAGGTTATCATAAGATAGAGGGGGTCAACGCGAGATGACAAAATCGGTTAATTCGAGCCAAAAATAAACAGCGAACCTTAGACTGCGCCAAAAACCCTGGCTTTTGAACGGTTCCAACCGGTGTTGCCAAGATCCGCTTCGAGCCCATGACCGCCAGCGTCATTAGGTGACAGACGGTTTTGACTTAATCCGGTCATATTTCTTTCGTACGAGTTTTACTATCATAAGGGAGTGGAAGTACCTTGTTTATCCTGACACTTCGGGGCGAATTCGGGCTTGGAATCGCAGTTCGACTGAACCTTCTTTCTGTCGCATTGACTGTTATTGTCTTCGGATCATCAAATCTGGGTCTTCAACTGGCCGCAGTTTTTGTATTTTTCGTGGGCTCGTTTTTAACCGTGGCCTATATGGACCGGAACAAAAAGAAACTGGTTTTTAACAGCGGAGTTAGCCGACAGCTGGCCTATCCATCTACACAAAAATTAGAGAGGTGGTCCGCATGCTTTCAATGGTCATTGGCACTTTTGTTCTTCTTCGGCGGCCTCATGTTAGCTTTAATCGGGTTTGAAGAGACAGACACAACAAAAGGAGTAATTGCTATCTGCTTTTTCTTTGGATGCTTTTCCGTGATAGAAATCATCCATCGACTTAGCCGCAGGCGTGATCATTAACTCCAGGATTTTAAGGTGGGTTGAATTTGTTCAGCCAAATGCCGCTTTGTCAGCGCAGCGGACCTCAGAAACGCGCCCCAAACGGTCGTATTTGGGCAGTCGTGCGAGTGCATATAAGGTCCGATCCGGAGCCCTGAGGCGACCTTTCTCAACTGCAAGCCCCGTAGCTAGATCCGAGGAACTCTGCCCGTGACCTTCAGCGTTACATCTGCCTTCCGCTAGTCAGGCCCAGCCTTCGAAGTCAGGGCCGAATTGGCTTTTTGCCTACGTCATAGGCGGCGTTGAAGAAGTCGAGCTCCAGTGAAACAGCCCTTAAGAAAAAGTCGCGGGAGATAAGCGGAGCCCCGGCCCTGTCCTATCTAGCTCGGCGCGCAAGAAGGCCACGAACTCCTTAAACTGGCCTTGTTGCACGGAGTCCCACTCGGCTGATATCGGTCACGGCTTATTTTCTTGAGGATGCTGTATATGCCGCACAAGTTCAACGCTGATCGGCGTGACAAAATTCCGAAGCAAAAGCAGCGGGTGACCAACTGGTCTGAATACAACGAGGGCCTGCGGCGGCGCGGTGATCTGACGGTCTGGCTCACCGACGACGCGCTTGAACTGTGG
>Ga0163215_100951_pt1 | contig 26508 bp, 20 predicted proteins | sample SynspAceP_FD_185934 | JGI IMG/M metagenome (GOLD analysis project Ga0163215, IMG submission 185934) | Saline lake microbial communities from Ace Lake in Antarctica - Synechococcus sp. Ace-P (Hybrid Assembly) | ecosystem: Environmental > Aquatic > Non-marine Saline and Alkaline > Saline | place...
ACACCGGAGCGTTGGGATGTGTCAGGCTGGAAAGCCTGACGTACGTTAGCCTTTCTAGGCTGACACCGGAGCGTTGGGATGTGTCAGGCTGGAAAGCCTGACGTACGTTAGCCTTTCTAGGCTGACACCGGAGCGTTGGGATGTGTCAGGCTGGAAAGCCTGACGTACGTTAGCCTTTCTAGGCTGACACCGGAGCGTTGGGATGTGTCAGGCTGGAAAGCCTGACGTACGTTAGGCGTACAACTGGTACAGCATCACGTAGACCAGCACGCCGGTGATGGACACGTACATCCACACTGGGAACGCGTAGCGGACCCATTTTTTGTGGGCGACGATGCGTCCGTTTTTGGCCAAATAGATCGCTCGGATGGCGAGGAACGGGACCGTGATGGCGAGCAGAATGTGCGGGATCAGGATCGAAAAATAGGTGATTTTCGCCGCCAAGGGTGCGTCGTCGGGAAACGGTCGATTCCATTGATCCAAGGATTGGAATAGGGCGAATTTATGGAATAAATAGCACGCCAAAAAAACGACGCTGACGCCGAACGCGCTGAGCATCAGGTTTTTGTGTTTTTTGGCTCGTCCGTTTTTGATGTTCCACAATCCCATCGCGAGCAACACGGTGGCGACGGTGTTGAGTGCCGCGTTGAGGTGAGGCAGGTAGTCGGCGAGGGCGTCCCACATGGGTGTTTCTGCAACGGTTTGAGAGGGGAAGGAAAGGGAATGCGACAGAGAGCGTTCCTGGATTGGGCCCGATCTTAGCCGTTCGCGGCGGGGACTCAAAGCGGACGGGCAATGTTAATTTGTGGTCGCGTATTTCTTCAGAACCACGGTTGCACCCTCGATTCAGCCGCCCGATGCGTTAGATTGGAGGGTCGACCCGTTATTTCGCAAACCTGCCCATTTACCGTGAGCCTCGTTCGTTGTCCGCGACTCCTCCCGCCGTTATCGAACCACGTTACTTGAACCGAGAACTCGCGTGGTTGGAGTTCAATTCTCGGGTTCTCGACCAAGCCGGCGACACAAACGTGCAGTTGCTCGAACGGGCGAAATTCTTGGCCATCACGGGTTCGAACCTGGACGAGTTTGTGATGGTCCGAGTGGGCAGTTTGAAATTGCAGATTCGCGGCAGCGGCGGGCGGCGAGACCCAGCCGGTTTGACCGCGTCGGAACAATTGCAAGCCGTCGCGACGCGGTGCCGACGCCATGTGGATCGGCAATACAAAATTCTGCTCGAGGATCTGCAACCGCAACTCGCCGAAAAAAACATCACTCGCATCGACCTGAATCAATGCAGCGATCGACTCGTCGCTGCCGCCGAACAGCATTTTCATGGTGATGTTGTCGCGGTATTGTCGCCTCAGGCGCTCCACGACCGACGGTTCCCGATGCTGCCGGGTTTGGGCATTCACCTTTGTGTGGAACTTCGCGGCGTCGCCGAACTCGCCCCTCAAAACACAACGCAAATTCTGCCGGGGGATAGCTCCGATTCGCCCGACGGCAAATCCGTTGGCGGCAAACAAGCGACCGATGGAGAGATCGAACCGCAGTTCGCGGTCATCCCGCTCGGACGCACCCTGCCGCGGATTTTTCCTCTGCCGACGGACAAGCCTCACGGCGAAAAATCGGTCGAAATGGGCAATCGCAGAGGTGTTCCGGAAAACAGTTTCAACTACGTGCTGCTCGAAGACCTCGTAACGCATTTTGCTGACGAGTTCTTTCCTGGTCGTGAAGTCGTGCAGTGCAAACCGTTTCGCATCACCCGCAACGCCGACGTCGAGTTACGTGAAGACGGCGCGGGCGATTTGCTCGGCGGCATGGAAGAGGTGCTCGAAAGTCGCCGGTTGTCCGACGTCGTTCGTTTGGAAATGGACGCTTCGGCGAGTGATGCGATTCGCAACTACTTGATGGAGAGTTTTTACGTCGATCCGGATTACGTTTTCCGAATCGAAGGACCGTTGGATTTGACGTACTTGTTCGGATTGCATTCGGTCAAAGGGTTCGACTCGTTGCGGGACGAACCCTGGCCGCCCCAGCGAAGTCCCGCGATCGATCCGTCGGAACCGATGTTCGCGTCCATCGCCGCCGGCGATATCATGCTGATGCACCCCTACGAGACCTTCGACCCGGTCGTGCGAATGATCGAAGAGGCGGCGATCGATCCGGACGTTTTAGCGGTGAAACAAATCCTGTATCGGACGAGTCGTGACAGCCCCATCGTAGCGGCATTGATACGTGCCGCCGAGCGAGGGAAATACGTCACCGCGATCGTCGAACTGAAAGCTCGTTTCGACGAAGCTCGTAACATCGAATGGGCTCGCGAGATGGAACAATCCGGCGTGCAAGTCATCTACGGCATCCGTGGATTGAAAACGCACGCCAAGGTTTGCATCATCGTGCGGCGCGAACCCCAGGGATTAGTGCGGTACGTTCATTTCGGGACCGGAAACTACAACGAGGTAACTGCCAATCTTTACGGTGATATCTCGATTTTGACCAAGGACGAGGTACTCGGCACCGACGCGACGATGTTCTTCAACGCGGTCACCGGATCGAGTCAACCGCAACCATTGCAACAACTCGCGATCGCCCCGTTAACGCTTCGCCGCACGTTACTCGAAATGATCCGAGGCGAGACCGAACGGTCCAAACAAGGACAAAAGGGAGAGATCATTGCCAAGCTCAACGCGCTCGTCGACACCGAGGTGATCGACACGTTGTACGAGGCCAGCAAAGCGGGCGTGAGGATTCGTTTGAACGTTCGCGGCGTGTGCTGCTTGCGTCCTGGCATTGAGGGCCTAAGCGAATCGATTAAAGTCGTCTCGATTGTCGATCGGTTTTTAGAGCATGCCCGATTGATGTATTTTCGTCACGGCGGCGACTCGAAGGTTTTCATCAGCAGCGCCGATTGGATGCCTCGTAATCTCGACCGTCGGGTGGAGTTGTTGATCCCGGTCAATGATCCGGCCATTCATAAACGGTTAAAGGAAACGCTGGGTTTGTATTTCCGTGACAATCAAAACGCGTGGGAGATGCAGTCCGACGGTTCGTACAAACGGTTGACCGCGGGGAAAAGACACAAACCACTGCGTTCGCAGGAGTATCTGCACCGCAAGACGATCGATAACCTGCGAAAGATCAAGCAAAGATCCCAGTCGATTTTCGAAACGCACCGACCGCGAGATTGAGGTTTTGCTCGTTCACTGCCCGTCACATTGATGGACACTAACCTTAAGCTTCGGAAGTGAGCGACAGCGAAACAATAACTGTTGTAACCGAACTCGCCAGAGTTTGGATTTCGTGGGGAATATTTAAAGTCTGGCGACTTCGGCTACGAATGATCCCGCCACTTATTTTTCCGGCGGTCGTTCGCCGTTTGGGCGTCCGCCCCGGTTCAACGGGAGAACCGTGGCGAACGCCCAAACGGCTAATACACCGAAACACTTTCCCGAACCTGCTTAGAATGCCTCGATTCTCGCTAACTCTTTGGTGTTTTGCATTACCGGTTTTGCTGGCTATTTCGCTCTGCTCGCAATGGCGGCCCGCAATGACGATTCCCTGTTGTCTTGGCTCGCCAACTCGCTCGGGTTATTGTACGGAACACTTCTTTTCATTACCGGACTCGCGTCGATTTGTATCGCCTGTCGTTCGACTCGCCGATCTGTTGAGCGGCAATCGGTTGCCTCCGCCATCCCATTCGTTTTCTTGCCCGCCTACATTGGCATCATTGGTTGTGTCCACGGCTACATCCATATCTACCACATTCTCTTGATGACTGGCACTACCATAAAACAATCACATATGTTCTTCGCTTACCACACTGCGTTGGTTAGCTTTTTAGTTGGCCTTGTTCTTTCTTTCATTCCGTTTGCGATCCTTTGCGTGACGCTAATACTAAAATCGGATAGTCGACAATCGCCATCGTCTGTCACCCATTCCCGTAGGAAATCGGCAGCGGAAGAATAAAAAGCGGATAACATCCGCTTGCCCAGTTCTACTCTACGTTCGATCGTCATGCGGGGGCAATGGGTTCCGGCGTCCGCCTTCGATCGCCAACTCTTCTTCCCGAGCACTGGAGGCTTGCAGGATTTCGTCGGTGCTCTGCGGGTCGATGTTGCGGCAGGTTTCGGTTAACCGGTCGGCGAGGTCGTCGAGCCAATCTTCCCAGGTTTCGACGGTTGTGTTCTCCGGCGGGATGTTGGCCATTTCGTCGAGCAACAGGATCATTCGCAAACAATGTCGAAACAGAATGCCCTCTTCTTTTTGCAGTTTTCGAGTGACGACGTATTTGTCGAAATCACCGCCGAATTCCAATAGCTCGCCCACGATCCAAACCGGTCGGACCCTGACATCGTCGACGCTCGGGTAATCATCCCGAAACAGACGCAGGATTTTCTCGCCGATCGTTAGTGGCCATACGCGTGGTTCTTCAAACATCACCCGCCCGAATCCTTTGTCGGTGACCTCTTCCTCCTCTTCGTCTCTCGCCCCGCCGAGTTCCTCGGTGCTGGCGAGTCCACGTTGCAAGAGCAGCGGGTCGAGATAGGAGGTCGCCAACGCTCCCGGCGGCATGTCTTCGATCTTCGGCATCCGCGTGAAACGGGCCACCGTGCCGGGCACATCGAGCACACTTTCGAGCACAGCGATGCGTTCGTTGTCGTCAGCCGTCGCGAGCAAGTCCGCGACAAAAACGCCGAACAACGGGTTGATGCTTTTAAGCTGCACGATGCGTTGCAGTCGGTTGCGAGGGGTCGCAGTGATCGGCGTGTAGTCGGCGAGTTCGTATCCACGCTGCTCGATCGCGTTGGCCTCTTTTTCCGCCGGGGTTTCGTCGCCATTGTTTTCTTTATCGGGACCGGTCGTTTCGTTCGACGCGTCGCTCGGTTCCTCGGCACGCAGATTATCGAGCAACTCACCGAACAATCCTTCGGTCGCAGGCGGGGCGGTGGTCTTGGCCGCGTCTACTTCGGCTTTCACCGCATTGGCTGCCTCGGCTTCGATTGCCCGGACCAGGTCGCCGGGTTTCTGCGTCGCCGGTGGCACGCTCGGTTTGACTTCGAGAGCACGCGGGGGCGGGTCGAGTTCCAACGCGTCGGAATTGTGCAACGTGATCAGCATCCGGTTGAGATCTTTCTGAGCGGTTTCAATTCCCGCGGGGTGCATCAATCGCCGGTCAACCAGATCGCGAATCGGTGCGATGTCGTTGTCTTTGGAAATCAAATACGCGAGCAAACGCCACGGTAATCGACCGCGAGAAACCAGGTCCGCCGATTGGGCCGTCTGCAATTGTTCGAACTGTGTTTGCGTCCAATAGGTTTCACCGGTTCGTCGTTTCGGCATCTTTTTCTTGAGCTGTTTCCGCGCCCGCAACAGTCCCGGGTCCTTCGTGTCCTCGGGAATCTGGTTGAACTTTTCACGCCAGCGGTGCATTTTCACGTCGTCTTCGTGTGCGAGCGCGAACACGTATCCCCGGTCGTCAAATTGCGGGCGTCCGGCACGTCCGAAAATTTGGTGAGCGGCTGCGGACTCGACGAGTTTGCGTTTATCCTTCGGCCCTTTGAGCAAACACGGCAACACGACGCTGCGGGCGGGCAAGTTGATTCCGGCGGCGAGCGTTTCGGTGCAAACACAAATGGAAAGCAGTTTCAGTTGAAACAAATCTTCGACGATACGTCGGTACCTCGGCAACACGCCCGCGTGGTGGACGCCGACGCCACGCATCAAAATCTGTTTCAGTTTCGGGCCGACGCCGGTGGTGAAATCCGCCGCGTTCAAAATGTCGGCGAGTTCCTTTTGTCGTGATTTATCGATCAGCGATTTGCCTTTGAGCATCTCGGCGGTCGTCCAACACTGCGAGCGAGAGAAACAAAACATCAACGCCGGTGTGCGGCGGGCGACGGTGTCACCGTCGGCGATCTTTTCCGAAAAATCGTTAAGCAATTCGTCTTCGACCCACTCGTATTGCAACGGGACCTTTCGCTCGGTGCCCTGGACGAGTTGCAGGTTCTTTCCGTGCGAATGACGCAACCATCCGGTGAACGCGAGCGAGTTACCGACCGTGGCACTTAGCAACAACAGTCGGACGCTCTTGGGCAGCAACCCGAGTGTCAATTCCCACACGATGCCGCGTTCAAGATCATTGAACGAGTGAAACTCATCCATCACGACACAGGAAACATCCTCGAACGAAAACTTTTCAGGGTTGAGCAATCGGTTGAGGAGGATTTCCGCGACAACGACGAGCACGGGTGCGTCCGGGTTGACGGTCCGGTTGCCAGTGACCAGTCCGACCTGGTCGGGCGAAAATCCCCAACGGACGGCGGACTCGCGGAGTTCGTCGAGTTTCTGATCCGTCAGCGCGATCAACGGGGTCGTGTAGTACATCCGCGTGCCCGAACGCAGGGCCTCGTAAACGGCGGCCTCGGCGATCAGTGTTTTCCCGGTGCCCGTGGGCGCGCAGACGAGCACGCCGTGGCCACCGGTTTTTTCCGGATCGCCGGTGAAATAGGCCAGCAACGCCTCCTCTTGGACCGGATAAGGTTCGTAGGGCAGTGTTTCGAAGTATTCGCCCGCGAGGGTGTCACGATCGGGAACAGGCGACGATAGATTAGTTGCATTCATAACGGTCAATCTTAACGGATCGGGCCGAAGCGACGTAGTGCAGGCTGCTCAGCGGGTTCGGGAAAGTGTTTCGATGTATTAGCCGTTTTGGCGTTAGCCACGCTTCTCGCGTTGAACCGGGGCTAACGCCCAACGGCGAATGGGGTTCTACGCAATGAATTACCCGAACCTGCTTAGCGTGCAAGTCCACGCGAGCAGTGGTCAGGGGGTGATCGCTTCGTCAAGCCTCCGGCTACCGACTTTGACCACGACCGTGGTCGTTTCTCGGAATAAAACCAGCGTTAGTTTGAATGGAAAGACAACTGCGTGTTGACGTCCGAAGCAGACGTTAGTCAAAATAGTGCCGAAACGTGACGCGTTCGCGATTCCCACTTGCTTGGAGGAATGCTTCGGGTGAGAATACCGGTTGACGGTCCTTGCTTCCCCCTCCTTGGAATCTCACCATGCGTGTTCTTTTTTCGTTGATACTTCTCTCGGCGATGTCCGTCGGAGCGCTCGCCCAGAATTCGGGTTTCGTCAATCTCTTCAATGGCAAGAACCTGGACGGTTGGAGCCAACGAAACGGGACAGCGACGTACCGGGTCGAAGGCGATGCGATCGTCGGAGAAACCAGCGAAGGCAGTCCGAATTCGTTTCTTTGCACTGACCAACTTTACGGCGACTTTGAACTGAACTTTGATGTCAAAGTTGACTCGCAATTGAATTCAGGCGTCCAAATCCGTTCGCAAAGCGAAGGCGATACACCGACGGGTCGCGTGAACGGTCCGCAAGTCGAAATTTCCCTCGACAAGATGGCGGGCTACGTCTACGGCGAATCAGCCGGTGGGTGGATGACGCCCGATGCAGACCGCAAGCCGACTGACCGATTCATTGATGGCGAGTGGAACTCCTACCGGATTGTCGCGTTTGGGAACCAGATTCAAACGTGGATCAACGGTCATCAAATTTCGAACCTGACACACGAGGAGCGTTTCAAGTCGCATCCCAAGGGATTCATCGGTTTGCAAGTTCACGGCATCGGAGCCGGGCAAGGACCGTATGAAGTTCGCTGGCGAAACCTGAAACTGAGAGATCTGTCTAAGTTCAAAACACTTTATAACGGCAAAGACCTCACCGGCTGGACGACAACCGGCAACTGGATCCCGCAGGACGACGGTTCGTTGTTGATCCAACCTCGCGACGGCGAGAAAGGCTGGACCCGCTACGATGCGTACCTGTTCTCGGAGCGGAAGTACCAAGATTTCGTGGCGGACTTTGAGTATTCGTATCCGCCCGGCGGCAACAGCGGGTTTTACTTCCGCGTCGGTGACTTAAGTGATCCGGTCGGCAAAGGGATCGAAGCACAAATTTTGGATTCGTCGAAGAAGACAGGTCCGCTGAGTTCTCACGATCACGCCGGGATCGTCGGCACGGATGCAGCGGCGTCGAAGAACTTGTCGAGTCCGCCTGGCCAGTGGAATCGAATGGTGGTGACCTGCATCGGGACTCAGTGCCAAGTCGAACTCAACGGCGAGCAAGTGGTCGATGTTGATTTGAGTAAAACGCCATTGAAAGATCGACCGCTCGAGGGCTACATCGGTTTTCAAGATCACGGCCAACCCAACGATATCAAGTTCCGCAACATTCGGATCCGTGATCTCTCGGGGGAGTAGAAAGTCGATTCCGTTCGTTTAAGAACAGCAGCGGAAAAGGTTCGGCAGAACCTCACGTAGGCGAGTCTCTCGGAGACTCGCAATTTCCAGCGTCTCAGAAAGACGCCGCTACGTGGGTCCACTGAATTGGTGTGACGATTTGGTTAGCTGGGCAGCGTTACATTCGTGAGCAGCAAGGCTGCTAACGCCGATCGGCTAATCTGTGCTTGCGCAAAATGATTAAATTGACAGACCGCTAGCCGCTGGTGTCCCAGGCAATATTGGCGGCTAGCTCGTTGCCGCACACAGGCGAACGAGTTTTGAACCCAGATCACCTTTTTACACGAAAGAATTCCATGCGACCGATCGTCCAGATTTCGTTGGACTTAACCAACATCGACGAAGCGATCGAGACAGCGCAGCTTGCGATGCGAGCGGGTGTGGATTGGCTCGAAGCGGGCACGCCGCTGATCCTTGCCGAGGGTTTGCATGGTGTTCGCGCACTTCGTGCTGCGTTCCCTGACACCCCGATCGTGGCGGACCTGAAGACGATGGACGGCGGGTATTTGGAAGCCGAAATGATGGCGAAGGCGGGGGCGACGCATGTCGTTGTGATGGCCAGGGCACACGAAGAAACGATTCGCTGCGTCGTCAAAGCCGGCGCCGACTTCGGCTGCAAAGTGATGGGCGATAATATGGTCTGCGAAGACATGGTTGCCGGATCGAAATGGCTCGAAGACCTCGGATGCGACTTTGTGATCCATCATATCGGTTACGATGAGCGTCGCGGCATCGCGGCGCGAGGCGAGCGGATGCCCAGCCCACTGGATCAACTGCGCGATGTCGTCGAGGCCGTGAAGGTTCCCGTGCAAGCGGTCGGTGGATTGTCGCTTGAGCAAGCAATCGCGTGTCCGAAATACGGTGCACCTCTCGTGGTGTTGGGTGCACCGCTGACGATCGACGCGGACGCGTTCAAGACTGCCGATGGTGATCTCGAAGGATCGTTGCGGATGATCTGCGATGCGATCCATTCACAAGACGTTTCCTAGGAAAACACGACAATGAAATCTGCTGCTGTTGTCAACTTCGCCCCTGAGAAAGGCTCGGTCGAAATTCGCGAAATCCAGCGACCTTCGATCGGGCCCGACGATGTCTTGCTGGAAGTCGCCAATGTGGGCGTCTGTGGCAGCGACTTGCATCAATGGAGCGCTGACCATTCTTGGCCCGTGAACTATCCCGTCGTGCTCGGTCATGAGTTCGGCGGACATATCGTCGAGCTCGGTGCTGCTGTCGAGGGCTGGAGCGAAGGCGATCGAGTCGTCAGTGAGACCGCGGCGATCATTGACCAGCGAAACCCCATGACCCGGCGTGGTCTCTACAACCTCGACCCCGCTCGCAAAGGATTCGGGTACGGTGTCGACGGCGCGATGACCCGGTACGTGCGGGTGCCGTCGCGTATCTTGCACCACGTTCCCGACTCGCTGCCCTTGGAACACGCGTGTTTAACCGAACCCTGCTGCGTCGCCTACAACGCGGTCGTTCGCAACGCGCGAATCGAACCGGGCGATCGAGTCGTCGTGCTGGGGCCGGGAACGATCGGCATTCTGTGCGCGGCGATGGCACGCCTGTGTGGCGCCGATGTGGCTCTCGTCGGGTTGGAATCCGATCGGCATCGACTTAAAATCGCCCAGCAACATTACGGCTGCACGGGTATCGTCGGTGATGCGGCGCCGTGGGCTCGTGAGCGTGATGGATTGGGCTGCGACGGCGTGATCGATGCGGCCGGGGCCAGTGTGACGCTGAAGATTGCGATCGAGATCGTCCGTCCGGCGGGTTGGATCAGCAAAGTGGGCTGGGGACCGCAACCGCTTGGGTTCAACCTCGATCCGCTCGTGCAAAAGAACGTCACCCTGCAGGGCAGTTTCAGTCACAACTGGCCGATTTGGGAACGCGTGCTGGCGTTGCTGACCAGCGGACAATTGGACGTCAAACCGATCATCGGCGGCGTTTGGCCGATCGACCAGTGGCACGAAGCGTTTGAGAAAATGCACCAAGGCGAAGTCGTCAAGTCTGTCTTGAAACCCGTTTGAGAAACAAACTGAGAAACAAACTGAGAAACAAACTGAGAAACAAACTGAGAAACGAACCATGCCCCAATTAGCTGCCTTTCCGAAAGCGTACATGCAGGCGCTCGTCAAAGACGGCACGATGAAACTCGCCGATTGGTTTGAACTCGCCACGACGCTCGACATCGACGGCCTTGAGTTTTACGCGGGTTTTCTGGAGTTGGCCGACGAGGCGAATTGGCCTGTGTTTCGAAACCAAGTCGAAGATCTCGGCATGTCGATCCCGATGCTGTGCTGCTCGCCCGACTTCACACATCCCGACGCTGCGTTTCGCGACAACGAGATCGCGAAGCAAAAACGATGGATCGAAATGACACACGCACTCGGTGGAGGGTACTGTCGCGTGCTCAGTGGACAACGTCGACCGGAGCTTTCGATCGACGAGGGCGTCCGGCTTGCCGCCGAGAGTATTTCCGCGTGTTTGCCCTTTGCGCAAGAACGAGGCATCACGTTGATCTTAGAGAATCACTACAAAGACGATTTTTGGGAGTACCCCGAATTCGCTCAAGCGATGGACGTGTTCTGTGATCTGGTCGCCGTGATCGATCATCCGAACTTCGGCGTCAACTACGACCCCAGCAACGCGTTTCTTGCCGGCGACGATCCGATCGAATTACTGCGGCGAGTTTCCAACCGCGTCGTCACGATGCACGCCAGCGATCGGTATTTACTCGAAGGCACGATCGAAGACCTACGTGCGGAGGAAGGCGGATCGGTTGGCTATGCGAAACGGCTCAGTCACGGCGAGGTCGGCAAAGGTCTGAACGACTACGACGCCATTTTTAGCGAACTCAAGAGCAAGGGGTTTGATGGTTGGATCAGTATCGAAGACGGCGTCGACGGCATTGACCAGCTTCGCCGCAGCGCTGATTTCCTGAGAGCGAAGATCGCTCAGTACTGGCCGTGATGGTATTTTCGCTCGTGGTCTGTTACCGCTTAATTGAGGGTTCCAATCCGGTTGGTAACCCGACGCGTAAGGTTTGAAGTTGCGATTTTAGCCACGGTAGTGGCGGCAGCGATTAGCCTGGGGCGTGAGCCCCAGGAAAACTAAATAAACCGACCGCTAGCGGCCTGTCGATTTAGTTAGCCGATGGGCGTTAGCCCCGGTTATCACACCGGCAACCGGGGCTAACGCCCATCGGCTAATCTTTGCTGGCGTAAAAACGATTAAATCGACAGCCCGCTAGCCTCGGACCTTACCAAGCTACAATGACTTACAATGATATGAGCGAGGCCTGCGGCTAGCGCGGTCGGCTCACTCGTTTAACGGTACTGGCTTTCAATATCGTTGACCCCCCTACCAAACCCATGAGATCTCAATGACATCACTTCGTTGGACGTTCGCCCTGAGCTTGCTTTGCATTTTTTCATCCCCTGGCAATTGCGAAGAATCGGCTGCGACGCCCAGTCCTGGTTCGCAGGTCGAACAGACGCTTGCCACGGATGATGGTGGCAGCATCTCGTACTTGCTCTATCTGCCGCAGGACTACGACGCGGACAAGAAGTCCCAAATGATTTTGTTCCTGCATGGTCGCGGCGAAAGCGATGGACCACTGAGTTTGGTCGCCAAATGGGGGCCTCCACGCATGGCAGCAATCGGTGACGAGTTGAACTATGTGCTGGTTTCACCTCAATGCCCTGGCGATGATTCGTGGAACAAGCCAACCCAGCAAAAGCGACTCGTGGAATTGCTTGATCACATTGTCGCGACCTACAGCATCGACACCGATCACGTCGCGCTCACCGGTCTGAGCATGGGCGGTTATGGCTCGTGGCGTTTAGCGGCGGACCATCCGCAGCGATTTTCGGCTATCGTGCCGGTGTGCGGTGGCGGCGATCCTGACGATGCGGAGAAGTTGAAGGATTTGCCGATCTGGATTTTTCACGGCGATCAAGATGAGGCCGTCCCCTTCCAACGATCAGTCGAGATGTTCGAAGCAATTCAAAAGGTGGGTGGCACCCAAGTAAAGTTCACATCGATGGAGCACATCGGTCACAACTGCTGGTCCGCGACCTACGCCACACCCCAACTAGTCGAGTGGATCAGCCAACAAACGCGAGCCAAGTGATGCTCGGCTCGGTAGAGTATCAGGGTGAAAGCATGAAACGAATCTCATCCTCGGTGCCGTTTTTCTCGTTCGCGATCAAACCGGCTTGCAGCGATTACGCTACGAAGAAAGCAACACTTTGTCACGAAAGGCCAGTCGGATGAAAACGACGACCTCATCCACGAATTTCAATCGAAACGCAATTCGTTGGCATCCCACTTCTGCTGGGACGATCGCTGCGGCACTCTTCGCAATGTTATTTTCGGTTGTTTCAGCTACGAGCGCTGCAGAGGAAAGCCAGAAAGTGGATCTGAATCCCGATCGCATCAGCGAATTGATGACGATGATTTATGCGGGGAAAGGGACAGAGACTGCAACCGAAGAAGCGGAACAGTTTGGCGCATTCACCTAGACAATCACCCGCCGCATTCCAACGCACATCGACCGCCCCATTCAACTGCCGTGAGCGAATTTACGGCGGCTTCCACGACGACACTCATTGAGCAACCGAAGATGAAATTACTTGCTACTCTCCTCGCAATGGTCTCCATTTTGGCGGCCGGACCCCTGCACGCGCAAAGCGTCGCCCTGCCACGCAGCACGCCCGAAGCTCAGGGCGTTTCCTCCAACGCGATTCAGAATTTCATTGAAACGGCCGATCGTGAAGTCAACTCGATGCACAGTTTTATGCTGGTGCGTCACGGTCACGTGGTTGCCGAAGCATGGTGGGCTCCCGAGTCGGCGGAGAGGCCACATGTTCTCTGGTCGCTGAGCAAGAGTTTTACTTCGACCGCCGTCGGGTTGGCGGTCGCCGATGGCAAGCTGAGTGTTGACGATCGTGTATTGAAATTTTTTCCCGACGACGCCCCTGCGGAACCTTCAGCGAACTTGAAGGCGATGCGGGTTCGAGAACTGCTTACAATGAACGCGGGGCACCAAGACGAACTGAATTGGCGAGCAGCCGAGCACTGGGTGAAAGCGTTTTTGTCGCATCCGGTGCCGCATAAGCCGGGTTCGCATTTTCGTTACAACACGCCTGCGACCTACATGCTTTCGGCGATCGTGCAACAGGTGACGGGTGAGACGGTGCTCGACTATCTCACGCCGCGGCTGTTTGAACCGCTTGGCATCGAAAAACCAACCTGGGAAACCAGCCCGCAGAACATCTCGATCGGCGGTTACGGACTGTATCTGCGGACCGAGGACATTGCCAAATTCGGACAACTCTACTTGCAACGCGGCCAATGGAACGGGAAACAGTTGATACCGGAAACTTGGATCGAGGCAGCGACTTCCAAACAAGTCTCCAACGGAAGCGACCCAACCAAGGACTGGGACCAAGGCTACGGCTTTCAATTCTGGCGTTCCCGCCACAACGCTTATCGGGGCGACGGTAAGGATGGGCAATTTTGCATCGTGCTGCCAGACCAAGACGCGGTGATTGCGATCACCGCCAACACGGGAGACATGCAAGCGGAATTGAACGTCGTTTGGGATCAATTGCTACCAGCATTCCATGAGCAGACGCTCCCTGACAATCCTGACGAGCAGGCAAAGCTGCGATCGACGATCGCGAAACTCAAAGCGAAGCGATAATGAAAGTGCCTGCGATTCCACCGCGTGGATTAATGAAACACTTACCTCATTTCGTTCTCATCCTGATGTGCTTTCTGGTCGGGCGCACGCCTTTGCCCGCTCAACCCTCACCGCCGCCCACCGACCAACAGATCGCGGGGTTCAAACTGCCCGAAGGCTTTGAAATCCAGCTCGTTCTGAGCGATCCCGATATCGGGCAGCCTATGAATTTGAACTTTGATGCGCGGGGGCGATTGTGGGTTACGCACTCGGTCGAGTATCCGTACCCGGCCCAGGGTGAAGGGGTTGAGCAGGATCGCGGTCAGTTCGCCGGCGGTGGTGACCATCCACCGCGTGACAAGCTGTCTGTCGTCGAGATTTGTCCGAGTGGGCGATCCGCCAGTGTCACGCATTTCGCAACCGGGCTGAACATTCCCATCGGTAACGTACCTCTGAAAGATGGCAGCGAGGCGATTGCGTATGCCATCCCTTCGATCTTCCAGTTCACCGATCACGACGGTGATGGCCGCTCCGATGCGCCGGTGCCCTTGTATTCTCAGTTCGGCAACATTGACGTTCACGGCAACGCGAGTTCCTTCACACGGTGGATCGACGGCTGGGTCTACGGCTGTCATGGGTTCTCGAATCGAAGCACGATCACGGATTCAAACGGTCGAGTCACGCAACTGCGTTCGGGAAATACGTATCGCTTTCAAACCGATGGCTCGCATTTCCAACAATTCACGTGGGGACAAGTCAATCCGTTTGGAATCACGTTTGATCCGCTTGGCAATGTCTTCGACGCCGACTGTCATTCCAAACCGGTTTACCAACTGCTCCGCGGTGCGACCTATCCGCACTTTGGAGATCTGGAACCTGCGATCGGGTTTGGTCCCACGATGATCGATCACGCCCACGGGTCGACTGGTATCTGCGGACCGGCGTATTACGCGGCCGATCACTTTCCAGTGGAGTACCGCGACAATCTCTTTCTCTGCAATCCTGTCACCGGTCGTGTGCATCGCGATCGTTTGATTCAGCAGGGTTCCACGTTATTGTGCGACACTCAGCCCGATTTCATCAGCACGGAGGACGCCTGGTTTCGACCGGTTGATGCCATCGTTGGCCCCGATGGCGCACTCTACATCGCGGACTTCTGCAACCTGATCATCGGTCACTACGAAGCGCCGCTCGATCATCCCGATCGCGATCGAACCCACGGTCGTGTTTGGCGAGTCGTTTACAAAGGTGAGTCGCAATCAACGCTTCCTCCGCCGCAAAATCTCACCAAGCTGACGACGCCTCAGCTTGCAGAGCGGTTGTCCGACCCAAACTTACAAGTCCGAACGCTAGTTACGAACTACTTGGTCGATTCACGGGCCGACGAAATCGCTCCGCTGCTTGGTCAGGTCATCGGTGACCCGCAATCCGCGACTGTTCGTGCGCACGGAGCATGGATCGCGGAGCGGTTGGAGAGGCTTACCGATTCGCAAATCGAATCACTTTCGCGTGACAGCGACCGGATCGGGCGAGTTCATACGTTGAAAATTCTTGCCGAGCGAGCAAAACTCACCGAGTCGCAGATGTCCCTGGTCCGTCGATCACTCGAAGACACCGATGCGTTTGCACAACGTGCCGCTGCGGATTGTTTGGCACAGCACCTGGCAATCGAGAACGTCCCAGCACTGCTAGCCGGGTGGAAAAATTCTGAAACCGCTGACACGCATCTGATTCATGTCATTCGCATGGCGCTACGTGACCATCTGCAAAGCAGCAAGTTCGATGCGGGACAATTCCGCGAACGCTTGCGTTCTTGGCAACTACCGCCCGAGCAACAAACTCTCTTGCTTGACATCGCATCAATAAGTTCCGGTGACAAGGCGGCGATGGTTGTCCTCAACGGAGCCGATTCTGGAACGATCCATCCCGACGTTTTGGTGCGATCTGCTTTGCAAATCGCTCGCAGTGCCTCACCTGAGTTCCAGCGAATGTTGTTAAATGAATCACCGCGTTGGTTCGCTGGCCAGCCTCAACGCCAGATCGAGATCATCACTGCGATGCTGGACGGTCTGGACGAACACGACGATTCGAATCTACCTGAATCGCAAGAGCTACGACAACGACTCAAGCTTTGGACGGCATCGATTGCAGGCGATATGCTCGCAGATGTTATCAGTCGAAAGCAGGCCTGGACGCGTCTTCCCGTGCCGGCGGCGAGTCAATCGAAGTCACCGTTCGGCGCTCGTCATCGTGGATCGACCGACGGCAACACGGACGCTCAGTTCTGGGACAGTATCACGCATGGCGAAACCTTGACTGGCATCTTGCGTAGCCCTGAATTTGAATTGCCGACCGAGTTTTCGTTTTGGATGTGTGGCCACAACGGACCTCCGCAATCTGCCGATACGAAGTGGAATCAAGTGCGTTTGATATTGGCCGATTCCGAACAAGTGATCGCCACGATGTATCCGCCACGCAGTGACGTGGCGCAGCGATACATGTTCGATGCGGGGCAACACCAGGGCCAGACGGCGTTTGTCGAGATCGTTGATCAGGATGCAGGAGACGCTTACGCATGGATCGGTGTCGGACGGTTCGAGCCGCCTGTGATCGGGGTTGACCAGTCGGACAACGGCGAAGATCTGCTCAGGCTTGTTGGCAGATTGGGCCTCCACGAATTGGTAACGACGATTCATCCCTTGCTGACGGACTCACGCCAGTCGTATGAAGTTCGTGTTGCAGCCATCGATACGTTGCTGATGCTTGATCGAACCGACGCGATTGTCGACTCGTTGGGCAACGTCTTGTCAACGACGTCGAATCCGGTTGCTCTGCGCAACCAGGCGGCGATCGCGCTGGGGAAATTGGGATCGACCCGGTCTCGCGAATTTTTGCAAACCATGCTCCTGCAAACGGCGGCCGAGCTGCAATCCCAAATCGCGGCGAGCTTAGCGACCGACGCCGAGGGGATCGATGCCTTGCTCAACGCGATCGCGGCAGGAAAGGCTTCACCGCGCCTCCTGCAAGAAACTCCGATCGCCCGATCGATCGAACGACTCGCGTCGCGTGAACAAACACAGCGAGTCGAAGGGTTGCTGCGGGAGGTACCCTCGGTGGACGCGCAGACATCAGCGATGTTAGCGAAACACCGTGCCTCAATGCGTGATTCGATCGGCGAGGCGTCTCTTGAATCGGGCCACCAAGTGTTTACCAAGCATTGTGCCGTTTGTCACAAAATTGACACTGAGGGCGCACTCGTCGGTCCGCAGCTTGACGGTATCGGGAATCGTGGCATGGATCGATTACTCGAGGACATCATCGACCCCAATCGCAACGTGGATGCCGCCTTCCGCACGACGATAATCGTGACGAACAGCGGCAACGTCGTTACGGGATTACTCCGCAGACAACAGGCAGGTAAAGTAATCCTCGTGGACCAAACAGGCAAAGAAATCGAAATAGCGGAAGCCGATATCGAAGAGCAGCAAACCAGTCGCATCAGCCCCATGCCCTCGAGTTTTACGCAGGCGATCGGCGACGAGGGATTGCGAGACCTGGTTGCCTACTTGTTAGGAACGCGGAAAGAATAACCGTATGCACCTGCTGCGCAAAAAAAACTCTGGGTCTTTCTCTTTCTTGTTCAGCCAATACTTGCTTCGATGGGGGTGAAGATCGGCGTCTCTCAGTAGACGCCGACCGGGCTGACGGAAATCGAGGGAACGATTTTCGCTTGATGACTTCGTCGGTAAACGCACGCCCAGTTCAGTGATCAATGGGTCGATTCGAGAGTCCAGGAGACTGGCAAGCCACCGCCAGGATGTGTGTTACTTGCTCAGGAGTAAATGTCCCCGGTGATCCACTGCGTGGGGCGTCGCTCAAGACGTGCTCAATAGCGAGTTTACGCGTGGCACCATTTTCACGGAATTCGATTGCTACAAGGGAGTCGAATGAATCAGCCCAACGCCATCGCCAAACGCCAACTTGCTGTCGGTTCAAACCGACTTGCCCAGCGATTTGCTCGTTGAACATTTTTTGTAAATGCCAATCGAATAATGCATGCTGAATCAGTTGTTTCGACTCGGTGGGCGCTTTCGCAATTGATTCCAAGATGGCAAGTTGCTTTTCCGTTACAACCAATTTCGCTGCTTTGCCTGACTTGGCCTTCTCTTTTTCGTGAGTCGAAATGGAAGAATTCTCGACGACATGTGAGAGGGAAGGGTTTTCTAGTGCAATTTCAAATGGGCAGGATAGGCAGTCCTAAGCACATCGGGGGAAAAGGTCCGGAAGACCTCACGTAGGCGAGTCTCTCTGAGACTCGCCATCTCCAGCGTCTCAGAGAGACGCGGCTTCGAGGTTCCACTAAATTCATTGTCACGATGTGCTTAGCAGGCGAGTTTGCGAGCTGAAGCTGCGTGAGACCGCCGTCGGTGACAGGTCAATTCCAATTTACGGCACTAGCTAAAAACCAGTTTTCAAAGCGGTCGACCGCTGAATGAAATGCGGGCTGGACTCGGTCAACGCCGCTTGGGCCGTTCCCACCAAGCCCCTAAAGAAACTCTGTCCCTTCGGCCTTGCGGTCCCAGAGCCGGATCGAAAAAGTCATGAAGGATCGCGGACATTTCCTTGACGAACTGATCCTCCTCGGCAGGTTCCTTGGCCGCAATTCGGCACAGTTGAAGCTCGGGAAGAACAGTCTTCATTGCGATCAAGTGCATCTTGGCTGCTTCGCCCGCGCCGATGAATCCGATTGTCTTAGAGTCCTTCTTGGCAAGATGCTTGGCGGCGATGGCCCCCATCGTTCCCACACGCACGTTGGAGCATAGCGTGCCTTCCATGAACGCGGTCGGGAACCCGTGTTCGATCTCCGACAAAATGATCACGGCTGAGAGGTTTTGCATCCCGTACTTCACTGGGTTGGGAGGGAAAACGGAAACCCACTTCACACCGCAGATCTTTTCTTGTTTGAACGTTGCCGGTAAGCAATTGATTCGCTCCTGGGTGTCGTCATTGAAAATCTGGACGATCTTTTCCGGGAACATGACGCCACCAGCTTCGAAGGCGAGCATTGCTTTTTAGGCGGCTTCGATTGCCATGCGGATATCGAGACAGCCCGCGCCGAGCAGGTCTTCCTGAGAAAAAAATCGACACTTGATTTCGTGATTGTGCATTGCCTTACCTTACGGAGTCTTCTTCCAGAAACAGACGGCGTTTCGCTGCGTTGCTATGACGTGCGACGTCGTGACTGTTAAGTCAGTCGTGGCATTTCCCGGGCCAAACGTGGCCGTGGCACCACACCCCGCGCAAGACGCAAAAATCAACGAGCACGCTGTGCTCAGCTGCACGAAGTGTTCAATGTCGACGTGCATAATGGCACGGTCGCACCATAGGGCCCACCGAGGTGCCTGGTCTCTCGAGCCGTTGCTAGACTGCTTCGCAAAGGCAGGCGATTCTGAATGAGATCCACAGCGACAGTTACCGGCCTGTTGTCGAACCTGGACGAACAACTGTCAGCTTTCAGTATTGACGCGATGGTGCTTGCGGTTGGCGGTTTGTTCTCGACCAATAACTTTGCGTTTGCGCAGTTGACGTTTGAAACGCCACCGATTTACTACTCGGAATCCCAACCAAATGATCCTGTCGCAGATTTTGTGGCGAAAATTGAAAGCGGCGGTTGTTTGAACGCGGGACTTGAAAACCGGCTTTCTAAATTCGTTATTGATCGAATTGGATATCCCGGTTTCGTCTCAAACCTTGGTCCTTTCTAAGACGAGCCCTCAACGGCAAAAGATCTCGCCGTCCAATCCACGTGCGATCTACTTCAATGATGAAACCTACATCGGTTGGCTTCCTCACGCAGAAATGATCGAGATCGCGTCGATCGACCCAGTGCTAGGTAACCAGTTTCTACACGATCGAACAGGATCAAGTTCAAACGCCCAGCAAGATCGACCGCCGAACCGAACGATGTCTTTTCTGCCTCGCGTCAAGTGACACAGGACGTGTTCCTGGGCTGATGATGCAATCGGCCTACACCATTCCCAATGACAACCGAGTATTCCCCCCTCAGTCGATCCGGCCGAGAGCAAACGGACCGCTCGGTGGCCGCTGGTCAGGGTGGTTCGTGAGTGGTACGCACGAAAAACAACAGCACCTAGGAAATCTGACTGAAGACCTTGTCCATCTCATCGGTGTAGCAATCCGAGATGCGTGCTCCTTCGCGGTCGCCGTTTGCTTTGAAGAAAGAGCCGACGCAGTCAAAACTATCGAGTCCGGCGGTTTCAATGATTCGTACGCGAGTACCGTTATCGGCAAGCTCGATTTCGACTCAAGCGAGCTGTTACCGGCCACGGAATGCTTCGCCGATGTCAGGAACGCTTCGCGGGGACGAAGCCTTGTGTTGCGTGCTCAGCGGATTTACGAGTGGAGCGTCTTTTACTCGTCTTCTCTTGCCTAGCAATTAGATGCCTGGGCCACCTCGGATTCAATTCTCTGGCCCGAACTACCACATCGTCAGACGCGGCGATGGTCGAACATCCCGCAGGTGATCCTGAACTGAGAATTCATCCACAAGAAATAAACCGCAGACCTAAGCCGTAACCCACGATGAAGCGACCACACCAAGCCGCCCGAAGGTCAGCAGTCTGACAGACTCGCGTCTTAAATACGCGGCATTCGGGTTTGAACTACTGATTTGTCGCACAAAACGACAATGCGTTACACGAAGAGCTCGCTCATCGGATTGCCGGTGCTGTCCCCGAATGTCTCGATCGGAACGTCCATGGAGTTTGCGATTTTGACAAAGAGGTCGGACAAGCAATTTTTCTCTTCATCGTAAGTCACAAATTGCCCGGCTTGATGGCCCATCTTCTTGCCTCCGGCAAGGATGAGCGGGAAGTTCGTGTTGTCGTGAACGCGAGAGGTCGCAGCACCCTGGAAAATGAGGCATCGATCAAGCAAGGAGCCGTCTCCCTCTTTTGTCTCACTCAATCGATTGATGAAATATGCGAGCTGCTGGGCAACGAATTGATCCCACAGGCCCCAGTCTTTGAAACCGTCCGCACTTTTCGCTGCGGAGTGGCTCAATTGGTGCAGATCCTTCTTAATGCCGATGCCCTTGGAAAGATTGTTGGTCGGTGCGGTACCACCCTCAGATGCCAATTGGTAAGTCGCGACTCGAGTGATGTCCGATTTGAATCCGAGGTACATCAAGTCGTACATCGTGCGAACGTAGTTCTCCACATCGGTGAACTCGATGTCCAGGTTCATCTCCGGAGGAGCTGACTGCGCTCCCTTGTCGGCCCACAACTTATCGTTGTCGACCTTCTTCTCTAGTTCGGTGATTGCTTCGAGATACTCATCGAGCGTCGCTTGATCTTCTTGCCCCAGATTTCGTTTGAGGTCCTTGGCATCGCTATAGATCTCGTCGAGCAGTTGCGATTTTTCTTTCATTCGGGCTTTGGCCGCGGGACTGCTGGCAACATACATCCGTTCGTAGATTTGCTTTAAGTTCGACCAGGCGGGGATCCCCTTGCCTTTCTTATCGAACGAAAGTGTGTAAGTTCGACTAAGGTTACCGACTCCTCCAACCGTCGAGAGCGGCATCGATGTCAACTGCGTCTGACCCGCGTGAAATTCGCTGATGGCTTGATCAATAGAAATCGAATTGGCGGTCGTTTTTCCTTTGTCGATCCCCTTCGACGTCAGGAATCCTGTGGGATTCACGTGCGCATCTCCGGTGTTGCGGTTTTGCGGGTGGGAGAGTCCGGAAATGACCGAGATGTCGTCTCGGTAGGGGTTCAACGCGTCCTGGCTCGCCCTGAACTCGTAGTTTCTGCCCTCCCCTTTAGGAAACCAGTACCACTCGTCATGGTGTTCGTTTTTTTCTGATGGGAGGCTCACTCCGTTCGGAAAAAAGATGAACGCGGCGCGCTTTGGCAGAGCCTTCAGGGCCTGCTGTTCGCCACTGGCGGTCATCGCATTCATGAACGGCAAAGCCAGAGAGATCCCTGCGCCTCGTAGAAAAGTCCTACGCTGTAAATGCCAAGATTTAGCGGCCATCTAAATGTCCTCTCTGAAATTGGTTGCTTTGAACGATTTCGCGAATGAGTGTCGGTACCGAGTAATGGCTGTTTTCGAAACTCTCGCACAAGTCATTCGCGAAGTCATCGTCGTAAAAATCGAGGTCCCGCGAAAGTGCATAAGCCAGGATTCTCTCCGTTAGACCTTTTGCAAAGTCGTGTTTGCGATCGCTAACAAGATATTCTTTAAGCTCACCGATACCGTCAATTGTGGATCCGTCTGATAGTGTCGACTCTCGATCAATCTCCAAGTAGTCTTTGTCGAAAACCGTCTTTTTGCGTTTCGTCCTTTTCACAGCGACTTTCGATTCGGATTTGGAAACGACAAGGACCTGTTCACGCCAAGCACCGCTGGCGTCGAAGTTTTCGAACGGGATGCCCCACGGGTCAATTTTCTGGTGACAGTTTTTGCACGCATCATTGTTGCGGTGGGCAAACATCTTTTGATTAAGTGTCATTTTTTCGAACCCCGGAATGCTTTCGTCCAGCGGAGGCACGTTTTTCGGTGGCGCCGGCGGGGGATCGTTTAGGATCACCTCCGCTAACCAGACTCCACGAAGAATCGCGTGAGAATTCATTCCATCCGAATTACCAACGAGGAATGTTCCCTGTGTTAATAACCCGCCTCGGTTGTCTTCTGCACCAACCTTAACTTTCCTAAAGTCGCCACCTCTCACGCCCTTGAGTTGATAGAACCTGGCCAACGCCTGATCCACGAACACATGGTCGGCTTTCAAAAGATTCAATGCGGGTGAACCATTTCTGAAGACGTCGTTCACCGCTTCAATCGTTTCCTGACGCATCGATGCCTTCAATGAGTCTCTGAATTCGGGATAGTAGGTCCTGTCCACCGCTACATTCAACAGCTTCGAAGTCTGGAGCCATTGGTCGGCAAACTGTTCGACCCATCTGCTCGACTTCTCGTCGCTGAGCATACGCTCGACATGGGACGCTAGCACCGACGGTGTCGTCAATTCCCCAGCAGACGCAGCTCGCAGCAGTTGATCATCGGGAACGGAACACCACAGAAAGAAGGCGAGCCTCTCCGCCAACTTGTAGTTCGCTTTGGCTTCGCCAGAGAGATCGCCGGGAACGCCGAGATAGAAAAAACTGGGCGAACAGAGGATCTCTCGGTAGGTACTCAACAGAGCAGCTGTCGCATCGTCTTTTTTAGCGTGCCCTTGGTAGATTGCAAAATACTTCTCGAACTCTGCTTCGGTGGGCGATCGCCGGAAGGCTTTCTCGAGAAACGCCGGAAGACTTCGGCGAATGTGGCCTTCGATCTCCGACTCCGCGAGTTCTGTCGGGATCAGCGACGAAGTTAACTTCGTGTTGACGTTTCCCTTGTAGTCGAACGCTTCGAGATAGAGCTTCTGGTTGCTTCGATTGCTGATGCGAATAAAGAACGGGCGATCTAAAGCACGCGTCATTTCCGCGGGGAGAGTTTCCGGATCGGAGCCCAGCGAGTACGTCTGCAATTCATCACTCTTTGCAATCTCGATGACTCCAAGATCCTGAACCACCTGGCGTGGGTCGACCTCCGAGTGTGTGAACCCAATCGAAACTTGAACAGTTCCAACGGCATCCGCTTTCGCTGTCACCGAAGTCTGAAACATAGATTTGGAGATCGAGGGGATCTTCAGATCGATGTATCCCCGCGGATTGATGATGACACCTTTCCCGACACGATCGACTTTGCTGACGGGTGATTTATTCGGGCGATCTTTGTCGGCGAATGTAATGGGTGGGTCGGTATCAAAATTCTCGATATCGACGCTTTCACTGTAGGGAGTAAGCGTAGCAATCTCCTTCATCTTATTGATGACCGCGAGAATGACATTCAAATAGGACTCGAGGTGAGGACTGCTAATCACGAGAAGCCGCGAGCTATTTTTGAATCCGGTTTCCACGCTCGTTCCCTCTTCTGGAAGCGCACTGACTTCCTCCTTGACCGAGACTTTCAAGAGGTCTTCGAGTGCGTACTGCAACTCATAGCGAGTCAGGCGACGAACGCTACCTCGCTTATTCGGGGTTCCGTATTGCTTCGCCTTTTTGAACTCGGCATCCAGCCAGTGGGTGATCACGTCACGCTCGCCGGCCGTCGGTTGCGGTTTCCCTTCAGGAGGCATTTCACCGGTATTGAACGCTTCCCGAATATCTTCCCATTGATCAAAATGTTCACCGGCAGCAATATCTGGATCGATGTTATCGAACCGCATGTCGCCTTTTTGCTTTTTGCTGCCGTGGCACTGCACGCAGTACTTCTGAAGCAGAGGTTTGACCTGTCGCTCAAAGGTTCTCAAATCAGACTTGCTATCACCACGCGCGAAACCGGGGATGCACGCGAACAGAGCCACACCAAGAAACAAACTTGAAGTCAACTGCGAGGTAAGTAGCATTCTCTAAATCATACGGTGAATCGAACAGGGATGACAATGTCGAGGGCAATAGCTGCTGGGCGATATTGACCGATGCCAACAGACATTCCATTCAGTATACACATTTGGAACGAATCCGGTGGAATGGGTGCATGATAGGGTTTGCAGCTTGGATTAGGGTCGGCTTGAAATGGCTGATGATTCACACTGGGAGGCACACAGCCGGGAGGGCTGGGAGCTTTAGGATACTCTTTGAAGGATATTTGCCATGGACAACGGCACCGAACCGACCGACCGCCGAAGAAATCTCCGATCTCGTTGTACAGCGGCTCGTCGAGGGTGGCGGGATCCCCGATCTCGCCAATGCCAACTTGATGACGATCGAGGAACAGACCATCAAGGAAGTGGAACGGGTCACCCAGATCGTGATGAGCGAACTGATCAGTCAGCAGTCCCAAGAAGCCGATCCGGTGACCGCCTGCCCCAAGTGCGGCAAGCAGCTGACGCCGAAAAAGGCTCAGCATCGCTCGTTACAAAGCAGACGAGGCCAAGTGAAATTCAAAACCGACGTATCTCATTGCGAGGCTTGCCGCCTCGATTTTTTTCCCTCAGATGAGAACATTGCACTGTGACATCGACATCGAGCAAACGCCCTCGGTGCTCCAAAAAGTCGCCATCGCCGCAGCGAGAGACCGATCCTACGAGGTGTCCAGCCGCAACTTGCGAGATCTCGCCGAACTAAAGATCTCTGCCAAGCAATGCCAGCGGATCGCCATTCGCATCGGCAACGAAAGACTCGACGAACAACAACAAAGCATTGACCGCTACACCGCCGCCAGCATCCCCGAGCAACAACACGGCCAAAGCGACGATGCACCGGCGAACGATTGGAGCGGACGTGCCGCGGTCATTCGGGGTGACGGCGGTCGTGTTCAAATTCGAGATTCGCTTTGGGGACAGGACAAGCCGAGCGACAAAAGGCACCGCTGGTGGCGAGAGACTCAGGCCGGTGTACTGCAAACGTATCAGTCCAAGCCATCGGACGTGGACCCTCACCCCGAGGTCCCAGTATGCTTGAAAGATCCGCTGTGGATCGTTCCCAAAGTGAATGAAATCCAACGCAGCAGCGGTTCATCGAGTGATTCAAACGACCCCGACAGCGAACCCGACAGCGACCCCGACAGCGAGGCATCGCGCGACAACCAGCCGTCATCAACGCAATCACCTTCGGCAGAACAAACCATCCAAAACATGAAGTCGTCACGCAAAGATCACAAGCGTTGGAGCGGCGGTGATCCGCTGGTGCAAACGATCGTTGCGACCCGGCAGGGATACGACCATCTCGGGCTGGCGTTGGCGGCCGAAGCGTATCGGCGTGGCTTTAACAAAGCCAAAATCAAAGCGTTCATGGGCGACGGCTTGAAAGTGAACTGGTCGTTATGGGCGACTCACTTCTCGCACTACACGCCGATCGTCGACATCATGCACGCCTTGGCTTACGTCTACGGCGGGGCGATCGCATCGTGCGGGCGGATCGAAGACGGTTGGCAGCTGTATGTCCAGTGGCTCGAGTGGACGTGGAGTGGTGATGTCGATCGAGTCATCACGGCGATGCAACAGCATGCTGCCGGTCAAGAGGAGATTCCCGAAGACCTGCGTCGGGCCATCACCTACCTGAGCAACAACGCATCGCGGATGCAGTATGCTCGGTATCGGCGTGCGGGACTTCCAGTGACCACCTCGCCGGTGGAGTCGGCTCAGAAGCAAATCAACGAGCGGATCAAGGGAACCGAAAAGTGTTGGCGAGACGATTCGCTCGAGCCGCTACTCCAGCTCAAGGCGGACGACCAGAGCGAAACGCAAGACCGAAACCAAAGTTACCTAACGAACCCTGTCATGCACCCGGCAGTCCTAAGCACATCGGGGGAAAAGGTTCGGAAGACCTCACGTAGGCGAGTCTCTCTGAGACTCGCCATCTCCAGCGTCTCAGAGAGACGCGGCTTCGAGGTTCCACTAAATTCATTGTCACGATGTGCTTAGCAGGCGAGTTT
>Ga0163215_100953_pt1 | contig 26415 bp, 20 predicted proteins | sample SynspAceP_FD_185934 | JGI IMG/M metagenome (GOLD analysis project Ga0163215, IMG submission 185934) | Saline lake microbial communities from Ace Lake in Antarctica - Synechococcus sp. Ace-P (Hybrid Assembly) | ecosystem: Environmental > Aquatic > Non-marine Saline and Alkaline > Saline | place...
AGCTCATGTTTAAATTCAAACATACTGCCTCCCACCGGCACTAAACCTAAACCTGCACCTTGATTCAATAATACATAGTCTGGTAGCAAGCCCACATATTCACCGGTCATGATGGCGGATAAACAAGCATCGAAGGAATCAGAAAAGGTTTGAATAGCCATGCGTCTATCATCGGAAATATAGTTAGCTGAAGACAATCCAGAGATACCAATGGCAGGATAATCTTCAATGCGCACGCCTTTGGGCAAAGGCTCTTTGTATTTAGCTAAGGCGTGAGATGGCGAACAATACAAACGCCCGTGGCAGATAACACTTGTAGTGTGAAAGGTCACCGATTCAGGCTTTAACATATCGTAAGTTGATAACACCAAGTGACACTCACCCGACAAAGCAACATGCTCTACTTCATTATATAAACGCGTCTGAATATTGACGTGAATATCAACAAATTTTTTCATGGTACTTTTAACTGCTTTACTCACCGCTAAATGATAGGACAGAGGTAAACCGGCCATCATGACCAGAGTAATATGCCCTGAATAGTCATCGTGTAAACTTTTAAGGTTGAAAACAAAATTATCAAAGGCGTTAAATATGCGTTTGGTTTCCTGAAAAACCACCTCACCTTCTTTAGTCATTTGAAAGCCACCACGGCCACGATGACATAAAACTAAATCTAATCGCTCTTCTAATTTCTTGATTGCTGCACTGATATTCGGCCGTTGCATGCGCAGCACGGGCTCAGCAGCGGTAAATCCATTACACGATGCTACTGCATAAAAAACGCGTAATAGTTTTATGTCGGATTCTTGTAGACGATTTAACATACTCAGCACCACTTTTAGGTATAGTTATTGATACTAAACTACATATTAGAAAAGTGATAGCCTGATTACAATGGAAATTTTAGGTGTTGGGCTATTTATAAGCATACCACCTCAAAATGTGGGTTTCTGAGGTGGTATGGGCTTTAAGCCCGAGTTTGAGTTTATTAGGATAACTTAACCAATTGTTGACGATACATTTCGATCTCGTCACGTAAGTTAGCGGCCTTTTCAAATTCCAACTCTTTAGCAAATTTGAACATTTGTTTTTCAAGCTCACTAATTTTTTGCATTAATTGCGTGGTATTTAATGTTTTATAACGACCATTTGACTCCGCCACTTTGCGCAATTTAACCTTACCATCATCCCTACCGTCACCTACGTCCATAATATCAGTAACTGCTTTATACATTTGGGTGGGCACAATGCCATGTTCAAGATTGTACGCTGTTTGTTTTTCTCTGCGTCGATCCGTTTCATCCATCGCTCGTTGCATTGAACCGGTAATGCGGTCAGCATAGAGAATGGCACGACCTTTAAGATGGCGGGCGGCACGGCCAATAGTTTGGATCAATGAACGATCTGAACGCAAGAAGCCTTCTTTATCCGCGTCAAGGATGGCCACCAGTGATACTTCTGGCATATCTAATCCCTCACGTAATAGATTAATACCCACGAGTACATCAAATTTACCAATGCGCAAATCGCGAATAATTTCTATACGCTCAACTGTATCAATATCGGAATGTAAATAGCGGGCTTTTACCCCGTGTTCGTCTAAATACTCACTGAGATCTTCAGACATGCGTTTGGTTAAGGTAGTCACCAATACCCTTTCGTTAACAGCCACACATTTGTGAATCTCTGACAATAGGTCATCGACCTGAGTGCCAACTGGTCGAATTTCAATTAGCGGGTCTACCAAGCCTGTGGGTCGAACAACTTGTTCAACAATATCATCAGGCACATGCTCTAGTTCAAATTTACCCGGTGTCGCCGACACATAAATAGTTTGTGGCGAAATGCGCTCAAATTCATCAAATTTCAGGGGTCTATTATCCAAGGCTGACGGCAAACGAAAACCATATTCTACCAAAGTTTCTTTACGCGATCGGTCGCCCTTATACATGGCGCCAATTTGCGAAACGGTGACGTGACTCTCATCAATAAATAACAAACCATCGGCCGGAAAATAATCTATTAAAGTAGGTGGTGGATCCCCAGGTGGACGGCCAGACAAGTAACGGGAGTAGTTTTCAATGCCTGAGCAATAACCTAACTCTTGCATCATCTCAATATCAAATTGGCAACGTTGGCTAATGCGTTGTTCTTCCACCAACTTGTTGACAGATATTAGTTGCGCTCGGCGCTCTTTTAATTCAACTTTAATGTGTTCAATGGCGGACAAAATCTTTTCACGGGGCGTAACATAGTGAGTTTTGGGAAACACAGTCGCTCGAGCAACCGTTTTTTCAACCGCCCCCGTAAGCGGGTCAAAAACACTGATACGTTCTATCTCCTGATCAAATAATTCAACGCGAATACCATGGCGTTCAGAATCTGCAGGAAAAACATCAATAACATCACCCCGCACCCGAAAGGTGCCACGTTCAAAGGCAAGATCATTGCGTTTATATTGAATTTCCGCCAAACGTCTGAGTATGTCACGTTGATCCATGACATCACCCACTCGAAAATGCACTAGCATTTTCATATAGGATTCAGGATCACCTAAACCATAGATAGCCGACACACTGGAGACAATAATAACATCCCGTCTTTCCATTAAGGATTTAGTGGCCGACAAGCGCATTTGTTCAATGTGTTCGTTTATCGAGGCATCTTTCTCTATAAACGTATCACTCGAAGGTACATAAGCTTCAGGTTGATAATAATCGTAATAAGACACAAAATATTCTACGGCATTATTGGGAAAGAACTCTTTCATCTCTCCATACAGTTGGGCCGCTAGGGTTTTATTATGGGCTAAGATTAAGGTGGGCCGCTGCATTTTCTCAATCACATTGGCCATGGTAAAAGTTTTACCAGAGCCCGTAACTCCCAATAAAATCTGCCGAGCTAGGCCATTGTCCAAGCCTTCGACTAAAGCTTTAATCGCTTTTGGCTGATCACCTGCAGGGGAATACTTTGACCTTAATTCAAAAGGTCGACTCATTGTTAAGGGTTCACTCATTCAACACTCACTTGAAATATTTTGTTTTTAATTACGCGCCTAAACCAAATAAAGGCCACAGTAGCGACAATGACATTGGCCAATACCGCTGCGACAAAAATCCCTTGCAAGGCAAACAATTGACTGCCAATAAAAGCAAAAGGTATGTAAACCACAAACAGCCTTACAATACTTAATGCCAGCGCAGACAGGGGTAAATGCAAAGCATTAAAAGAGGAGTTAGCTAAAATAATCACACCTTGACAGCCATACCCCAAAGGTACGATAAGCAAAAATAATTTAATTAAGCTGGCAACTTCGCCATCGTCTGTAAATATATCTGCTAAGAAACCGGCGGACAGCGCCACCACGATGTAGACCGCTATCTGCCAGAGCACAATAAACTTAATGCACAAATTAAAAGCCTGTTGTACCCGTTCTAGCTTATTGGCGCCTAAATTTTGACTGATAAAAGGCGGCAAAGACATAGATAGCGATAACACCACTATGCTCGCTAAGGATTCCAACCTGCCCCCTACGCCCCAAGCTGCAACGGCGACTTGGCCGTAACCCGCAACAAATGACGTAACAATACCCGCGGCAATGGGGGTAAGCATATTGGCGCCTGCGGCCGGTAATCCTATTTTTAAAATGCCACCACAGCTGCGCTTCAACTCTGCTAGTGTCAATAATCTAGCCTGCATAAGCTGACGTTTGATTGCCAGTAAATAAATGATGTAAAACAAACCAATGGCCCACGCAATCAAAGTAGCAATGGCAGCCCCCTGTATACCAAATGCCGGAACTGGGCCCCAACCAAAGATCAATAATGGGTCAAGTACCGCGTTTACTAATCCACCAAAAGCCATAATATAACTAGGTGTTTTAGTATCACCGGAGGCGCGCAGTACACTGTTACCTACCATGGGCATCGCCAAAAATACGCCTGCGGCATACCAAACATACATATAATCTTTAATGTGCACGAGTTCTTGACCTGTCGCGCCCATGGCGGTGAAGATAGGCTTAATTGTAAACACGCCAACGATAGCCAAGATCACTGCAAGTAATGCGGACAGCATCAGGGCACCGGTTGCAGTTTCCTTGGCCTGTTCATGTAATCTCGCTCCAAGCAATCGTGCAATAACCGCTGACGTGCCTATGCCCAAGCCTATATTCAAACTGATAACGGTAAACGTAACGGGAAAGGTAAAACTAATAGCAGCAAGTTCATCTGTACCTAACATGGCAATAAAAAAAGTATCAACCAAACCAAAGGTCATTAACATGATCATACCGACAATCATGGGGATCGTCATCGACTTCAAAGTGGCAGCAATATCCTGGTTTAATAAATCAGGACCTGAGGCAGGGGGTTTATTCAAGTTTATTCTCACTCAGATAGGTAAAATATAGTTATGTCAGGCCTATTTTTGCGCTCACTACGCAGCATCAATAAGGTCAATGTCCTTTTTCATTTCAGCAGCGTCACGTTAAGCGATTGATAAATTGTTTATTTTTAACAAAGACCCATAATTATGACACGAATGGTACGCGATATCCTTAGCGCAACTATCTTTAATTCTGGGTTTATTAGCCGCATAAATATCAGAATTTTGTTTGAGCCAAGTGTAGCTAAAAAGCAACAGCACCAAGCTTATTAATGATTAACCTTCCCTCTTTTCTGTAAATATTTCAATTATATTACTGCTTTTAAGGCTTGACTTTGTAGAAAATATATTTCGAAATAAGGCCAAATAGCTTTGAATAAATTTTTTCCTTATAAAACAACACACAAGCTCAAATAAACTTAAATAAGCTTAAAATCTAAACTTAGTTTGTTGAAATAAAAACCTAAAAATATCAAAAAAAATCTTATCTTATTGTTTTTTAACAAGTATTTTTTAAAAAGCCTTTTTCTAAAAATAGCAATTGACAATCATTTGAAAGCCAAAATGCTAGCGTTAAAAATTTAACCCACAACTTTATCCACAGCTTTCGTGGATAACTAAGTCATATACAAGTGGGACGTGACTTTGGCTTGAGGTAGTCATTCTATTTAGTTGGTAAACACTAACCTTGGGTAAGGCCTCAAAAGGTTACATTTTTGTTAACCACTGTATACTAAAACAGTGCACAACAACTTTTTAATATCTTTTAGTTCTATCTAGATAACCAAAAAAACAAAAAATATTGCACTCAATCTGTGCACCTTGCTTATGCATAAAAACCATACAAATAGCCTAACAAATAAACGGCAGTGCAAATAAAAACCAACTATTGTGCAAGGTTTACACAGATCGCAAAAAGATTACTATTTTTGTTGTTTTGAGTGTTGACAGTGGGCCACTGTCTCATTAACATTCGCCACCGTTGAAAAACGGCAGATTGTAGTCACTTAGTACGACTCTCAATCTAGAAATTTGATTCCCCCTTAGCTCAGCTGGTTAGAGCGACGGACTGTTAATCCGCAGGTCCCCCGTTCGAGTCGGGGAGGGGGAGCCAACCTTTCTAAGTAGAAAGAATTGGCTTTGTTAGTGATAAGATCAAATTTAAATCATGTTTGTAAAATTCCCCCTTAGCTCAGCTGGTTAGAGCGACGGACTGTTAATCCGCAGGTCCCCCGTTCGAGTCGGGGAGGGGGAGCCACTACAACAGCTGTATGTAGTAGGTTCACTATTATCCATCTTAGTTTCATCATTCCTTGTTATGACCCGGTATTTCAAAAATAAAGTTTAATCAGCAATAAAGTTTTGAATATCAAGTTGTTAATAAGTATCTAAACCCCGATAATAAAGCCTGTTTAAAAAAGCGTAGCAATTTTCTTTACATAATGACTGAATTCTTCTTACTCCTTATCGGCACCGTGCTGGTTAATAATTTTGTATTAGTCCAGTTTCTTGGCCTGTGTCCCTTTATGGGCGTGTCTGGCAAGTTGGAAACCGCCATTGGTATGTCCATGGCCACAACCTTTGTATTAACCTTAGCGTCTCTTTCTAGCTACCTAGTTGAGCATTACATTTTATTGCCACTAGACATTGGTTATCTACGCACCCTCAGTTTTATCCTCGTTATTGCAGTAGTCGTCCAGTTTACCGAGTTGGTCGTGCATAAAACCAGCCCAACCTTGTATCGCCTCCTTGGGATCTTTTTGCCGCTTATTACAACTAATTGCGCAGTGTTAGGTGTGGCCTTATTAAATATTAATCAACAACATAATTTTATTGAATCGGTGATCTATGGCTTTGGTGCTGCCGTAGGATTCTCTTTAGCACTTATCTTATTTTCAGCGATGCGCGAACGATTAGCGGTGGCAGATGTGCCCGCCCCTTTTAAAGGTGCGTCGATTGCAATGATAACCGCTGGCTTAATGTCTCTGGCCTTTATGGGCTTTACTGGTTTGGTGAAGTTTTAATGTCATTAGGCATGGCAATTATAACTGCCCTACTGGCATTGGGACTGATGGCGCTGATTTTTGGTGCCATACTTGGCTATGCGGCGATTCGCTTTAAAGTCGAAAGCGACCCATTGGTGGAGCAAATTGATGAAATTTTACCGCAAACCCAATGTGGACAATGTGGCTATCCCGGCTGTAAACCCTATGCAGAGGCCATTGCTAACGGTGATGATATAAATAAGTGTCCGCCTGGAGGCGAGGCCACCATTAAAAAATTGGCTGAGCTAATGGGAGTCGAAGCAACGTCATTAGATAGCGCTCATGGCACCGAAGATATCAAAAAAGTCGCCTTTATTCGTGAGGAGGAATGCATTGGCTGCACTAAATGTATCCAAGCTTGTCCGGTAGATGCCATATTAGGGGCTGCAAAACAAATGCATACCGTTATTAGCGATGAATGTACGGGTTGTGATTTATGTGTTGACCCCTGCCCTGTTGATTGCATTGACATGCTTCCCGTTAAATTGAACAGTGCCGCCTGGCGCTGGGAGCTCAACCCAATCCCTATAAAACAACTAAGCTAAGTCTGTGAATATGTTAAGTGATTTTGATGACGTGATTAATAAGTTAAATACCAATGAAGTATGGGATTTTCCTGGAGGTGTGCACCCACCACAACAAAAACAATTATCTAATCAAACGCCCATCGCTCACTTACCTGTTCCTGCCCGTTTGTTTGTGCCCGTCAAACAACATATTGGTGTAGAAGGACACATTATTGTTGAAGTGGGCCAACATGTATTAAAAGGCCAAGCACTCACAAAAAGCATGAACCCCTTTGCTGTGCCTGTTCATGCCTCTACCTCTGGTCATATTGCTAGTATTAAACCCCATGTTTCAGCCCACCCATCGGGACTCGATGAGTTGACTATCGAAATTGAAAGTGATCAACTTGATACTTGGGCGCCCCTCAAACCATTAGCTGATTATCAGAATCAACCCAAAATGGCGGTTTTGAGCGCTATTTGTGATAGTGGTATCAGTGGTATGGGCGGTGCAGGATTTCCTACCCATATAAAAGCAGCACCTAAAAAGAATGTAGAATTTCTCATCATTAATGGTATTGAATGTGAACCTTATATCAGTTCAGACGACAGATTGATGCGTGAGCATGCTTGGCAAATACGCCAAGGTATCGACATTCTTAACCATCTATTAAACCCTAAACTGGTCATTATCGGCATTGAAGATAATAAACCTGAAGCGATAGACGCCATGCGTTTGGCCTGCCGCGAGAACCCCTTATACCGTATTAGCGTAATACCCACTAAGTATCCAGCTGGTGGTGAAAAGCAATTGATTCAGATGCTCACTAACAGAGAGGTGCCCAGTGGCGGCCTGCCTATGGATGTGGGCGTTATTATGCATAATGTTGGCACCTGCTACGCCATCGCTGACGCTATTTTCAGTGGAAAACCTCTTATCCATCGTGTGGTTACGGTTACTGGCCAAGCGGTTAAACAGCGGGGCAACTATTGGACTTTAATTGGTACACCCATAGAACACTTGCTTAATATCAGCCAATTTCAAAGCAACAAACAAAAAAAGCCGACTGTCATCATGGGTGGGCCTATGATGGGATTTACTGTATCCAGTCAACAAGTTCCGGTGGTTAAAATTACTAACTGCATTCTGGTACCGGCAAAAAATGAATTAGCCGGTAACAATGAGCAAGCGTGCATTCGCTGCGGTGCTTGCGCGGATGTTTGTCCCGCCTCTTTGTTACCCCAACAACTTTTATGGCATGCAAAAGCCAAAGAATTAGACAAGGTTCAGGAATATAACTTATTCGACTGTATAGAATGTGGAGCCTGTGCCTTTGTTTGTCCAAGTGAAATCCCCTTGGTCCACTATTATCGTATTGCCAAAGCTGATGTCAGGATTGAGCAACAAGAAAAGCAGAAATCTGATAAGGCCCGGGAAAGATTTGAAACCCGTGCAGCAAGATTGATCGCGGATCAAGAGGCGAGAGATGAAAAACATCGCCTTGCAGCAGAGGCCAGAAAGCAAGCAATGTCACAAACAGGTAACAATGCTACAGACAGAATCGCAGCTGCTTTGGCGCGAGCCAAAGAGAAGAAACAGGCCCAATTAAACGATAATACTGAGTCAGGCAGCGAAGGGACAACTCAAAACAACTCCCTAAATGCTTCCCCGCCATCAAGCAATAACGACCGAGTGCAAGCGGCCATTGCCAGAGCAAAAGCCAAAAAGCTCGCCAGTGCGAACGAAGATAAACCAGTCGAAGAACAAATAACGCCCCCTGAGCAAGCCAGTAAAAATGAACGCGTTCAAGCCGCCATTGCCAGAGCAAAAGCTAAAAAGCTCGCCAGTGCGAACGAAGATAAGCCAGTCGAAGAACAAATAACGCCCCCTGAGCAAGACAGTAAAAATGAGCGCGTTCAAGCCGCTATTGCCAAAGCAAAAGCTAAAAAGCTCGCCAGTGCGAACGAAGATAAGCCAGTCGAAGAACAAATAACGCCCCCTGAGCAAGACAGTAAAAATGAGCGCGTTCAAGCCGCTGTTGCCAAAGCAAAAGCCAAAAAGCTCGCCAGTGTCAGCAACAGTGCTCAGCAAATAGAAGAAATGGTCCATACGCTGACATCAGAGCCAGAGGTAATATCAAACGCGTCTCAAGTCGAAGTACCTGAGGGTGATACGAGGGATGACAAACAACAACGCATCGCCACCGCTGTTGCTAAAGCGAAAGCAAAAAGAAGTGAGACGAAGTTGGCCGATACTCGCTTTGATGAAACAAAAGCATCAGAGTCTGAACTCGCCAGCCATCACTCAGCATCGTCTGCAAGTCTTAAAGATGACACTCAGGTCTTGGATGCTAAAAAACGCAAAATAGCCGCCGCGGTGGCCAAAGCTAAAGCCAAAAAAGCCGCTGAACAAGCGCTTAAAGATGAAAAACAATAATGATAAATTTAAATCTGGCAAGCTCACCGCACCAGCATAATCGCCGTAATACCGGCCAAGTAATGCGACTCGTTATCTATGCATTGATCCCAGGTGTCGCCTTGCAAACCTACTTTTTTGGTTTTGGTACCCTGATTCAAATCGCCTTAGCTATTGTCACAGCCGTCGTGACTGAAGCCAGCATTCTAGAGTTACGTAAACGTGATTTTGAACGCAGCTTACGTGATTACAGTGCGGTCTTAACGGCGGTACTGTTAGCCATTAGTATTCCGCCTCTGGCGCCATGGTGGGTTATTGTGATTGGTACTTTTTTCGCGATCGCCATTGTAAAGCAACTATATGGGGGCTTGGGCTTCAATCTGTTTAATCCCGCTATGGCCGCCTATGTTATGTTACTAATTTCATTTCCTTTGCAAATGACGCAATGGTTACCACCACAAAGTTTAGCCCAATATAGTCATTCATTTATAGATAGCTGGTACGCCATTTTCACGGGTTTTAGCCAAAATGGTCTGAGTTTAAATCAGCTGCGTTTTGGCTTTGATGGCAGCACAATGGCAACACCCTTAGATACCCTCAGAACCGGATTAGCCAAAGGACTGACCTATTCCGAAAGTCTCGAACATAGTATATTTGATAGCAGTGTTTATTCGTTAAATGTGGCATGGTCTTGGATAAGTTTGGCTTTTTTACTGGGCGGTTTGCTGCTTATCAAACAAAAAGTCATTAACTGGCATATCCCTGGAAGTATGTTGCTCAGTATTATTGTCATGGCAAGCGTTATGACTTTAGTTGATGGCGATCACTATGCATCGGCTATTTTCCACGTATTTAACGGCAGTATCATTGTGGGAGCCTTTTTTATGGCTACCGACCCCGTATCAGCCTCAACGACTAACAAGGGAAGGTTAATCTTTGGTGCCGCGATTGGCATTTGGGTTTACCTGATCCGAACATGGGGCGGCTATCCAGATGCCGTTGCCTTTGCTGTGATTATTATGAATATGGCGGTACCGCTAATCGATTATTACACGCGTCCCCGGGTATATGGTCACAATACTCAGCCAAAGGTGAGTAAAAAATGAGAAAATCAGTCAGTAGAAATGGACTTATATTGGCCGTGTTTGCCATGGCAACGAGTGGTTTAATTGCCCTGACTTACTTCGCTACTCATGAACAAATTGCCCTGCAACAACAAGCGAAGTTACAAGGGATCTTAAATGCTATTATCGCCCCAGGCTCATATGATAACGCCATAGCAAATAACTGTATTAACGTGATTTCATCGGAGTTTTTAGGCACTAATGAGCCCCAGCGTATTTATCGCGCATTGAACAATAAGCTGCCCGTAGGCGTCGCGATAGAAACGACGGCGCCCGATGGTTACAGTGGGAAAATTCAGTTGGTTGTTGGTCTCACAGATGATGGACAGGGTAACGTTATCATCAGTGGCGTACGCGTATTAGAGCACAAAGAGACCCCCGGACTTGGCGATAAAATCGACTTAAGGGTTAACGATTGGATACTCAGTTTTACCCAGATTTTATTTACGCCTGAAACCAGTGAACGCTTTGCCGTAAAGAAAGATGGTGGTCAATTCGACCAGTTTACTGGTGCCACAATTTCACCTCGTGCCGTTGTGAAGGCCGTCAAACGCAGCGCCTTGTATTACCAACAAGAAAAACAAGCCATATTTAGCGCCGCCAATGCATGCAGTTTAGATGCGCTTAACGCACCAGAGACAAACTAAGATGAATGAATTCAAACAGTTGAGTTGGCAAGGTCTATGGAAAAATAATCCAGCCTTAGTCCAGTTATTGGGCCTTTGCCCTCTGCTCGCAACCACGGCAACCTTAATAAATGGTCTCGGCTTGGGTTTAGCCACAACCTTAGTCTTAATCGGTTCAAATACCACCGTATCCTTGATTCGGAACTTTGTACCTAATGAGATCCGCATACCCATCTTTGTGATGATTATTGCTTCTTTTGTCACTATTGTGCAGCTACTGATGAATGCTTATACATTCACTCTGTATCAGGCACTGGGTATTTTTATACCGCTGATCGTCACTAATTGCGCCATCATAGGACGAGCAGAAGCCTACGCAGCGAAAAATCCTGTCGGTCCAGCAGCCATAGATGGGCTGATGATGGGTATAGGTTTTACCTTAGTGCTGGTCATTTTAGGCGCAATGCGCGAAATACTGGGTTATGGCACCCTGTTTGCCGGGGCCAATTTATTATTTGGTGACTGGGCGAGTAATTGGCAAATCACCTTATTCAGCGCAGATAATCCTTTTTTGTTAGCTATTTTACCACCAGGTGCTTTTCTTGGAATGGGTTTGTTGATTGCACTTAAAAATGTGCTGGATAAACGAATGGAAAATGCTTTCGCCGCTAAAACAGAAGTAAAGATTGTTCAGCGAGCACGGGTTACTGCAGAAAGTTGAACCTAAGCAACTAAGATAAAATTTAAATGAATAAACAAAAACGTATTGAGATGCTTACGCGCTTGCAGGCGGAGAATCCTCAACCCACTACCGAGCTGAACTTTACCTCCCCCTTCGAATTGCTGATAGCTGTGATTTTATCGGCTCAATCAACCGATGTGGGGGTTAACAAGGCTACCGCGAAGTTATACCCCGTCGCCAATACCCCGGAAGCAATTTATGCATTGGGCGTTGAGGGTTTAAAACACTATATTAAAACCATTGGCCTATTTAACGCCAAGGCTGAAAATGTAATTAAAACCTGTGACATGCTAATAAAATTACATCAGTCGCAGGTTCCGGAAAATCGTCAAGCCTTAGAAGCTTTGCCTGGTGTTGGGCGAAAAACTGCCAATGTAGTGCTTAATACCGCCTTTGGCTGGCTAAAAGATAATGAAGGTAATTACTTTATTGCAGTCGATACCCATATTCAAAGGGTGGCAAACCGCACTGGTTATGCTAAAGGCAAGACGGTTGAACAAACCGAGCAAAGTATCATCAAAAATACCCCTAACAAAACCCAGTTCTTTTATAATCTGCACCACTGGCTAATTCTACATGGTCGATATACCTGTATTGCTAGGACACCTCGATGTGGCTCGTGCATTCTCGAAGATTTATGCGACTACAAAGATAAAACTGAGTAATTTTTTAATGTTTAGTGCTGCAGTTGTGTGATGTTAAACAAGACAAGCGCAAAAAGTTGAATTAGAGTTCGACAGGCAAAATAGGGCTATAAACCTTAACCACATACCTGATTACGTCCCCCAGATTTTGCTTTATACAGATGGTTATCTGCTTCTTGAATACTGTCAAATAATGTAGTTTGAGGGTTTGCCCCAGCATAAGTCGCCACCCCGATACTCAAGGTAACACGAGAAAAGTCGGACTTGGGGTGGTTTATTTTTATTTGTTTGATTTTATCAATGATGTTCTGTGCCACATGCATAGCGCCATCATTATCGGTATCGACCAGCAAACCTAAAAACTCTTCTCCACCAAAACGAACGAGCATATCGGTAGGTCGTTTTAATACATCCACTATGGCATCTGCAACTTGGCGTAAACATTTATCGCCCTGCAAATGACCAAAATGATCGTTATAAGGCTTGAACCAGTCTATGTCTATCATTAGCACACTAACCATGCTGTGACTGCGTTTCGATTGTTTCTCTGCCTTTGGTATAACATCATCTAAAAAATGACGATTATAGGCGCCGGTCAATTTATCCACGTAAGACAAGTTCAACAATAAATCAGTTTGCAATTTATGCGTAAGGTGAGCGCGCACTCGATTACGCAGTTCAACGCCATTGACGGGCTTTTCAACAAAATCAACTGCCCCAGCATCCCAACAATCAGCCTCTTGTTGCTCATCTTGCACACCAGTAATAAAAATGACGGGGATGTGCTGTGTTTCCTCATTACTTTTAATCAAGTGGCATGTTTCAAGGCCATCTATGCCCTTCATCATGACGTCAAGTAGAATCAAATCAGGCTTATCATCTAAACAAGCGGAAATAGCATCCTCACCAGAATGCACAATGCTGACATGGTACAAATCACCCAACATATGTTGCATAATTTCACAATTAATCGGCTCATCATCGACAATCAAAATTCGAGCGTCGTCAATAGGACGTTTATATCTCGCTTTTATTTTTTCCATTGGTCACCGATCATTGACATGCTTACATCCCCACTAACATCATCATCTAATTATAAACCTAAACCTGACACTGATTTAGTGTTTAAATAATTAATTTACATGGCATTTCTATTCATACCTTAAAGACTTAAGCCCTATATTGAAGGCCTTTATAGTGTTTCGCAACATTTATGCACTATATAATCCCTACAAGCTCATTATTTTTAATCTGCTTATTCCCTAAGTTACAGTTTTTTTCAATTGTTAGCGCACTTTGCCCTCATTGTTTGATATCTTATAGTCAAAATACAGTGACGCAAACGCATCACTGGTTTAATAAGCCTTAACAGCAGGAATTATAAAAATATCATGGCGACAGAACCAATGGATGATATGCCCAAAATCACCTTAGAAAGAGATGACCTAGAGTCATTTCAACGCACGCGGGCGCAGACAAATAAAACGTCCCCTAATAAAAATCAAGCCCCTGATAATGCTAAATCAACTCATTCCGCCTCGCCTTCTTGGCTAATGTTTATCTTGGTGTTGAGTATAGTAATTGCAGCAGGCGCTTACTGGTCAATTCAACAACAAAAAATATTGAGCCTTGCACAAGAACGCATTAGCGAATTAGAGCGGCGATTGTCGGCCACTGGTGAAGAGTTAGATCAATCTGCTGTTGCCTTGCAGGTTAAAGTGACTGAATTAAGTAAGAAGACCGAAGATTTGTGGGAACAAATGGACAAACTGTGGGCGTCAGCATGGCGTCGTAATCAAGCAGACATTGCTGATTTAAATGGTGAATTGCAAAAGACTAAATCAAGTTATGATGGAAAAATTAAAAGTTTAACTGATAAAAATGAGCAACAAGATACAAGTGTCGTTGGCTTAAACAATCAAGTGAATCAATTTAGTCAAAACTTAAAAGTAAGCCAAGAGACCCAAGAACTACTCAAACGCACGAGTCAGAATAATGAGCAACAACTGACAAGTTTACGTGAAAAACTCATATCAAGCGCTTTAGGTAACAATAACTTAACCAACAAAGTAGATGAACTTGATAGTAAATTAGCTACTTTAGAAAAGAGCTTGAATAAAACTATCCCTGGGCAATCTAGTCCGCTTTAAGTAAAAAATGCATAAAAAAATAGAGCGATATCGCTCTATTTTTTTATAACAAATCTAACGAATACTACTCAGCGCTTTGGCTGGGGTATTTCGCGGCAGTTTCTTTAATAATACCCTGCAGTTCACCTTGCTGTACCATTTCAAGAATAATGTCACATCCACCAATCAATTCACCATCTACCCATAATTGTGGGAAAGTCGGCCAATTGGCATATTTAGGTAATTCTGCGCGAATATCGGGATTTTGCAATATATCCACATAGGCAAACTGTTCACCACATGTCATTAATGCTTGCGACGCTTGCGCCGAAAAGCCACAACTCGGGAATTTAGGCGAGCCCTTCATATACAATAAAATCGGATTTTCTTTAAGTTGTTGCTGAATTTTTTCAACGGTTTCAATGTTTTCCATCTTTTTCGCCTCATATGAAGTATGGTCTTAGTAATGGTTGCTAGTTTATCGCTTTTCAAGAGCAGTTGAAATCAAAGCGCAATATTTTTAACAAACTAGTATTTTCTTCTAACGCAAGACTTGAAATAACTCACCATTGACGCAATATATGATCTTTATGCAGGGTTTTATTTATAAGTAATATTCACACTGCACTTTTACTCTGGGCGATTAAAGTCTAGCAACTAGCACTCAACGACTTAATGCACACATCAACACCTAAATGGAGAAATAACATGGCTTTTGAACTTCCTGCGCTTCCTTATGAAAAGAACGCTTTAGAACCACACATCTCTGCAGAAACTTTGGAATACCATTACGGTAAACATCACGCCACATATGTTGCTAAATTGAATGGTTTGGTTGAAGGTACTGATATGGCTTCTAAAAGCCTGGAAGAGATTGTAAAAAGCTCTGAAGGCGGCGTATTTAACAACGCAGCACAAATCTGGAACCACACTTTCTACTGGAATTGCTTAAGCCCTAATGGTGGCGGCGAACCAACTGGCGCTCTTGCTGATGCTATCAAAGCAAAGTGGGGATCTTTTGCAGACTTCAAAGCAGCTTTAAATGACAAAGCGGTAAATAACTTTGGTTCTAGCTGGACGTGGTTAGTAAAAACAGCAAATGGCTTAGACATCGTTAACACTAGCAACGCTGGTACACCATTAACTGACAGCAGCGTTACACCATTGTTGACCGTTGATTTGTGGGAACATGCCTACTACATCGATTATCGCAATGCGCGTCCTAAATACCTTGAAGGTTTTTGGTCTTTAGTTAATTGGGACTTTGCTTCAGCAAACTTCGCCTAATACTAATTAAAAATATTAAAGCCCTGTTCTATCAGGGCTTTTTTTTACCTACTGTTCTTAGCATAGAAAAAAACGTTATACTGTGTCGTAAATAAATATTTCAGCAGCAGAAAAATGACCACAGCCCAAAATAACAACCCCCTACACGCCGTGACCTTGCAAAAAATACTCGAAGATCTGGTTGAAAAACTTGGTTGGGAAAAGATGGCTAGTGCGGTACGTATCAACTGTTTTAGTAGCGATCCTTCGATAAAATCCAGTTTAAAATTTCTGCGCAAAACCCCTTGGGCCCGCGAGCAAGTTGAACAACTGTATTTAGCTAAAATTGCCAAACAGCCACATGCAAAAACCACCACACAACGGGATAGCAGCCTAGCTAAACCGGGTAGCACTGAAACAACGGGTTTTGTGTGGCCAGAGTTGAATAAACCTGACTAGGCCTTGATGTCCCTACAGAATATGACCTGCGCTCAATGATATTAGACTCTGTATCTAAGGTTAAGCACTTAGAGCAAAATGCTTCGCTTCGCGACTGCAATCCCAAGGGGCATTTGCATGTTTAAGACCTGTTTTTATTTTCAATGATCGGGGAGCAATGACTCGAGGAAAGGTAAACTTTCTTGTAATTAAGGTCTACAAAAACGGAAAAAGTAGAGGGATCAGCGGGATGGCCTTGCTTCTTTAGTTCTCTGAGTTGTTGGAGAGAACCAGCCTGCACCCAGCGTGGATGTTGTAAGCAACGCGGTATAAAACTTCAGCCATAATATCCGTTACGCACAAAGCAGCGACATAAACACAGTGCGCAGTAATATAAATATCACTGCGCACGGGCAATCTATATAGCCATGGCGACTAAGGTCCCTTGCTTAATAGCACGTTTGGCATCGAGCTCAGTGGCTACATCGGCTCCACCTACTAGTTGATAAGGTTTGCAAAGGCCATCTACTAATTCTTTTAAAGGATCTTGTCCAGCGCAGATGATGACATTATCTACCGCCAAGACTTGCTCCTCGTCATTCACACGGATATGTAAACCCGCATCGTCTATTTTTAGGTATTCAACACCAGCTAACATATGTACGCCTTTACTGACCAAACCAGCTCGATGGGCCCAACCCGTGGTTTTACCTAGACCAGCACCAACCTTAGTGGTTTTGCGTTGTAATAAATAAATCTCGCGGGGCGACGCTTCTGGTTGAGCTTGCATGCCTTCGATTCCGCCACGATGAGAAAAGGTCATATCAATTCCCCACTCCTGCATAAACGCAGGAATATCTAAACTCGGGGTTTGTTTGCCATGAGAAAGATATTCGCTAACATCAAAACCGATACCCCCTGCGCCAATCACCGCTACTTTTTTGCCAACTGGCTTTTTATGGGTAATAACGTCGATATAGCTGAGTACTTTACTGTGCTCAATACCTTCAATGGGTGGTGTCCGCGGTTTTATGCCTGTGGCCATAATTACTTGGTCAAAATCACTTTGATTAAGTTCACTGGCACTGACCCGCTTATTCAATTTTAACTCAATATTTAATAGGACTATTTGTCGCGCAAAATAGCGCAGGGTTTCAGAAAATTCCTCTTTACCTGGGATCTGTTTGGCAATATTAAATTGACCGCCAATTTCGCTAGCCGAATCAAACAAGGTGACTTTGTGCCCGCGTTTTGCGGCGGTTGTGGCGGCAGCCAAACCCGCTGGCCCAGCGCCTATCACCGCCACTTTAAGTGGGGTAGTTGTTAATTCAATATTCATTTTAGTTTCGTGGCAAGCTCGAGGATTCACTAAACAACTTGTCATTTGTCCAGCAAAAACATGATCCAAACAAGCCTGATTACAACCAATACAGGTATTAATTTCATCGGCTCTACCTTCACTAGCTTTAAGCACAAATTCCGGATCGGCTAAAAATGGCCGAGCCATAGAGACCAAGTCAGCGTCGCCACGAGCAAGCACTTGCTCCGCCACTTCCGGGGTATTAATTCTGTTAGAGGTAATTACTGGGATAGTTAAGGCCTTACGAAACTTAGCCGTTACCCAAGTGAAAGCGGCACGAGGAACCTTAGTCGCAATAGTGGGGATACGGGCTTCATGCCAACCGATACCTGTATTGATTATCGTTGCACCAGCCTTTTCAATCGCCAGACCTAATTCAACCACTTCAGAATAGTTTGAGCCGCCTTCAACTAAATCAAGCATCGACAAACGATAAATAATAATAAACTCTTTGCCTACCGCCTCACGCACTCTGCGCACGACTTCAATGGGTAGCTTTATGCGGTTTTGATAATCGCCGCCCCACTCGTCATCACGATGATTGGTGCGCGCAGCAATAAATTGATTGAGAAAATAACCTTCAGAGCCCATTATTTCTACGCCGTCATAGCCGGCTTTCTGGGCCTGACTGGCAGTGAAAATAAAGTCTTCAATTTGCTTTTCTATGCCGTCTTGATCTAGCGCTCTGGGTTTAAAGGGATTAATTGGCGCTTGAACCGCAGAAGGAGCCACTAAGGCGGGATTATAAGCATAGCGACCAGTATGTAATATTTGCATGCAAATTTTGCCACCATGTTGATGCACGGCATCGGTGATCATTTTATGATGACCCACTGCCTCATCACTGTCTAAACGCTTAGTATCTTTATGCGTGGCACCTTCATCATTTGGGCCAATCCCCCCCGTTACAATAAGCCCCACACCGCCTTTTGCCCGTTCGGCAAAATAAGCCGCCATACGCAGGTGGCCATCGGGTGCTTCTTCTAAGCCAGTATGCATTGAGCCCATTATTACGCGGTTTTTTAAGGTCGTGAAACCTAAATCCAAAGGTTGGAGTAAATGCGGATACTTGTTTGCACCCTTGTCCGTATTGGCGTTGTTATTTGTCATATATTTTCCTAAAGCTAGTGTTTTGCCGAAACTGTTTATTAATTTGCTTGAATTTACATACTGGAAATTTTTTTATGTAAGGGCGCATATTCAGGTAAACGCTTTTGTTGACCCGCTGTCATGGCCTCTTGCACATCGGGCATTTGAAACATGCCTGCTTGCCAAGTTGCCATGTAATTAAGACTGTCATTTACCGAGTGATCACGGCTGTAGTTGAGCATTTCTTTGCAACCCGACACTGCCATGGGTGAGTTGACAGCAATTTTAGCGGCAATAGCCATTACGGCGGCTAACATACTGGCCTGATCGCTAAAGACTTGATTAACTAAACCGCAACTTTGCGCCTCTTGGGCCCGCATATTACGCCCAGTAAAAGCGAGCTCTCTAACCAAACCTTGTGGAATGAGGTGTGGCAAACGTTGCAAGGTGCCAACGTCAGCTGTCATACCCAATTCCGTTTCTTTGATGGTAAAATAAGCATCTTCAGTACAGTAACGGCAATCCGCAGCACTGACCATATCCACAGCTCCGCCAATAACGCCACCTTGCATAGCGACTAATACAGGTATGCGTGCCTCTTCTAAGGCATTAAAACTATCCTGTAACTCTAACACCATGCGGCGCATACGCTCTGAGCGGCGAGCAGGCTCACCAGAAAAACTCTTGCCCATTTCAGTGAATACGGATAAGTCCATTCCAGCGCTAAAATGTTTGCCTTGAGATGAAATAACGATGACTCGAGCATTCGCATCCGCGTCAATTTGACGCACCACTGCAGGCAATTCGGTCCAAAATGCAGGGATCATGCTATTCAGGGCCTCTGGGCGGCTTAGTTCAATATGGGCAACATGGTGTTCAATTGATACGGATAGGGTTTTTAGCGTTGAAAAATCAATGGTGTGCACAAGCTCTCTCCAATTTATGGAATACAGTAATTTAAATTAACATTATTTTAATCTAGACAGCGTCAAGTTAAGGGTTTATGTTGACGCTGTCAAGATCAGCGCTTATTAATAAATTTTATACATATCAGCAAACGAGAGTTATAGACCATTGGCTAAAAAGTTGGAAAAAAATAGTTATCATCACGGTGATTTGCGCAGCTCCTTAGTTGATGCTGCCAGTGTAATGCTAAAAGAAAGTGGCATTGATGGCTTATCGCTGCGTAAATTAGCCGATAAAGTAGGCGTATCCCGCACCGCTCCCTACCACCATTTTAAAGATAAAAACGAACTACTCTGCGCCATCGCGGAGCAGGGTTTTATGCACTGGCAACAAGACGCTACCGCTATTTTTAATAGCGTGGGTTTAACGGCTAGAGAAAAGTATCGCCAGTTTATTCGCGGCTATATTGCCTATGCCGCGGATAATCCTGAGCTGTATGATTTGATGTTTGGTCGCACAATTTGGAAACAAAACAGCGCGACACAAAGCTTACGCAATATCGCTTACCCGAGCTTTCATCAGCAGGTTGAAATGACAAAGGAATGGCAAAACTCCGGTATTATGCCCGATACTGAAGATACATTGCGCCTTGCTCAAGTCACGTGGGGCACGCTACACGGCATTGCGCGTTTACTTATTGATGGAATTTATGCTGACCGCAGTCACATCGATGAAATGTGTGAGTGTGCGGTCAATCTATTTACCAGAAATGATGATCGGGAATAAAAAATCTACCGCTATTTTTCATCCAATTTAATATCGCAGCACTAAGCCACGATTAGATAAGCCAGACTTAGTCCAATTAAACATAATAAAACCAAACTAACATCGCACTAGTTTGCCAAAACCATTAAGACTTATAATCTTGTTTAATTAAATCAGCGATACGCTCAGCGATCATAATAGTCGGCGCATTAGTATTGCCACCTATTAGGCTTGGCATAACAGAGGCGTCAACCACACGTAAACCTCTGATCCCTTTAACATGCAGATTTTCATCAACCACGGTAGTTGGATCTTCGGCCTTGCCCATTTTACAAGTACCAACAGGATGATAAATGGTTTCAGATTTTTTACGAATAAAGTCTAAGATCGCTTCGTCAGATTGAGCTTGAGGTCCCGGCCCTATTTCCCAAGCTTGATATTTTTCAAACACCTGCGCTGATAGAATCTGGCGTGCCTTACGCACTCCAGCGATCATTACTTTTTGATCGTCAACATGGCTTAAATATTTAGGATCTATTATCGCAGGTTGGGCTGGATCATTCGATTGTAAGCGGATTTCGCCACGACTTTTGGGATATAAGCCACAAACGTGCACCCCAAAGCCATAACCAAAAGCGGTAGTGCGCCCATGATTTAACAATATGGCTGGTAAAAAATGATATTGAATATCTGGGGTACCTTGTGCGTACTCTGTACGATCAAAACCGCCCGCTTCCGCTACGTTGCTGCTTAAAATACCTTTTCGCTGGAATAGGTAATCGAATGCAGCCTTAATATAACGTGGGATTGCGCCAAAGCTCACCGCATAACTATCGCGATTCTTGCAACGAACTTGCACAATGGCATCTAGGTGATCCTGTAAATTTTGTCCCACCCCAGGTAAATCTACCACAGTCGTTATACCGTACTCAGCCAAGTGCGCTTTGGGGCCGATACCCGATAACATTAAAACTTGCGGCGAGTTAATCGCACCGGCACTCAACAACACCTCTTTGTTAGCTTTTAATTCAAGTAACTGCTTATTGACTTTAACTATTACCCCTGTCGCTCGGCCGTCAAGGATGGTGATCTTCTGCACTAAGGCCTTAGTTAATACGGTTAAATTTGGCCTACCTAAGGCTTCAGTCAAATAACCTTTTGCCGTTGAACAGCGTTGACCATTAATTTGAGTGACTTGGTATAAACCTAAGCCCTCACGTTTGTCACTATTAAAGTCGGTCACTTCTTCTAGACCAACTTGATTGGCAGCACTGACAAAAGTACTCGACAAGGGGTTAACATGACGTAAATCGCTTACGCTAAGGTAGCCGCCATCACCGTGGTTTTCATCAGCACCATGTTGTTGTTTTTCGGACTTAATAAAATAAGGTAAAACAGATTGCCAATCCCAGCCCTTGGCACCTAGTTTATCCCAGCGCTGATAATCTTCTTTAACACCTCGGATATAACACATGGCATTTAACGAACTGGAACCACCGAGCACCTTTCCCCTTGGCCAAAATAACTCGCGCTTGTTCAGCTCTGTTTGAGGCGCGGTATTATAATTCCAACCTAAATTAGTTAAACGTGACAATAAGGCTAGACCAAAAGGGATGTGAATAAATGGACTGGTATCTTTCCCCCCCGCCTCAATCAAACACACTGAGAAATCCTTATTTTCACTTAAACGCGCGGCTAATACAGCACCTGCTGAGCCCCCGCCGATAATTATAAAGTCGAACTGTGTGAGTGAGTTTGTTTGCATATTCATCTACTTGCTTCTGATAGAGGGAGGGTATTGAAAACGTTTTGCACCGAACAATATAATAATCAACACATCTGACGTCATACCAGTGAGTGTATCAAAAAAGAATTTCGAGTGTTACTTAAATGTTAAATGGCCATCTGTATAATAAGTTTGCTCTACCTAAAAACTTATTACTTGGGCCAAATTTCGTTTATGCTTGGTTAGACACTACGGCGTAAATGTCAGTTTAGGCCTAAAAGGAATCCTTATTTGTTTAAATCAACACATAAATTGACGTTAAAACTATGGTTTACTAAATGGTTTATTCATTTCAAAAAAATTCGTTATGTAGAATATTCATCGGCAGAAATTGAGGACCTTATAAAACCCTACTTACCTCAAACGCTGCCAATCAGCGTACCTAGAGGCGAAGGCAAACTCATTTTGCTATCGACAGAAGTGAATATGCTTAAAGGCTCTTCGCTGTTGCACTGCAAGTTACTGTGTTCATTCGAAATATATTATTTGACCAATCCAATATATCGGGCTCATCTACTCATCAACCTCACAGCAAAGCCAGATTATCAACAACAACGCCACGCTGTCTTTTTAGCAGAAACGCGAATTGTTAATATCCGCTTAGTCAAAGATGAATATTCGATAATCAAAGATTACAAAAGCCTACTACTACTCTTTATCCCCAGCCAGGTATTATCCTTGGTAACTGGCACCATGAAAAATGCATTCAATTTAATGAGCAGCACCGTGCCCATTGAAATGAATGATTATTTAAAATTGTATATTGACGGCAGTAAACAGAGAGTGCTCGATTATCACCAATCACAACTCGAAAAACGGGTCAGTGAACTGGTACAAAGTGAATCATTGTGCTACCAAATGGATGAAAATATCTGGCAAGAATGGGTCTTTATTAATCTAGGCAAGAATGTGGTGGTCGAAGAAGGTAAACTACGATTTAAGCTTTAGTGTTCAGTTTCGAGCAAAAAAAAAGTGTTCGATACTAGGTGCTAGATGCTAGATGCTAGATGCTAGAGATTAGAAACTAGGTGCTCGAGGTGCAGAAAATCATATATGGCTTTGTAACAATAGGGAGACGAACATAAAAAGAGTCAGACAATATTCGTTGATTAGGCAATTATTCAGGCGTTCTGCGGCTCCAAAATCTCTTCTAAGCCTAAGCCCTAGAACACCCCGGCCTCCAGCCATACTCAGCAAAAAATAATAAAAAGGCTTATTAGCAATATTGAGCTATGCGCAGTGTTAACTTAGTTTTGCTGACGCAGAAAAGTACTCTGTCTCTTGTAATAGTTAATCACCCAACATAATTTGTTGTAATTTGATGTACATACTTTTAGGCCAAATTATGTATTAATAAGGTATTGATTTAGGTTAGTTTTTTGGAATGTACTATGACTCCAGCACAATTATTTTTCTGGTTGATGGCCACATTAGGTAACGCGATAGCACTATTTATTTATTTAAGTTTCTTCAACTTAACGTCATTGGTCTTTTTACTGTTGATGTGGGCTTTTACCGTAACAGGGATTTACGACTTATTTTTTAGTTCCCATACCCTAAACCGTTTGTATCCGGTGTTGGCTTATTTGCGTTATCTGATGGAGTCAATTCGACCTGAAGTTCAGCAGTACTTTATTGCTAGTAATACTGAAGAACGGCCGTTTAATCGTGAACAACGAGAGCTGGTTTATCGCCGCGCCAAAAATGTCAACGACACATTACCCTTTGGTACTCAACAAGATTTAATGCAAAACAACTATCTGAGTATCTGGCATTCAATGCATCCCAAAACTGTAAAAGAACAAAGCAAGCGACTATTGTTTGGTAGTTCCCAGTGCGCCTTGCCCTATTCGGCTTCCTTACTTAATATTTCAGCGATGAGTTACGGCGCTCTCAGCAGTCATGCTATTGAAGCACTAAATCTGGGTGCGAAGCTGGGTGGCTTTGCCCACAATACAGGCGAAGGGGGCGTCAGCCCTTATCACTTAAAACATGGGGGCGATATAATCTGGCAATTAGGCACAGGCTTGTTTGGTTGTCGCAATGAAGAAGGTCGTTTTGACCAAGAAAAATTTACAAAAATGGCCACCCATAATGCCATTAAAATGATCGAAATAAAGCTCAGCCAAGGTGCAAAACCCGGTCATGGAGGAGTGCTGCCTAAGGCAAAGATCAGTGACGAGATAGCACAAATACGCGGTGTACCAAAAGATAGAGACTGCGTATCACCGCCTATGAATCCAGAATGCCCTAACCCCATTGCACTGTTAGAGTTTGTAGCCCACTTACGCAAACTCAGTGGCGGTAAACCCATTGGCATTAAACTGTGCGTTGGTCACCCTGCTGAGTTTTTAGCGATATGTAAAGCCATGATTAGTACCGGCATACTGGTTGATTTTGTCACAGTTGATGGTGCAGAAGGGGGCACTGGTGCAGCACCGGTAGAATTTAGTAACCGTTTGGGGATGATGTGCCTTGAAGGCACTTACATTGTTCATCAAGCACTCATTGGAGTCGGTTTACGTGATGAAGTGCGCATTATCTCATCGGGTAAAAGCGCCAGTAGTTTTGATTTATTGTCTAAAATGGCCATGGGAGCCGATACGGTTAATGCTGCACGTACCATGATGATGGCCTTGGGTTGCATTCAATCTCGTTCATGTAATACCAATACTTGTCCCACCGGCATTGCCACGCAAGATCCAAAACGTTCTAAGGCGATTGATATTAATGCTAAAAGTAAACGGGTAAAACAATTCCAACACAATACATTGCATAGTTTGTTTGAGCTAATCAGTAGTATGGGCTTGGATGATCCCAGTTTATTGTGCCCCAATATGTTAAAACGCCGCACGTCAGAGGGCCTACTTGAGTCTGCACCAGGTATTGTGTCCCCTTTAGACAATAAACAATTAGTCGACAATCACGCCTCTGGCATTTGGCAACGTTGGTGGCATTTGGCCGATCCAGAGCAGTTTTATGTGCTCGACAGCGCTACACCCAAACAGCAAATTGCGGTGGTGAATTTATAAGAATTTCACATCAACTTGGAATGCTATAACTAACGCTCCCACTCGGCCGCGAAGCGAAGATAAGCCAGTTCTTATCAGGGATACACTTAAAAATATAATGACGAGCAACAAAATTTATTAAGGTATCAGCCGAGCTCAATGCTCTCAATTTGAAATTAAGCCGGGTATACCTCGTAGAAAATGAACCTATTTCTGCTAGGGATATATGATTAAGTTATTGTTTTAATACTCTATCCTGCTTTTATCTGCAGAAAAAAATGCGCTATTTTAAGTTTTTTTCGTTGCCTTAATTTTCAACAACAACTACCTTTAACGCCGACCACAATTTAATTTTTTTGTAACATATTAATTTCTTTGTAGTAACGTATCACCAGAAACAGCGATAGGCAGGATGTAGTAAAATGAATAATAAGATAAAAACTGAACAAAGCGCACAAGATGAAGCAGTTACCGTTAAAACGGCATCAAAAAAAAGTACTGACATAGATCTGCCACCTTCCTTTGCCAGCGACCGTTATATGTATTTTACCGAAAAAGACCTTAACAAAATTCTGACTAACCTAGATGCCCTGCGCACGAGTGTTTTTCCAATAGTCAATCCTGATGATGAAATTCAAAACCGTAAACAACAAAACTTTCCTTCTGTGTGTTTAATTGGTTTGGGCCGCTGTGGCTCTAATATCGCCTTAGATGTTGCCTCTTTAGTTTATAACGCACGTAATTTTTATCTTGATGAGTTTAATAACGAAGAAAAGCAAAGTCGAGAGCAAGAATACCGGCCTATGCGCTGGATTAAGCGCAGCCTGCATTTGTCAGACTCTCAGGCTCTCAAGCCGGTCTTTCTGATAGAACCGCTAGTCATGCTGGGAGATTTGGACAAAGATATTGAAGGTCGGATCCGCTTTTCCCATAAAGGTGAAAAAAGCGGTTTTCTGCACGACTATACCAAAATGAAAATCATGGACCTGTCTGAAGTTCATGCTGGTGGTGCGGGTAATGCACCGATTCTTGGACAATACTTAGCCAAAATCATCCTTAACAAAGATACCCAGCGTTTTGCCAATCGTGACTGGAAGTTTATCCACTCTTACCTAATCGATTCTTGTGGCATTAAGGCCAACCAATCCAGACTGTATTTTTATATCTTCAGTG
>Ga0163215_100957_pt1 | contig 26285 bp, 23 predicted proteins | sample SynspAceP_FD_185934 | JGI IMG/M metagenome (GOLD analysis project Ga0163215, IMG submission 185934) | Saline lake microbial communities from Ace Lake in Antarctica - Synechococcus sp. Ace-P (Hybrid Assembly) | ecosystem: Environmental > Aquatic > Non-marine Saline and Alkaline > Saline | place...
CTCAAACCAATCCAGCGGTATATATTTGGTTCTGGATAATGTTTATCAATCCAGTTTTTCATCGACATAACAACTCCCAAATTCTTTTATTATTGTTATTAGGCTGCGTGAGAAAGAATCAAAAAAAGGGCGGATTGCCCACCCTTTTTGACTCAATCAGATTGTTTTTTAACCAAGGTTAATATGTCGTAACTGGCAACTAATACATCATGCTGATTAGTAACCTGAACATCCCACACAACCACACCTTGAGGTTCACCTTTTGGGCTTAGCTTGCCTTGATCAATTTTACGCTTGCACGTTAAGCGAGCACGAATGGTGTCGCCTATTGGCACAGGCGTAATGAATCGCAAAGTATCCAAGCCGTAATTGGCCAACACAGGCCCTTCACCCGGTGAAACAAATAGTCCCGCCGCCGCCGACAGTACAAAGTAGCCGTGAGCTATACGCTGCTCAAATTGAGAGTCACGCGCGGCAATGTCGTCAAAATGCATGTAAAAGTGATCGCCAGATAAGCAGCCAAAATTCACGATGTCCGTTTCCGTTACTGTGCGTCGATGGGTCAGTAAGGATTCGCCAATTCGAAGGTCTTCGAAATAACGACGGAACGGATGAACATCACTCTCATACGTTTCGCCCCCACGGACATATTCTCCCGTTACCGCAGACAACATAGTGGGTGAACCCTGTATTGCAGCACGTTGCATATAGTGTTTTACGCCACGTAATCCACCCATTTCTTCACCGCCACCAGCGCGACCTGGACCGCCATGTTTTAACGTCGGTAATGGGGAACCGTGTCCGGTGGATTCCTTTGATGACGCCTCATTTAGAATGTGTACTCGACCATGCCAAGCGGCCAACGCCGGTACAACTTGTCTTGCTATATCGGGATCTTGAGTCACTAACGTTGTCACTAAAGAACCTTTACCACGAGCAGCAAGCGCAATCGCATGGTCTATATTTTTGTATGGCATCAAGGTACTGATTGGCCCAAAAGCCTCAATATCATGCGCTCCGCCTTCGGCATCAGGATCATTACTAAGTAGCAAGGTGGGTTGTACAAAAGCCCCCAGCTCTGAACCTTCACCGAGATACTCAACGATATCGTCATGACCACAAACCACTTGGCTGCTTTTTAATAACGTTTTTAACTGAGCCAAGACATCTTCTTTTTGCGCATGAGACGCTAGTGCGCCCATACGAACCGTTTCTAAATGCGGATCGCCAATAGACACTTTAGCAAGTCGAGCCGTTAGTTTTTCTGATACGACCTGTACTTTATTTTCAGGAATCAGTACACGACGTATAGCGGTACATTTTTGTCCCGCTTTGGCGGTCATTTCCCGCGCAACTTCTTTGATAAAAAGATCAAATTCAGGGCTGTCTACCGTGACGTCCGGCGCTAAAATGGCACAGTTCAAAGAATCCGCTTCGGCATTAAAAGGGACGGCGTTATTAATCAAATTAGGGGTAACTTTCAATTTTGCGGCAGTACTTGCTGATCCGGTGAACGTGACCACATCCTGTCCATCTAAGCGATCCAACAAATCCCCGGTACGACCAATCACTAACTGCAAACTGCCTTCTGGTAGAAAGCCAGATTCCTGCATCAAACGCACGCAAGCTTGCGTTAGGTAACAGGTTGAAGTTCCTGGCTTAACAATGCATGGCATGCCCGCCAAAAAATTAGTGGCAAACTTTTCTAACATGCCCCAAATAGGAAAATTAAACGCATTAATATGGACGACAACCCCTTGTCGAGGCACCAGAATATGCGAGCCGTAAAACTGACCGTCACGACCTAAAGGAAAAGCGTCATCTTCATGTATCAAATTGCCTGAAGGCAACTCACGTCGACCTAAGCTGGCGTAAGCGAACAACGTGCCGGCTCCCCCTTCAATGTCCACCCAACTATCACTGCGAGTCGCACCCGTTAACAAAGAAATACGGTATAGCGACTCTTTATGTTCAAGTAAGTATTTGCCCAATTCTCGTAAGCAAGACGCGCGACTTTGAAAATCCATCGCTATCAAAGCGGCACGACCTTTGGTACGCGCAAAGTCTAGCGAGCGACCGAAATCAATAGGTTCAGCGTGTGTGTAATAAATCGTTTGTCCATTCACTGGACTGACTAAGGCTTTATCGGCCTGATTCCCTAACCACTCCCCAGCGATAAAACTTTGTAAGACAGGGCTTTGGCTCATAATTTTCTCCACCGGTGGTCTAATACCACCATCATCTTTATTGTTTTTATGATGTATTGATCTAGGTTGTTTTCATCATTCAGCGAATTAAAAAAACAGCGTTATACTTGATCAAAATCCAACACAATCTTTTTTGATACAGGGTAAGACTGACAAGAAAGTACATAACCAGCCTCCACTTCGTAATCTTCAAGACCAATGCTAATGTCCATATCAACCTCGCCTTCAACCACCTTGCACTTACAGGTTGAACACACGCCGGCGCGACAGGAAAACGGCAGGTCTGCACCATGCTCATTGCCCGCATTCAACAGGTTTTCAGTATTCTGTTTCAAGTCAAAGCGCATTGCATGACCATCACGTATCACCGTGATTTCTGACACATCAGCATGAGCAGCAGACTGCGCTCGTTCTGCGCGTTTCCGCTCATTGCCTGCGGCAGAAAACAGTTCAAAATGAATGATTTTTTCTGGCGTTCCAGATTCTATTAATAGATCTCTCACCATTTCTGTCATGGATTGAGGGCCACAGATAAAAGCACCAGTAAGTGTTTTCACATCCACCCAGCGAGTAAATAAAGTCCGGCACTTATCGGCATCAATATGACCGTTATACAAATCAATATCTTGTTGCTCACGACTCAGCACAAAAATCAGATTCAAACGATTCATATAGGTATTTTTGAGATCGGCAAGCTGCTCTCGGAACATGGTGGAAGACGTGGAACGGTTACCATATAAAAGCGTAATTTTGCTGTGCGGTTCTGTGGCGAGCGTGGTTTTCGCAATAGACAAAATAGGCGTAATGCCGCTGCCTGCTGCCACCAACAAATAGTCTCCATGACGGTCAGGATCCAGCTCTGAATAAAAATGCCCTAACGGTGGCATGACATCGAGTACATCACCCACTTTAATCGCATCATTGGCGAAGGTAGAGAAGAGCCCGTCAGGCACGCGCTTTATTGCTACTCGCATTTCAGCGTCTTGAACACCGCTGCAAATAGAGTAAGAACGACGTACTTCTTGGCCGTCAATTTGAGTGCGTAATGTCAAAAATTGACCTTGTTTAAATTGGTAGCTCTGCGCTAAATCCTCAGGGATATCAAAAGCGAGCGAAATAGAATCACGCGTTTCACGACGTAAATCTGAAACGGTAAGTGAATGAAATTGATTCATCTGTGTCTCCACGGCCACGTTATTTTTATCTATGGCTCAAATGCATTTAAAATAATCAAACGGTTCTAAACAGGACTTACACCGATACAAGGATTTGCACGCTGTCGAGCCGAATTCACTTAATTGTTCAGTGTCTTCACTGCCACAATTTGGGCATTCAACCTGCGTTATTCCAGACAACAAAGAACGCTTGTTTGAACTCCCAACTGGAGGTGCAATACCATAGGCTTTAAGACGATTTCGCCCTTGTTCGGTTATCCAATCCGTTGTCCAAGCAGGGTCTAAACGTTGCGATACTTTAGGGTTTGAAAAACCAGCGTCTTGCAGCGCATCACGTATCGACGTTTCAATGTATTCTGTCGCCGGACAACCTGAATACGTTGGTGTTACCACCACACAAAGATGCCCATCTACCCAACGAACACTTCGAACGATGCCCAAATCCAACACACTCACCACAGGTACTTCAGGGTCCATCACCTCTTCCAGCACATCATAAGCACGCTGAATATCAGCATCGCTGCCTGAACGACCTTGTTGGTCTGTGGTAATTAACTCACCAGCTGGCATCAGGATACGCTCGTTGTAAGAACTGCATTTCTGCCAATAACGTCCCCAAATGTTCGGAGTGCATACCTGTTCGAGCACTCAAATAGAAAGTACTTGGCGCATCAGGAACCGTTAATGTCGCCTTAGCGAATACCTCGCTTACTGTCGCAAGCCATTGTTCAGGCAATTCACTAAGTGATGGAATATCGCCCGCCGCAGACAAAGCCAACTCGGTATCACTTTTTTCAACAAGTTCAAAAGTAAAACGCCAAACGATATCAACGGCTTTTACCATGCGCTGATGGCTTTCTTCAGTACCGTCTCCTAAACGTTCAATCCATTGAGATGAACGACGCAAATGATAAGTCACTTCTTTTAATGACTTCGCTGCAATCGCGGCAATACGTTCATCATTGGCGCCTTTTAACATCGTCAGCAGGTGAAATTGCCAAGCATCATAAAAGAACTGTTTTGCCATGGTGACGGCAAAGTCTCCATTCGGTTGCTCTACCAATAACAGGTTACGAAACGCTCGCTCGTCACGTCGAAAAGCCAATGTATCCGCGTCTGTGCCATCGTTGATTCGCTGCGCCGCGTATTCATACCAGTTTCGAGCTTGGCCGACTAAATCAAGGCCAACATTCATCATGCCCATCTCTTCTTCAAGCGCAGGAGCACGTCCCGTCCACTCACATAAGCGTTGGGCATGGATCAAAGCACTGTCACCCATACGCAACAAAAATTCAGTTAATTCATCGTACTTAGTCATAACCACCTCACATATGTCCTACTTCATCAGGCAGCTCATAAAAGCTGGCATGACGGTAGACTTTGTCTTCCGATGGATCGAATAAAGGCTCTTTCTCATCATTAGCGGTTGCCGTGATTGACGCCGATGGCACAACCCAAATACTCACACCTTCATTTCGACGGGTGTAAAGATCACGGGCATTTTCAATGGCCATTTCGGCATCCACTGCGTGAACACTGCCAACATGCTTGTGATTAAGACCGTGTTTACTACGGATAAATACTTCAAAAAGTGTCCATTCAGACATGGGAGATACCTCAAAATTGGTTAGGCAGCAGCCTGTTGTTTTTGTTTTTTGTTTGCATGAGCTACCGCCGCTTCACGTACCCAAGCTCCGTCTTGAATCGCATTTCGACGCGTTTCTAAACGCTCACGATTGCAAGGACCATTGCCTTTGAGAACCTCGTAGAATTCTTCCCACTGAATCTCACCAAAGTCGTAGTGACCACGCTCTTCATTCCATTTCAAATCAGGGTCTGGAACGGTGCAGCCTAATAATTCTAGTTGCGGTATGGTTTGGTCGATAAAGCGTTGACGCAGTTCGTCGTTGGTATGGCGTTTGATTTTCCAAGCCAGTGATTGCGCAGAGTTAGGCGATTCTGCATCACTTGGGCCAAACATCATCAGCGATGGCCACCACAAGCGATTAATCGCATCTTGCACCATATCTTTTTGTGCTTGGATGCCATGGCGCATCATGTGCAAAAGGATTTCGTAGCCTTGACGTTGATGAAAGCTTTCCTCTTTGCAAACTCGGATCATGGCACGAGAATAAGGACCGTACGAAGTACGCTGAAGAGGTACCTGATTAACAATCGCGGCACCATCAACTAGCCAACCAACCGCGCCCATATCCGCCCAATTCAATGTTGGATAGTTAAAAATACTGGAGTATTTCGCGCGACCAGAATGAAGTTTTTCAATCTCTTCATCGCGATCCGCTCCAAGCGTTTCCATTGCGCTATACAGATACAAACCATGCCCAGCCTCATCTTGAATTTTGGCCATCAGTTGCAACTTACGCTTCAAGGTGGGCGCGCGGGTCACCCAGTTACCTTCAGGTAACATCCCCACAATTTCAGAATGCGCATGCTGCGATATTTGCCGAATCAAGGTTTTGCGATAGTTATCTGGCATCCAGTTTTTCGGTTCTATTTTAATCTCGGCATCAATCTTCTCCTGAAATGTCCTTTCTTCTGGCCCCATTTCAGCTAAGGGTTTTACGGTTTTCGTCCCTGTTTCAACTTGTTGTGCGTACATGAGAACATCTCCAATATCATAGAAATAAGTCATCTTATTTTTAAAAGAATAGACTAATGATACATAAATTCAAGTTAAATATTATATTTGTGTATCATTTAATTCTTTAATTTTTTGACAGCAAAAAACCTAGCCTCTTAAAATAAGAGGCTACTCTTTATCAAATGGAAAAATTAATTAAACAGAAATTCTCTCATCGTAAACGTGCTTAGCCTTACCCTCTGAACGAGCTATACTGCCTATTTCTCTAAGCTTAACGTTAATACTAATCCCTACAGACGACTTCACGTGATGACGCAATTCATTTATCGCACCATTGATTTTTTGCTCATCAAAGCCAGCACAATCAGGACGCAGCTCAACATGTACATCCATACCATCCATATTGCCTTTGCGATACAAATGTATTTCATAGTTTTCTGAAAAGTGATTTACTTTAATCACCTCTTCCTCAATTTGCGTCGGAAACACGTTCACACCACGGATGATCATCATGTCATCACTTCGACCGGTGATTTTGTCAATGCGGCGCATTCGACGAGCGGTACCCGGTAACAAGCGTGTCAAATCTCGTGTGCGATAACGAATCATAGGTAACGCTTCTTTGCTCAGACTGGTAAAGACCAACTCCCCCATCTCCCCATCCGGCAAAACAGCCCCCGTATTCGGATCGACAATTTCAGGATAGAAATGGTCTTCCCATACTGTTGGCCCATCTTGACTTTCTGCGCACTCCATCGCCACACCTGGCCCCATGATTTCAGACAAACCATAAATGTCCATCGCACGAATACCAGCACGCTCTTCTACTGAGCGGCGTAATTCTTCGGTCCACGGCTCGGCCCCAAAAATCCCCAAACGCAATTTGAGCTTAAGCGGATCAATGTTTTGTTTTTCCATCTCATCCAGTAAGTTCAACATATAAGATGGTGTCACCATAATAATGTCAGGCTGGAAATCCTGAATCAGTCGCACTTGTTTTTCCGTCTGTCCTCCAGACATTGGAATAACAGTACAACCAAGACGTTCAGCACCGTAATGCGCACCCAGACCGCCAGTAAACAAGCCGTAGCCATAGGCATTGTGTAACATATCGCCTTTACGCCCACCCGCCGCCCGGATCGAACGGGCGACAATATTCGCCCAATTATCGATGTCATTTTGCGTATAACCCACCACCGTCGGCTTACCAGTTGTGCCACTGGAAGCGTGAAGACGGACCACTTCACTCATCGGAGTCGCAAACATCCCATAAGGATAACTGTCGCGTAGGTCTGATTTTGTCGTGAAAGGCAATTTGGCAATATCATCCAACGTTTTAATGTCATCAGGATGCAAACCCAATTGATCAAAACGCTGTTTATACATAGCAACATTGTTGTAGGAGTGCTTAACCGTCCACTGCAAACGCTCCAATTGATGAGCACGCAACTCATCAATACTGGCTGTTTCCATCGGATCAAGTTGATCTGGATTAAACCGACTGCGAATACCCATTGTGTTCTCTCTTTTATTATTTTTAGAGTTAAGTTTTTACGACTGCATACCCTGCCATCGGCGCACTATACTGACACCGCGCTAACAACACGCAACCTTTGTTTTAAGGTGTTTTACTATCGACTAATCAAGTCGTTCAATCACCATCGCTATACCTTGCCCAACACCGATACACATGGTGCATAGGGCATAACGTTTATTTTTACTTTCCAGTTCATTTAACGCTGTCGTAATAAGCCGAGCACCACTCATTCCCAATGGGTGACCTAACGCAATAGCACCGCCATTAGGGTTAACGCGGGTATCATCATCTGCCAAGCCAAGCTCTCGCAACACCGCCAAGCCTTGTGACGCAAAAGCTTCATTCAATTCAATCACGTCCATGTCTTCTAGCGTCAAACCCACTTGAGCAAGCACTTTACGAGAAGCCGGGGCAGGCCCTATCCCCATAATACGAGGTTCAACCCCTGCCGCCGCCATACCCAACACTCGCCCACGAGCTTTTAGCCCATAAGCAGCGGCCGCTTGCTCGCTGGCTAATAGAAGTGCGCACGCCCCATCATTCACGCCAGACGCATTGCCTGCCGTAACTGAACCTTTACCGTCGCGACGAAATGGTGTGGATAGACTCGATAAGGCTTCCAAACTACTGTCGGCACGAGGGTGCTCATCCTGATTCACGAGCAATGGCTCACCTTTACGCTGCGCTATAAAAACCGGAGTAATTTCCTTTTCTAAGCGTCCATTTTTCTGCGCTATGGCAGTTTTTTGCTGACTACGTAAAGCAAACAAATCTTGATCTTCACGGGAAATATGAAACTCTTCAGCCACATTTTCAGCGGTTTCAGGCATGGAGTGCGTACCATATTGATTGGCCATCAATGTATTTACAAAACGCCAACCTATCGTGGTGTCATACATTTCAGCTTGACGCGAAAAAGCCTGCTCCGCCTTGCCCAATACAAATGGCGCTCGTGACATAGACTCAACGCCACCAGCGATCATCAAACCGGCCTCACCAGCACGAATCGCCCTAGCCGCCATCCCGACTGCATCCATCCCAGAGCCGCACAAGCGATTAATCGTCGAGCCGGGAACACTGTGTGGAAGCCCCGAAAGCAAAGAGGACATTCGCGCCACATTGCGATTGTCTTCACCAGCCTGATTAGCGCAACCGTACAGCACATCATCCACTTTTGACCAATCTACTGTCGGATTTCTTTCCATAAGAGATTTAATTGGAATGGCACCCAAATCGTCTGCTCTGACCTTAGAAAGCGCACCACCATAACGTCCGATTGGCGTACGAATAGCATCGATAATAAGAGCATCAGTCATTTGTATTCTCCTGTGAAAGGATCTCACCTTTAACGCGGTAAGATTTACCATGAAATATAGCGATCAATTTTTCTTGTTGATTTCGAACTTCCACGTCGTAATTCCCCGTACGGCCACCACGACTTTTTTCACAGCAGCTCGCCGTCAGCACATCACCTAAAAAAGCGGGCGCCACGTAATCGATCGAGCAACCAAGCGCAACCGTCGGCTGATTATAGGTATTACAAGCAAACGCAAACGCCGAATCCGCCAAGGTAAACATATAGCCTCCGTGGCAAGTGTTATGCCCTTGCAACATAAAGCTCTGCACTGTCATTCGTACTGTAGACTGTCCCGGCGCTGAAAAAAGTAACTCCATGCCCAAATGCTGAGTGGCCACATCGTTTTGATACAAAGTTTGCGCACATTGTTGAGCCAGCTGAATTTGAGCCTCGTTTACAGGATTGTTTTTAGACATGAAATTGACCTCCTAACAAGGCAGTACGTCGCATTAATAAAGAAGGACGGTAACGATCCTCACCATACGCCAGCTGCAAATGGCGCAACACCGCCTCAACGTCAGACACACCAATACTGTCCGCCCACGCCAGTGGCCCTTTTGGGTAATTTAAGCCAAAGCACATTGCCGTATCCACACCTTCGACACTCGCAACGCCTTGTAAAACAGCATCGGCTGCTTCATTCGCCAGCATAGCGACCGTTCGCATCACCACCAACGCTGGCGAGTCCACTACTTCACTTACCTTAATACCCACCAAATCAAAACACTGAACAACATCTTTAAATGCCTCTTCTGATGTCGACGCTGAACGGCTTAAGGCAATATGAGCGGCATGCTGATAATCAAGTGCCAAATCCACCAATACAAATTCATTTAATTGCTCGTTTTTGGCTCGCTCACACGCCATACGCCCGTCGGTTAATGCCAGCAAAGCTCTACCGATTTTCAGATAGCCTTTCGCCATTCCAGAAACTTCTATTATCGGAACACCCGCCTGAGACAAACGCGCTACCAACCCAGCAAGGTGTCCCATATCTTCGGACACTTCACACCTAATGTTATTGGTATCAGCTGAAGATGAGACAGAGACAATTTGTGCTTCTGGTTTTTCCGCTCCATCTTGATAGGAATAAAAACCTTGGCCTGATTTTCGGCCTAAGTAGCCCGCATCGACCAAGTCTTTTTGAATGAGAGAGGGCTGAAAACGCAAATCGCCATAATAGGCATCAAACACAGAACAGGTAACGGCATAATTCACATCATGACCTATCATATCCGTGAGTTCGAAAGCCCCCATTCGAAAACCACCCGCACCCCGTAACAAGGCATCTAATGTCGCACAGTCGGCCACTTGCTCTTGTCGTAAACGAAAACTTTCCGCATAAAAAGGACGCGCTACTCGATTGACAATAAAACCTGGTGTAGAAGCCGCGTACACAGGTTTCTTATTCCAACTTAATGCCGTGTCATAAACGCAGGTAGCGACATCAACATCCGTCGCCAACCCAGACACAACCTCGACCAGCTTCATAATGGGCGCCGGATTAAAAAAGTGCATTCCAACCATTCGTTTAGGGTGCTTCATGCCCGCTGCTAAACGCGTAATAGAAATAGAAGAGGTATTACTCGCTAAAATACAATCTGCAGCGCAAATAGATTCTAAGGCGTCAAAAATGGCTTTCTTAACGTCAATATTTTCAACAATGGCTTCCACAACCAAACCCGCATCTGAAAAATCATTCAGCGTGTCAACAGCATGCAATCGCGCCACTATTTGCCGTACTTGCTCTGAAGTGAATTTTTTACGCTCTACTAAGACTGCCAGCTGCTTGGCAATACCTTCAATAGCAGATTTCGCCACGCCCTCTCGGTTGTCGTAAAGCTTAACTTGATGGCCTGCTTGCGCTGCTACTTGAGCAATCCCCGCTCCCATCGCGCCCGCACCAATCACACCAATAACCGCACTTTGCTTCAATGCAAGCATGCTCACTCCCCTTTAAATTCTGGAGTACGTTTCTCCATAAAGGCTTTTACGCCTTCACGGTAATCCTGCGTTTGACCTGCCATACGTTGTAAATCACGCTCAGCATCTAGTTGAGTATTAAAATCGTGATCAAAACTCTGATTCAATGCACGCTTAACAAAAGACAATCCTTTGGTCGGTTGAGTTGCCAGGCGGCGCGCCAAAGACATGGCCTCTTCTCGTAAATCTTCATCGTCTACAACTTTATAAATCATCCCCCACTCCAGCGCTTTTTCCGCCATAAGTGGCTCCCCTAACAACGCCAACTCTTTGGCTCTTGCCATGCCAATCAGGCGAGGTAGAAACCAAGTGCCACCTGAATCAGGTATTAAACCAATCTTGCAAAAAGCCTGAATAAATTTGGCTGAGCGTGCCGCAATAACCAAATCACACGACAAAGGAATATTGGCTCCAGCGCCTGCCGCCACGCCATTAACGGCGCATATCACCGGCATTGGAAAGGCTTGTAGTTGTTTAATAAGCGGGTTGTAAAAACGCTCTATTGACACCCCTAAATCAGGCGATGCCGCACTAGGATCAACATTTCGATCAGACAGGTCTTGTCCGGCACAGAAGCCTCGCCCCTCTGCCGTTAAAACCAGCGCCCTAACCTGTGTGTCTTTTAGCGCAGACTTTAGTGCTTGCTGCACTTCAAGGTGCATCGCTTCGTTAAAGCTATTAAGTGCTTTGGGACGATTTAAGCTCAATAAAGCGACACCTGAATCAACCGAATATAGAATGTGTTCGAAGCTCATTTACTATTGCCTCTCTAAGAATTGAAAAATAACATCAAAAAATTAACGACCAGAAAAGTTTGGCTGACGTTTTTCTTTAAACGCCAGAATCCCTTCTTTCCTATCTTTGGTACCTGCCAGCACAGTAAAAGCATGACGCTCAAAACGCAGACCTGTTGCTAAGTCAGTATCCATGCCTTTTAAAATAGATTCTTTTGCTAAGCGCACAGCAAGACGGCCTTTGCTTGCAATGACTGCAGCTAAAGCCAAAGCTCTGGTAACGGTCAGTTCGGGTTGGGTTATTTCACTAATGAGACCAGCATCTTTTGCCTGCTGGGCATTAATAGGTTGACCGGTGAGCACCATTTGCATGGCGAGAGATTTACCAACAGCACGTAACAAGCGTTGGGTTCCGCCCGCGCCCGGCATGATACCTAGATTAATTTCGGGTTGGCCAAACTGCGCATCACGACCGGCAATAAGAATATCCGCGTGCATAGCCAACTCGCAGCCGCCACCAAGACAGTAGCCATTAATAGCAGCAACAACCGGTTTAGAAAAACGGGTTATGCGCTGCCAATATTGCTGACGCGGATCATTCAACATACCAACGAGATCACGCTCTGCCATCTCATTAATATCCGCTCCAGCGGCAAACGCTTTCGAGCTTCCAGTAAGAACCAAAACTCGAATATCATCCGACGCCTCAGCCACATCCATGACATCGGATAATTCTGCCAATAGCTCTGTTGTTAATGCATTCAATGCTTCAGGACGGTTCAACTGGACCAGTTGAACCCCATTGTCCGCTTGATGCACGATCAACGCCTTGTAATTTTTATTCGTCATTTGATTCAAGCACTCGATCTTATTGTTATCAATTCACACCGCCAAACACACTATAGCGAACGCGACTACACTTCATTCCCTATAAAGATGAACCATAATTAGATACAAAACAATAATAAAATAAATATTTACTGTATCCCTTTTACCTCGCAACCAACAAAAAAATATCGAAAAATAATAAAAACATTAAAAATCAAACACTTAAATTTATTAAAAATATTTTAAAACAAATTTATATAACAATATCTCTTTGTAAATCTCATTTATTACGTGAAAAATGAAAAACAAATGAACATATCGACACGTAATGATCTAGAATAATAAAAATAAAGAACCATATTAAAAAAGAGAAAATCAACATGCCTTACTATAAGATAGATGGTGTCACTCCCGTCGTACATCCAAGCGCCTATGTGCACCCTACTGCAACATTGATTGGTGATGTGATCATTGGAAAGGGTTGCTATGTTGGTCCAGGAGCCTGTTTAAGAGGCGATTTTGGGCGAATTACCATGGAGGAAGAATCAAATATCCAAGACAATTGTGTTGTTCATGGGTTTGCTGACAGCCACACCATTATTTGCAAACATGGCCACATTGGTCATGGTGCTGTTTTACATGGCTGCGTTATTGGTGAAGATGCTTTAATCGGTATGAACAGTGTTATTATGGATTACTCTGAAATAGGTGCAGGCTCGATTGTCGCCGCCGCTTCATTCATAAAGAATCGATTCACCTGCCCACCTCGATCTCTGGTTATGGGTGCACCAGGAAAAATTATTCGATCAGTAACAGATGACGAACTAAAATGGAAACAAACGGGCACACAAGAATACATAGAACTCTCAAAAAGATGCCTAACATCCATGGTTGAATGCATTCCATTAAATGCCATAGAACAAGATAGACCAACCCTTCAGAGTCGGTCACATCAGCCAAAAAGCTAAATGAACTCAAGCACAGAAATCCACTTAGTCTAACGTTTTAAGACTATTCTTCTTTACTAAGCCGAACAGGTTTAAGAGAATAACCGCTCGGCTAACTCACACTGGATCACCAGTTAATAATGAATAAACTTAATACTTTAGACACATTAATCACTCGCTTCCAACAGCAAAAACCCATTCGAGCCTCTTCTCTTGTCATCACCCTATATGGCGATACTATTGAGCCTCATGGTGGGACTGTTTGGCTAGGCAGTTTAATCAAGCTACTTGAGCCCATGGGAATCAACGAGCGTTTAATGAGAACCACTATCTTTCGTTTGACTCAGGATGGTTGGCTAACCAGCGACAAAGTGGGAAGAAAAAGCTATTACAGCTTAACGGGATCAGGCAGACGAAAATTTGAACAAGCGTTTCGACGAGTATACAGCGCGAATCAAACCGTATGGGATGGATCTTGGTGCTTAATCATGACGCAACAGCTGTCTGCAGATGAAAGAAAGCAACTATTAGAGAACTTGAACTGGCAAGGTTTTGGCGTGTTAACGGGGCAACTTATCGGCAGCCCAAGCGCCAATTTAAGTGACGTGAATACCGTTTTGGCGTCATCGAACTTACAAAGTAAAGTCATTGTATTCAAAACGCATCAACAAGAAGAACTGGCAGGAAAACAAATTCGAATGCTCGTACGAGAGTGCTGGGAACTTGATAAGCTTGGCGCTCACTACCAAGAATTCATCGATTTGTTTCGCCCTGTATGGCAAGAGCTTGATGAAAAAGACAACATCGATGCTGAATCTAGCTTTCTGACTCGTACCTTATTGATTCATGAGTATAGAAAACTACTATTGAGAGACCCACAGCTTCCAGAAGAGCTCTTACCTGGAGACTGGGAAGGCCGAGCCGCTCGACAACTGTGCCGAAACATTTACCGCAAAGTCACCCCAGCGGCAGAGCAATGGTTAGAAAAAAATCTAGAATCCGCCGACGGCCCATTACCAGAAGCATCGCAATCTTTTTACCAACGATTTGGTGGACTGAATTAATACAACATCAAGCAGACTCTCTAATAATCAATCGACCATCAAGCTTAATATGATTCTCTATTTTGTCAGGTATGACACCGACTAAACTCATAATCATATCAATGGCACATTTGCCTATATTTTCTACATCTTGCTCAACGGTTGTTAGTGGCGGGCAAGTAAATTTGCTCAACGGTTGATTATCATGGCCGGATATCGAAATATTTAATGTGTTTTGGTCCTGAAATGCGATCAACCCTTCTGAAAACATCGCTGAAATCACACCGAATGCCACCCGATCATTGGCACATATGATCGCATCACCGTCTAATTGATTAGAACGAATCATGCGTAAAGCCTCTTCACGAGCCCATTCTTCAAAATCCCACCGTAAACTTTTTTCTACTGGAAGAATAATGGGCACTTCATCGCTTTTTTTCATCGTATCAAGATACACATCCAAGCGTTCCTGAGCGTTACTATTCACGTTTGGCATAGGAAAAAAAGCCGGCCGTCGACCCGCCCCCAGCATATAATTTGTAATAAGGCTAATTGTTTGCCTATTGTTATTTCTGACGCTGTAATTAGCACCCTCAAAAACAGCATCAATAAATATCAAAGGTAAATCCATCTGAATTCTCTGAAGTTTTTTATCAACTTGCCGAATACCTGAAGGCGCATAACAAATTCCAGCGACTTTCACGGAAAGAAAATTTTCAATCGCTTTCATCTCAAGTACAGGATCGCCATAAGAGCACTCGATCATAACTGAGTAACCATAGGTCAACGCGTTCATCGCAATCGAGCGCACAATAGATGCGTAAAATGGGTCTCCTAATGAAGGAATCAAAACACCAATTATCTTTGAATCTTTACGCATTAAACGAGAAGCCAAAAGGTTAGGCCGATAATCGACCTCCTTTAACATTGCTTCAATCTTCAATCTTGAACGGGAGCTTACAGCATCTGCTTTTTCAAAATATTTAGACGCCGTTGGTCGAGATACTCCCGCCAAAGCGGCAAACTCTTCCATTGTATTAATTTTCTTCAAACAAATGCCCTCCCCTCTAGATAACGCTTACAAATATAACAAAGGTTATGCCGTACCAAATTGATTACATGCATGAGCATACATTTTTATTTCTGATCGAATTCGATTATGCAGAAAAACCACAGGATCGTTTACTATTTTACCTTTTCTTAACTCAACATATTGATCTGGTAAATATTGACTAATCAATGGGTACGGCACTGGAGAGTCCGTCAAGTTCTGAATCAAAGCCGCTAAACTCGTTTCAACATCTATGTGATTCCAGTAGTAACGAGAACGATCACTGAAGCTAAACTTACGAGCAAATATTTTTTCTTGTTCAGCGCCATGATAATAATCTTGCCAATACTCAGGATTATTCATCATTGTCTGCTCTAGTACTCCCCTAATATTGGAACGTTTATCAGACGCTATCCATTCATCTTCAATATAGCTTAATGCAAATACGGCTTCACGAAATGCAAACGTTAGTCCAGGCCCTACTTTTAGAATAGCAAAATGATCTTTTACGAGATTGCTTAAACAATATTGTGTTTGATAATCCGTTGAGTGCGCCTCAAAAACCATACCTGGAAATTGATGGATTACAGACTTCAATTCTTGCGCTTTTTCTGAGTCATACTCAATCACACTTGCGTGATCAAATTCCACTCCCGGTTGCACTACAACCCCAATCACTCGATCAAAAGCATCACTGATACCAAGATCAGAAAAAAGCACACGATGTGTATAAATAGTATCCGCTAAATCAACGATAGATGTCACTTGAAGTTCATCCAAATCTTCTTGTGCTCCACCCGGAACAGGCACTTCAGTTCCTATGATGTAATAAGGTTTCTGTACATCTAAAGATACGCGCTCCGCAGCTTGACACATAATCGCGGCACGCTTAGCAATCGTTTCAGACGACAAGGGTTCTTCGTCGTCTGCACAAGACATACTTGCGTCCAAATGAATTTTGGTAAAACCTGCTTTCACATAGGCTTCGACAAGCGCAATCGCTTTCTCCATCGCATCATCGGCAGAAAGATATTTCCAAGGATTAGGACCAAGGTGGTCACCACCCAAAATAAGTTGATGAGTATCATAATCAACAGATTTAGCAACCTCGGCAACATACACTTGGAAGTCCGCTGGTGTCATATTGGTATAACCACCATCTTGATTTACTTGATTACAAGTTGCCTCAATCAATAATGGTGATCCATTTTCTTTCGCTTCCAGCATGGCCGCTTCCAACACAAAGCGATTTGCAGAGCATACAGAATAAATACCAGCCGGCTCACCTAAACGATTACGGTTGACAATATTTTTTAAAATTTCTGTTGAAGACATTTATATTTCCTCTAAAGATTCAGTAAAGACACCCATGAAATAGTTCAACTCTGCTTCGGAAGCCGCCCCCTCCATTGGCCCCCAGCGAGATACCGCCATGGCCCCACTTGCATTGGCAAATCTGAGGGATCGTTTCGGCGTATAACCCAATACACGACACGCAATATAAGTGGCGCTAAATGTATCGCCCGCTCCCGTCGCGTCAATTTCATCAACCGAAAAAGGCAATATAGAAAAGTGCTCATTCAGACTATAAAAATCACACCCGTCGGCGCCTTTTTTTAATACAATTTCACTTACCCCTACGCTTAATGCCTGGGTAATTGCTTCGTTCAAAGTGGGTTGCTTCGTTAAAGCGAACAGCTCTTCTCCACTAGGTAGAAAAATGTCGGTACTGGCTAAAACTTCTTCAAAAAACGCAAACAAAGTTGAATCATTTAACAATTCTTTACGAACATTAGGATCAAACGATATTTTACCACCATGCGCTTTTACGATAGAAATCGCTTCTCTCATCATTTGAATAACCGTATGGGAAAAAATAGATGATCCCATTACATGTAACACCGCACAATTGGTAAGCCTATCCTTTGCTGCATCAGTCAGTTCAAAAGTAGCGGCGGCACTATGACGAATATTAAAAATAAAATCTCGCCCTCCGTCGTCTTGATAAGTAACAAAAGCAGTTCCTGTTGGAAGCTCATTATTAATGTTAATCAAATGAGTATTAACTCCATTTTCTGTGAGACGATTAAGACAAACCTTACCAAAATCATCTCGACCAACACTACCAATAATAGCTGCCGGCACTTTCATTTTGGCAATTTGATTAATAAAAATAGCTGGTGCACCACTAGGATAAGGACCAAGAAATTCACCCGCTTCAGTAAATAATTGATTGGTTTTTTTAGCCATTATTTCAACAAGTATTTCGCCAAGAGTGATTACTTCTTTCATTATTTTTCCATGCGAAAATATACTGCCACTTTTGTTAAGCGGCATTAAATTTTAATTAAAATGATTGGAGGTGTTTTTTTAAACTCTTTAGCTAAGCGCCAATACCTTTAAAAAAAAACAATTTATACACGCCAATATATTTGAAAATAGCAATACTAGGCTGCTTTTCTCTTGTTTTTGTAAACATCAATACCTACAGCAATCAGTATCACAATGCCTTTAATAATAAGAGAGACAAAAAAATCAACATTCATTAGGCTCATCACATTACTAAGCACGGCAATAATCAAAGCACCGATCAAAGTACCTATGATGGTACCTCTACCGCCAGTAAGGGAGGTTCCACCAAGAACACAAGCCGCAATAGCATCAAGTTCCATACCGCTTGCCGCTGTTGGTTGTGCGGAAAACATTCTTGAAGCCAACATAACACCACCAACTCCTGCCATTAATCCGGTGATCATGTAGGAATAAATAGCCGTTTTAGATACGTTAATACCGGAGTAAGCGGCTGCCTCTGGGTTGCCACCAACAATATAAACTCGGCGTCCAAAAGTGGTTTTGGATAAAACAAAGTGATTTAAAACGATCATCACAAGTAAGATAACAATGGGAAATGGAATTCCTAGAAAGTAGCCATTAAAAATATATTCAAATGGTGCATTATCGTAAAGAGACACGGCCTGACCATTGCTGGTTAACATAGCAACGCCTCGCCAAATACCCATAAAGCTCATGGTAACAATAAAAGGATGAACCCCTAGCCAAGTAGTAATAAAACCATTCGAAAAACCACAAAACACAGCTACCAAAAGAGCGATTGGTAACATCAAACCGAAAGGTAATCCATTTGTTAGCCCTATCACTAAAATCAATCCCGTTAGCGCGACAATAGCACCAACGGATAAATCAATCCCTGCAAGCAAAATTGCATAAGTCATACCAAAGGCAACAATAGCAACAATAGAAGTCTGCAAAATGATATTGGTAATATTATTAACGGACCAAAAATATTCTGATAAAAAAGAAGAAACTAAACATAAAATAAACAGGCCGCCCAATATTCCAGCGTACTCTCGGAAAAAATTTTTAATCATTTGAATCAACTCCCGTTGCATATATCATTACCTGATCCTGAGTTAGATTTTTCGTGTCAAACTCTTTAACTAACTGTTTATCTCGCATAACAAATAAACGATCACTCATATTCATAACCTCGGGTAACTCAGATGAAACCATAATAACGGCAGTACCTTTTGCCGTCAGTTCGCGAATTATGCTGTAGATTTCATACTTTGCCCCGACATCTACACCACGAGTAGGTTCATCTAAAATCAAAATATCAGGCTGTCTCTCTAACCATTTGGCTAGCACAATTTTTTGTTGATTACCGCCACTTAAAGACCCAGCACTTTGGAGCCTGTTTTGTACGCGGATATTCATTCTCTTGATGCTTTCTTCTGTTTGACGGATTTCCGCTTGATCGTTAATGATCCCTCGGTTTGCTATACGATCAAAGCTCGCCAGATTACAGTTAATATGCACACTGTGATCTAGCACCAGCCCTTCTTCTTTCCGGTTTTCAGTGACAAATGCAATACCGTGCTCAATCGCTATAATGGGGCTTTCTACTGCAACTTTTTTTCCCTTAATAATGATCTCGCCTTCGTATGGCAGCATGCCAAATAAAGCATTCATCACATCAGAGCGTCCTGCACCAACCAAACCAAAAAAACCAATTACTTCACCCGCATGAAGATCGAAACTCACGTTGTTGAAAGCACTGATATTAGAAAGAGACTTAACACTCAAAACGAGCTCACTAGCCCCTAAAACTGATTCAACTCGTGGAGGATAAATGTCATTCATCTCTCGACCTACCATCATCGTAATCAGTTGATCAATTGATGTTTTTTCTTTTTCTACCGTGTCAATGTATTGACCATCTCGCATTACTGTTATGTCATCTGAAATACGCATAATCTCAGCCATTTTGTGACTCACATAAATGACGGCTTTATTTTCAGATTTCAGTTCTGCAATGATGTTAAAAAGAATATTCACTTCGGAATCAGATAACGATGAGGTGGGTTCATCAAAAATAACAATGTCAGATGGATAGCTTAAACCTTTGGCAATTTCAACTAACTGACGTTGTGCCATCGATAAAGAGCCAACTTTCACTTCTGCTGATATAGGTATTTGGTATTTATTAAGAATTCGTTTCGCTTCAGAAAGGATCTTCTTGGAATCAATCATTCCAAAACGATTAGGTTCATTATTTGCAAAAATATTCTCAGCCACAGTGAGGTTATTACACAACGAAAGCTCTTGAAAAATAATCGCTATACCGTTATCTCTTGAGTCTCGAGGGGATTTAAATTCAACGTTTTTGCCATCTCGTAAAATACCGCCAATGGTTGGGGAGTGCACACCCGCCAGCATTTTAAGCGTAGTTGATTTACCACAACCATTTTCCCCTAAGATGGTATGCACTTTTCCAGCTTGGAACTTAATAGACAGCCCGTCTACAGCCTTGTTGTCACCAAAATACTTACACAACCCAACTGTTTCTAGTAATACTCTCGACATGAGTCGCTCCAGAATAAAAATAGGGCTGATATCTGATCAGCCCTATCTCTGTTGTCGTTAATTACTTACCTGTGTATAGAACAGGAACAATCGGGTATTCAGCTTTCACATCTTTTCCATTCAAGTAATCTGCAACGACTTTCATCGCAGTTTTACCCATAGAATCGGCATCTTGCTTCACAACACCAATGATATGGCTGTTTTCATCAACAGCTTTAATACCTTCTGGCATGCCATCAAAACCTATGACAACCGCTTTAGAGCTTTGCTTAGTAACCGCAAGACCAGCACCAATCATCATGTCATCACCAAAAGCAAAAATTAGGTCTGTATTGGGATTGGCTTGGAGCATATTAATAGTGGACGTCATAGATTCTTCACGTGTTTTACCAGGCTGAACAGCAACAATCTTAATATCTGTGTCGGCTACAGCATCGCGAAAACCTTGAAGTCTTGCTTCAACAGAAGAAATACCGGGATAAGACAACATTACAACTTGTCCCTTACCACCCAATTGCTTTATAGCCAGCTGACCTGCGACAACGCCGCCGCCATAATTATCCGTAGCAACATGAGAGACGATTTTGCTGTTCTCTGCTCCTATATCAACGGTAATAACAGGAATATTCGCACGCTCTGCTTTTTTAAGTGGTCCACGAATACCTTTCGAATCCACAGGAGAAATAACAATGGCATCCACACCCTTAGTAATACAGTCTTCTATATCATTAATTTGCTTAGCAAGATCTTGGTTTGCTACGGAAACTTTTAAGTTAATATGTTGCAACTTAGCACCATCTTTGAGGCCATCCCCTAAAGCAATGTAAAACGGGTGGGATTGAGTCAAAAGGGAAGCACAAACAACAGGCTCATCTTTCGCATAAAGATTAAAAGAAGCAGAAGCAACCATCACCGCAGTTGCCGTTAAGCGTTTAAAGTTTTTCATTATGATCTTCCTATACATTTATTTTTATAAATATCACGTCAGCACAAACCAGCTATTAATTATTTAATAGTAGATATGTGGAGAAAATTACCTCTTAAATTTACTCGTGTCAATATTATTTTTACTCGAGTACAAAACATGAAAATCCTATCGTTTTCTATCGCCACTCTAAAAACAATGAGTCGATTTAACTTTCGTTTGTAATTTCAACACAGTTGCACCCTATCGAAGACTCGCTACGGCAATGTCAAAGATTGAGCCTCCATGATGATTATTGGAGCGACGGCGAGAAAGCGGTAGCAGCAGGTATTCCAGTCATTATCATTAACGCTGAAATAAACCAAAGCGGTCTTGCGAAAGCACAATTGGTATCCAATAACGCTCAAGGTGCAGCATTAGGCGCCATACAGTGGATCGAAAGCGTTGGAGACTCAGGAGATTACGTTGAACTATTCGGTGCGCCAAGTGATAACAACGCTCAAACTCGTTCAAACGGTTTCAAAACGGTTTCAAAACGGTTTCAAAACGGTACTGTCTCAATACCCAGATTTGATAAAAGTTGCCAGCGAAGTCGCTAATTGGGACGGTACCCAAGGCTATACAAAAATGCAGTCGATCCTACAAGCAAACCCAAATATTAAAGGTGTTATCAGCGGTAACGATGATATGGCATTGGGTGCAATCGCAGCACTGAAAGAAGCGGGTAAACTTAGCCAAGTTAAAATCGGTGGATTTGATGGCTCCCCTGATGCAGCCAATGCAATTTTAAATGGAGAAATGGAGTACTTCAACCAGTTGCAACATTTGCTGCTGAAGCCATTCGTCAAGCGGATAACTTCATCAAAAATGGCAATACTGGTGTTGACTCAGAAAAACAACTGTTTGATTGCTACTTGATCACATCTGAAAACATCAAGCACTACACATCTGCTTTCACTTTGTCTCAGCACTAACCACAGCACCGCCTCCTCGTGGGAGTTTGGGCTACAATCGTAGCCCTTTTTTTATTTATAGAACAAACGAGGTTTGGTATTAAGACTTATTCAACCAAAACATGTCATTTTCTATGCTATTTCCCCCAACTCTCTATCACCTCGACAAAATGGCTCAAAAATAAGTTCGTCTGATGCGCATCTAGCGCTCGGTGATCAATACTAAGAGACACGTAACATTTTGGTCGAATGACCATTGTGTCTTCACCATTCACATCTTCCACTACGACTCTTTTTTCGAGTTTACCTATGCCTAAAATCGCAACCTGAGGCTGATTAATTATAATAGGCGTAGCAAAAAGGCTGCCACTGACACCGTGATTTGAAATGGTAAAAGTACCGTCTCTCATGTCGGCAGCGGCCAACTTGCCCTGTCTGGCTTTATCTGTTTGTTGTTGAAGAGCGGTGGCAATTTCAAACAAGCTTTTCTCTTGAACCTGTTTAACAACAGGTACAATTAACCCATCATCACCTAAGGCCGTGCCGACACCGATGTTAATGTCCTCAAACACTTCTAAGTAATCGTCATAAAAACGAGAGTTAATGACTGGGACTTTTTGCATTGCCTTAGCGCTAGCAGCCAAGAAGTAAGCGGTAAAAGTCAACTTTACTCCAGCTTCCTCAAACCCCATCTTGCACATTTTTCTGTGTTCGATGATGCGACCCATGTCCATTTCAAAGACGCTAGTAACGTGAGGAGAAGTGTGAAGTAAGCTGTCCACCATGTGATTTGCGATCTTTTTACGCATGGTAGTATGGGGAACAATATTACTTTTTAACCCTTTCGTGTTTTTTAATGTACTAGAAGCATCTGAACTATTTTTTTCCTTATCAGCACCTGTATTAATAAAAGCGAGAATATCGTCTCGAGTGACGCGTCCGCCTTTCCCTGTCCCCTTGATTGAGGTTACATTTAGATCATACTTTCTGAGTAACTTTCTAACTGCGGGTCCGATTAAATGGCATTTTGAACCATCGTTAGTGACATCACATTTGCTAATATTCGCCACTGATTCATTTTGCGAAGAGCCGTTAAAAGCGAGTGGGGGAGATTTCTCTAAGATCGGTTGTGCGGCACAATTCAAGTAACCAAGAATAGTCCTTTCATCAACATTATCACCCGATGCAGCCAAGATTCTCTCAATCGAACCATCATTTTCAGCACATACTTCCATCGATACTTTGTCGGTTTCCAGCTCTAATATTGGGTCGCCTTTTCGAACTTTATCGCCCTCTCCTACCAGCCAAATAGACAGTACCGCAGCCGTTCCTTCTAATGCTCCAACCGGAAGCGTAATAGTCATTGATTCGTTCATCGTTTTCCCCCTCACACTTCGATCAGTTTTGTCATGGCGAGAGCAATGCTTTGCTCATTCGGTACGGCTTTTTCTAACAACAAAAAATTGTGAGGATTAGGAATATCGGGCATCGTCAATCGTTGGATCGGCGCGTCAAGACTAAAGAACAACTCATCAGCCAACGTGGCTGCTATTTCAGCCCCAAACCCAGCGGTTTTATTATCTTCATGAACAATCAGGCAACGTCCGGTTTTCTCCACAGAGGCAAGTATCGCTTCTTTGTCCCATGGCTGAATCGTCCTAAGATCAATCACCTCAATACCCATATCAAGCTTTTTGGCTGCATTTTCACAACGCTCTACCATCGCGCCCCAACAAACAACGGTTAATGCCGTCCCAGTCAGAATCGTCTTAGCTTTGCCGAATGGAATGACATAATCATCACCAGGGTAAGGCCTACGGGACCAACTATTATCCAATAAAAATCGATGCTCAAAAAAGATGGTTGGATTATTATCACGAAGTGCGTAACGAAGTAAGCCAACGGCATCTTCTGCATTGGAAGGCATAGCAAGTTGCCAGCCGACTTTATGCGCCCACTCTACTTCATCACTCATGGAGTGCCATGGGTCGCCTCTGCGAGCAAATCCTCCAGGAATTCTAACAACCATAGGCGCAGCAAATTGGTTATTGGTTCGCCAGCGCATAATACCGGTATCTGAAAGCTGCTCTGCAGCCGGCTCGGCGTACTTGCGAAACTGTATTTCTGGCACCGGCATCAACCCACTCAGTGCCATGCCCACAGAACGACCGATAATACCTTCCTCAGATAAACTGGTATCAAATACCCTGTTGCTACCAAATTTTTCATTTAACCCAAGCGTTGCACCATGAACACCGCCTTTTGGCCCAACGTCTTCGCCAAATACAATGACTTTAGGGTTTGTTTCCAACTCATACTCGAGTGTCTTACGGATCGCTGTCAGCATATTGAGTCGTGAACCCTCAGGTTTAGACTGATCATTCTGAGCTGGAAATACATGGCCACTCGCTGCCAAACCGCCTCTAAGTTGAACATGGTTCTTTTCAGCGTAGACAAAACGTGTCAGGTTTTCTGGATCTGGTTGCTTGCGTTGCTTTGCTTTATCGACCGCATATCGAATATTTTGGTCACACTCGTCTTCTAAAGTTTGCCATTCATCCAAGCTCATTAAGCCATTTTTTACTAGATAGTTTTTTAGCTTAGGAAGCGGGTCTCTTGATTGTTCATCTGCAATAAAGTCAGCCGCTTTATACGTTTGAGTATCTTGAAAGGTGTGACCACATAAACGAGGGACTTTTAGCCTTAGCAAACAAGTACCCTGCCCAGACCGCACATAGTCCACCGCCTCTTTTATTAAATCTGGAGTCAATTGAGGGTCGGTTCCGTCCCCATCAATAATTTTTAGATTCTTATACGCTTTGAGGTTAGCAACTTGGTCACCACCAGGAGTCTGCACTTCCTGAGGAACTGAAATGCCATAACCGTTATCTTCAATGTAAAACAAATGCGGTAAATTATTGGTCGTCGAGATGTTCAAAGCGGCCCAAAAACCATTCGTAGACATGGACGAATCACCACCCATAGAAACGGCTATCGCGCCTGAGTAGTTAAGGTCTTTTAATTGGTTTTTATGATAAAGAATCGATTGTGCCCAACCTGATATGGGTGAGTACTGTGCCCCGACACCGCCACACATAGGAAACAGCATAGCGCCTTTTCTTTCAATATTAGGATAGTTGCATACTACGCCGATGTCTCGACCGTCGCTGTACCCTCCTTCCTTGGCCATGGGCGAGGCAACCACGTCATCCAAGCTAATACCAAGGCTCATGACAAAGGGTCTGGATCGATAATAGCCACTTGCTGCATCGTGAGGATGAGTCAACAAAGAGCCGAGTAGTATCTGGGCAAAATCATGCCCTCGAGCAGAAAACTGGTTAAAAACTAATTTTTCAGGCACCAGTTCTTTTTCTTCTATTTCATCCAACGCGCGCGATAGAAGCATCAATTGGCTGACGTTAAGCCAGTCAAATTCAAGCTTTTGGCTTATGAAATTCGTGACGTGATTCGTTTCTTCTAGCAATTGATTCATAGAAATACACCATTTATAGCTGCTTTTCAGCTTTATTTTTATAAGTATGATGTTATTAATATTATCTAGGATTGGCCGAAATTATCTTTCTTAATTGCCGACTCTTTGACAAACTAAGCAATATAGTTTCTTCAAATAACAAAAAATGGAAACACTTTCATGCTTGATAAATTTGACATCAGTATTCTTTCAGCGCTGCAAAAAGACGGTCGTCTGAGTAATCGAGACTTAGCTGAGAAGATCGGCCTTTCAACCGCACCTTGTTGGCGACGTTTAAAACGCCTAGAGGACGAAGACTATATAAGAGGCTACACGGCTGAGTTGAACGCAAAAAAAGTGAACTTAAATGTCATTGCCTTTGCACAAGTGTCAATGGATAACCACCACCCGGAAACACTGACGCCTTTCCTTTCTATTGTGCAAGGATGTCCTGAGATACAAGAATGCCATTCCGTCAGTGGGGATTGTGACTATTTACTAAAGATAATAACCAGAGACCTTGATAGCTATGATGAATTATTGAGCAAAAAACTGCTGCAAGCGAAAGGGGTTCGCTCCGTCAATAC
>Ga0163215_100958_pt1 | contig 26265 bp, 30 predicted proteins | sample SynspAceP_FD_185934 | JGI IMG/M metagenome (GOLD analysis project Ga0163215, IMG submission 185934) | Saline lake microbial communities from Ace Lake in Antarctica - Synechococcus sp. Ace-P (Hybrid Assembly) | ecosystem: Environmental > Aquatic > Non-marine Saline and Alkaline > Saline | place...
CGGGCCGCTGGCCTTTGACAACGCCGTCTCTCTGGCGGCGGCCCAAACGAAGGGCATCCTCTCGGATGTGGCGGGCGATGCGGATATCCTGATCGTGCCCGATCTGGATGCGGGCAACATGGTGGCCAAACAGCTGATCTATCTGGCGGGGGCGGATGCGGCGGGGATCGTGTTGGGGGCGCGGGTGCCGATTGTCCTGACCAGCCGTGCGGACGGCGTGCTGTCGCGTCTGGCCTCGGCGGCGATGGCGCAGCTGTTTGTGCATCACCGCAAAAGCAGCGCATCATGAGCGGCATCATCCTGACCCTCAACGCCGGATCGTCGAGCATCAAATTTGCGGTTTTCGACAGCGACGGGGCAACAGACACCCCCCGCATCAGCGGCAAGATCGCAGGCATCGGATCGGCGCCTGTTTTCTCGGCAAAAGATGCCCAAGGGGCGAAGCTTGCGCCGGACACACTTGCCACGCTTGATCCCGCCGCGACCCACGAGCGGCTGATCGCACTCCTGCTGCCGTGGCTGGCGGTGCACTGCGGCGCGCGGCCCCTGCTGGCAGTGGGGCACAGGGTGGTGCATGGCGGGCAGTTTTATGCGGGGCCGACGCAGATCAGGCCGGAGGTCACCTCGCAACTCGAGACGCTGGTCCCGCTCGCCCCGCTGCACCAGCCCCACAACCTCGCGGCGATCCGTGCCGTTGCCAAATGGCAGCCGGACACGCCACAGATCGCCTATTTCGACACCAGCTTTCACCGGACCCAAGACAGGCTGGCACAACTGTTCGCGCTGCCCCGCAGCCTCACGGATGAAGGCATCCTGCGCTACGGGTTTCACGGGCTGTCCTATGAGTATATCGCCAGCGCCCTGCCCGAGCATCTGGGCGCAGGCGCGGATGGCCGCGTGATCGTGGCGCATCTGGGCAACGGGGCCAGCATCTGTGCCATGCGCAACCGCGCCAGCGTTGCCACCAGCATGGGCTTCACGGCCCTTGACGGCCTGATGATGGGCCGCCGCTGTGGCACGCTTGATCCCGGTGTCGTGCTGTACCTGATGCAGGCAAAAGGCATGGACGCCGCCGCGATCGAGACAATGCTCTACAAACAGTCGGGCCTCTTGGGCGTCTCGGGCCTGAGCAACGATATGCAAGTGCTGCAAAACAGTGATGATCGCCATGCGCGTGAAGCAATCGAGCTGTATTGCTATCGCGCCGCCAGCAGTCTTGCGGGGCTTGTACCTGCGATTGGCGGGCTGGATGCGCTGGTCTTTACCGCAGGCATCGGGGAGAATTCTGCCCTTGTCCGCCGCCTGATCTGTGCGCGTCTTGAATGGCTGGGCGTTGCCCTTGATGCCCGCGCAAACGATGCAGGCGAGACAGTGATCAGCACCCCCTCCTCGCGGGTCAAAACCCTTGTGATCCCGACAAACGAAGAAGTCGTTGTCGCACGGTCATGCCGCGCTGTTTTGGGCTGAACTGCGCCACGGGCGGGGTCCGGATTGATCTGCATCAATGCGCACGGCGCGCGCCTTGGCTATGCTTCGGGTGTCTCTCATCCACACCGAAAGGAAGCACCATGGCATCGCACGAAAAAACCGCCCGGTTTCCATTGCCCGAAGGCGACTTGCTGGCAACAATTTCTGCTGTGAACAGCCAGATTTTCGATTTCGCGGCGGCGCGTTTCAAAGAGGATATGCAGACCCGCCATGCTCTTTTTCAGGCTAGTTGTATTGCACAGGTTCTGGAAATCCAGACCCGCTTTTTTCAAAAGGCGAAGAACGATTATACTGCCCAAGCTTCCAAGTTGATGGATATCGGGCAAACGCGTATGCTGGACATGACCGGTGCAACAAAGGCCTGAGTTCCATCGCATGATACAGCAATAATTTCACCTACACGAAAAAGGAAACCCAGCATGAAAAACAATACAGTTCTTATTGTCGTCGGCAAGGATGCACCCGCGGATGCACTCGCCAGAAAACTCGAAGCGGTCCGTGCAGTTTCCGCCCATGCGGCCATTCTGGTCATCACCGAAGTGCCTAATTTTCCCTATTATGCGGTGGGCATTCCGCCTTATGGCTCCATCGTGCTGCCCGCCGACTGGCAAGAGGAAATGGACAACCAGCGAGAATCGCTCAAGGCGAAGGAGCAGGAGATCGAGACATTGCTGGCGCAGCATGATATCTCTGGCGAAGTCGCTGTAAAGGCTTGCGAGCCGTCATTAGTGGCTGATGTGGTCGCACAACATGCAATGTTATGTGATGTTGTGCTGGTGGGTGAAGATCTGCGCAGCTCCGAGGCGCTGTATCACAAAATCGTCCACAGCGTTCTGTTCCAGTCGCCGGTTGGCGTTGTCCTGAATGACGCAGACGCGACCGCACTGAGCGCGCCAAAACGGATATTTGTGGCATGGAGCACGCATCTGCATACGGCCCGCGCGGTGCACAGCGCCCTGCCCCTGCTGCGCGCCGCAGGCGAGGTCATCATCGGCATCGTTGATCCGGATACGACGCAGGGCGAAGACCCCGGTGTCGATGTCGCAAAATGGCTGAGCCAGCATGGCTGTACCGTCGTGGTGCAGCAATACCCGAGCGGCGGGAAATCCGTCGGGGATTGCTTGCTGGCACGGGCCAAGGACGCAGGCGCAGACTTGATCGTCATGGGGTCTTATGGCCATTCGCGTGCCCGCCAAGCTGTGTTCGGCGGTACAACACGAAGCCTGATTGATCAAACGGATCAACCTGTTTTCCTCGCCTATTGATCCCTATTTTAGAACACTGCGTCCGGCGCCAATTTATGGGCCGGACGTTTTTGCATTCATCACAGGCGCCGCACCCATGCCCGGACGGCTGCTGCGCTATTCTTGCGGCCCCGACATCGGGATGCCGTAGGGGACGGTGTTCTGCAAAAGCCTCAGTTCCCGTTTCAACGCGGCATTCTGGTCCACCAGCGTCAGGACCACTGTCACGCTGGCCGTGTTGAGGCGCAGATCAGACTGAAGGCACTGCACGCGGCGCAAGGTCGTGATGGAGGTGCTCTCAAAACGCCATGCCGGACTGCTCTCGCCACGCGATTCCAATATTCCCTGCGCCACCAGTTCGATCACCCAATCTGCGGAGGATCCACAAATCCGGCACAGATCCTTGAGGCTGAGCAGATCGACGACCTCGCTGACCAGCACCAGCGCATTTGAATGCGTCATGGTCTATGCCCCCATTTTTGCGCGCGGATTGAAATCAATCTCAGCGACCAGTTGCTGGTAGAGATCGCGCGCCTTGGCACTCTCGTCCGGCGGGATCACGATTTTGGGCAGGGCGTAGAGATCGCCTGCCTGTTTGCCCGGAATGCCCCGCGCTTTTCCGGGTCTTGCAAAACCTCATAGGCTTCGCCCACGTCCTTGAACGTCTTTTCCGCGTCGGCGGCATCGGGGCCGGTGTTCACATCAGGACGATACTTGCGCACCAGCTTGCGGTAGCCACGTTTGATATCGTCCTGCGATGCGGTGCACTCAACCCCGAGGACCTGATCATAATCTTTGTATTCCATCGGCCTGATGCCCTGTGCGAACGCATGCGATGTCCGTAGTTACTGACCGTCAACCAGCGTTCATGAGTGACCGAACGCAATCTGCAGGTATGGGCCGCGATTGAACTTATCGTGATGAATTTGAACGGTCTCGCTGGCCGAAACGTCAGCTCCTGCGCAGGCAAACGGTCTTTGGTTTCGCGCCACCGCGTGTTTTATCGGTGCTGAATGGTTTATCGCTGGCGTTTGACGAAGATCAACCGGATGTAGTGAGCCGGTGCCAGCATTGACAGAGGGCACCTCATAGCAGACTGAATGCGGGAGCTGTAAAATACGCACCCAAGCGGAGGATACACCGATGCAAGATGCTGCCAAGCTTACGTGCCTGACGTGCGGCCAGATGAACCGCGCACCCTTGACCAAGCTGGGTGCCGCACCCAAATGCGCCAAATGTGGTGCCCTGCTGGTGGGCGGGGGCGTCGCTGTCCTCACCGTGCCGCTGCACGACAAGGCAATCGCGAACGATGATCTGCCCCTTTTGATTGACTACTGGGCGCCTTGGTGCGGGCCGTGTAAAACAATGGCGCCTGCATTTGCAAAAGCGGCAATAACGCTGGGCACGCGTGCCCGCTTTGCAAAGATCGATACCCAGCAGTTTCCCAGTCTGTCCAGACGCCTCCAGATCAAAGGTATTCCACTGTTGATCCTGTATTCAAAAACCAAAGAGATCGCCCGCCTTTCAGGGGCACGCCCCGCACCCGATATCGAGGCTTTCGTTAGGCAACGCTGCTGATCTGATCGCGCATGGATCAGCGGGTATCCGGCACTGAAGTTCCGTCAGTAAAACCCTGCCGCGCGCACCGACAGATCGGCATCATGGTCCCGCCCGAAGGCTGCAATCGCAAGGCTGCGGACCGCATCGGCATCAAAATCTTTGCGCAAGAGCCTGCCGTAGGGCGCAAAGCTTGTGAACGGAATACGCACTTCGCGCCAGTTTTGCGTCACCTCGAAAGAGGCCTGATAGAATTGCCACGGCAGCAGGGTGCGACTGGTGCGCAGGTGCACGAAATAGGTCTGGTCGTTGCCGCGCACCTCAAGCACCACACCCTGAGTTTCCTGCGGCAAACGTGTCTCCAGTTTTGCGCGTGCCTGAATGAAACCGCCGCGGTTTTCAGTGCTGACCCTGCCGCTCAGTCGCAGAACGGCGCTGGTGTCCTCTTGGGCGAAACTGGCCCTGCCCTCGGACACGCCGCCCATGACCTGATCGCTGAAATATTCCCACCGGCTTGGATCTGACAGAGGGATGTCCATCACCGGTGCCTGGGCGAACGCCGCAAAGGGCGATGCGAGTGCCAAGGCCAAGGCCAAGACCAACTTGCGCAATCGGGGAATGTTCATGATGCCTCCTTCATTTTATCCCTAAGTAAGGGTGGGTGATCCACAGTTCAACGCGTCGGGCGGTTGTGTTTTTGTCGTGCAGTTCTGCGCACCGCAAATAAGCCATAAGGGGGACGCCACAGCTTCTAATTGACATGCGTCAATCCTGCGGCGGGCGCAGTCGGATAGCTTGAAATCATCGCGCATAAGGGAGCCTCAAGATGCTGAGCATTACAAAACCATCGGCCACACGCATTAACTTTGAACTTTCCGGCGCACTCGATGCCAATGAAATGAAGTCCGCGCTTGATCTTCTCGTCACGCATTCCGAGGGGGTCTCGAACGGCAAGATACTCTATACGATCTCCGACTTCGAGATGCCGACCCTGGGCGCGATGGCGGCGGAATTCTATAAACTGCCACAGCTGTTCGGCTTGATCGGCAAATTCGATAAATGTGCCGTGCTCTGTGACACCCCGTGGATCCGGACGGCTGCGCAGATCGAGGGCGCGATCATCCCGTCCCTGGCCATCAAGAGCTTTAGTCTGGATGACATAAAAGCCGCCGAAGACTGGCTTGGCAATGATCCCGACGACGAGGATGATTTCGAGAATTTCCCGGTCTAGATTTTGCTTGGGCGGGACCAAATGGACCAAGGTCAACAAAGATCGCACTGACTGGTGCAGGTGCGCGCAGCACGCGCAGAATAGTCCCTTCACCGCTTATTTCGCACCTTAGGAGATATCATGTCCCTACACATTGGCGACACTGGCACCCAACATTTGAAAGGGATCGAACACGGCGAAGACACCCAGCACATGGATATGCAGGGTCCAACTGCCCCTGACATGGATCAGCCGGTGCCCAGACTTTTTGATATGATCCGTCCCGGCGCGCGCAAGACACAGCCGTTGCGTCCGGTTTTTATCCTTGATCACGGACATAAGGTCAGGCGCGCGATGACCTGTTCGATGACTATCGGCTACACCTTTAACGAGGTTCTGCGCGCAATCGACGCTGTGCAACGGGCAGCTGCAAACAGCACCGCGACATCTGCGGACCGGACATCAAATGACAAGATCATCCTCCCGCCCTTCGGAGGCGGTGCAAGCGTTTCCCCAAGGCCGGAAAGAAACCCGCCCCTATTTGCAGCGGCTCAACGTCTAAAGAACGAGATCTGAAAAGCCCGCCCTCTCCTTTGACACGGGGGCCTGTGACACAGGCTCCTTTGACATAGGGGTCGGCACCCCACCGGATACCAGTTGATATGCAAGGTAACACATCTGATTTCCACGGTCTGCTGCACACTGCTGCGCTGATTGATGCCGAATTGCGCAAGCATCTGGGGCCTCTTGGCCTGCAACCACGTCAGGCGCGGGTACTGGAAGCGATGGGCAGAATGGGTGCTGTCTCGCAGACAGAACTGGCCGAGGCGTTCGGCATCACTTCTGCCAGCATGAGCACGATGACGGCACGGCTGCTGGCCGCTGGGTATATCACGCAAGCGGTCAATCCGGCCTCGCGCCGCCACAACGTACTGGAGCTGACAGACAAAGGCCGTATCATGCTGGAGGTGGTTGCCAAGGTCTGGGCCTCTGTTGATACCACCATCGCATCCTTGCTCGGCAGTGATGCGGACACTTTATTTATTCTGGCGCATAGATTGCGCGAGGGTTTGGGCGGCCGGATGCCAGTGGCTTCTTCTGGCGAAACGCCGGTACACTCTCCCGACTGACCCCGGTTATCCGGTGACTTGGTGTCCGGTGTCCTGTGAACCGGTTTCCTAAAGACCCTGAGCGGCGGCTCTTGCCCGCTAGTTGTCACTGTGAATCCCTTTAATGTCCCCAACCGCTTGTTGGATAGTATACTAACAGTTGTCGGGGTGCCTTTCCGCCCGACGACCTGCCTTGCGTAGCCACAGGGCAGCCAGATAATTTTAGGGGACAAGCGATGACATTCAGCGCAGCCGGACCAAGCAACAGCACCCCCGTGCAACAGATGAGGCACACCACAGGCCATAGGGCCGAACCGGACCATAACAGGCCACGCAGCGACACATTAATGTCGCTGTTCGGGTCCAGATCTTTTGCCCAACATTTTCAACCCAACAGCACCATTTTGCTGGATGGCACACCTGCTGACGCCCTGTATCTGATTGTTTCCGGCACGGTACGCTGCTGCACCATCAGCGAGGACGGCCAACGCCAGATCTTCCGCTTTGCACAAAGTGGCGAATTTCTGGGGATTGCCGATATAGAGACATGGCATTTCACCGGCGAAGCCGTGGATCATGTGATTTTAAAGTCGATTCCGCGCAGGCAGGTCGAGCGCGCTTTGGCTACAAACCCTGATCTGCGCCGCGAGATGCGCGCGCATATCTGTGCCCAGCTGGAAACCCGTGAAAAGCAGCTGTTGTCTTTGGTCACAACCAGAGCGCCCGAGCGTCTGCTGCAGTTTTTGTCAGAATTTGCTGCCACAAGGGCAAGCACCGGCTACATCTCGCTGCCCATGGGCCGCCGCGACATCGCCGAGCATCTGGGCATGTCTGTGGAAACGGTCAGCCGCGCCTTTACCGTGCTAAAAGACCGGCACCTGATCGATCTGGCCTGCGCGGAAAAATTCAAGGTCAATGCCGCTGCCTGAAGCGACTTTGGTCCTAAACGACAATATGCAGGCCAACCTTGCGCCACGCGGCAAACACCCTGTCGGTTAGCGCAAGGGTCACTTCGGACGCGCGATAATGTCGCGCGATGAAACGCTCGAAATCGGGAAACCGCTCCAGCAGGGCTATCTTCTCGCGCATGGCGGCGTCGGTATCCCCGTTCTCCACCAGCATCCACACCAGATGACAGGTATAGAAATACTTGTCCGGCAGCGGCGCCTTCGCCATCTCTATCAATGCAGGTTCAGGCCCCTCGATCTGCATCAGAACATAGGCACGGATCAGATGATACCACCCCGGATGCAACGGGTTAAGCAGCAGCGCCTTGTCCAGCATGGGAAGCGCGCGCGCCGCATCATCGCGCACCATAAAGCACATCCCCAACATCGCCAGCATATCGGCATGACCGGGGTTCAGCATTAAAGCCTGCTCTGCCGAGCTTCGAAAATTGGTGAAATCACCAAGATGGAAATACGCCCGCGCCTGCGCGCAATGCGCCATGGCGCTCTGGCTGTCACACGCGACCGCCGCGCGCGCAGATCCCAGCGCGCGGTGCAGAATACGGGCGGGTAATACCCCTGTTTCAAACCGGTATTCATCCAGCCACAGGAACGCGAGTACCGCATGCGCATCCGAGGAGTGCGGATCGCTCGCAACCGCATGCCCGAGACCGTTCCGGATCTCCTCCCGCTCTTGCTGGTCCATCTCCATACCCTTGCGGTGGTAGCGGTAAATCCAGTTGATCGTCTCCCATTTCGTACTTCTACCGCCCTGCCCTGCCCGCCCTGCGATTTGCCCGATGGGTCCAAAACTGTCAGACAGGCTCCATGCGATCTGCTCGGCGATTTTATCCTGAATGGCGCAGAGCGCGGCAGGCTCTACAGGATGTGTGTACCTGTCCACCAGGATCACCGTCTCGTCACGCGCATCAATCAAATTGATCGTGACGTTAATTGCTACGTCATCCGTTCTAAGACTGCCCTCCAGAACAAAATCCGGTCGAAAGGCATCGCGCATCGCGCGCACGCTCATGCCTTCGGCTTTTGCCTGTTGCGTGGTTGAGCGGGAGAAGACCGACAGCTCTTTGAAGCGCGACAAATCGGTAATGACCTCCTCTGTCAGTCCCAGAGAAAAGCCGGATTGCCCCTCGGGCTGACCAAAATCATCAAAAGGCAACACAGCAATCGACGGCTTTGCGGGATGCTCGTTTGGGGCGTGGTCACCTTGCGTGTCAGGTGTTTTTACGTGCCAGAAGGGATCAAATTTAGGCGCATATGTGCCTTTCGCAATAGAGATCCGCACTGGGTCATCTGCACCGTCCCGAGCGTAATACTGATCCAGCTTGCGCCGCAGCACGCGCGCCTGCACCCGTACAATCGTATCCGCCTGCGGATCAAAGTCTGCCGCCCGGTCAAAAACCGCCACGCCGATTGTATACCCCTTCAGACGGTCCGACCGACCGGCGATACATTCCTCGACAACAAAGGTCAAAAACCGCGAAATCCGGGGCGAATTACAAAAATGGCGGCTGCGGATGATACGGGCCAGTCCTGCTTTCACAGCGTCGACAGGCACAGATGGCAGTGGGGGCATAAGCGTGGTGATCCGTGTACACGTACCGCGCCCAAAGCGCGCGCAGGGTGCTTCGCGCATAAACGTAAAGCACTGGTTAGGGGGTACTATAACCTGTGCCGCGGGCAACTCCACCCGATTAGCGCATGTGCACCGGAAACCACCGGATGTCGCCATATGCGCCTTCCGGTCCGGCGTGGGACGAGCGCCATACCATCGCTTGAAAATATTTGGGGCATATTGGTGCTTTCCTGTTTGTCGCATTTAAAGAGAACCGCGTTTGAAAAAGAGTGACTTAGTCACCGTTTCAGGCCCATCGGTTGGCTATAGTGAGGTCACAACAGAAAACTGAAAGGGTATTTCAGATGAGTGAAGCGGCACATCGCGACAAGTCGGACGGGACAGGCAGGGACGTTTTGCATCCTGCAGCCGCAGGTGATGTTGCCAGTGCCAGTACCAGTGCAGCGGTTTGCCCATTAATCAATCAAACGAACCCTTCAGCGGATAATCTCGCGCCCTCCGCCATGCGCGCTGATCCAGGCGGGATCGAACGAGAGACGCACTCGACAAGAACCTTGCAGCGCAAACCGGTGTTTCTGCCCGCACGCATCCAAAGTGAAACCGGTAAAACGCGGACGAACGCGCTGATAGACTGGCCTGATAAAAAGGCACAAAATGCCAATCCAGCCGATGATGCACATGCCCGCGATGTAAACAGGGCATTGTCCGAAGAAGGTATATGGCTGGACGGACCGGGCGTTTGCACCCACCATGGGCGTGTAGCCCTCGGAAAAGGCGGGAATTTCGGCGGCTGGTTTTGCCTCTGTCACGGGTCACGCTGCGACGCTGCGGGCTTTATCCGCAAAGGATCTGAAACGGAGGGCCTCGACATTCCCCTGGCGATCTTTGGTGATGAAACAAGAATTCAGCGGGGCGCATGATGATCAATAAAACACCACAGGCCTTCTGGGATCGCGTCGCGCCGCGCTATGCTAAAATGGCGATGCGGAATCCGGATGCCTACGAGACGACGCTAAAGTTGACCAAAGCGCATTTGCACGCTGAGGACCGCGTTCTGGAACTGGGCTGTGGCACGGGTGCCACCGCTTTGCGCCTCGCGCCATCGGTCGGGCAGTATGTAGCGACCGACTATTCTGCCAAGATGATTGCGATTGCGGATGATGCACAGGTCAGCAACGGGACCCACAATATAACGCCTTGCGTGGCCAGTCTGGGCGACGGGTCTTTACCTACGGGGCCATTTGATGCCGTTGTGGCCTTCAACCTGCTGCATTTGCTACAAAACAGGCGCGCCGCATTCACCGAAGTCTTTGATCTCCTGCGCCCTGGCGGGGTTTTCATCTCGAAAACGCCGTGCCTTGGCGGGATTTTCCGCGCGTTCCAGCCGGTTCTGGCCCTCTTGCAGCTATTTGGCAAAGCCCCTGATTTCAACTTTATAACCACCGCGGGTCTGGAACGTGATATCACAAGCGCGGGTTTCGAGATCATCGAACGGGGCGACTATCCGTCCGGTCCACCACGTCGCTTTATTGTGGCGCAAAAGCCGGAGTAATCTCTGTTCCGTCGCTCTGAACGCGTTGAAAAGAAAATCGCAGTCTCAAATCAGAGGGTATGAATGCGCCCATTTCCGTGTCGCCAGAACAGCACCAGAGGCTCAAAACTGTGGTGCTGCCTCTTTGATCATGAGGCCTGATGGTACGATATCGGGATAAAGGCCGATGCCAATCGCGATGGAACACACCACAAAATGCTCGGCGCCGCCAAAAACGGATGGGTGTCCTTGCCCGATTTCAGGCCGGTGAACAGCGCCCACGCGGCAGCGATACCCGCAGATGGCATCAGAACACTGGGAAGGTTGCCCCGAAAATCAGCTGGCGCTGGAAATGTTCGGGGTCTTGAAACGGGGCGGGGATGCTGGCAACGCCGATGGAAAACAGCCGACCAGCCCCGGGATATTCCGCATCGCCTTGCACCGGACGCTGCAAGGGACTTTCGGTTTTCAGGATGATCGCTGTGGCACCGAGCAGGACATACCCCCCGACGACTGCCATGTCTCATGACCGTCCCAGACGGGTGCAATCGGGTTCATCATGCGCACCAGATTGACTGTGCCCGCGGTGAAGGCGACGAAGGCAATCAGCGACGCGGCAACAGCCCGGGCTGCAACAGGGGCGAGGCTGTCTCAGGTGCGCAGCAAGCCGTAGACGGTGAAGGCTTGGGGGACAGCTTCGGTGGTAATCTTACCCGCAAGGACGGCCCCCCCAACGGTCCCATCACGATGGCCGCGCATCCGGCGCAACAGGTTCTCAGCGCGCAGGCCCAGTATGTAAAGCCGAGGGCGACCCTGTACGAATGCTCCAGAACGCGATGACCACGGCTCGCCCGTCCGCGACGCGGCGTGTTTCGCGAACTGTGTCGAGACCGTCAAACGGTGCCCCCCGTTCGTGTTTCAGGATCCCGATTGAGGGTTTTGGACTTTCAATGGCATGAACAATACGCTTCTCCGCCGCGTTCGGACTACCGAAAAAGATCAGCGGCGCGCCATCAGAGTGGCTGTCATGATGCCTTTTCATTGCCATGACTTTTGCAGGCTGGTGTTCCACCGAAATGATGCCGTGTTGATGCCGTGAAAGTCACGATCAATTAAAGGCACCCAGGCACCGGAAGTGACGATCATTTCTTTCAGGGGTACTGCTCCGTCCGCATTGAGGTCGATAAGCCACATGGTCATACCTTCTTGCATCCAGCCGCCACCCCCGCCGTGTCCACCAGCGTTGCTTTCCATATCTGCCGCCCGCATTTCTATAAAAACGGCATCTTCGGATGGATCAAGAAGCCCGTTTTCATCCAGATCCCGGTGTTCGACACAGTTTCTGCCGCACAAATTTTGCGCCATAGCGAGGGAAGCAAGAAGACAGGCCGACGCCACGCAGAACAAATTGCGGTTCATTCGGTTTCCATCAAACCAAAGTTCCACGGTGCGCAGCTGTGGACGCAGTGTCACAAAGCCGGTGCCGGAACGCTGTGTTTGCACCGGCATCAAAACGGATCGCGGGAGGATAACATCAGCACCGTGCCCCCAATCCGAAGGCATCACGATCCGGTATTTGTCAGCCGCGCGAAACGTATCTATCACGTGGAAATTTTTTGTCAGGCGCGACGATTGGCAACACGAGGTTTGTGTGCTGCGTGTCGTTGACACCAGCAATCCATTTGACGTGCCCGCCCACCGCATCCGACCAGTTTGCCCCCCCGCGCGCGGTGACCTGTTCTGCCAGCCGTGCCATGCGGCAGATTTGTATTGTGCACACAGGCGCGAAATCTGCGGGCTGGCTGAAAAACCGCCCGGTCGTCACCGGTCCAGAGACTGCACACTCTATATTCTATATTCTATATTCTAAATAGTGCTATAAAATTGGGGCCGGTCCATGCAGCTTACAATAGAAATACCTTGATGGCAGTTCCGGGCGAGCTGACAATTGCCGGAATTTCAGCCAGAGGGGCCAGTTGATGCACCGGACAACACCACTGGACATGCAAAAAACAAAGGCGGGCACCACATGACGGGTACAGATGAATGGCTTGAACGGTTTCCAGGGCTTTCGCGGCTGGAAGCGCCAACAAAAGATCTGCTTTTGTCGCGCAGTACCATCATCGAAGTCCCGAGCGATGTCATACTCTTCGGGCCCGGAAACTCGCCTGAAAACATGCTGTTTCTGCTGGATGGAACGGTGCGGGTTCAACAAGTCTCTGATACAGGGCATGAAATTGTTCTATACCGCATTCATGCCGGCGAAAGCTGTGTTTTGACCACCGCTTGCTTGCTGGCTTATGAAAACTATTCTGCCGAAGGGATATCGGAAACACCTGTCCAGGCTGCTGCCGTACCTCGCGCAGTCTTTGACGATCTTGTCGCCCAATCAAAATCATTTCGTGACTTTGTTTTCATGGCGTTTTCCAAGCGGATCACGGATCTGTTTCAAATGATTGACGAGGTCGCCTTTCAGCGGTTGGACGTTCGGCTGGCAGAGAAGTTAATCGAGCTTGCAAACGGCCAGGACGCTGTCGTGACCACCCATCAAAAGCTTTCAGTCGAGCTGGGCACCGCCCGCGAAGTAATCTCGCGCCAGCTTCAGGAATTCCAGCGGCGCGGATGGATCGAACAGGCCCGTGGCAAGGTTCATCTGCTTGATACACCGCATCTAAAGCAGCTGGCGGATCACAGCATGTAAAACAAATCTTGGCGATGGTGACAAAGTCACCAATGATTTGCAGCCACAGGTATACGTCAAATATATCTTTTATAGGAGACCGAGACATGACTGCAAATATTGGCACTATTGATCGTGCTTTTCGCATCGTTCTGGGCTTGGTCCTGCTGGCCGCGCCCTTCGTCAGCGGGATGGCCGTTTTCACGTCCACACTTGTCACCACCCTGTCGGTGATCGCAGGCATCGTGATGCTGGCCACATCATCTATGCGCTTTTGCCCCCTGTATCGCATCTTTGGCATCCGCACCTGCAAACTGTGATTGAAACAGCCTCCACCCTGTTTCAATCGCCCGGTGGCGGGGCTTTTCCAGCCCGCAAATAGGGCCGGTGGTCTTGGCACGCCGCCACTCTGGCGGGTATGATCAGCGGCCAGGCGCAGTGCGATTTCACCAGCGGCAGTGCCAGCGCGATGTACATAGGGACCTGCCCGACCTGATGATCCCGTCCTTGCAAGTGAACATGCGCGCAGGCCATGTGCCGACCGATGCGGGTGGGTGCAGAATGCCCAAAGTGCAGGCCAACGGCATCTGATCAGGGAGAGAAACTATGGAAGCCAAAGCACGCACCGCCGGTCTGTCCGCTCGCGCGCACATCACGCCTACCGACATGAAAGCGATCAGGGACGCGGGATTTCACGCGATCATCTGCACCCGTCCGGACGGCGAAGGGGCCGACCAGTCGACGTACAGGGAAATTGCACAGGCTGCGCAAACGGTGGGTCTGAAGGCCCCTTATTTGCGCAACGTATGCGGCACAGTAATGGACGAAGACGCCGCCGCATCTGACAAGTCCGTCACGGAATTGCCCGACCCAGTGCTGGCCTGTTGCCGGACAGGAACACGCCCCGCCACACTTTGGTCACTGGCCCAGGCAGGAAAGCGCAGTCTGGCCCGCATCCCCGCCGCGACCCAAGCTGCGGGACACGACATGGGCGGCGTTGTCCGCAGGATCGTCAACAGGGGCAAAACCCCGACAGATACGGGCGACGCGCGCTGCGAGGGTGTGAGTGTCGGGGCGGCAGTAGCGGCGTTTCAGCCCGAGGATAACGCGATCATCCCCGATGTCCGCCGTGTCGAGAAATACAAACGCCTGATAGTCTGCCCGGAGATCAAGCTGGATTGGAACAAAGGCGAAGGACTGGTAGAAACACGTCACCACGGTAGTGCTACCTCCAACCACCGCGACGATCTGGCCCCCTACACAGCGCAGCGTGTCGGACAAATGAAGCAAGGCCGCGCAATTTTAAGGGATGGTTTGACGTGGCCAAACCCGACACCGCAGTCGAGCGGACCGAGGCGGTGTTCGACATGATGCATGTCTGCCCGCCGCAAACAGCATTTGACTGCATCCGCCTGTTACCGCGCGCGGATGCGCCGGGTTGGACCGACGTGGATCAGACAATCTTGGGCCATAAAACCTACGACAACATCTGGTCTTCGGGGGATGTGATGAAGGCAAAAACCATGGTCACTGCCGGTATCGAGGCACCGGTGGTCGCAGAGCACATCCTAAATGACATCCCGGGCAAAGTGCCCGCCGCGCACTACACTGGCCACGGATCCTGCCCGCTGACGGTAGACCGCGGCAAGATCGCTCTGGCCGACTTCAGCTATGGCAGCATCAAATTGACCGGCTTTTCAAAGGTCCGCATTGACGGCACAAAATTCGGCCGCGCGGCATGGTTCCTCAAGGAAAGGATGCTGCCCCCTCTTCACCGGAAAGCCATGCTGAAGGGACGTGAATGGAGGGCCAAACCTAAAAAGATCGTTGTGACGTGATGCCCCCGACCGCCTCTTGTGCGAACAAGGGGGGGGCGGCCATTTTAATCTGGACCCCTGATATGACACTGAAAAACTATTTCCCGATCCTGGACTGGGGCCGCACCTATTCGCGTGCTGCCTTGTCGAATGATCTGATGGCTGCCTTGATCGTGACGATCATGCTGATCCCGCAATCCCTGGCCTATGCGCTGTTGGCGGGCCTGCCGCCGGAGGCGGGGCTATATGCCTCAATCGTGCCAATCATGCTCTATGCGGTGTTCGGGACCAGCCGTGCGCTGGCGGTCGGTCCGGTTGCAGTTGTATCGCTGATGACAGCCGCAGCCCTTAGCAATATCGTGGAACAAGGGACCATAGGCTATGCGGTTGCCGCCCTGTCGCTGGCGGGTCTGTCCGGCGTCATACTGTTGGCGATGGGGCTGTTCCGCCTCGGGTTTATCGCAAATTTCCTCTCCCACCCTGTCATCGCGGGCTTTATCACCGCGTCGGGTATTATCATCGCGGCCAGCCAGCTCAAACACATCCTTGGCATTGATGCCGAAGGTCACAACTTGTTGGAACTGGTTGTCTCTCTGGGCCGTCATATGACTGAAACCAACTGGATCACGGCCCTCATCGGCATGCTTGCCACGGGCTTCCTGTTTTGGGTGCGCAAAGGGTTGAAACCCCTGCTGCAACGTTTGGGCCTCTCTGACTCTGTCACAAATGCACTTGTAAAAGCAGGGCCTGTTGCGGTCGTTGTTGCCACGACACTGGCCGTATGGGCGCTCGATCTGGCTGACAAAGGCGTCAAAATCGTCGGTCAAGTCCCGCAAAGTTTGCCACCGCTCACCCTGCCCTCTGTCTCGCCTGACCTTCTCGGCCAGCTTTTGCTTCCGGCGTTCCTGATCTCCGTCATCGGGTTTGTGGAATCAATCTCTGTCGCGCAAACACTTGCTGCGAAAAAGCGCCAGCGCATTGATCCGGACCAAGAATTGATCGGCCTCGGGGCTGCAAATATCGGCGCCTCCCTGACAGGCGGTTTTCCTGTCACCGGTGGTTTCTCGCGGTCGGTGGTCAACTTTGATGCCGGCGCTGAAACACCTGCTGCGGGCGCATTTACCGCGGTTGGACTGGCCATTGCGGCCCTCGCCCTGACACCGCTGATATTCTTTCTGCCCAAAGCAACCTTGGCAGCAACGATCATTGTCGCCGTCCTCAGCCTTGTGGATTTCTCTATCCTGAAACGCAGTTGGCACTACTCCAAAGCCGATTTTGCTGCTGTGCTCACTACAATCCTTATGACGCTGGGTATGGGCGTTGAAACAGGTGTCTCCACCGGTGTCGGGCTGTCAATTCTACTGCATCTCTACAAATCGTCTAAACCGCATATTGCCGAAGTCGGCCAAGTCCCCGGAACCGAACATTACCGCAATGTACTGCGCCACAACGTTATGACCGATCCCGCTATTGTAAGCTTGCGCGTGGATGAAAGCCTCTATTTCGCAAACGCGCGCTTTCTTGAAGACAAGATCCAGAACCGCGTCGCAAAAGATAAAAATATCCGCCATGTAGTTTTACAATGCTCTGCGATAAACGAGATCGATTTCAGTGCGCTTGAATCTCTTGAAGCCATCAACCAGCGCCTGAAAGAAATGGACGTTCAACTGCATCTATCCGAGGTCAAAGGCCCCGTGATGGACCGCCTTGAACGCGGAAATTTTCTGGCCGATATGACAGGACAGGTGTTTTTGTCCCAGTTTGAAGCCGTAAAAACGCTTGGGTCGAAGGCACGAGTGGTGGCAAGCTTGAAATGAACGCAGCAAAACAGATCAGGGATCTGGACACGGTTATTTTTGCTCCTGCACTACAAACAACCGGGGCGCAGTTTCTGCCGCCGCGTGGCGTTATGTGGGGTATATGAATGCCAAATATATTGCCTGCTTGCGAAAGATGAACTCTCGCTCCGGCTCTCGCGGTTGAAAGCCGGTAGATCAGCTAAACGATAAGGATACTGCCCATGTGGGAAGAACGCTTTGCAAAAGAAGAATATCTGTTCGGAACGGAGCCTGTCCCATTCCTGACCAAACATGATGCATTGTTTCAGGCGGGCCAGTCTGTCCTGTCTATTGCCGAAGGCGAAGGACGCAACAGCGTGCATTTGGCCAAAAAAGGCCTGAACGTCACAGGCGTGGAATTTGCACCTTCCGCAGTTGCAAAAGCGCAAAAGCTGGCTGCGTTACATGACGTTCAGCCGACATTCATTCTGTCCGATCTCTTCGAGTGGAACTGGCCGCACAACACCTATGACATCACGCTTGGCCTGTTTTTCCAGTTTGTCGGCCCTGCCGGACGGGATATCCTTTGGCGAAAGATGCTGGATGCGACGCGACCGGGTGGATTGATCCTCATTCACGGATACACGCCCAAACAGCTCGAATTTGGCACAGGCGGCCCCCCCGATGTGGCCAATATGTACACAAGTGCGGATTTTGGACCGGTATTTCAGGACTGCGAGGTGCTTGTATGCGAAGAATACGAGGCCGAACAACGCTCTGGCTCTGCACATGTTGGCATGTCAGCTTTGATAGATTTCATCGCGCGCAAGCCGGCAACACCAAATTGAGGTGGCGCAATTTGAACTCTGCTCTGGGTCTCATAGGGACCAAACGCGCGTATTAAAAGAAGGGCTGGGTCCAGTACCGCCCGGTTGAACACATAAGAAGCGAAAGACCGGACATGACAGCTGATCCCTCCACGTTGCCGCTTGAAGACAACGGAATAGCGACAAGCCCTACATCCAAACCCGTCCGGAAGACCGGTTGGCGCAGGTGGCTTTTGGTGCCTCTCTTGATGGGGACGCTGTTCACTGGCGCCGTGATCGGAATGTATTTTCAACCACCCGGATTGCGCGTGTTTTTCACGACAACCGGGCTGCAACCCGGTGCGGGCACGGATACGCCTATTGCGGTCGCCATTCAGCAAGTAACCACGCAAGAACAAGTCGCCGTTATCAGCGAGGGCGATGTTGTTGCCTTGGGCCGGATCATCCCGCTTGGCGATGTGATCAGCGTTGCAACGCCGTCCGGTGCAGGCGATGCCCGCATTGCGCAAATCAAAGTGGCGGTTGGCGATATCGTCCGCGCGGGCGATGTTCTGGCCGTTCTGGACAATCTGCCCCAACTGCAAACCGCCATTGCAGCAGCAGCAGCGGGCTTGCGCGTCACCGAGGCCACATTGCTGCAAACGCAGGCGTCGAACGCGGCCAGCCTGCGTGAAGCGCAAGCCGCACTCGAGCGGGCGGAGGCCGCCGCAACTGTGGCGCGTGCCGATCTCGCACGCGCGACCTCCCTGTTGGAACGCGGCGTCACGACCCGCGCTGATTTCGACCAGATCGTGGCCACAACAACAAAGGCCGAAAGGGATGTCGAAAGCGCATTGGCGACGTTATCGCGCTATGCATCGGGGTCCGAAACCGTACAGGCAGACATCGCCGTGGCACGGGCCAAAGTCGACGCCGCAAGTGCTGATCTGGACACGGCGACACAAAATCTGGACCGTGCCTATGTGCGTGCACCCGAAACCGGCAGGGTGCTGAATATCAAAGCCCGTACCGGCGAACGCCCCACCAGTGACGGCATCATCGACCTTGGGGACACATCGCAGATGACCGTCGAGGCCGAGGTATATCAGACGCTGATCGGGCGCGTGACAATTGGTGATCGTGTGATCGTTTCTGCCGAGGCCTTGTCGCAGGATTTGATTGGTGTCGTCTCTGCCATCGGTTTGGAAATTGGTCGCCAGTCCATTATGTCAGACGATCCGGCCAGCAATACAGATGCCCGCGTCGTCGATGTGATCATCGTGCTGGATGATGTATCATCCGCACTGGCGCAGCGATTCACCAACCTTGAAGCCATCGTGCGGATCGACGCAGGGCGCACCCCATGAACTGGCTGCTTACACGTCTTTTCGGGCGCTTGCCCATCGGATGGCTACAGCTGTCGCACAGCAAGGGGCGCTTGTTTGCCGCTGTATCCGGCGTGGCTTTTGCCAACCTGCTCGTGTTCATGCAGCTGGGCATCATGGGTGCGCTGAACGGGTCAACCGTGGCACCCTATTCGCTCATCGACACCGATATCCTCTTGTCATCGCAAGAAGGCAACACCCTCACCGACAGCGAACATATCGCGCGGGTCTGGATGTTGCAGGCCCTTGGCGTGGCAGGCGTGGCTGACGCCAGTCCCCTCTATGTCGGCAATCTGCCGTTCAAATTGGAGGACGGATCGTCGGTGTCCCTCTTGGCGTTTGGCGTGAACACAACACAGCCGCACTTTGTGTCACCCGTCATCATACCGATGCTGCCAAAACTGACTTTGGAGAACACAGCGCTGCTGGATGCAGGCACGCGCGGCATGCCTGCATCGGTCATTAATGGCCTAAGGGCCGGGGAAAAATTTACGTTTGAGGCATCCGGCAAAACCCTTACCGCGATCGGCACACTGGAGGTCGGCGGCGGGTTTCTGGCAGACGGGATGATCCTGCTGTCGGATCAGACGTTTCTGCGGTTCTTCGGGTCGCGCAGCAGTGGGGCGCCCGATCATATCATGGTGCGGGTTGCGGATGGCGTATCTGCGCAAACCGTTGCGACCCGTCTGCGTGACGTCCTTCCCGCCGCCAGCGTCAGGGTCCAGACAACAGCAGGCGCAAAAGCTGCCGATCTGGCGTTCATGTCTTCGGAACGCCCGACTGGCATCATATTCGGCTTTGGCGTGTTCATGGGCATCCTTGTCGGGCTTGTGATCGTCTATCAGGTCCTGTCGACGGACGTCGCGGACCACCTGCGCGAATACGCGACGTTCAAGGCGATGGGATACGGGCAACCGTTCTTTCTGGGCATCATCTTCGAGGAAGCCATCGTACTGGCTGTGTTCGGGTTCATCCCCGGACTGATCGCATCCATGGGGCTTTATGCGGGTCTGGTGGCCGTAACCGGCCTGCCTGTCACGATGGACATGACCCGCGCCCTACTGGTGTTTCTTGGCACGCTGGCCGCCTGCACGCTGTCAGGTGCCATTGCCACACGGCGGCTGGCCAACGCCGATCCTGCGGATTTGTTCTGATGGCGGATGCACCCATTATCGTGAGGGGCCTGAACCACTTCTTCGGCACCGGAGAGGCACGCAAGCAGGCGATTTTCGACATCAATCTATCCATTGCGCGCGGCAGCCTGACCATTCTGATGGGGCCGTCGGGGTCGGGTAAAACCACACTTCTGACGTTGATCGGCGCTCTGCGCGATATTCAGGACGGCAGTGTGATGCTGCTGGATCATGAACTGAACGGTGCGACCGAAGGTCAACTTGTCGCACTCCGCCGCCGCCTCGGTTTTATCTTCCAGGCCCACAATCTGCACGAAAGCCTGACCGCGACACAAAATGTCCTGATGGGTCTTGAGGTCCACGGCAAAGGCGACAGCGCCCTTCAACTGGCTGCCAGCCATCATATGCTTGACCTGCTTGGTCTTGCAGACAGGGTGAATTATGTGCCCGGCAATCTGTCGGGCGGACAAAAGCAACGGGTCGCGGTGGCGCGTGCGCTGGTGGCGAACCCCCAAATCGTATTGGCGGATGAACCTACCGCAGCCCTTGATAAAGACTCCGGTCACACCGTCGTCGAAATGCTCGGGTCTTTGGGCCAGGTGCGCGGCACAACCACAGTGATGGTCACGCATGATCCCCGCATCCTTGAATTGGCAGACCGGATCATCAGGCTTGAAGACGGGCGCATCGTGTCGGACGAAAATACCTGAGGACTGCGGTATCCCACAGCCCTGCGCAGCTGTGGTGCGTCCCTGCGGCTTACCAGCCCCCCCTGCGCACTGGCCAAGCCGCAGGAAAATCCGCCGCTTTGGCGTTTTGCCTTGTCCCCCCGCCACCCCACGGGGCAAACTGCGCAAAAAAGAGAGCCATCATGTTCGAGCAAACCTTCAAAGCCCTTGACGATATCATGTTTCAGGAACCCGGCTGCAACTCGGAGCTGGATTATGCCGAGCAGTCGTCGTGGATGCTGTTCCTGAAATACCTCGATGATCAGGAGGAGGAGCGCGCGGCGGAGGCGCTGATGCAGGGCACGCCCTATATCCCCCTGTTCGAGCCGCAGTACCGCTGGACAGCATGGGCGGCCCCGACGCTGGCGAATGGCAAACCCGACCTTGATACGATGCGCATCGGCGAAGACCTTGTCGATTTCGTCAACACCGATCTGATGGCCTACCTGCGCCGCTTTAAACACGCCACCAAAGACCCCTATTCGATCCAGTCCAAGATCGGCGAGATTTTCGGCGAGGTGCGCAACAAATTCGGCAACGGCTATATGCTGCGCGACGCGCTGGCCCGCATTGACGCGCTGGACTTTGGCACGCAAAACCAAAAATCCGAACTCTCGGACCTGTACGAGACGCGGATCAAGAACATGGGCAACGCGGGGCGCAACGGCGGGCAATACTACACACCGCGCCCGCTGATCCGCGCGATGATACAGGTGGTGAACCCGCACCTGGGCGAGACGATCTATGACCCCGCCGCAGGCTCTGCCGGCTTTCTGTGCGAGGCGTTCGACTACCTCAAACACAAGGCCACTGGCCCGCAGGACCGTCAGACCCTGCAACGCCACACCTTTTATGCGAAGGAACAGGCGCCGCTGGCCTATGTGATCGGGCTGATGAACATGATCCTGCACGGGATCGAGGCGCCGAACTATCTACGCACCGATACCCTGTCGGAACGCATCGCAGACATCGAGGACAAGGACCGCTTTGATATCATTCTGGCCAATCCGCCCTTTGGCACCAACAAGAACAAACAGCTGCAACAGAATTTTCCGGTCAAATCCTCCGAGAGTGCCTATATGTTCATGCAGCACTTCATCGAGAGTTTGAAGGGCGGCGGGCGCGCGGCGGTGGTGATCAAGAACACCTTCCTGAGCAATACCGACGGCGCATCGGTCGCCCTGCGCCGCCAGTTGCTGGCCGACTGTGATCTGCACACAATCCTTGATTGTCCGGGTGGCACGTTTCTGGGCGCGGGCGTGAAAACCGTTGTGCTGTTTTTTGAGCGCGGGCGCGAGACGAAGGACATCTGGTACTACCAACTCGATCCCGGCCGCAACATGGGCAAGACAAACCCGCTGAACGATGCCGATCTGGCCGAGTTTGTGGCAATGCAGGCGGGGCGCACCACGGGTGACAAGGCGTGGCTGGTCCGCGCCGGGCATCTGGACGCGGCGACCTGTGATCTGTCGGTCAAAAACCCCAACGCCCCCGTTGAAGCCGCCCTGCGCGCCCCGCGCGAGATCATCACGGACATGCTGGCACGCGATGCCGAGACGGCAGATATTCTGCGCGAGATCGAGGCGATGCTGTGAAGGCGGGCTGGGAGGTTCGGGCGCTGGAAGAATGTTTGCAGCCCTTTCCGATTGCTGCAAAAATACCAAAGAAGCAGTTTTTGACGCAAGGACAGTACCCTATACTTTCCCAAGAAGCTGATTTTATTAACGGGTATTGGGATGAAGTAGGAGATCTGAACCACTTGACCTCGCCTGTCGTTTTGTTTGGCGATCACACACAAGTGCTGAAGTTTATCGACTTTAACTTCGTCGTTGGTGCCGATGGCGTAAAAATCTTGGCTCCGAAAAGTGGGATAGATGCTAAATTTCTGATGTACTTCATTGAAGCAAATCCTTTCCCGTCGTTGGGATATGCTCGGCATTATCGGCATGTAAAGTCGCTCCCAATTCCCCTCCCCCCTCTAGAGGAGCAAAAACGGATCGTTGCGGTTCTGGATGCGGCGTTCGAGGGCCTCACCCGCGCCCGCACCCACATAGAGACCAACCTCCAAAACGCGCGGGAGTTGTTTGAGAGTGTTCTCGAACAAACAGTAAAGCAGAACATCGCAGACTACGGACTTACATCTTTAGCTGAGTGCGCTTCGGAAATCACAGATGGCGACCACTCACCACCGCCAAAAGCTCCAAAAGGTATACCATTTATCACAATCTCGAACATTCAAAAGGAAACTCGGAGAATTGATTTTTCTAGTACTTTTTTTGTGTCCAAAAGCTACTTTGACAGTCTGAAAGACAAGCGCAAACCAAAAAATGGCGACATCCTATATACTGTTACAGGCGCAACATTAGGCATCCCCATTCAAATTAAAGAAGATCGCGACTTTTGCTTTCAGCGGCATATCGGATTAATCCGCCCAACTGACCAAATGGAAAGCAATTGGCTCAGTTACTTTCTCATGTTTCGGTTTGCCTTCGATCAAGCAACTGATGGCGCTTCGGGAGCTGCTCAAAAAACCGTATCTCTTAAGACCCTTCGCGGCATGAAGTTGCCAAAGGTTCCCCAGAGCAGGCAAAAAGAAATTGCAACTGCACTAGAAATAAACTGGGAAGAGATAGGCAAACTCAAAGCCCACTACCGCACCAAACTCGCCGACCTCGACGACCTGCGCCAATCCCTCTTGGCCCGCGCCTTTGCCGGCGCGTTGACATGACCCCGCTGCAATCCCTCTTGCATCCGGCGCGGCACGCCGTAACCTCTGTCTATGGTTGATTATTCCACGCTCCACCCGCATCTGATCGCCACGGAATCCGAGTCCGACACCCGCGCGCGGCGGATTGATCCAGCCCTGCGCGATGCAGGCTGGGACGTGATCCCGCGCAGCGTGGTCAGCCGCGAGGACATCGCCCAAGGGCGCATCACCGCCACCGGCCACCGCGAAAACCCCATGAGTTGCGATTACGTCCTGACCTACCGCGACCAGAAGCTCGCCACCGTCGAGGCCAAGCGCGCGGGCCTGAAGGCCGCCCAAGGCGTGGCCCAAGCGCGCGAATACGCCCGCCGCCTGCGCACCCGCTTTGCCTATGCCACCAACGGCCTCACGTGGTACGAGATGGACCGCCACACCGGAATCGAGCGGGCAGTTGCCGCCCCCCCCCACCCCCGATGCCCTCTGGGCCGCGACGTTTGAAGAAGAAAGCGACTGGCGCAACCGCTTTGGCGCGGTGCCCTTCGAGACGGGCGGCGGCAAATGGCAGCCGCGCTATTACCAGCACAACGCCATCACCGCAGCCCTTGAGGCTGTCGGGCGCGGCGATACGCGCATCCTGCTGACGCTGGCCACGGGGACGGGCAAAACCGGCATCGCGTTCCAGCTGTGCTGGAAGCTGTTCGAGGCGAAATGGAACCTCGGGGGGGCGCCCACCCGCAGGCCCCGCATCCTGTTTCTGGCAGACCGCAATGTGCTGGCGGATCAGGCCTTCAACTCTTTCGGGGCGTTCCAGACAGGCGCGTGCCTGCGCGTGAACCCCGAAGAGATTGTCAAACAAGGGCAGATGCCGCAGAACGCCTCGATCTTTTTTACCATCTTCCAGACGCTGACGACCCGGCAGGGCGACAAGCTGGGGTATGAGCATTACACGCGCAATTTCTTTGATTTCGTCATCATCGACGAATGTCATCGCGGCGGGGCCAATGCCGAAGGATCATGGCGCGAGATCCTGAAATATTTCGCGCCCGCCGTGCAGCTGGGCCTGACCGCCACGCCCAAACGCGACGACAACGCCGATACCTACGCCTATTTCGGTGAACCCGCCTACGTCTATTCGCTGCGCGAAGGGATCGAGGACGGCTATCTGACGCCCTTCCGCGTGCGCCAGTTCGCCTCTACGCGCGATGTCTATGTCTTTGACGGCGCAGACAAAGTGCTGGCAGGCGAGGTGGAAGACGGGCAGGAATTCGGCGAGGCCGCGTTCAACCGCACGATTGTGATCGAAGAGCGCGAGTTGCACCGCGTGCGCACCCTGCTGTCCGAGATCACGCTGACCGAAAAGACCATCATCTTTTGTGCCACCCAAGCCCACGCCGCCCTGATCCGCGACCTGATCAACCGCGAGGTGCAGCCGAAGGACGAGAATTACTGCGTGCGCGTCACCGCCGAGGATGGTGCGGGCGGCGAGGCGTTTCTGAAGCTGTTCCAGATCAACAGCCGCACGATCCCGACGATCCTGACCACCTCGCAAAAGCTGTCCACCGGCGTGGACGCCAAGAACGTGCGCAACATCGTGCTGATGCGCCCCGTCAATTCGATGATCGAATTCAAGCAGATCATCGGGCGCGGCACCCGCACGTTTGAAGGCAAGAATTACTTTACCGTCTATGATTTCGTCAAAGCCCACGCGAAATTCGATGATCCGCAGTGGGACGGCGATCCAGCGGATATCATCCTTGATCCACCCGGTGATCCCAAGGTGAAAAAGCCCGATGGCAATCCGCCCGACACGCCGCCCGATGTCCCCCCCGATGATCATGCGGTCCTGAAAAAGCCGATGATCGAGATCAAGCTGGCCGATGATCACATCATCACAATCGCCGCGACCACCTTCTGGGGGCCGGACGGCAAGCCGATCAGCGCGCAGGATTTCATCAAGCGCATGTTCGGAGAGCTGCCGGAGTTGTTTCGCGACGAAGACGATCTGCGCGCGCAATGGAGCGATCCCGACACCCGCAAAGCCCTGCTGGAGCGGCTGGCAGAGCGGAACTATGACGCGGCGATGCTGGAGATGGTGCGCGATGCGCTGTCGGCAAAGGGATCGGATATGTTCGACGTGCTGTGCCACGTGGCCTATTCAAACCTGATGCGCACCCGAGAGCACCGCGCGCAGACCGGCAAGCGCCGGATCGAGGGGGCATACGACCCCAAAATGGCCGCGTTTCTGAACTATGTTCTGGACAGCTATGTAGCGCAGGGCGAACAGAACCTCGACCGCAGCAAGATGATAGATTTTGCAAAACTCAGATATGGCACGGCCAAAGAATGTGGTGCCGCGCTTGGGGGTATGACCGCTGTTGTCGATGCCTTCATCGGCTTTCAAAGACACCTGTATTCCCCTTCGAACTAGGGTCCGTGGACATTCATCTTGAAGCGATGAGCGCGGCGGCAAGGTGCCAAGACGCGGTATAGCTACTTTCTGTTTTATCATATCTGGTTGCTATACCTCTGAATTCCTTGATCTTTGCGAAGT
>Ga0163215_100961_pt1 | contig 26143 bp, 26 predicted proteins | sample SynspAceP_FD_185934 | JGI IMG/M metagenome (GOLD analysis project Ga0163215, IMG submission 185934) | Saline lake microbial communities from Ace Lake in Antarctica - Synechococcus sp. Ace-P (Hybrid Assembly) | ecosystem: Environmental > Aquatic > Non-marine Saline and Alkaline > Saline | place...
AACTCATTGGAGCAACCTGCCATTATGTGACCAGTGATCTAGATGAAGGACCTATCATTGAGCAAGAAGTGATGCGCATCAGTCACAGTGATAGCTCTCTAGACATGGTTAGAAAAGGCAAAAACTGCGAAAAAATAGCGCTGGCCAATGGTATCCGTTATCACTTAGAAGACCGAGTGATTATTCATAAACACAAAACTGTGGTATTTGCCTAATGCCCCTTTATTTAATTCGTCACGGTGAAACCAACAGTAACCGAGACAAGTTTGTCCAGCAACCTGATACTGCCCTATCCGTACTTGGGCTTAAACAAGCCCAGGAACTAGCGAAACATTTTGCACAGCGACCTATTGGTCACATATTTTGCAGTGACTATTTAAGAACCCAACAAACTGCCGCCCCATTGGTTGAAGCCTTAGGCTGCAGCATCAGCTACAGTGAATTATTACGTGAACGCAATTTTGGCGATATAAGGGGTAAACATTACGACGAAATCGGCCACGATTTTCATCAACAAGACTATGTGCCGCCCAATGCTGAGAATATTGAACAATTTTCACGGCGTATAGACCAAGCATGGCAATTCATTCTCGAACAATGGCAAACATCACAGGACGATATAATTGTCATAACACACGGATTAGTGATGCGTGAACTGGTTAAGTACCATCTAGATTTGCGCTTACATCAGGACTGGGCGCTTGCTGAATATGCAAATACCAGCGTAATAGAAGTTGACCGTGCGGATTTAAAAACGGTACTGAACTTATGTGATACCAGCCATTTGAGCACATTTCACTTAGAAAAAGGCGGTGTTGCTTAAACTAGCGTTCTGCCCTTTGACCCGCTTAAAACGAACCATTATAGAGTAGAGTTAGCTTGTTATTTGCTGTTCCGCGTTCGAACCAACTTCCCGCATTTTGGCTCGTCTGCCATTTCTGGCTAGATAACATTACTTCCCAGTAGTGTCCCGGTGCAGAACCTTGAATGCGTGAGGAGGCTAACCACTCTGTATTTCTGGGTAAGTCGAACGCCAAACCCTGGCTTGTGGTAAATTTCACTTCTGATTGTGCAATGACGCCGAGACCAAAACTAAGCCGTTCAGACACTTGATAACGGGGAACAATAGAAACTTCATAGACTGATACTTTTTGGCTAAATACGCCCCATTGCAGTTTGCCCTTTGAATATCCTAAAGAAGTATCCATTGAAAAGGATGCCGTTAAAGGTTGTGATATGCGCATTTGGTAGTCACGTTGTTTACAGCCTTTAAACCCAAGTCCTGCAGATGCCAAATCAAACGAAGTATCATCGGGTAAAACATCAGCAATCCATTGGACTGAACTTCGCACTAGCGAATTTTCAGCAAAGCAGGAAAAACTTGCAAGGACGAAAAAAGAGATTAGTAATCGTTTCACTTGTTTAGCCTAGCAGGTTTAATGTGTTTTGAGTCTAGCGAATCTAACTAAAAATAAGCGTATAGAAACCTATTATTACGTATATTCAATCATACCAAATAGGCCAAGAATGAAAGCACTGGCATTAATTTAACATTTAAGAATCAAGTCTATTTAGCCTAGCTTAATAGGTTTTAAGCGGCACTTATTGCTCTGTTAAATAAACTAGAGCAATAAATTTATCTTTCTCCCGCAAGTTGCTCAGCTAACAGTTTCATCAAATTCTCTTTACGCTTCTTAGGCAAAGACGTCAAAATATCCTCTAATTCTGTCGGCAGGTGCGCACCAGGATGCCCATTTGATTGGAAAACGTAGTGGTCAAATAAGTTTTTCCATACCAAACGGTGCCGCATTGGTAGATTTTGCATACTCAACAGACTATGTAACAGAGATTGATAGGGGGATAGTTCATCAACTTCAAAGGACTTCCACCAAAAATTGATTAAGCCACTAATGGCATCCATTGACTCTACATTATGCCACCAATAACTAGGTATCAATAGTGCATCTCCGGGCGCAAGTATGACCTCTTGTGCCGCCTCTAATGCCTCAGTAAAACGCGGATATTTATCAAAATCTGGCTTACGTAAATCAACCATGCTCATTGGTGTACCTGCCGGAGTCAGCAACAATGGACCAACATATAAATTAGCCAGTTGCTCGGGCGGAAACAATACAATATGCCGCTTACCCGCCACAGCACAAGCAATATTATCCATGGTGTCATAATGCGTGGAAGTAACCACTTTGTTTCCCAGCCACAGCCTTGGAATGATGCTTTTATCCATAAAAGCCAATTGATTTTGCTCTGCAACTTTGGCTAAATCTTGTTTTAACTCTAAGCCTTGGATGGCAATGGCAGGAACGGGAACTAGACTGCAAAGTTCAGCAAGCGCGGTCAAAACAACATCAAATCGCTCTAATTTACGCTCATAATTGAAGCCTGTTACTTGCTCATTATAAAAAAAACGACCACTAATAGTAGGCGGCCCCAACAAAGTATCCACCCTCATGCCTGAATTAAATTGGCGTAAATAGTTTAAAAACTCTAGAGGTGAGCGCTTATACGCCTCAACAATGGGCCAATCTCCTACTAATCCTCTGATGACCGTGGGCTGATTATTCAATAACAAATCATCCCACTGGGAAGTGCTCAGTGGCCCTTCTAACTCTTTAACCTTATTCATTCACTTTCTCTAAAATACCTTTTTCAATGGGAATTACTGGCCAATCAGGCTAAACCACGGGACGTAACATAATATTCGTTGTTAATTAAGTATTCTAGGTATAGGCACATAATGCTTGTTACAACTTTATACTGTAGTTATTTAATTTTGCTATTAATCTACACAGCAACGTTCAACAAATATTGTCAATCAAATGTATAAAAAACATCTAGGTTTCGCACTTAACCTCTTGTCCTTAGGTTTATTTTTCCCAGGCATCCTGTTAACTATGTTCATGTTAGACATGGGCATGGTGGTTGACTTGAGTGGCTCAACCTTAGCTTCAGACTTGGTCAATAAAGAACTGTCTATCATGGCAACAATAAAGGAGTTATGGCAAGACCAACGATTCCTCGTAGCTGGACTCATCTTATTATTTTCTGTTTGCATTCCTCTGTTAAAAACCTTGGCAATCACCTTTGCCTATTTTTCCAAAAATAGCATTCTGGAAGGCCGGTTAGTACAATTTGTCAGCCGCATCGGCAAATGGTCAATGGCAGATGTTTTTGTAGTGGCGGTGTTCTTAGCGATTTTATCAACTAACCATGCTGATACAGTCAACACTCAGCAACTTTCTATATTTGGCTTTAAAATCTTATTTGAGGTGAGCACACAAACTTTTTCAGCTGCCGGTCCAGGTTTCTATTACTTTACAGCTTATTGTTTGCTGTCGATGATTGGCACTCAATTATCCGCTGCATATATAGTGCAAAACGGAAGCATAACAAGATAATAAAAAAACCATTTAAACTGCAGGAAACTAATTTTTTACAGATACTTAGGCTAGTCATTTCGCTAATTATTGACAGGGTAATTGCCCTTCACTATGTTAGTAGGGGCTTTAATTAAAAAGGAAAATCATGATGCCAATCCAAATTACGTTTGAACTTTCTGATAACGACCTAGAGCATTTTAGAAAGATGATGAATACGGCTATAGAAAAGAGTAGCAAGTACACCCAAGAAGAGGTGTTAAGCAAAGCAAGAGCTGTCACTGCGGCAATGGAAAGCGCATCACTACCTGATTTTGTTAAAACACGTATGCAGTCATTGGAGACATTGATTGCCGCGCTAGAAGATCCAGAGTGGCAAATGCCGGATGACGAAAAAGCAGAAATTTTGACCTCCCTAGCTTACTTTAGTGAACCTCACGACCTTATACCAGATGAAATACCTGGATTAGGTTATGTTGATGACGCCATCATGATAGAACTTGTCATTCAAGACCTATCACAAGATTTGGACGCTTATAGACAATTCTGCGGCTTCCGCTCAACGGAAGAGAAACGTCGAGGCAGTGAAGCCCATGTCAATCGTGAAAATTGGTTAGCGTCTACCCGGGCAGCATTTCGCTCAAACATGCGCCGCAATCGACCAGGTAGTAATGGCAGAAGACTCTTTTCGAGAATTATGTAGAACCGGAAACCGTAACTAAATTGGCTTATTTTGATTTTCGCTCTGCCCTTTCAAGGCTAGTTACCGAGAACAATTTGTAAGCTAATAAACCAGCCTGAATACTTTTCTCCCTCTTAATAGCAAAGGCATCCATTAGTTCTCCGATGCCTTTGTTATTTTTATACCCAATTGCAATTTAAGCTGATACAGAATTTGCCAAATCTTACATTGGAGGTACGGACAAACCATGGGGCTATAAATAGACACCGAATTAGCGCCTACGCAAGATTTAAGAGCTTGAGTATTATATAAATAACGCGTCAATCTAATTGTATGTTTTACTTGAGTATTTAAGCTAAAGAAACTTTTTGTGAATCCCAGCAAGGTTATCTAGCCTATCGGATAATTACTAGCTAACATGTGTGAAAAATAGCGCTCGTTGGTATGACGAGTCAGGGGGAAGTATGGATCCTGTAACAGACTTAGTAATAACTATTAGCAATCCGCTAAAATCCCTTGAATATAAGCGAAAGCAAATTTGCGCCAAAACCATGGAGGCGATGCCATTTACTAGCAGAGTGAGCTTGTGGTCTTTTAACAGTACGTTGACGCAAATTGAGTGTTTGATGTGCTTGATGCAACAAGACAGTATTTTTTCAGCTGGCCATATTCTGGCTAAAACAGATTATCCGGATTATTTTGACGCTTTATTAGCTCAGCAAGTTCTGGTTGCTGCGGATGCTCGAAACCATCCCTCTACCCAATGTTTCAATGAGGCTTACTTTTTGCCCAATGACATTCACTCACTCCTTGATTATGTATTGATAAAGGATGCTAGACCCCTTGGTGTAATTTGTTGTGAAACAATAGGCAAAAAACATCAGTGGTTAGACTCAGACGTAGCCACCTTACGACGAATTGCCAATATTACCGCTATATTTTTTGAACAAAATTAAGCGCAAAATCAGTTTATATGCCTGATTTGTGGCTATTTTTTCGATAAAAAAAAGGCGCTATTCTTACGAACAGCGCCTTTTGATTTACTTTTAACTAAAGCTGAACAGCTTTAGTTACGATAGCTACCAAAGTCCAGTTTTTAGACTTAGACAAAGGACGGCACTCACGTATTGTGACTACATCGCCTTCGTTACATTGGTTAGTTTCGTCATGAGCGTGTAGCTTAGTAGTACGTTTAATGAACTTACCATAAATAGGGTGTTTCACTTTGCGTTCTACCACAACAGTAATAGATTTCTCCATCTTGTTGCTACTAACACGGCCTTGTACTGTACGAACACTTTGTTCAGTCATTACGCATCAGCCTTTTCAGTCAGAATGGTTTTAACACGCGCAATACTGCGACGCACTTTACGAAGACCGTCAGTTTTTTCAAGCTGACCTGTGCTCGCTTGCATACGCAAGTTGAATTGTTCACGTAACAAACTTAATAGTTCAACGTTCAATTCTTCTACGCTTTTTTCTTTCAGTTCTGTCGCATTCATTACATCACCGTCCGAGTTACAAAGGTGGTTTTAAACGGCAGTTTCGACGCAGCTAATTCAAATGCTTCGCGAGCCAATGACTCTGGAACACCGTCCATTTCATATAACACACGACCTGGTTGAATTTGGCATACCCAGTACTCAACGCTACCTTTACCTTTACCTTGACGCACTTCGAGAGGCTTCTGAGTAATTGGCTTGTCAGGGAAAACCCGAATCCAGATTTTACCTTGACGTTTAACAGCACGAGTCATGGCTCGACGAGCCGATTCGATTTGGCGAGCAGTCATACGACCGCGGCCAATTGCTTTAAGGGCGTAAGTACCAAAACTTACGTTGCAACCAGTGGCTAAACCACGGTTACGACCCTTATGCATTTTACGGAACTTCATACGTTTAGGTTGTAACATAATTATTAGCCCTCACGCTTAGCAGTACGAGGTTTCTTTTTAGGTGCAGGGGCAGCAGCTGGCTGCTCATGAGTAAGAGGCAGGCCGCCTAATACTTCACCTTTAAAGATCCATACTTTTACGCCAATAATACCGTAAGTAGTTAAAGCTTCTGATGTTGCATAATCGATGTCAGCACGGAAAGTGTGTAATGGAACACGACCTTCACGATACCATTCAGTACGTGCAATTTCAGCGCCGCCTAAACGACCGCTTACTTCAACTTTAATACCTTTGGCTCCAATTCGCATTGCGTTCTGTACCGCGCGCTTCATAGCACGACGGAACATTACGCGGCGTTCTAGTTGGCTTGCGATGCTATCAGCAACGAGTTGGCCATCTAGTTCAGGCTTACGCACTTCCGCAATATTGATCTGAGCTGGCACACCGGCTAGCTTAGATACATGTTTACGGATCTTCTCAACGTCTTCACCTTTCTTACCGATAACCACACCTGGGCGGGCTGTGTGAATAGTCACACGGATCGCTTTAGCTGGACGCTCGATAATAATTTTAGACAATGAAGCACTTTTCAATGCTTTAGTCAGATACTGACGTACCTGATGATCGTTAAAAAGGTTATTTGCATAATCTGCAGTATTCGCGTACCAGGTAGATGTCCATGGTTTGCTGATACCCAGGCGTATACCTGTAGGATGTACCTTCTGTCCCATTATCTTCTCCTAGTTATCAGACACAACAACAGTGATGTGACTGCTACGCTTAAATATACGATCAGCACGGCCTTTGGCTCTTGGCTTAATACGCTTCATAGTTGGACCTTCGTCAACGAAGATTTGTGAGACAGTCAATTCATCGATGTCTGCACCTTCGTTATGTTCGGCGTTCGCAATCGCTGACTCTAATACTTTTTTGATTAGATCGGCGCCTTTCTTCGGACTATAAGTCAAAAGTTCAAGAGCCTTTTCAACGTGTAAACCACGAATTTGATCTGCTACCAAACGTGCTTTTTGAGCCGAAGTGCGGGCGTGACAATGTTTAGCTAAAGCTTGCATTTTTATCTCCCTTATCTCTTGGCTTTCTTATCCGCGACATGGCCGCGGTAAGTACGCGTTGGCGCAAATTCGCCCAACTTATGGCCGACCATTTCGTCAGAGACGAATACTGGAACATGTTGGCGACCGTTATGGACCGCAATGGTCAACCCAATCATATCTGGGATGATCATAGAACGACGAGACCAAGTCTTAATTGGTTTCTTGTCGTTCTTTTCCACTGCAGCCTCAACCTTCTTCAACAAGTGTAGGTCTATGAAAGGACCCTTCTTGAGAGAACGTGGCATGGTGAATCCTCGCTATTACTTATTACGACGACGTACGATAAGTTTATCGGTACGCTTGTTACTACGTGTCTTCTTACCCTTAGTAGGAATACCCCAAGGTGTAACGGGATGACGGCCACCAGAGGTACGACCTTCACCACCACCATGTGGGTGATCTACAGGGTTCATGGCAACACCGCGAACTGTTGGGCGAACACCGCGCCAACGAGTTGCACCTGCTTTACCAAGTGAACGTAGCATATGTTCTGCATTACCGATTTCACCAACGGTGGCACGGCAATCTGCCAATACTCGGCGAACTTCACCAGAACGTAAACGAAGAGTTATATAACCTTCGGCACGAGCTAGGATCTGCGCGTAAGTACCTGCTGAACGAGCAATTTGTGCACCTTTACCTGGCTTCATTTCAATGGCGTGTACTGTAGTACCCACTGGCATGTTGCGCATTGGTAAAGTGTTACCTGCTTTAATCGCAGCGTCTGGGCCAGATTGAATCTGGTCACCGGCTTTAGCACCTTTATGGGCTAAAACATAACGACGCTCACCATCTGCATACAACACCAAAGCGATGTTAGCAGAACGGTTTGGATCATATTCTAAACGCTCAACTACAGCTGGAATGCCATCTTTGTTACGCTTAAAATCGACTAGGCGATAATGCTGCTTATGGCCACCACCAATGTGACGCACGGTAATGCGACCATTGTTGTTACGACCACCAGACTTGCTGTTTTTTTCTAATAAAGGAGCATAAGGTGCGCCTTTATGTAGGTCAGGATTGGTTACCTGTACTACGTGACGACGACCAGGAGAAGTCGGTTTAGCTTTCAATAATGGCATATCTAATCCCCTTCTTACTCTGCGCCGCCAGTAAAGTCGATGTCTTGACCTTCTTTAAGTACGACGTAGGCTTTTTTCCAGTCTTTACGCTTACCAAAAGATGCACCATGACGTTTAGTTTTTCCCTTAACGTTTAGTGTACGAACTGAGTCGACTTCAACTTCAAACATTTTTTCAACTGCTTGCTTGATTTCTTCTTTGTTCGAATCTTTGGCTACTTTAAGGACAACAGTGTTGTTCTTTTCAGCGGCTAGCGTTGCTTTTTCAGAAACATGTGGTGCTAATAACACCTTAAGTAGACGCTCTTCATTAATCATGCTAACGCCTCCTCTAATTGCTTAACTGCTGCTGCAGTCATCAATACTTTCTCAAATGCGATAAGACTGACCGGGTCAATGCCTTGAACATCGCGTACGTCAACTTTATATAAGTTGCGCGCAGACAAGAATAAATTCTCATCAACTTCGGATGTAACAATAAGCACATCTTTTAGTTCAAGAGCAGCTAATTTAGAAAGTAATTCTTTCGTCTTAGGAGTCTCAACTGAAAATTCTTCGACCACGATTAAACGGTCTTGACGTACCAATTCAGATAAGATGCTTTGTATCGCACCACGGTACATCTTCCTGTTAACTTTTTGGCTGTGATCCTGTGGCTTAGCAGCAAATGTTACGCCACCAGAACGCCAGATAGGACTACGGATTGTACCAGCACGGGCACGACCAGAACCTTTTTGTTTCCAAGGTTTCTTACCACCACCGCGAACTTCAGAGCGTGTTTTTTGCGCGCGTGAACCCTGACGGGCACCTGCACCGAAGGCAACTACTACTTGATGTACTAGTGCTTCGTTAAATTCACGTCCAAAGGTTGCTTCGGATACTTCAAGAGCGCTTTGCGCATCTTTCAATACTAATTCCATCACTTCACTCCCCAGACGTTACGCTTTAACTGCAGCTTTAATGATGACATCGCCACCCGGAGCTCCAGGAACGTTACCTTTCACTAATAAAAGGTTGTTCTCTAAATCAACACGCACTACATCCAAAGACTGAACGGTGATACGCTTGTTACCAAGCTGACCAGCCATTTTTTTGCCTTTGAAAACTTTACCTGGACTTTGGTTTTGACCAATTGAACCAGGAGCACGGTGAGACAAAGAGTTACCGTGTGAGTTACGTTGATGACTGAAATTCCAGCGTTTAATAACACCAGCAAAACCTTTACCTTTTGAGGTACCCGCTACATCAACTAATTTAGTTTCAGCAAACATTTCAACAGTCAATTCACTGCCTACTACTATGCCTTCGCCTTCATTAGCGTCTAAGCGGAATTCCCACAAACCGCGACCAGCATCAACACCCGCTTTAGCAAAATGACCTGCTTGAGCTTTGTTAACGCGGCTAGCTTTTTTGTCGCCAGCAGTTACTTGAAGCGCTTTATAACCGTCTGTTTCTTCAGTACGTAACTGAGTCACACGATTAGGAGTTGCTTCAATAACAGTCACAGGGATAGAAACGCCATCTTCAGTGAAGATGCGAGTCATACCTACTTTACGACCGATAAGACCAATCGCCATGTTAAAACCCTCTCTTGTTAGCCCAGGCTGATTTGAACATCAACACCAGCAGCCAAGTCCAATCTCATTAAAGCATCTACTGTTTTATCAGTAGGCTCAATGATATCTACCAAACGCTTGTGTGTGCGGATTTCATACTGATCACGTGCATCTTTATTTACGTGAGGAGAAACCAACACTGTGTAGCGCTCTTTACGAGTAGGTAGTGGAATAGGACCGCTAACCTGAGCACCTGTACGCTTCGCAGTTTCAACGATTTCAGCCGTAGACTGATCGATCAATTTATGATCAAACGCTTTCAAACGAATACGAATTCTTTGATTTGGCATCGATTAAGCTCCAATCGAAAGAACAAAATAAAATCATCCTCAACCACCTAACTATTGGGTGGGGGATGTGTGTGTTTACCGCTGACCCCCAATTGGGGTCTTGTAGTTAAGATTAACGTTAATGCCGAAGCCTTAAGTCAAAATCACTGTTCATCAGAACAAGTGGGCGCGAATTATACATGGGCTGAGATAAGATGCAACAATAAACCACGATAATCTTTTAATAGACCTGTATGTGATTTAGGTCAAGTGGGGAATGTGCGGTCCAAGGTAACCTTAGCAACAAGAATTGAGATAAATAAGGCGGGTTCCATGCAAAATAAAAACCTAATTCTGTTATTAAAAAGTCTGATGATCACGGGCATAAGCCTAATTCTGTTGGGTATATACTTTCATTTATATAACTCAACTATCGAAGCCATGGGTGTCACTGGTATTATCATTAGTGCAGCCTGTGTTGCTGTTGGCATGATTTTGTCTATACCAACCAAAATGGTTGTTACCTTTATGCTGGTGAATCGCGAAATAAAACAAAACATTAAAAAAAACCCAAGGCACTAAATTAAATTGTATTATTAGACCCCATGCATGGCGCACCAGAGCTCCTTAAATCTTTTCTTAGCTAACTTTTTACTGCATAGCTCAAAGCAAATTAAAATTACTTATGAAGATCTCAGCAGCAAAACCCATAACAACCACCCATTAGGGCGGGCAATCTTAGCTTCCTTATACTTATAGATAGTAAAAGCTATTTGCCTAAGATAGTCGCTACGTTATAGTAGCCCCTTGAATTGTAATAAGATTGAAAAATAAAAATAACGATGACCGACATTGACATTCACCAAGATAAACTGACGCATATCCACCATCTGTTGGCTGCCCATCCTTCTTTGATGGATGCTTATAGTAAATTAGAACCTTTTATTCTTGAGCTTTTCAATGCCGAGCGAATGAGTATTTTTCAGCGTCGTCGTCAACATCAGGATTTAGTAGCTAGGTTTAAGACCGGTAAAGAGACCAAGGAAATTAAGGTACCGATCAGCCCTCTTTCCATTGCAGGTTATGTGGCACTGAGTCAGAGCCCCCTGTTGATTAGTGATCCCTATAATAAGGAAGAACTTGCTGCTATCCACCAGCGGCTAAAATTTGCTGACCGTTTTGATAAAAACTCTACGTTTAAAACCCGCAATGTGATTTGTGTACCTATCCTCGATTCCGGGGTATTGATGGGTGTTATGCAGATTATAAATAAAAAACACGGGGCTTTTGAACAAAGCGATTTATCCTTGGCCAATGATGTGGCGGATATCATGGGCAAAAAATTCCGTTACGAGTTAGGTGGCACCAGTAAACCTTTCGATTATTTAGTACATCGCAATCTCATCACCGACGATCAGTTAAATAAAATATCGGAAGGCAGTAATGACAACCGCCAGCTGGTGCAGCGCCTTACCTCTGAATATCGTATCCCTGATGAAGAATTGGGCAATGCCTTATCGGTGCATTTTCAAGTGCCATTTTTGCCCTATTTACCTGACAAATATCACATGTTTCAAAGTGAGAGCCGGCTGAATCTGTCGTATCTCAAGCGCAATTTTGTGGCCGTACTAGCCGATGTTGCTGAAAATCCTATTGTCTTGATGGCTGAACCCAACAATGCCGCTCTACTAATGGAAATTGAAAGTGCACTGGGTATTGATAGCTACGAGATTTCAGTGAGTCTACCGAATATTGTACTGCAATATTTGGGGGAAGCAGTGGGCGGCTCAGGCCCTGGTGCGATGGATGAAATATTAGACGAGATCAGTGGCAGTGCTGATGAATTAGATGAGAGCAGCGATGAAATGTCGGACGATGCACCTGCCGTGGTGCGTTTAGTTAGCCGAGTATTACATGACGCCAAACGACTGAATGCCTCTGATATTCATGTTGACCCTGAAAAAAATGCCCCCACTCGCGTTCGCATGCGGATTGATGGTGTATGTCGCGATATTACCCAAGTACCCGCATCTCATCACAGTGCCGTTATTGCTCGTATTAAAATCATGTCTAACTTGAACATCGCCGAAAAACGCGTACCACAAGACGGTAAATTATCATTTCGCATGAGTGGACAGTTAATAGAAGTCAGGGTAGCCACCATACCCACTGTTGCAGGTGAAGGCGTAGTTATGCGTATTCTTGCCTCTGGCGGGGCCCTACCAATTGGTAAGATGAATCTATCGCCTAATAACTATGCCACTATCGAAACCATGGTTAAAAAACCCCATGGTATTCTATTAGTTGTAGGGCCAACAGGTTCAGGAAAAACCACAACTTTGCATGCCATATTGGGTCATATCAACACCCCAGAAAAGAAAATTTGGACCGCAGAAGATCCAGTTGAGATTACTCAAGCGGGTCTGCAACAAGTGCAAGTCAGCCCCAAAATAGGCTTTACCTTTGCTAACGCTTTACGTGCATTTTTGCGGGCCGATCCAGATATTATTCTTATCGGTGAAATGCGTGACAAAGAAACCGCCCATGCGGGTATTGAGGCATCTCTAACCGGTCACTTAGTGTTTTCAACTTTGCATACAAACTCTGCACCTGAAACCATCACCCGTTTGTTAGATTTAGGACTCGATCCGGTTAACTTTTCTGATGCCTGCGTGGGTATACTCGCGCAGCGTTTGGTACGCACCATATGCCCTAATTGCAAAGAAAAATATCCGGCAAGTGAAGTCGACACCGCCTTTATAAAACGCCAATATGGCGAGGCATATATTGCTGAGTTGGACTTACCAGAGACCATAATGCTAACCCGTGGCAAAGGCTGTGATGAATGTGGCAATACGGGCTATCGCGGACGTACTGGCGTACATGAGTTATTAGCCATGACCGCAGAACTTAGGTCGCTGGTCTATAAAGAAGCCTCAGTCCACGAAATGAAAGCTCAGGCGATGAAAGACGGCATGCGCACCCTTACACAAGACGGTATATTAAAAGTGCTAAAAGGTGACACGGATATAGCCCAAATACAGATCATTAGTGGTTTGTCTTAAATTAAATTGGCCGCTATTTTATTTTAATACCTCTGAAACGCTCTATTTTTGGCGTTTCATTGATTATTGATCCTGATCTTTTACCTCTACGGTTTCGTTTTGAACTCTCGATTTAGTTAGCCTAATCCAGTAGAGTATTTAGCTTACGTTTTCTAAAAATATAAAAAAATAAAGACAGGAAAATTTATGAAAATAATCAGCAATAAATTATGGGGCATAGCGACGATTTGCGCTTTAGTCACTTGTGCACAAGCGGTGAGTGCCGAAGACCCATCGGCTAAACCAAAGTGGGATGTACTCAATCCAGCTTTTCCATTACACAAAGTATCAATTGATACCGACCAAACCACTTGGTCAAGCTTAGATATCACGCCAGATGGTCGTACCATAGTGTTTGATATGTTAGGTGATTTGTATACGGTACCATTTACAGGTGGCAAGGCAAAAGCTCTCACTCAGGATTTTGCCTGGAATATCCACCCTGCAGTCAGCCCTGATGGTAAACAAATCGCGTTTATTTCAGACCGCGGTGGCATTTCCAATTTGTGGGTCATGAATTTCGATGGTAGCGAACTGAAGCAGCTTAGTACCGAAAAAAACAATTTAATCCATTCGCCCAAATGGCGTCCAGATGGTGAATATATCGCGGTCACCAAAGGCATCATGTCGTCACGCAGCATCCCCGCTGGAGAAATTTGGCTCTACCATAAAAGTGGCGGTGACGGTTTAGCTTTAAAAGAGCGAGTTAACGGCAAAAAAGACCAAAAAAACATCGCAGATCCTGCATTTTCCCCTGACGGAAAATATGTATATTTTACCCAAGATGTTAGTAGTGGCAGTACATTCAGTTATAACCGAGATCCCTTAAAAGGTATCTTTGCTATCACACGCTACGAATTAGCTAACGGTGAGGAAGAAACCTACATTAGTGGGACTGGCGGCGCAATAGTACCGACGCCCTCTCCTGATGGTAAACACCTTGCCTTTATTCGTCGTGTTAAAGAAAAAACCGCACTGTTTGTTAAAGCGCTAGACAGCGGCATCGAAACGCCTATTTATCTTGATCTTGAACATGATATGCAAGAAGGTTTTGGTTCAGAAGGTTATTTTGCCTACTTCGACTGGACCCCTGATTCCAAGGAAATTGTCTTTTGGACGGCGGGTAAGTTTCACAAAATCAATATAAATGACCAAACCATCAGCGACATACCTGTGCAAGTGCATGCCGAATTACAGTATGCCGACGCATTACGTTTTGATGTCGATGTGGCAGCTGATTCTTTTATGATCAAAATGGCGCGCTGGACTCAAAAATCGCCAGATGGCAAATCCTTATTGTTTCAAGCATTGGGCAAACTTTACGTCAAAGATATCAAATCGGGTAAAATTGCACGTCTGACCAAACAAAATGAATATGATGAACTCTATCCGCGTTACTCCAATGATGGCAAATCTATTATTTATACGACTTGGCACGACCAAAAGCTGGGTAGCGTACGCAGCATTAGTGCCAAGGGAGGTAAGGATAGAGTACTGACTACTGCGCCAGGCCATTATATTGAGCCAAGCTTTTCCACCGATGATAGATTAGTCACTTACCATAAGATTACCGGTGGCTATTTGCTTAGCCCGAACTACTCTGTTGATCCTGGCATCTATGTCTTGGACCTAAAATCGGGAGAGAATAAACGTGTAAGCAAAACGGGCTGGGCACCACAATTTGCCGGTGATAACAGCCGGGTATACATTACAGAGTCTGTTACTGGAAGTAGTTACCCCGAAACCCAATTGGTCAGTGTAGACTTAAACGGTGAAGACAGAAGAGAGCATCTTTATGGTGCAGATAATGTCGCCGAATATCGCTTATCACCCGATAAAAAATGGCTAGCTTTTACCTATCAATATAATGCCTATGTTGTACCTTTTGTGGATACCGGCAAGCGCATCAGTATTGGCCCAAAAACCACCGCCCTGCCAGTAAAACAATTATCTAGCCATGCAGGTGAGTATCTTAACTGGAGTGCAAATAGCCAAGTGGTCAGTTGGTATCACGGTGCAACTTACTACGAACGTGAATTAAAAGATGCCTTTAGCTTTGTGGCAGGTGCACCAGATACTTTACCAGAACCGGTCAGTGAAGGTATTTCAGTTGCTTTTGAGCAAAAAAGCGATAAACCCATTGGTTATAAAGCCTTAGTAGGTGGCACAGTAGTCACTATGCGCAACGCTGAGCAGCAACAAGAAATAATTGAAAATGGCGTTGTCTTGATTAAAGATAATTTGATCCTTGCAGTAGGTAAGGTTGGCGAAGTAAGTATTCCCAAAGGCGCCTTAGAAATCGACACCACAGGTAAGACTATATTGCCAGGTATGGTCGATACCCATGCCCATGGTGCACAAGGCAGCAGTGAAATTATTCCCCAACAAAACTGGGCCATGTACTCTAATGTGGCGTTTGGGGTAACCACTATTCATGATCCGTCTAATGACACGACAGAGATATTTTCAGCTGCTGAATTACAAAAATCCGGAAAAATAGTTGCACCACGTATCTATTCTACCGGCACTATTTTATATGGCGCTGAAGCCTATGATTACAAAGCCATTATCAACAATTATGAAGATGCGCTTTACCATATACAACGACTCAAAGATACCGGCGCAATCTCAGTCAAAAGCTACAATCAACCGGCCAGAGCAACCAGACAGCAAATTTTAGCCGCTGCCCGCGAATTACAAATGATGGTCGTGCCAGAGGGCGGTGGTAAACTTCAGCAAAATATCAGTATGCTGGTAGATGGTCACACCGGTCTAGAACATTCTCTACCTATTGCTCAGGGTTACAACGATTTAACCACCTTATGGGCAGCCACTGAGTTTGGCTATACACCGACTTTTGTGGTTTCTTATGGCGGTATGATGGGCGAAGAATATATGTATGACCGTAACGAAGTGTGGAAGAACCCGCGACTACTTCGCTATACCCCAAGCTTTTTATTAGATGAACGTGCCATCGTGCGCCCTACAGCCCCAGATGAACAATACAATCATGCCAATGTTGCTCGTTATGCAAAGACCCTGCGTGATAAAGGGGTGAGTGTACATATTGGCGCCCATGGTCAACGAGAAGGCTTAGCCGCGCATTGGGAATTACAATTGATGACTCAAGGTGGCTTTACACCTTGGGAAGCACTTAGAGCCGCCACTATTGATGGTGCTACCCATTTAGGCATGGGTAAACAGATTGGCAGTATTGAAGCAGGAAAAGTCGCTGACTTGTTTATTACTGACGGACAGGTATTAAACGATGTCAGTCGCAGTGAATATGTCGATTACACCGTATTAAATGGCCGTGTTTATGAATCCGCCACTATGAACGAAGTGGGTAGCAAACTTCAACGCCAACCTTTCTTTTTTGAGCATACTAATAAGCTGTATATGCCCAAAGAAACCGCAGAAGCAGTCAAAGCTAAGGCACAAAAACATCATTGGGTACATTAACCGACACACACACCTATAGTGGTGGGCACATAAGTGCCTGCTACTTTTTGGTTGACTCAGGTCTTTTTAAGTTACAATGCAGTAAAGGTTTAATGCTGCAGGTTTGCAGTCTAGACTTAATTCACCAAAAAGCGCTTTTACCCTCGAGTGAGCAGTTACTTTATGTCAGATAAAGATTTTGAAATCTCTTTTAGCAATTTAAAGCAAACGATCCCCCTTTTGATCAAACATAAGGTACCGGCATTGCCGCTAAATTATGCGCTTTGGTATACCTATGTTTCTAATGAATCACCCGAACTTAAGCTTGCCTTAGATGACGTACTTCAACAAGACAGGCCATTATCTGAGGCCAAGACCAAAGAACTTTATCGTCAATACTTGTCAGAAAACCAAGAAGTAAAAGCCTGGGAACTGCGACAATCTTTAGAGGCAATGCTAATAGAATTAACTCAATCCATTACCGATACTCGCAGTGAAACCACTAGCTTTAAATCGACTATGGACAGTTGTGTTGACAACCTAACTAAAGTTGAAAAAGAAGGTTTATCCATTGAAGAAGTGATGGCACTGGTACGTAATCTTGTCAAAGAAACACAGAATATCAGACGCAGTACCATGAGTTTTAGTTCAGCCCTGTCAGATGCGCAAGTTGAAATAGCAGCCCTACGCTCACAACTAGAACAAAGTCAGCAAGAAGCCTTGTATGATGCGCTGACGGGACTAAGTAACAGACGTTATTTTGATGAAGAATTGGCCAGCCATGCTGTCCGACCTAATTTATTTTTAATCATTGTCGATTTAGACCATTTCAAAAAAATCAATGATAATTATGGGCATATAATGGGCGACTTAGTGCTTAAAGCTACTGCCAAAAAATTGCAAGCCGCATGCCGAGATGGAGCCCAAGCTTTTCGATTTGGTGGCGAAGAGTTTGCGATTATAGTGCCCAATTCAAATTTTTCCAAAGCACGTAGTTTAGCCGAAACTATGCGCCGTTCCATTGAAAAAATAGCCGTAAAAGATAAGAGAAACGGTGATATTCTCGGTGACATCAGTGCTTCTTTTGGCTTAGCCGAACTAAGAAAAGGCATGAATCCCTTGGCGTTAATCGAAACAGCCGATAAACATCTTTATGAAGCAAAACGCCTAGGTCGTAATCGAGTAATGCCAATGATATAGTCAAATTACTTAATTTTTTCCACAAAAAAATCTTCTTTTTGCCCCTATGTTGGCAATTTATTGATATTTCAGCAAAAAGAAATCAGCAAGCGCGGAAAATATCTTGTATAATCCCGCGCAATTTTTACTCAGACCGAAGTTGAAACAATGACAGACTTATCCCTATACAGAAACATCGGTATTTTCGCCCACGTTGACGCGGGTAAAACTACCACTACTGAACGTATCTTAAAATTAACTGGCAGAATCCATAAAACTGGTGAAGTGCACGATGGTGAATCTACCACTGACTTCATGGAGCAGGAAGCTGAGCGCGGTATTACTATCCAGTCAGCAGCCGTAAGCTGTTTTTGGAAAGATCACCGTTTCAACGTTATCGATACTCCTGGACACGTTGACTTCACAGTTGAAGTTTACCGTTCACTGAAAGTACTCGATGGCGGTATCGGCGTATTCTGTGGTTCTGGTGGTGTTGAACCACAATCAGAAACCAACTGGCGCTATGCTAACGATTCTAAAGTTGCACGGGTTATTTTCGTCAACAAATTAGACCGTATGGGTGCTGACTTCTACCGTGTTTGTGGTCAAATCAAGAAAGTATTGGGGGCCACCCCATTGGTTATGACACTACCAATCGGCATCGAAGAAAATTTTGTCGGTGTTGTAGATGTATTAACCCGTCAAGCCTATATATGGGATGACACTGGTTTACCAGAAAACTACACTGTAACTGACGTACCTGCCGACATGGTAGACAAGGTTGAAGAATACCGTGAACTACTGATTGAAACAGTTGTTGACCAAGACGACGATATCATGATGTCTTATATGGACGGTACAGAGCCTACTATCGAGCAACTTAAATTTTGTATCCGCAAGGGTACGCGAGATCTGGTCTTCTTCCCCACTTTATGTGGTTCAGCTTTCAAAAACAAAGGTGTTCAGAACGTACTTGATGCAGTAGTAGATTATTTGCCTGCACCAAACGAAGTTAACCCACAGCCATTGACTGATGAAGAAGGTAACCCTATCGGTACGTTTGCTAAGGTTGATGCTGCTGAGCCTTTCCGTGCTTTAGCATTCAAAATCATGGATGACCGTTTTGGCGCTCTAACATTTGTTCGTGTTTACTCAGGTAAATTGAACAAGGGTGACAGCATACTGAACTCATTCACCGGAAAAACCGAACGTATCGGCCGTATGGTTGAGATGCAAGCTAACGAACGTCTTGAAATCAGCTCAGCTACTGCTGGTGATATCATCGCTATCGTGGGCATGAAAAACGTCAAGACTGGCCATACTCTTTGCGATCCTAAACATCCTTGTACTCTTGAAGCCATGGTCTTCCCAGAGCCAGTAATCTCTATTTCAGTTACACCAAAAGATAAAGGTGGTTCTGAGAAAATGGGTGTTGCTATCGGTAAGATGGTTGCAGAAGATCCTACTTTCCGCGTTGAAACTGATATTGATTCTGGTGAAACCATCCTTAAAGGCATGGGTGAATTGCACTTAGACATTAAAGTTGACATCTTGAAGCGTACATATGGTGTTGATTTGATCGTGGGTGAACCACAAGTTGCTTACCGCGAAACCATCACCAAAGAAGTTGAAGATTCTTATACCCATAAGAAACAATCTGGTGGTTCTGGTCAATACGGTAAAATTGATTATAAAATTCGTCCTGGTGAAGCTAACACTGGTTTCGCGTTTAAGTCTTCTGTTGTGGGCGGTAACGTTCCAAAAGAATTCTTCCCAGCCATTGAAAAAGGTTTCAGAAGCATGATGGACAAAGGCGTATTAGCCGGGTTCCCGGTGCTAGACGTTGAAGTTGAATTGTTAGACGGTGGTTTCCACGCTGTCGATTCATCTGCGATTGCCTTTGAAATCGCTGCAAAAGGCGCATTCCGTCAATCGATTCCTAAATCTGGCCCTCAGTTGATTGAACCCATCATGAAAGTAGATGTGTTCTCTCCTGACGATCACGTTGGTGACGTAATTGGTGACTTAAACCGTCGTCGCGGTATGATCAAAGATCAGGAAGCTGGTGTTACTGGTGTTCGCATCAAGGCTGATGTACCTCTTGCAGAAATGTTTGGTTATATCGGAACGCTACGTACGATGACTTCAGGTCGTGGTCAGTTCTCTATGGAGTTCTCACACTACTTGCCTTGCCCAAACAACGTTGCTGAAAAAGTTATTACCGAAACTAAAGCACGCAAAGCAGCTGAAGCTAAAAAGTAATTAATCATTGCTACTGAGTTTTATTGAAAGCCCCGCCAAGTGCGGGGCTTTTTTTATGCCTTAAAAAGCACTTAACTTAGGTCAACATCTCTTTGCTGCGCAACATAAGGCAATAGAGTGTCCCTAGAGCTAGCCTTACGCTGTTCTTTTAGCAAGCTTGAAGCTTGTTCAGGCTTCGATTAAACACAAGACAGAGCAGACTCGTTAGGATTGTGAGTGAAACACATAAAACTGAAAGTTAGTGGCAAAAGAGTCTTATTTAAAAAACGCGGTAAACATCATGCGGCTAGATAGAAAGAGCATCTAAGATCAATATCTTAGATGCCCTTGTATAAATCTAAAATTCAGCAAATGCTGTCATTAACGACAAATACGTCTACCTAAGGCAAGTAATGCTATCAAAGATAACCAAGCAAACGAACCGCCGCCATTTGAACTCGAACCACCACCACTGTTGTTAATCAAAGTATTATCAAGCGGTACGATTTCTGGATGGGTTAAAACAGCAGGATCAATCACGACTACATCTGAAATCAACACTAAATTGTCTTCAGTTATGTCGACATTGTTAGTTGCATCAGCAGAGGTATAATTACGTAAAGGGATGTTTGCAAACGCGCCCCCCTCATTAAAGCGATTAAGTGCGCCGATGGCATCCACCACTTGCATTCCATCGCCCAGTACTTGACCAAAAACCGTGAAGCCGCCGTTTTGCACATCAAGATTGCCACTGTTATTGCTTGTATTGAAAAACCATTGTGAGGTTGCACTATTAGCATTACCGCCTATTTTTGCCATGGCAATGGTGCCGCGTACATTGGATAGTTTCGGTTCATTGGTCACCGGTGTGCCTGTAGCTATAGAGGCTGGAGGAAATTCACCGCTGTAGCTAAATCCCCCCGCTTGCACTACAAAGTTAGGCTCTACCCGATGTACTACGTTATTGGCATAGGCCCCAGAATTAACATAATCCAGAAAGTTTGCCACGGTTTGCGGGGTAGTATTGTCAAATAAATTAACTTGCACATTTCCTAAAGACGTACGGATTTCAACCACCGTAGCCTGACTAAGTTGGCTTATGGAGGATAACAATAAACCCAGCATAATAGCCTGAGGCGTTCGCCCTAGTTTTGGTAAAAAACCTTTAATATCAGTATTTTTCAAGTTCGTTCTGCCATAGTAATAAATCCGGAAAGCAGCTTAATTTAACTTTATGCATAAAAAAAGCGCTGACTTGTATCAATTTGCAATCACCGTTTTAAGTGCTGATAAATCAGTAGTTCAGACTAAAATGGAACCGCAAATTCTTTGAGGGCCATATTAATATCAGATTTTGCCTGGGGCGATAATGACATAGCAAAAGCCTCAATATTTTCTTGCAGCTGGGACATAGTCGTTGCACCAATAATGGTTGAGGTAACGCCCTCTATTTGATCACACCACACCAATGCCAACTGCGATGGTGTCATATTATGGGCTGCAGCTAACTCTACATAACGCGCAATAGCTTGTTGACTCATAGGGGTATTACGAAATAAACCTTGGCGTTGACTAAAGCTCCATCTGCTGCCCTGAGGACGTTGATCATTCAAGTATTTGCCACTGAGTGCGCCACCAGCCAAAGGTGACCAAGGTAGGTAAGCCACTTCTTCTCGGGCGCAATTTTCAATTAAATAAGGCCAATCTTTCGAATGAATTAAACTAAATTCATTTTGGATGGACACCATTTTAGGCAAACTATGTTTTTCACTAAGCTGTAAGTAGGTATTAATGCCCCAAGGCGTATCATCCGACAAGCCACAGTGACGTATCTTGCCCGCTTTGACGCACAGATCTAAGGCTTGCAGAATTTCGAGCATTTCTTGCTTTTCATCAGCAGTCTCGGTTTTTGAGAAAGATATTTGTCCTGGCCAATGTTTGCCAAAATGCGGAGAAACACGATTTGGCCAATGCAATTGATATAAATCGATATAGTCAGTTTGTAAGCGTTGGAGAGAAGCATCTACGGCTTGAATTACCGTTTCACCACTTATGCCTGAGCCATTGCGCAGATAAGGAAAGCCACTACCAGCGATTTTAGTTGCCAATAAAAATTCTTTACGCCGTTTAGGATTAGCTGCAATCCAGTTGCCAATAATCGTTTCTGTGCCACCGTAGGTGGGCTCAGCCGGTGGCACTGGATACATTTCCGCCGTATCAATAAAATTAATACCGGCAGCGAGTGCGTACTCTATTTGTTGATTTGCGTCTTGCTGGGTATTTTGAATACCCCAGGTCATGGAACCTAAACAAACCCGTGACACCTTTTCCTTACTGGAGCCTAATATTGAATATTGCATTGTTGCTCTGCCTTTTTTAATCTTTGCTGCTTAACTTTTGGTTAAACAAAATAAATTGTTGCTTATAGTGAGTTGGAAATAAGTGAAAAGCAACCGTCAGAATTAATATCAACGAAAGCAAATAAGGGGATTTATTGCCCCCAAACGTAACTCTGACCTGGTGTAGTGACCACATCAATCAAAAATGAATCTGCCAGGGATATTTTGGGTAAATTCAGCCTTGTGTTTTTCAAGACAGGTTTGGTAGTGGGTAGCTGATAAAAGCGGTTTTTATTCTCTCCAATTGCATTTTTTTGCTTAAAATCATGTGGTTCTGGTAATGGCACATACGAGCGCAAACGCAAATTGCCACCGAGGCGAGATGTCACTTTTAAATAGGTGAGTTGATTTTTTTGCCAACGAATATCCACAATATATCCGCCTCGCGCGACTAATCCTTTAACTTCTCCTTCTGGCCAAGCTTGCGGGAGTGCTGGTAGTAAATGCACGCTACCATCTTGACTTTGCAGGAGCATCTCGGCAATGCCTGAGGTAAAACCAAAATTACCATCAATTTGAAAAGGAGGATGGGCATCAAACATATTGGGATAGGTGCCCCCCTCTTCTCCTGATGTATGGTCAACTAATTGAATTTGATCGCGAATTAACTTTAAAGCGCGATTGCCATCAAGCAAGCGCGCCCATAAATTGATTTTCCAATTCATCGACCAACCCGTTGAAGGATCCCCACGCTGCTCTAGAGTCACTCGCGCTGCACTAAAAAGCTCAGGGGTGCGAATAGGCGATATTTGATTGCTCGGAAACAATCCGTACAAATGGGATACATGGCGGTGATGGTCCTCAGGATCATCCCAGTCATCCAGCCATTCTTGCAATTGATGGTATTGGCCGATTTGCATGGGAGGCAGTTGCGCCACAATTTCGCGCCATTTAGCTCTCTGGTTCGGGTCGGTTTTAAGAATAGTGGCCGCGGCAATACTATGGGTGAATAAATCAAACAGTAATTGATTGTCTAGGGTGACACCTTGGGCAATTTTTTTAGCAGTGATGGGCGACTCGTTTTCGGGCGACATAGAGGGTGATACAATCAGCCAGCCGGTTTCAGGTGACACAATTAAAAAATCTTCAAAAAATTCGCAAGCACCTTTCATGATGGGATAAATATCACGCAAATAAGCTTCATCACCAGAATATAGATACTTTTGCCACAAATGTTCGACCAACCAGGCATTGCTGGTCGGCCAAGCTCCCCACGACCAATCCACCCCGCCGCTGATACGCCAAATATCGGTATTATGATGTGCCATCCAACCTCTGGCACCATACATCAGGCTAGCCGCGTCTTGGCCGGTCTCAGACAAATCACGTACCAACTGGATTAATGGCTCATTCAGCTCACTAAGTTGAGTGGATTCTGAGGGCCAGTAATTCATCTCCAGATTAATATTTAAGGTGTATTTGCTGTCCCACGGTGGCTGGGAGAGAGGATTCCAAATCCCTTGTAAATTGGCGGCTTGTGTACCCGGTTGGGAGGACGAGATAAGCAGATAACGACCGAATTGAAAATACAAACTTACTAGTGCCGGATCATGTCGATTGGCAAACTCCCGAATACGTACATCAGTGGGCTCATCTGCAAATGAGTTAGTGAAGAGAGTCAGTGTGACACGCTGAAAATACTGCTGATAGAATTGAATGTGCTTGCCGCGCGCCTGCGTGTAAGCCGCGTCTGACTGAGTAAATGTGTACTCAGCTTTTTGCATTATTTTTTCAGCGCGTTCGAGAGCATTGGCACTGATGTCGGCATAATTAACAAAATTGGTCGCCAACGACACCAATATCACCACTTCTGACGCAGACGACACCACAAGCTTGTTATTTTGTTGTTTAAGCAGGCCATCATTAGTCACTATTTTTGCCAAATTGACTAACTTAACTTGTCCTTTAATACCTTCGTGATCAGGTGAAGTACCTTGCATTAATAGCGTTGCCTGAGTTGCGTTAGCCTGCACTTGCATATCATCGGGATGAGACAAAGATAGATTAAAATTCAACTTACCTGCTTGACTGGCACTCAGTTTGACTACAATCACTTGATCAACAAAAGAGCTAAATACTTCTCTTTTGTAAGTCACCCCAGCTATTTTGTAAGTGGTACTTGCAACGGCATTTTGCAGATCCAGTTCACGATAGTAATCGGAGTATTGCTGATGTCCGTCGAATTCAATCTGTAGCAAACCCGCTGACTGATAAGGCATGCCTTGCGAGCCCTGACTGGTAATGGTTTTTTGCGCTAAATCAGCGGCACCAGCATAATCTCTCGCCTCTAGCTGTTTACGAATAAGCGGCAAGGCATTTTTTGCTGTCAGATTAAGATTATTGTGTGGCCCTCCTGCCCAGTAGGTATCTTCATTAAGCTGAATAGTCTCTTGCTGTACGCCACCATATACCATTGCACCTAGACGGCCGTTACCCAATGGCAAAGCGCCTTCCCAGCTTGTGGCTGGCCCCTTGTACCATAGTTTTACTGAGTCAGAATTGGCGTAGGCGCATTGAGTTGCAAGGCCAATACTCAATAAACCAACAACAATTTTTGTTAGCAGTTTAGACACACGCGATCTCCCTGAGATGTTACAAAATTCCAAATACAGACAAGGGCTGGGTCATCTACAGCAACTTGTGCTCAAATTGACTTTTTATTTACTCAACGTTTAATGAATAGCAAACACCTCGTTGAGAAAATCGATCATATCCTTCACTATTGGTATGGCCAGTTCGCTAAAACAGCCACTTGAATAAGGGGGGCAACCGCTATCTAGGAAACCATGTGTGCGATTTGGATAAATCTTGAGTGTGGCTGGCTGACCCGCATCTTTTAGTTGTTTGACATAATTGGCAGAGCTTGCAGGTGGTGTCATCGGATCGTCACTGCCGACGAGCACAAATTGCGGGCCTAAGGCCCTTACATCCTGATTGACAATATAATGTTGAGGTGACACTGCGTGATAAAAATCAGGGTTTTTAGCTAGGTTTATATTAGGGCCAAACATACCACGAGGCGTCGCATTTGCCCATTTCCAGAAGGGATTATTGGCGCTTTCAAAGCCATTTTTAGCCGCTGCATATAAATCAAAACCAGCATAACTTAGGATAGTGGCCTGCACCGCCAAGCCATTTTGCGCCGCGACCTGTTCGGAATTTTTTCCTTTGGGTAAATAACTGGGAGTGAAGCCAAGTGAACTACCAGCAAACCCATCGCTGTCTAATTGTTGCCCAGCTAGCGTTACCATTGCGGCCAAATGTCCACCAGCACTGTCACCCGTTACCGCAATGTTTTGTGGATCCCCCTGATATTGCGCAATGTTATCTTTTACCCACAATACGGCACCCATGGCGTCTTCAATAATTTGGTTGGCGGTAGTGGTGTTATCGACATCTGCTAGTACCCGATAGTTAACATTAACCACCACGATTTGCGCATGTTTGGCAATATACTGGGCTAAGTCATCCATAATGCTTTTACTATTGAGTAACCAACCACCGCCATGATAAATAATTAGCACTGGCATTTTATGTGCGCTGTTATCCGGCACATAAATATCACTGGTCAAGGCAAAACCTTGGGGTTTAGCCCACTCTATATCCTTGAAAGCTGAAATTTCATGTTCAGCATAAACACTCTGAGCAAACAAGCTAAGGAGCAGAAAAAAACTGCCCTTCAGACTAGATGTGATTATTTTCATTGCAAATATTCCTTGGTCGT
>Ga0163215_100962_pt1 | contig 26123 bp, 18 predicted proteins | sample SynspAceP_FD_185934 | JGI IMG/M metagenome (GOLD analysis project Ga0163215, IMG submission 185934) | Saline lake microbial communities from Ace Lake in Antarctica - Synechococcus sp. Ace-P (Hybrid Assembly) | ecosystem: Environmental > Aquatic > Non-marine Saline and Alkaline > Saline | place...
TATTGGGGTGCTTGTTTTGTCTGTTCATAACAACATCCTATGCCCGTTGGGCTGGGGTGTTGCATTTGAAACTTGAGTCTAAGGACTGCCCCACGCGTGAGGGACCTCTCAAACGTGCGGTACACATGGTGTCGCTTGTCCGGAAATACGTCGAATATGTTTGAAGGTGGGGTAGTGCCCTCGGGTTTGCAGGGATGAACCGGTATAGATCAATTCTGTAGATTTGGATAAACAGTCCTGAAACTGAAATTACCTGCCACGGGCTGACGGAAACCGGTTGCTAAACAGAATGGTACATGCACCTGCGTGGCGTATTGATGTAGAGTACTGGTTATTTGACGATACAGATCTTAACGCTCCGGCGAAGACTATGCCGGACCATTTTACCGATCCTCTGTCACTGGTTTTGCAGGGTGGCTGAACGGCCCCGCAGGCCGTTCAGCATTAGAATACGCCCGCCATAAGTATCCCTTGTGTCGGCACAGGCCTGCTTGATCACTCGGAGTTCAGAATGCCGCTGAAAAATTCACCTGTCCGGTCTGCGATGAGGTCTTTGTCATTGTCCAGCGTGGCGACGTGATACGAGTGCTCCAGCCAGAGCAGGCGGCGATCAACCGCGTTGATCCGGCGCATGATCCTGTGGCTGTTGGCAGGATGGACCACGTGATCCTCGCGCGATTGTATGACAAGGGTGGGACAGACAACTTTGTGCAGGATGTCCCCGATGGCGGCCTGTGCCAGATAAACGCTGCGCAGACAGGCGGTTGGCACTTCTGAATAGGCAAGCTCGGTGACGCCCTCCGCTTTGATATCCGATCCGATCCCCGGTACGCGGGCAGGCGCGTCTTTGTTCAGAACCACTTCGGCTAGTGTACCGTCGTTTTTTCCTGCGATTGCGTTGATCGGAACGATGCCCGCCACGGTGTCCGGAAACTTTGCGGCAAGGCCAAGTGTCAGCATGCCCCCCATCGACAGGCCTGTCACAAAAACCGGATCGCCCCGATCTGCCAGCTGGTGCAATGCGGCTGCGGCAGCGCCCATCCAGTCATGGAAATCTGTCTTCTCCATCTCGTCGGGGGATGTGCCATGACCTGGCAGGCAGGGGCCAGATACGCTAAAACCGAAGCGGCTGTTTAGTTCTTCGCCAAGATAGCGCATGCTTTGTGTCGTGCCGGTAAAGCCGTGCAGCACCAGAACGGATGCCCCCTTGCCGGCAAATTCAAAAGGCTCTGCGCCCTTCATATGGTGTGTCATCCTGTCGTCCTTTCCATTTCTTGTGCGGGATCAGGCGTCCCTGCGCGATGCATAAATCATTGCCGCCCCTGCGATGATGGCGCCCTGAAGCATCAGTTTGCCCGGCTCGCCCAAGCCCAGACTGGTGAGCAGGTTAAAGCTGAAGGTCAGCATAAAGGCGGCTACCGCAGGGCCCAGCACGCCACCTTTGCCCGCGCCAAAGGTCACGCCGCCAAGGATCACAGCGGCCAGCGAGATCAGGGGCAGATCACTGCCGATGTCCATGCTGCCCACGCCGACAAAGCCGACCAGAAGCATGCCGCTAAAGACCGCAAACAGGCTCGACATGACATGAACAATCGTTACAACTTTGACATAAGGGATGCCTGACGCCCATGCCGCATTCGGGTTGGCGCCGATCGCGTCCACATAGCGTCCAAAGACCGAAAACCGCAAAAACAGCGCCATGGGCACCATCAGGGCAATCCAGACCAGCAAGGCAACCGGCACGATGCCGATGCGTGTTTGGCCCAGATATTTCAGAATATCCGGCGCGTCTCCGGGCGCGTGGAACTGGCCCAGCGATATCACAATGCCGGTCAGGATCATGGCCATTGCCAGCGTGACAATCACCGAAGACGCGCGCAGGCGGGTGATGAAAAACGCATTGAGCAGCCCCACCGATATGCCAAAAACAAGACAGATCGCGATCAGCACAGGATCGGACACCGGGATCACACCGCTGGTCAGGATATAGCTGACCGCAACGATGACGCCGCCGATCGACAGATCCAGCGAGAGCACCCGCATGCACAAAGCTTGCCCGATCACGGCAAGGCCAAGCGGAGCCGCCTGCCGCAAGATCAGCATCAGCAACAGCGGCGACAACAGTGTGGGACGTGTGTAATAGGCAAACAGCAACAGCAGGGCTGTGCCGACATAAGCGAAGGGCAGGCTGAATACAAAACGCAGCACCCGCATCAGCGGATGGTCCTTTGCCGGAGCCGTGGAAGCGGCCACGGTCATACGCCAATTGTCTTTCGGGGCTGCAAACTGATTGCTGCCAGCAACAGGGCGCCGGTGGCCGCTGCGCGGATGAAGGGAGAGACCCCTACCAGATTCATGCCGTTTGTCATCAGCCCCAGGGCGATGGTGCCCGCAATCACTCCCGGCACACTGCCGATGCCCCCCGCCAGTTGCACGCCCCCCAAGGCAATCGCTGTGACGGATTCAAGGCCGAAGGCCGCCCCCAGCGTGGCATCCGCCGATGCAACCCGTGCGGCCAGAAACAGACCTGCCATGACGCCGCCCAGCGCGCACAGCACATAACAGGTGATCCGGTTTGCCGTCACATTCACCCCGTTGCGCGCCGCGCTGTCAGGATTGGCACCGATGGCAAACAGCCGCAGACCAAAGCGGGTCATGCCCAGCAGGACAGATGTGAGAACAGCAAAAAACAGACACCAGAAAAACGCAGCAGGCAGCCCGAGATATGTGAAATCGACCATCGCTTCGAGGTAGTCCGGCACCTTGCCGCCCGGCACAGGCAGGATCAGCAGAGCCAAACCTTGCAGGAATGTCATGCTGGCCAGCGTCATCACCAAGGGGTGTACGGCAAAAACAGCCACCCCCACGCCATTGACCAGCCCGACCAGCAGCCCCGCAGCAAGGGCGAGCGGCACAGCGAGGGAGGGATCAACCGACACGATGATCGCACTGGTCAAGCTCACGACAGAGCCTACAGACAGATCAATGCCGCCACTGATCGCGACAATCATCTGGCCCAGTGACACGATCAGCAGCGCCGTAATCTGGGCATTCACGTTCGAGAGGTTCTGAACGGTCAGAAAATTCGGTGTCGCAAGAGCGATGGTAATGAACATCACAACAGGAAGCCCGAGGGCCACAATCCCCAATCCCGAACGGCCGGGGAATTTCAACAGTGTCGTCAGTGTCATATCCGGATCTCCTGTGGCATGTCTGCCGATCCCGTGAGGGCCGCATGCATGATGTTTTCTTCTGTGGCCTGCGCGCCGTCAAACTGCGCCACCACTGCGCCTTCGCGCACGACGGCAATCCGGTCACACAGGCCCAGTACTTCTGTCAGCTCGCTGGATGTGATCAGAACGGCACCGCCTGCATCGGCAAATTCGCGCAACAGCGCATAGATTTCGGCCTTTGCCCCCACATCCACACCGCGCGTCGGCTCTTCGATCAACAAAATATCAACCTGCGACGCCAGCCAGCGCCCGATCATCACCTTTTGCTGGTTGCCCCCCGAGAGGGAGCCTACAGCCTGCTGCGCATTTGCCGCCGCGACGCGCATGTTTTTCATCTGTGCCTCGATCTCGGGTTGCGACACCTGTGCGCGCGACCAGACCGGCTGTTCGCGCAGCATGCCGAGAGCGATATTTTTGGCGATAGACAAGGGCAGATACAGCCCTTCGGTCTTGCGGTCTTCGGGAATAAACCCGATACCGGCACGCGCGAGAGAGACGACAGTGCTGCGCAACAGCGTTTGCGTCCCGTCGGCTGATACCTTGCTCAGAGCGCCTCTGCGTGGCGGCTCCAACCCTGAAATGGCCCTGATAAGGGCGCGCTGGCCCTGACCCTCAAGGCCTGCAAGCCCCAGAATCTCGCCTTTGCCCAGCTCCAGCGAGACAGGCGCATCAAAGGCGGTGGTGACCATATCGCGCAGGCGCAAGACGGGTGCGCGGCCGCGCAGAGCAGGGGCGCGCGGCGGGAACAACTGGCCCAGTTCACGCCCGACCATCAAGGATATCAGTGTGTCGCGGTCAATATCTTGAATGGAATGCGTCGCAACCAGCTGCCCGTCCTTCATCACCGATACCGTATCGCAAAACTTGAAAATCTCCTCCAAACGGTGGCTGATATAGAAAACCAGCTTGCCCTCGCCGCGCAGGACCGCGATCAGGTCGGCCAGCTTTTGCACCTCCGGCGCATTCAGGGCCGCTGTCGGCTCGTCCAGAATAAAGATGTCGGCCTGTGCCACAATCCCCTTTGCAATTTCTACCATCTGCTGTTCGCCCACAGACAGCGTGCCGCAATAGGTATCGACCGAAATATCGGTGCCCAGCCGGTCCAGCGCCGCCTTTGCCCGCAGTCTCATGTGCGCGCGGTCTGTCAGACCAAAGCGGCGCGGCTCGCGGCCCAGAAACAGGTTTTCGGCGACGGTGAGGTTTGGCAGCAGCGTCAGTTCCTGAAAGATCGTCGAGATGCCAAGTGCGCGTGCAGTATGTGGTGTGTCCAGAGTGACCACCTGTCCGGACAGCGTAATCGTGCCGGTGTCGGGCCGCAGCACACCCGCCAGAAGGTTCATCAGGGTTGATTTGCCTGCCCCGTTTTCGCCCGTCACCGCATGCACAGAACCGGCCCTGCCGTCCAGCGTGACACCGCCCAGTGCCGTGGTGGACCCGAAACGTTTGGTGACACCGGTGAAGGAGACAAGCACGCGGGGCAGGCTATCTGCTGCCCCGCTGGCGGTGGCGGATGCGGATGACATCAGCGCAACGCGCCCCTGCGTCAGCGTTTGAACCGGCCCGTGATCTCGTCTTCGGGCAGGGTCGAGGTGACCCAGAAGGAATCGTTCAGATCCTCGCGGTAGAAGTCCTTGAGCGTTTCGTTGGTGATGGGGGCAGGGTCGGAGTAATAGCTTTTGTTCAACTGCTCGCCCTCCAGCAGGGCGATTGTGGCACGTACCAGTGCGGGCCCGATGCCGGGGGTGTAGATGGGGGCGACACTGTCCAGCCCGTTCTCTGACCAGATGCGCAAAAACCCGTTGTTGCCTTCGCCGGTCATGGGCACCAGCGGCTTGCCGATGTCTTTGAACACGTCGATGCAGGCGCGCGTCATATCCGCACCCGAAAACCAGATGCCGTCCACGGGCTGGCCAGACAGCACAAGGTTTTCGCACAGCTGTTTGCCTTTGGTGTAATTCCAGTCGCCAAAGACTTCCGCGCCGATGGTGATGTTGCTGCCCGCCAGCGATTCAACCATGCCGTCATAGCGCAGCGTATCCTCGTTGGCACCCGCGATCCCACGGAACACCCAGATCGTGCCTTCGCCGCCCAGTTTGTCGCGCAGCCATTCGCCGCCCTGCTGCCCGAAGGTCTTGCCACCAAGGTTCAATTCTATCGCGGAAGGCAACAGGCCCTCTGACGCGCCATAGGTGATCACGGGAATACCCGCTGCAACCGCCGCCTCGACCTGCTTTTGCACAACAGCCGGTGCGATGGGGGCCACGATGATCGCGTCCACTTTGCGGGCAATCAGATCTTCAAGGTCGGCCACTTGTTTTGCGGGCTGCCAGCCTGCTTCGATAAAGACAAATTCCTTGACGACCTCGCTTTGGGCCGCCTCGAATTTCGTCTCCTCGATCATCTGGACAATCCATGTATTGCCCAAACCCGGAAAGGACATGCCGATGGTATAGGGGCCTTCGGCCTTGAACTGGTCCTTTTCGGTCATTTCTTCAGTGGTGGGGTCCATCAGGCCGGTTGCCAGCAGGTCCTTTGCTTGCGCAGGTTGTGCATAGATCGACAGCAGGCCAAAACCGAGTGCGGTCGTTATACCGACAAGTGATGATGAATTTCTCATGTGTTCCCCTCCCAAGGACAGGAGCGGTGCGCGCATCGCTTGGCGAAATCTCCGCGTCACTCCTGCATTTATCCTTGGCGAGGTAATTTTCAAAAGCAAGACATTTGAAGTACCGTGCCAGCGGGATTCAGAAATAATCCCGAACGGTGCGGGCTGCCCGATTGTCCTTGCGAACACGCGGGCAGCCCCTTTCCCAGACGTTTGTCAGGCTGCCGCTGCGCGGTTTAGGCCATATTGGGCAGACAGCATATCAGCCGCTTTTTCCCCGATCATGATCGACGTGGCGTTCGTATTCCCGCTGATGATGTCCGGCATGATGCTTGCATCCGCGATCCGCAGATTGGCAATGCCACTCACTTTCAGCGATGCATCGACGACATCGCCCATACGGCAGGTCGAACACAGGTGATACACAGTTGTCGAATAGTGCAGCGCCATGTTTTCCAGCAGCGCATCGCTGGGCCGCGCGCCCTCGACATAGCCGTGCTTTTTGGCCAGTGCGGGCGGCACGTTCAGCGGGCCGGGTTTGACATCGCCGGGCCAGTTCGCCGCAATTTCCAACCCCTTGCGCATCACGGCCACCATCACCTTCAGATCATGCGGATCGGTGAAATAGTTCATCCGGATAATCGGTGCGTCGGCAGGATCGGCACTGGCCAGAACAATCTCGCCCTTGCTGTGGGGCAGGACGGGGTTGGCCAGCAGGATCATGTTCTCCTGATCTGCCGCCAGCGTTTTCTCGGGGTTCTCGAAGAAGGTCGACAGATCAATCCGCAAGCGTTCCTGCAACAGGCCCGCGTCATAGCCGCAAGGCACATACCCGATTTGCGCATCATGGCTGTGTGCATCGCCCAGACCCGTCGAGAAGAACACAACCGCATCGTATAGCGAGGAAGAGACAAGGCTCTCGCCCGTTTCCATCCACTGGCCCACACGCCGCTCTGCCTCGGCCTTCAGGCCTGCCAGCTCTGGCGACAGGTTCACATCATCCGCAGGATCGGCGGGCAGGGGGCCTGCGGGGGCGCGAAGGGCATCGGGGCCAGCGGAGACACCCACTTCGGCAATCGGAATGCCGATGCCGGGGGCGGGGAAGAACAGCGGGCAATGCAGGTGATCCTTGAGGTTTTTGCCGACACCGGCCAGTTCATGGCGGCACTCTATATCAACCGCCTCGATCTCGCGGCGCGGGCCGATCCCCGACAGCATCAGGATCTGCGGAGAGCCGACAGCACCCGCACTCAGGATCACGTCATGGCTTGCCTTGATCTGGTGCAGCGCGCCGTCTGCATCGCGGTATTCGATGCCTGTGGCCGTCAGGTTGTCCGACCCGTCCGACAGCAGCACCCGCGTGACATGCGCCTGCGTGATGATCGTCAGGTTTGCGCGGCTCTCCGTCTCGCCCGCCAGAAATGCGCGGTACGTGCTGGAGCGCATGCCCTTGCGCGTGGTGGTCTGGAACAGCGATGCTACACCGGCAGGGCCGCCCCGGTCACGCCCGTTATAGTCACCGGACGGGATGCCCGTGCTGCCTGCCGCTTTGACAAAATCACGCGCCGCAGGAATGACCGGCGAGCGGACAGAGACGCCCAGAGGCCCGCCTGTGCCATGTGCCGCCGCATCAATGGAGATCTCGTTGCTGGGGGCCAGATCCTCGCTTTTGATGAAATAGGGCAGGACGTCGTCATAGCTCCAGCCGGTTGCACCGCCTTCGGCCCATGAATTGAAGTCACCGGGGTGCCCGCGTACATAGGCCATATAGTTCAGGCCTGACGAGCCGCCCAGCATCTTGCCGCGCGGCACCGGCATCAGGTTGTCGATCAGTCCCAGACCGGCATTGCCCGGATCGGCGGTGTACATCCAGTCGACAGACGGGTCGAGTTGCAGGCTCGCCACAGCGGCGGGCATCAATTCATGGTCGGGCGGGGTGCCGCCCGCCTCGACAAGGGCCACGCGGCACGTTGGGTCCTCGCTCAGCCGTGCTGCAATCACAGCTCCGGCCGAGCCGCCACCAACCACAATAAAATCATAGGTATCCGACATGCGTTTTTATCCTCCCTGAAAGCTTCCCTCTTGATGGGGCAGCCTTTCACAACGCGCCGGTGTGACGCGCCTCCGCTGCCATGTTGCGCAGGAAACAGATTCCAATCAAGCACTACTGTGGGTGACCCCGCACCCCACGCAGCGCCCGGTGAAGGAAGGTCTGGTCAAAGAAGCGGAGGATTGTCTTTGACATTTAAAGTCGGAACAGTCTGCGCCGACCATGCAACCTTGACGGGAAGGGCTGATGGCAGCATGCAGCTCCATGGCTTGAGTGCGGCTTGAGTATCCGGAAATGCGCGCCACCATCGCCAGCCGTCACCTTGGCGGACAGTGCATTATCTGGATAGCTTTACCGGAATTCATGGTCTAAACCCGTTAACGGGAGAGGGCGTGCAAGTTGTTAACTTGGATTTCGTACATGGTTGCTTCAAGAAAATGATCAGATTCCCGTCATCAATTGGGGCTTAAATGTCAGTTCAAACCACTGCCGGTAGCATCGAAAGTGACAGCGGCGACTGGTTTGCATTGACGCCGATGCAGACCGCCCTGATCTCCGAAGGGGTCGGCACCGACAAGCCCTGGATCAATCTGGAACAGGTTGTCGTCACCTTGCCCGCGCGGGACATCGACGCTGAAATACTGTGCACTGTCTGGCAGGCAATCGCACAGCGTCACGCGACGCTGCGTTTGGTGCTGGACTGGCGTGCGGCTCCGGCGGTCCAACGCTGCCTGGCAACAATGGCCCCTGTGGTGCGCTTGCGGGTATGCCCTGAGGTTACCGCACAACAGCGTCAGAACTTTATCGAGGAGTTTCTGGCAGCAGACCGCCTGGAGGGGGTCGCGCTGGTGCAGGCGCCCGGTTGGCGTGTGACAGTTTTACGGTTTGACGACGACGCCTGTGTGATGGTCTGGACGATCCATCATGCGCTGGTAGACGGGCGCAGCATGGCGCGGATCATCGCTGAAGCACTGGTTCTGCTGGTGGGCGGCACGCTGGCGGATGCACCAGCGTCACAGGGCGGCTTTCAGGCGCATGCACAGATGATCACAGCCGGTGCAGCCGTGCCCGCTGCGGCAGCTGGATACTTCAAGGATTATCTGGCCGATTTTGGCGATGCAGGCGTTCTTGCGCTGCCTGAAAACACCGCAAAACCGGCATTGACCCCGCATAAACAGGTTCTGGAGCATTGCATACCGCCAGCCGTGCACGAGGCTTTGACGCAACAGGCAAGCACGCTTGATGCGACAGTAGGCAGTCTGGTCCAGACTGCCTGGGGCCTTGTGCTGGCGCGGTGGAGCGGGCGGAGCGATGTAAGCTTTGGCACAGTGCGCAGCGGGCGGCATGGCACGCAGGCTGCCGCTGAAACGGCAGGATGTTTTATCAACACGCTGCCCCTGCGCCTGCGTCTTGACCCTGCCCAGACTCTTGCCACCATTGTGCGGCAGATCCGCCGCGCCACTCTTGACATGCACCCGTTCGAACAGGCGTCGGTCAGCCTGATCCGCCGTGCAAGCGGGCTGGACGGGCGGCAACCGCTGTTCAATTCTGTTGTGATGTTCGAACGCGCCAGCTTTGAGGCGATGGTGCGCCACCATGTCCCCCTTGGCACGGATCACAGGATCGAGCTGCGCGAGGAAGGCGGTGCTGCACTCAGTCTGTCTGTCTATGCGGATGCACAAATGCGTATCGTGCTGGAGCATGATGCCGCTTATGTGGCGGGCACGCAGGCGGCCCTGTTGCTGGACCATCTGGTCAATCTGTTGTCGCAAATGGCGCAGGCGGCGCCCGATACTCCGGTGGGGCAGATCCCGATGCTGGATGCAGCCGAGGACGCGCATTTGCGCGCACTGGCCAAACCCGCGACGCCGCTCGGGCCGGTCGGTGGCTGCCTTGTGCGCAATTTTCTGGACGTTGTGGCAAAGACACCGGATGCATCTGCTGTCGAAGTGGCGGGTGCCGGTGAGAGCGAAGCGGGCAGGCTTACCTATGCCCGACTTGATCACTGGGCCAACGGGATCGCCGCACAGCTGGGGCGCAGCGGAATAGGCGCAGGCGATGTTGTGGCCATCCGGCTGGCGCGCTCGCCCGCGTTTATCGCAGCGATCTTCGGGGTTCTGAAATGCGGTGCCGTTTTTGTGCCGGTGGATCCGACCTATCCCGCGCCGCTTCAGGCGCATATGCTGGCCGACAGTGGCGCAAAAGTCGTGATTTGCACCACGGCGGCGCCGGACAGCTCCGGTTTGACCGTGATTGATCCGCAGACGGCACAGCGTTCGGAATTCGCCCCCGCCCTGCCTGATGATGATCCCGACCAGCTTGCCTATATCCTGTATACCTCCGGATCGACAGGCCAGCCCAAGGGCGTTGAGGTGACGCGGCGCAATCTGTTGTCTCACATCGCGGCACTCACCACCGAGTTTGCCCTTTGCCCCGAGGACCGCGTGCTGCAATTTGCCAGCCTGTCCTTCGATGTGGCGTTGGAGGAGGTCTTTCCGACCCTGATGGCAGGCGCTACGCTGATCTTGCGCACCGCTGATATGGCACAATCGGCGGCTGTTTTCCTGGAGCAGGCCGATGACCTGCGCCTGAGCGTGGCAAACCTGCCCACCGCCTTCTGGCATGTGCTGACCGATTATATCATGTCGCGCCCTGCCGCTGTGCCGGTGCATCTGCGGCTTTTGGTTGTCGGGGGCGAGCTGCCGGCAGCGGGCAGTCTGAGGGCATGGCGCGCTGCCGCACCGCATGTGCGGTGGCTGTGTGGATACGGGCCGACAGAGGCCACGATCACCTGCACGGTCTTTGAGGCCGATGACAGCATGGCTGATGCAGATGTGCCTATCGGACGGCCCACAGCCCATGCGCGCGCCTATGTGCTGGCAGCCGATCACAGCCTTGCCCCGAAGGGCGCGGAGGGTGTTCTGGCCATTGGGGGTGCTGCGGTTGCACGGGGATATGTCGGGCGGCCTGCCCAGACTGCCGAGGTGTTTCGCCCTGATCCCTTTATGTCTGATCCCTTGATGTGCGACCCGTCCGCACCCGCCGCGCGGATGTACCTGAGCGGGGACCGCGTCCGCTGGCTGGCCTCCGGCAATCTGGGGTTTCTGGGGCGGACCGATCGGCAGATCAAACTGCGCGGCTACCGGATTGATCTGCGCCAGATCGAGCGTGCGGTAGAGGCGCGGATGGCGGGTCTGCATGTTCTGGCATCGGTGCTGGATGAGGGAACCCCCGCCGCGCGTCTGGTGGCCTGGGTCACGGGCGCAACCCTGCCTGATCTTCCCGCTTTGAAAGAGGCAGCTGCACAGGTGCTTGCCCCGCATATGCAGCCGCATTTTGTGGTATTGGAGCAGTTTCCCCGCACGGCCGGCGGCAAGATCGACATGGCCGCTTTGCCGGTGCCGCAAGCAATTGTGGCGGCTGCGCTCTCGCATGGCATTGCGGATGCGCTGGCAGATGAAGTGGCACTTATCATGGCCGCATTGCTGGGCCAGCCACAGGTCGGCGCAGACCAGAGCTTTTACGATCTGGGCGGACATTCGTTGTTGATGATTGATCTGATCGGACGTCTGGAAGGGCTGGCCGGTGTCCGGCTGGGACCGGCAGAGTTCTATGAAAATCCCACGCCGCGCCATCTGGCACAGCTGTTGCGCCGCGGCAGTGCCGCGCCCAAACATATCATCCCGATCCAGCCCGGAGGCAGGCATCCGCCCCTGTTTGCGGTCCATATTCTGGGCATAAACGAAGAGTATTTTCGCCCGCTGTCGCGCAAACTGGGGCCGGACCAGCCAGTGATGGGGGTCTCTCTGGCATCTCTGGGGCCAGATGCACCCATCGGCATTGTCAGCACTGCTGCGCGCTATTGCGAGGATATCAACACCTATTATCCTGAAGGCCCCATAAGGCTGATTGCCGTCTCACTGGCAAGTTATCTGGCGATCGAGCTTGCGCACCAGTTGCGGGCCACTGGCCGTGATGTCGCGTCACTGGCCATCATTGACGCCGCAGGGCCGGGGGGGCGGCAGGAGGTGACGGGGCTGCGGCGGCTCTTTGCGCATCTGCGCCGTGCGAAATACATCGGGCGTGACTATCCGCGCCAGATCCTGCGCAACCGGATTTATGATCTGCGCGTGGCCCGCGCCGCCCGCGTATTGCGCCGTTCTGCACGGGAGGGAAATGTACCTGCACCTGCAACGGCCGCCCAATTCGATGCATCAAACGAGGCAGCCGTCGACCAGTATACGCCTCAAGCTATTCACATCCCGTTAATCATTTTCCGTGCTGCGAGCAATTTTTTCGACACCCGCGACGGGATCACTTCGGGGCTGGGATGGGCCGAGATTGCCAAAGCAGGCTTCGAAGTCATTGATGTCAGCGGCACCCATCTGTCCATTCTTCAGGACCCCAATGTCGCAACCATTGCCAAACGGCTCAAGAACAATTGATCCTTGCACGCCAGCGGTCCGGAGGAAGATGTTGGTCTGCTGTCATGCGCTCGAAGGCTCCGGCAAACAGCGCCGGAGCCTTTGATTGATCTGTGGTTTGTGTCAGTTGGAGGCCTGCCGCAGAAGGTTGGTGATGTTGCGCACCACCGCACGGCGGTTGGCCTGCTCGTCGCGCTGCGTTTGTATTTTCAGCACACTTTCACCGTAGCCCTGCGTAACCATGTTGGCAGGTGGCACATCGAAATATTCCGTAAGTGCCAGCGCAACCGTCTCCGCGCGCCGGTCTGACAATGCAAGATTATAGGTTGCATTTCCAACTGCATCCGTATGACCTTCGATCAGGAATACTGTGCGCGGATCGGTGGCAATCAGATCGCGCATGGTGCTGCCGACACGGGCAAGGCTGCGCGCCTGTTCGGGGGCGATTGCGGCCGAGCCGGAGGCAAACCGCACGGCATCCAGCTCGATCTGTGGGGCGAGGGCGCGGACCTCGTCAATCTCGCGGATTTGGCGCAACGAGAAATCACGCCCGCCGCTCGTGCGCTGCTGCGCAATCAGGGCCGCGCGCAACTCCGCTTCACTGCGGTCCTGTGCTGTGATTGACCGCTCTGGCGTGCGGGGCAGATCACGCACCACAACCCGCTGCTCTGCGGCAAAGTCGTCAAACAGGATCGTCTCGTTGCCACGGCTGTCGATGCTCAGGCGGCGCAGAACGGTGCCATTGCTGCTGCGGATCGTGACAATCCGGCTGCCGTCGGGCTTTTCGATGATCTGGCGGGTGGAGCCGTCGTTGAATTGCTCTGTGCGCACTTCGTCACCTGCACGGCGCAGCAGTGCGTCATCGTCTTTGAGCACGCGCAACTGGCCCCGCTCGTCTTGTACGACGACGCGGTCGCCCGAATTGCTGAGTACTTTGTCACCGTTCTTCAAGACAGTTCCCACCACCACGGCCCCAAGACCCAATAGCAGGACTTTTTCGAGGTTGCTCAGCCCGCTGTCTTTCTTGACCTCGGGCGTGCCAGTAGCGGTTGTCGCGAAATCCTCGTCCGAGCGACGCGTGCTTTCGGGTGTTACTTCTTCCGTGACCACTTCGGTTGCGGGTGCAGCCTCGAGTGCCAGCCGTGCAGCTTCCAGTTCCGCCTCGCGCTCTGCACTGCGCGCGTCAAGCAGGGCGGCTTCTTCTTCCTCGCTGAGGGCATCCGGCTCGGCGGGTGCAGGTACATCTGCGGGCACGACAGGTGCTGGTGCGGGGGTATCGACAGGCGTGGTTGCATCTGGTTGGAGTTCAGGCGTGGCCTTATCTGTTTGGGGTGCCGTATCTGTTTGGGTTTCAGGGGCCGGCTGGGTTTCGGGTGCAGGCACACTTTCGGCTGCTGGCTCGGCTGTTGTCGCGTTGTCGGCTTCGACATTTTGCGCATCTTTCAAGGATTGCTCCAAGGCCGCTGCATCTTTCTCTGCCTGCGCATCCGCTTCGGCCTGTGCCGCCTGCGCATCCGCTTCGACTTGTGCCGCCTGCGCATCCGCTTCGACTTGTGCCGCCTGCGCATCCGCTTCGACTTGTGCCGCTTGCGCATCCGCTTCGGCCTGTGCCGCCTGCGCATCCGCTTCGGCCTGTACCGCCTGCGCATCCGCTTCGACTTGTGCCGCTTGCGCATCCGCTTCGGCTTGTGCCGCCTGCGCATCCGCTTCGGCCTGTACCGCCTGCGCATCCGCTTCGGCCTGTGCCGCCTGCGCATCCGCTTCGGCTTGTACCGCCTGCGCATCCGCTTCGGCCTGTGCCGCCTGCGCATCCGCTTCGGCTTGTACCGCCTGCGCATCCGCTTCGGCCTGTGCCGCCTGCGCATCCGCTTCGGCTTGTGCCGCCTGCGCATCTTCCGAAGTGGCTTCTTGCGGTACAACTTCTTGAACCTGCGGTGTCTCGGCCGTTGTTTGCGCGGTGGCTAATACGGGTGTCAGTCCCGGTACAACAAGCGCCATGCACAGCGTCAGGGATGTGGTCGAGTTCAGCAGATGTTTCATGTGGTTTCCTGAAATGTTAAGCACTGGATTGTGACGCCTGTTGTTGTCTTGACCACCTGCTGTGAGCCTCAAACCCTTGCAAGCCTCAGGACGTGGGCCGGTATTCGTTAGAGTATATCCGTTAGCGTGAAGATAAACGTGTCACCCGCAAAATTGTTCCGTCAAAAGGGAACATATCCCGTGCGCACGGCGGTTTTCGGTTTTCGGTTTTCGGCTTTTGGTGGTTTGGTCACCAGTCCCAATACAGATGACATACAGAGGGCGATTTTTCTTGATATGAATGCCAGAAGACTGCTGCAACGTGCAAGCATTTCAGCGGGCAGGAAGGGCAGGCGGATCAAGAGACGGCGCAAACTGGCAGAGTTCCGCCCAAATCCCGTCTGCCTGCATAAATTGCAGGAGTGAGGCGCAGCATAAAGCGCACAGTCTCCTGTCTTCCTCCTCTCTTCGGGCAGATCATGTGCCATTTTGCGCTGTAGGCGTGGAAAGAGGGAAGGGCGGATGACATCGTGTAAACCCCGCCCTGCGGCAGCACTCACAAGGGGCTGGCAGGCCGGCTTCGGGTTACCGGCGCTGCGGGAGCTGCCCTGAGGAGATTTGATGAGCATACCAACCGTGAGTGTGATCATACCGGTTTTCAACCGCAGCACTGTTCTCGACAGATCAGTGGGGTCTGCGTTGAGGCAAACGGGGATTGCGGTAGAAGTGATCGCGATTGACGACGGATCATGCGATGCAAGTGTGGCAATGTTGGAAGCCTTGGCCGCTGCGTATCCGGATACTGTGCTTGTCATCTTGCGACATTCTGAAAACCTCGGCCAAGCGGTTGCCCGCAACACCGGCATGGCGATTGCCACGGGCAGGTATATGGCGTTTCTGGACAGCGATGACGCGTTCGGATCTGTGCATACTCTGGCGCAGTGGATTGCACAGGCCGAAAGGTTGGACGCGGAAATTCTGGTGGCCCGCTCTGCGGAAGTGCTGGCAAACGATACACAAAAGGCAGCACCTCTCTGGCGTCTGACCAATTCCGCCGATGCGCCCTATACCCCCCTTGCCGTCTCAACCACACCTGACGTTGTGGCGGTGCGAAACTTTTGGCAATGCCTCTATCTGAAATCATTTTTGGATGGCAATGCCGTCACTTTTTCACCGCGCTTGAAGCAACGCGAAGACAGATTATTTATGCTTCAGAGCTTTTTCGCTGCCGATCGCATATTTTTCACCAACCAGATAACGCACTTGCGATACCGCGATCAGGAAAACTCGACGATGAATGACCGCTCTATCGAGCAGCTGGAAATGTTTATCCAGCACATTCACGAACTGGCCCTGACAGTTCAGGTCATGCGACGCGCTGACCGCTCCAATCCCGATTTTGAAATGATCAATGCCTTCCAGTATTACAAAAGCTGTACCCAGTATTGGAGAGCGACACTTTTGCGATGTTTCCGGCGCGGCCGGCGTGATCTGGTGCTGCGCCTTGCGCAAGGGTTGACCCTGCTGGCCGACGGCTTGCCGGAGTTTGCAAGCCATCCCCGTTTCGACGCTAGCGAGAGTGCCCGCGTGGATTTGGTACGTCTTGTACTGGCGCATGAAAAGCTTGGCTTGTTCAAAATGCTGCTGAAAAAGAAAGAACCGGACGCGGACCAGCTTGAAGGTCTTTGCGTGACGCACAAACAGGTTGTGCAGCGGTACTTAAATTCAACGCGAATAGAGGATCCTTCAAACAGAAGGCCGTCGCCTGACGGGGCCGGACTGTAAAAAACGGGTATAGGTGCTGTGTGAGACGGGTATAGGTGCGGTGCCGCGTGCGCTCCTTGTTGGGCTGGGAACACCAGCGCATCCATACCTGCGGCTGGCCTGAAGGCTTGCGGGGCAAACTGCGGAAGAGGGCTGCGTCCGGCTCAGGTATAGGCGGGCGCTTGTGGAGGTATTAATCCCAAAGGTGCCCGTGCCCAACCTTCCCAGCACAGAGGCGATCACACAGCGCATCAACACGCCGCAGCAGCACGGTCGGGGTGCCAGTATCCGGGGCGCCAGTATCCGGCTGGTTGGGTCGCGCGCATCTTGCAGATGGTGCCGGAAGTTTTGAGCGACAGTATCAAAGACGATGATCTCGAAGAGATCCGAACCTCACTGCGCTGGTTGAAAAAAGCACGGCAGGTGTCGTGTTTGTGCTGGTAATTTCCGGCCAATGTCCGTTTTGATTGACGGTACACCGGCAAGCCGGGCAGAGCAGGCGCGCTTGTGGTGCGTGAACGGATCACTATGGTACAATATGACTATATCATCATCGGAGCGGGATCGGCGGGCTGTGTGCTTGCGGAACGGCTGAGCGCCTCCGGCCGCCACCGCGTGCTGGTCCTTGAAGCTGGCGGGCGGGGCCGCTCGCCGTGGATCGCGCTGCCGCTGGGATATGGCAAAACCTATTTCGATCCGGGGGTAAACTGGAAGTATCAGACGCAGGCCGAAGACACGCTTGCGGGGCGCAAAGGCTATTGGCCGCGTGGCAAAGTTGTTGGCGGGTCCGGTGCCATCAACGCGCTGGTCTATGCGCGCGGATTGCCCCGCGATTTTGACGACTGGGCGGCGTCGGGGGCCACAGGCTGGGGCTGGGACGCCGTGCGCACGACCTATGAGGCGCTGGAAACGCAGGTCTGTGCGGATGGCACCCGCACGGGCAACGGGCCACTGCATGTGCAGGATGTCTCCGACCAGATCCACCGCGCGAACAGGCATTTTTTTGCGGCTGCTGCCGAGTTGGGCATGCCCGCGACAGACAACATCAACGGCACGCAGAGCGAGGGCGCCGCCGTCTACCGCATCAATACCAGCGGCGGGCGGCGGATGCATTCGGCGCGGGCGCATCTGGCACCTGCGCTCAAACGCCCCAATGTGACATTGATGACTGGCGCGCTGGTGCAGCGGATCGTTTTTGAAGGAACCCGCGCCACCGGCGTCACGCTGCGCCACCATGGACAGTCCCTGACCCTGCGCGCCGGGCGCGAGATCATCGTATCGGCAGGCACTGTCACCTCGCCGCGCCTTTTGCAGCTGTCGGGGATTGGCCCTGCGCAGATGTTGCAGGGTATGGGGATCACGCCGCTGCTGGACGCGCCCCATGTGGGGGGCAATTTGCAGGACCATCTGGGCATCAACTATTACTTCCGTGCCACGGAACCGACGCTCAACAATGTGCTGCGGCCGTGGTATGGCAAGCTGCGCGCGGCGCTGCACTATGCAGCGACAAGGCGGGGGCCGCTGGCGCTGTCGGTCAACCAGTGCGGCGGTTATTTCCGGTCCTCGCCGGATCTGGATCACCCCGACCAACAGCTGTATTTCAACCCCGTGACCTACAGCACATTGCCGGATGACAAACGCAGTGTGGTGCAGCCGGACCCGTTTGCGGGGTTCATCATCTGCTTTCAGCCTTCGCGCCCGACCAGCCGCGGGCGCATCGACATCAGCGCAAATGATGCGGGTGCAGCCCCGCTGATCCACCCCAATTCGCTGGACACAGAGGCCGACCGTGCGCAGGTGGTTGCGGGCGGACAACTGTGCCAGCGGCTGATGGCCACAGCTGCCTTGCGGGGTCTGGTCGCGCGCGCGATGGCGCCTGATCTGCGCAGCATGACGCCCGATGATATCCTCGCTGATTTTCGCGCGCGTTGCGGCACGGTCTTCCATCCCGTTGGCACTTGCCGGATGGGGATGGATGCCGCATCGTCGGTTGTGTGCCCGAAGCTGAAGGTACACGGGGTGACAGGCCTGCGGGTGGTCGATGCCTCCGTGTTCCCCAACATCACTTCCGGCAACACCAACGCGCCCACCATGATGCTGGCCCATCGCGCCGCTGATCTGATTTTGGAGGATACCGCATGAGTATGCCCTATTCCACCTCTGGCACCGCCCCTGTCAGCTATGATCGCGGGGCTGCCGATACAGGTCTGCGGATCAAACAGATCGAGACGTTCTGCACCCCGCTGATCGGGTTTGTGCGCGTCACGGCCGAGGATGGCTCGACCGGCTGGGGGCAGGTCTCGACCTATAACAGTGATTTGACCTGCGAGATTTTGCACCGGCAGGTTGCGCCTTGGGCGCTGGGGCGCGGCATGGATGCGCTGGAGGCGGTTATTGCGGAAATCCCGCTGCGCGAGCATAAATTTCCGGGCACGTATTTGCGCCGCGCCATGGCCGGTCTTGATACGGCTGTCTGGGATTGGCGCGGCAAGGCGGCGGATAAACCTGTGGCCGCTCTGCTGGGCGGCACGGCGGGACCGCTGCGCGCCTATGCCTCTTCGATGCGGCGCGATATCACCCCGCAAGACGAAGCGGCGCGCATGGTTGCCTTGCGCGACACTTGCGGATTTGATGCGTTCAAGGTCCGCGTGGGTGCGGAATGTGGACAAGACCGCGATGAATGGACGGGCCGCATAGAGGAAATCATTCCCGTCATGCGCACTGCGCTGGGCGCGGGTGCGGCGCTGCTGGTCGATGGCAATTCCGGCTTCAGCCCGGCGCGCGCCATCACGGTGGGCCGCATGCTGGAGGATCACGGCTATGAGCATTTCGAGGAGCCTTGCCCCTATTGGGAGATGGAGCAGACCGCCGAGGTTACCCGGACGCTGGACATGGATGTGGCGGGCGGTGAACAGGACTGGGACCTGCAACACTGGAAACGTATGATCGCGATGCGCGCGGTCGACATCATCCAGCCGGATATCTTGTATCTGGGCGGAGTGGGGCTGAGCATGCAGGTGGCGCGGATGGGTGCGGATGCGGGTCTGCCCTGCACGCCCCATTGCGCAAACCTGTCGCTGGTCACGCTGTTCACCATGCATATGCTGCGCGCCTTGCCCAATGCGGGCCGCTATCTGGAGTTCTCTATCGAGGGGGATTACTATTATCCGTGGCAGCGCGGCCTGTTTCTCAATGATCCTTACGCCATCACAGACGGCAAGGCCTGTGTGACCGATGCCCCCGGCTGGGGCGTGGAGATCAGCCCCGACTGGCTGGCCAAAGCGGCCTATAAATCCAGCGCACAAGACTAAAAGGGCGCTTTTACTGCCGCAGGGTTACAGCAGGGGCCGTGCCTGTTATCTGCCAGCCTCTGCATTAAGGCACATTCCTGCCGCGTTACCCATGCCGTTTCCAGACGATGTTGCGGGCATCGGCCAATCCTTTGTTCCCTCCGCGGACATCTAAGATCGGTACAATAAGCACGCTGCCGCCGATAAGGAATATCCGCCCGCTGCTGCAATTATGAAGCGCCAGCGTACTGCCGGACCAGAGTCTCCACCCCTACAACAGCATTGTGCCCGCGCGCCCCGTGGTCCAGCCCAGCGTTTTCCAGGCCAATATTTCTCCAGAAACGGCGCCCGGACGCTGGAACATCTGCATGCTTGACCGCACCAGTACTGCTGTCATTCTGATAGGGCCTGCACCTGGTATGGCTACAGGAGCGCGGTTTGACAGGCTGGCCCGATCCGGCGGCGGCTGGAGCAGCGGATAGGTGCCATAGAGCTTGGCGCTTTCGCTTTTGCCGGCAGGGCGCATGGCGTTTTGCTGAGTGTGGGACTGCGTATTTCAGGGCCGCCTGTGTCAGATATCAACAAATGTGTCAGATATCAAAAAATATGGTTTCAAGCGGGCCTTGCAGATAGATATCGAAGCGGTAGGTGCCATCGTCGCGCTTGGCTGCCAGCAGGGTGGGGATGCGGTTTTGGTGCTCGATCCGGCTCAGGATCGGGTCGGCGGCATTCGCCGTCGGCTCGTCCTCGAAATAGATCCGCGTGTGCAGCCCAATGTTGATCCCGCGCGCGACGATCCAGACGGTGATGTGGGGCGCCTGGGGGCGGCCGTCGGGATAGGGGACAGCGCCGGGCTTGACGGTGTGAAAGGTGAACTCGCCTGACAGCATATCCCCGGCGGAACGGCCCCAGCCGGTAAAGTTGGGATCAGGCATTCCCCGCGTCTCGTTGGCGGAAGGGAACAGGCCTGTCGCGTCCGCCTGCCAGATCTCGACCATCGCATCGCGCAGGGCGGTGCCGGTGCCGTCGAAAACAGTGCCTTTGATGGTGATCTCCGTGCCCTGCACAGGGCCGGTTTTCATCAAAGCGCCCAGATCGCCGCCGTAAATATCAATGCCGGTGAAGTTGGGCGTACAGCCGATATGGACATAAGGCCCCGCCGTCTGGCTGGGGCTTTCGCGCAGATACTCAAGTTTATGTACCATCGTTACAGTCCTCTCTTTCGGCTGAATGAGCAGCAAAACTGGTTCCCACTTTTGCTGATCATCCTCACAGCCCCTCCTTGCGGTTCTCGAAATAGGTCTGTCGCCGCCCGCGCAGGACGATGTCGAATTTATACGCGCGGGCATCCATCGGCACAGTGCGGTGCATGTCCAAGGGTGCTGTCAGCGCATCAATCGCCTCTTGGGTCTTGAGGATTCCGACGATGGGGCACAGCTTGATATGCGGATCGCCCTCGAAATACATCTGGGTGATCAGGCGTTGGGCAAAGCCGTGGCCGAATATGGAAAAGTGGATATGCGCGGGCCGCCAGTCGTTCATGCCGTTGGGCCAAGGATAGGGGCCGGGCTGGATCGTGCGGAACTCGTAACTGCCGTCTTCGCCCGTAATCACGCGCCCGCAGCCGCCAAAATTCGGGTCCAGCGGCGCGAGGTAGCTTTCTTTCTTGTGGCGATACCGCCCGCCTGCATTGGCCTGCCAGACCTCCAGCAGCGCGCCCGCCACTCCGCGGCCGTGCTCGTCCAGCACACGGCCATGCACGATGATGCGCGGGCCGATGGCGCTCTGGCCATCAGCGGCATAATTCAGGATCAAATCGTTATCCAGCCTACCGATGATCTGGTGGCCGAACACAGGCGAGGTCTCCTCGCTCAGCGTGCTCGGGAAAGACAGCAGCGCCGCCTGCGGGCTGCGCTTGATGCTGGTTTTGTAGGGGGGCGTCAGCGCATCGGGCTGCCAGACGCGGTCGCGCGGGATATAGCCGCCGGCTTTCGGAGTGTTGGTCATAGGGTCACGCCCATCTCTGCATAGGTCTGTTTGGCCAGCTTAATCGCGTGGTTGGCTTTTGGAACCCCCGCATAGACGGCGACGTGCATAAAGGCTTGCAGCACATCGGCAGGGCTGGCCCCTGTATTGGCGCAGGCGCGGATGTGCATCGGAATTTCGTCGAAGTTGCCCATGGCCGCCAGCAGCGCCAGCGTCAGCATGGAGCGTTCGCGCAGCGGGATCGTGTCATCCGCCCAGAGCGTGCCCCAAGCGCCTTCGGTGATCATGCGCTGGAAGGGCGCGTCAAAGGGTGATTTCGCAGCCTCCGCGCGGTCTACATGGGCATCCCCCAGAACCGCGCGGCGGGTTTTCATGCCGGTCTCGAAACGTGTGCTCATCTTGGGATCCTTCTCAGTAAGGCAGGCCGACATAGTTTTCCGCCATGGCCTTTTGTGCCGCTTTGTTAGAGCGCAGGAATTCAATCTCGGCCACCTGCATTTTCAGGTCAAACTCCGACTGATCGGGATAGGTATGCAGCAGCGAGGAGAACCACCAGCTGAACCGCTCGGCCTTCCAGACGCGGGCCAGCGCCTTTTCGGAATAGCTGTCGATGCCCGCCGTGCTGGCGTTCTCGTAGAAATCGCGCAGGCCGTTGTAGAGGTAGTGCACATCAGAGGCGGCAGTGTTCAGCCCCTTGGCCCCCGTAGGCGGCACGATATGCGCGGCATCACCGCATAGAAACAGGCGCCCCCAGCGCATCGGTTCGGTCACGAAAGACCGCAGCGGGGCGATTGATTTCTCGATGCTGGGGCCTGTCACAAGCTTGTCCGCCTGATCCTTGGGGATGCGGCGCTTGAGTTCCTGCCAGAAGGCCTCGTCGGTCCAGTCTTCGGGCTTGTCGCTCAGCGAGCACTGGATGTAATACCGGCTCAGGTTCTCGTTGCGCATGGAGCATAGGGCGAAACCGCGCGGGGAATTGGCATAGATCAACTCGTGGTTTACGGGCGGTGTTTCCGACAGGATGCCCAGCCAGCCGAAGGGGTAGACCTTTTCGTACTCGCGCCGCACATCCAACGGGATGGTCTGCCGGCTGACCCCGTGAAATCCGTCACAACCGGCGACAAAATCACAGTCTAGCCTGCGCGCCTCACCCTCGACGGTATAGGTCACATGCGGCGTGTCGGTATCGGCCCCGTGGATCACCACATCACCGACGTTGAATTCAATCACACCGCCCGCAGCTTCGCGCGCATCATAGAGATCGCGCGTCACTTCTGTCTGGCCGTAGACCATCACGGGCGTGCCGGTATGCGCGGCGAAATCCACGCGGAACATCTGGTCACCGTAGGAAATCAGCGTGCCGTCATGGGGTATGCCCTCGGCGTGCAGACGCTCCGCACAGCCCGCTTCTTCCATCAGCCGCACCAGACCCTGCTCCAGCACACCCGCACGGATGCGGCCCAGAACATAGTCCTTTGTCTTGCGCTCCAGCACCACACTGCTGATCCCGCGCACCTGCAACAGCTGCGCCAGCAACAGCCCCGATGGCCCGCCGCCGATGATCGCCACTTGCGTCTTCATATCACTCTCCCTCACGGCCCGCATTCAGTCTGGCACAGTTCCACCGCCGCTAAAACCGGCCATTTGCGCAGCCCCGCACAGGTCGCGCCTTCCAAGCCCCGCCTGCTAGTGTCAGGATCCGGGAACGCGGTGCGGCAAGGTGGACGGAATCTGTGCAAGTTGAAGAGTTTATCACACGCTGACTCGGCTCTGGCGGGGCGAAAATAGCCACGGCGCAATCCTTCGCGATCGAGCTGACGGACCTGCTGGGCGTGCCGCGCCCGCATGTCTCCGACAAAGACGGTGATTTCCTCGACTACCGGTTCGAGCGGCCGGTGACAGAGACCCATACAGGGCGCCGCAAAAGCCGCCGGATTGATCTGTACAAAAAGGGCCACTTCGTGCTGGAGGCCAAGCAGTTCGTCACACCGGACGCGCGCGATAAATCCACGCTTGAGATGTTCGGCACCACCGACGCGCCGCAGCAATCAGGCCACGGCACCCGCGGCACGCCCAGATTCGACGACACGATGCTGCGCGCCCGCAATCAGGCGGATAACTATGCCCGCGCGGTGGCACGCACGGATGGCTGGCCGCCTTTCCTGATGGTGGTCGATGTCGGCAATATGATTGAGCTTTATGCAGATTTCTCGGGGCAGGGGCAGGGCTATACCCAGTTTCCCGATGGCAACCGTTACCGCGTAGCACTGGAGGATCTACGCGAGGAGGCCACCCGCGACATGCTGCGCGATCTGGACGGACCCTTACAGCCTTGATCCCGCGCGCCATGCCGCGAAAGTCACCCGTGACATCGCCGCCCATCTGGCGGAGCTGGGCAAAAGTTTCGAGGGCCAAGGCCACAGCGGCGAGACGGTGGCACGCTTCCTCATGCGCTGCCTCTTCTCCATGTTTGCCGAGGATGTGGACCTGATCCCGCGCGACAGCTTTCGCGATCTGCTGGTGAAACTGCGCGGCAATCCCGAATACGCGCAGCCCTCCTTGTAAGGGCTGTGGCAAACCATGGACACGGGCGGCTTTTTCCCCTCGCTGATGCAGGGTCTCAAACGCTTCAACGGCGGGCTGTTTCGCGAATCGGACGCCCTGCCGCTGAACACTCTCCAGCTGGGCCTGCTGATCGAGGCCGCGAGTGCCGACTGGAAACAGGTTGAGCCTGCGATTTTCGGCACCCTGCTGGAGCGCGCGCTGGACAAGCGCCAGCGTCACAAGCTGGGCGCGCATTACACGCCGCGCGCCTATGTGGAGCGGCTGGTGACGCCGACGGTCATGCAGCCGCTACGCGAGGACTGGCGTGACATTCAGGCGTCGGTCCAGCGCCTAGCGGCGGACGGCAAGGAGGATGACGCGCGCAAGTTGGTGCGCGATTTCCTCGCGAAACTGTGCGAAATCCGCGTGCTGGACCCCGCCTGCGGCTCTGGCAACTTCCTCTATGTGGCGCTTGAGATGATGAAGCGGCTGGAGGGCGAGGTGACCTCGCTGCTGGCGGAACTGGGCGAGACGCAGGCGAGTTTCATCACCGTGGACCCCCACCAGTTTTTGGGGATCGAGCTGAACCCATGGGCGGCAAACGTGGCGGAGCTGGTGCTGTGGATCGGCTATCTGCAATGGCACTACCGCACCCACGGGCAGGCAGCGCGGAGCGAGCCTGTCTTGCGCGATTTCAAGAACATCCGCCAAGGCGATGCAGTGCTGGAATGGTCCGCGCGCAGCCCGCGTGTGGATGCGCAGGGCGCGCCCGTCACCCTCTGGGACGGCGTCGCCACCATTCGCCATACCGTCACGGGCGAGGAAGTGCCGGACCCTGCGGCGCGCATTGCCGTCTATGACTATGCCAAGCCGAAGCCCACAAAATGGCCGGAGGCGGAATTTACCGTGGGCAATCCGCCGTTTATCGGCAAGGGATCAATCCTGCGCGATGCGCTGGGCGATGGCTACGTCGAGGCACTGTGGAGCGCTTACCCCAAGATGCCGCAATTGGCGGATCTGGTCATGTTCTGGTGGGAAAAGGCGGCACTGGCCGCGCGGGGCTGGAACGCCAAGACGGGCAAGGGCACGCGGCGGTTCGGCCTGATCACCACCAACTCTCTGCGCCAGACCTTTAACCGGCGTGTGCTGGAGCCGCATTTGAGTGATCCGAAAAAGCCGCTCTCGCTGCTCTATGCCATTCCCGATCACCCTTGGGTGGATACGCAAATGGGGGCGGCGGTGCGGATTTCCATGACAGTGGGGGCTGTGGGCAACCGTGTGGGCCGGCTGCTGACACTGGCCAGTGAGGAGAAGGACACCAGCGAGGCAGACGGGCGGCTGGTGACGTTTGACCACGGGATTGGCAAGGTTTTTGCGAATTTGCAGATTGGTGCGGATGTGGCGGGGGCTAAGGCTTTGGAGGCGAATGACGGCCTGTCCTCTCCGGGCGTAAAGCTGCATGGTGCAGGCTTTATCGTGACACTTGATACGGCAGTTTCGCTTGGCCTTGGCACTGTCAAAGATGTAGAGAAACATATCCGTGATTACCGGAACGGGCGTGACCTGACCGCTACGCAGCGTGGTGTGATGGTGATTGACTTATTCGGTCTGTCAGAAGTAGAGGCGCGGCGCGGCTTTCCCGCGATCTATCAACATGTCTCTGACAACGTGAAGCCGGAGCGGGACCAGAATAACCGCGAAAGCTATAAGAAAAACTGGTGGATACATGGCGAGCCGCGCAAAGACCTGCGGCCCGCACTTGAAGGCCTGCCGCGCTACTTAGCTACAGTCGAGACGACAAAGCATCGGACTGTTCAATTTCTTGATGGTTCAGTGCTGCCTGATAACATGCTCCTTGCAATTGGGCTGGAAGATGCTGCGTTCTTGGCAGTTCTTTCTAGGGTCCGTGGACATTCAGGATTCCCATAGCGTTTGATTTCTGGTTCAAACTTCCAAAATGGAGGTTTGAGTGAACGAGGATCGATTTATGGTTTGTGATAGTCTGTGGGTGCGGCTTGAGCCTCAGTTGCCGGGCAAGGCCAGCGATAGTGGCGTGACAGCACGGAACAATCGGTTGTTTCTCGAGGCCGTCTTCTGGCGCGTTCGGACCGGTTCACCGTGGCGCGACTTGCCGCCCAGTTTTGGCAATTGGAACAGCCAGTTCCGGCGGTTCCGTCGCTGGGCCAAGGCGGGCGTGTTCGAGAGTAT
>Ga0163215_100963_pt1 | contig 26122 bp, 30 predicted proteins | sample SynspAceP_FD_185934 | JGI IMG/M metagenome (GOLD analysis project Ga0163215, IMG submission 185934) | Saline lake microbial communities from Ace Lake in Antarctica - Synechococcus sp. Ace-P (Hybrid Assembly) | ecosystem: Environmental > Aquatic > Non-marine Saline and Alkaline > Saline | place...
TCTGATCGCCATGCTGTCCCACCCAGAGGGCGCGACTATTGAAGAACTCGCAGCCGCTACTCAATGGATGGATCACACCGTTCGTGGTGCCATGTCCGGCGCGCTCAAGAAAAAGCTGGGGCTGAACATCACCTCCGGAAATATCGAGGGCAGAGGTCGCGTGTATCGAATTGAAAGCGCTAATCTGTGACTTTCAGGTGACTCCCCATCCTTCAGGCCTCTCGGTTTCTTGCAGAATCCTGTGATATGCACATTCTAACTTTTGAGGTTTCGCCTGTATGACACCTCAACTGCTCGAAGTGGTGCTGCCTGTGCCACTTTAACTGCCTCAGACTGGGCCAGCCTCGCGCTGGCCCCTTTTTTTATTTGTCGCGGAGACGCGATTTTTTACATTGATCAATAAACATCCAGATCAGCAGCCTCAGGAACGTGCAGGCACACGTCCTGATAGTAAATATCCAGCAGCCGCCCCCACGACAGCGCCGATCCCATCTGCCACGAGGTCAGCCCATTCGGCCTGCCGACCAAAGAAGGGTTGGATCACTTCAATCGCGCCGCCGTAGGCAATAACGCCGAACACAACCCAGATCGTCAGTCGCGGACGCACCAACGGCAGCGGAAGCGCAAGGCAGGCAAAGGCCAAAATATGGTAGAGCTTGTCAGACCCAGCAGGACCACCGGCAGGCATCGGCGCCAGCGTGAGCACTGCGATGAGCACGGCCAGAACGATTGTCACCACGCTGCCGATCGCCATCCGTCTCAGTTTTCTGTGCCCTTGCGTCACGCATCGCTCCATAAGGTGAAGGCCCATCAGCGCGACTTTCCCTTGGAGTGTCAATGACGTAGCCCGGTCAGGATTCGATTTTGGCGTCAACCGGCGGGGCTTCGCCGGATTTCAGGTCGTCAAAACTCTGCCCACTGCTTTCCAGCACCGCCGCTTGGCCCGTAAATGCCTGCCACCGCTCCACGGCAACATCGACGTAAGCCGGATTGAGTTCGATCCCCAGGCAAACACGTCCCGTGGTGTCGGCCGCGATCAGCGTGGTGCCGGATCCCATGAACGGCTCGTAGACCGCCTGGCCTCGGCTGGAGTTGTTCAGGATGGGCCGACGCATGCATTCGACGGGCTTCTGCGTCCCGTGAACCGTCTGTGCATCCTGATCCTTGTTGGCAATCTGCCAGAGCGTCGTCTGCTTGCGGTCGCCCGCCCAATGGCCCTTGCCGGTCTTTTTCACGGCATAGAGGCATGGCTCGTGCTGCCAATGATAGTCGCCGCGGCTCAGCACCAGACGGTCTTTTGCCCAGATGATTTGCGAACGGATGTTGAAGCCCGAGGCAATCAGGCTGTCGGCGACCGTGGTCGCGTGCAAGGCCCCGTGCCAGACATAGGCGACGTCGCCGGGGAACAACGCCCAAGCCTCGCGCCAGTCAGCCCGGTCATCATTCAGCACCTTTCCGGTGCGCTTGGTCGCAGCGGCACCTGCCTTGTTTCGCCAGCCAGGATCGTATTCGACGCCGTAAGGCGGATCAGTTACCATCAGCAGCGGCTGCACATCACCCAGCAGGCGTTCCACATCGGTGGCCACTGTCGCATCACCGCAGAGCAGCCGATGCTTGCCAAGCACCCAGAGATCGCCGGGGCGGCTGATCGGGGTTTCAGGCGGTTCGGGAACATCGTCCTCGCCCTCGCGGGAGGCGGCTTCAGGATCGACCTCTCCGGCCAACAGCGCCTCGAGTTCAGCGTCATCAAACCCGATCAGGGACAGGTCGAAATCCTCTGCTAGCAGGTCGTTCAGTTCCGTCGACAGCAGCGCCTCATCCCAAGTGCCGAGTTCAGTCAACTTGTTATCTGCGATCCGGTAGGCTCGACGCTGGGCCTCGGTCAGATGCCCCAAAACGATCACTGGCGCTTCGGTCAGCCCGAGTTGCGTGGCGGCGAGAACCCGACCGTGACCTGCGATCAGTTCGCCGTCGTCCGCGACAAGGCAGGGCACGGTCCAACCGAACTCGGCCATGCTGGCGGCGATTTTGGCAACCTGATCCGCGCCATGCGACTTGGCATTGCGGGCATAGGGCTGCAATTGACTGATCGGCCGCATTTCGATGCGGTCGGGAGCAAAGGCGAGGGTCATGAGTTGCGTCCTGTTGCAGGATTGGCTGGCTTCCGGGGTGGACTCCGGCTGCGGAATCCATGGTGGATTCCACTGGCTTCAAGCTGGACTCCGGAGTCCAGGGTATCCACCCCGGAGTACACCAGCCAAGTGTCTGTTTTTTCGTGCTATTTCAGGGTTTAGGGGTGGATTCCACGAGGGGTGGACTCCCAAAAAAATCGCTCTGACGCTAGCGATATGCCGCGCTGCGCCCCCCCGTATACGTTTTCGGCCGGAAAGGAACCGGAAAACAATGACTTAGGGGGTGGACCCCGGCTGGACTCCGGTTCGGACTCTGGGGTCCACCACGGTATCCACCCGGAGATCGATTACACGGGCAGTCTTCTGCACGCGCCTCTCCCGAGTATATCCAATTTATACCCTCGGGAGTCGGTTTATGTCTATTCGAAAAGTGTCCGCCGGACACTTTCCTATCCCGTACGATAGCTTACGCCGCACCTGCCAGTTTGATTACCTCCTTCTTCGACAGCTTGCGATTGAACCGACGGTTGTTAAGCCGCAGCGAGATAACAGACAGCCCAAAAAGCCAGTGCTGATTGGCTGCAGATCGCTGCAAACCCACGGTCCAGCAGACTTCCTTCCACCGCGTTCCATAGGCGCGCAGCCAGATGATCTTGCCGTCGATTGGGTCAAGGCCCACCGTCCAGGTCAGCGTCTGCTCCATCCGGCTGATGGCTTTGGGCGATGGCAGGACGCGCATGGGCTTGGGTTCCTGTTCGACCTTGTCGGCAAAGCTGTAGACGAACGCGGGCCAGGTGCTGAAGTATCCTGACAGGCGCGGCTCAGGCATGCGCTTGAGAACCCATGCGGCTTCGGCCAGCCGGGCTTCGACGATGCTTGGGGTCCAATCAGCCATGACGCACCCCCTGCCCTTCGGGCCGCTTGCCATAGAGCTTCTCGCCAAGCTGGCGGACCAGTTCCCGCTCTGGCCAGCTCAGCCGATGATCGTCGAGCGAGACCGCCAGCATTTGCTGTTCCTGCCAGCCATTGCGTTTGACCTCATCCGGTGAGCGCCGTTGGCCGCCGTAACCTCTGGGGGTAAACTTCATGCCACACCTCCGCCGGTCTCGATGGCCCAGAGCAGGATAGCGATCGCATCGGCCTCGTTGTCGTCGGCCGGGCTGAAACCCCTCGCACGTGCCGCTGCGATCATCGCCTCCTTTGGCGCATTGCCCTTGCCGGTTGCATGCTTCTTGATCGTGCCCACAGGCACGCCCTGATAGGGCACGCCCCGCAGTTCAGCCCAACTGGTCAGCGTCGCCATGAGGCCGCCGTAGACGTGGGCTGCGTCAGTGCCGGCGTGGCGCCGGACCTCCTCGAACCAGATCGTCTCTACCGGACCAGACAGGCGGTCGATCTCGGTCAGCCAGTTCGTGAAGCGCAGGTAGCGCATGCCACCGCCGTCGAAGCGGCCGGGCCGGAAGCTGGCGGTGCCGCTGGTGATCAGCCCATCGTAGCCGCGCAAGGCCCAGCCGGTGGTGGTGCCGAGATCAAGCGCGAGGATGCTGCGCGAGCGCTCGGACGGCGGCGGCATTTTCGGGGTTGCGCCTGCATCGGCGCTGGACAGAGTCAGGTTAGCCATGGGTGGTCTCCTTTTTGGGTTGGTTGCTCGGGTGGAAGACGACGGCGATCATGTTCTTGGCGGAGCGGGTCGCCGTCGTCGGATTTGAGTTCGGTCCAAGACTTGGGTCCCAGACTTGGGTCCCAGAACGATGCCCAGGGGTAGGTGGTGATCCTCCCGCGTTTAGCGGGGAGGTCACCTACCCCTTTAGGGGGGGGTAAATCCGGTTTTTGTGCTTTAGCGTAACCTGTTGTATTCAATGAATTATTCTTACTTTCCAAAAACCGTTTTGGCCAAAGGCAATCCGGGTTCTGGAATCTAGCGCAAGTCTCTGATTTTAATGGGGGATTTCTAAAGCACAAAAACCGCCACTTTAAAAACCGGGCCGGTTTTTGGCAGAAAACCGGACAATCCGGATTCTTGGACGTGCCCATTTGGACAGAATAAATCATTCTGAACCCCCGTCCTGATCGACCCAGATCTCGGGATTTTCGACGGGCAGAAGGGCACCGGATTCAGCGCACATGTAGTCAGATGGGAAGACGAAAACGACCTCGGGAATGACTTCCCCGGTATCGGCATCAATCACCTCAGCATCCGTTTTGAGGCACATACCTCGAACACAGATGTAACCGAATTTCGACTTCGTTGGCTTCAAACCAAGCTCGTCCAACTTCTTGCCGCGGACAAACTTGACGTGGCCTTTTGTCGCCAAAACGTGGAGCCGATCTGCGATACTGGTCTTGCCTCCGAGGCTGCCCTTGTTCTCGAACTTCGCGGCAAACTGGGTGAGCGTAAACATTTTGCCCCTCGCCGCCTGCTCGGCGACCATCTGCAGGATCACGTCCCCCTTACGCACCCGCTCCGCGTCGTGCTTGGCCCCGACCTCTTGGCGCACCAGCCGCTCGTTCATCGGATTGATCTCCACCCATTCCCCATTGACCTTGTCGATCAGCTTGGGTGCCAACGCGGGCCCATTGCGCAGCTCGATCTCCAGTTTGCGCTGGGGGCTTTCCTCATCGGGCCGGTGCAGGATCAGACCGGAGGTGTAGAAGCCGCGCAGGGCACTGGCACCGGAGAGTGCCAGAAAGGGATCATCCTTCACCTGCTGCTTGCTGAGCTTCTTGGTGTGATGGATCAAGATCACCCCGCAGTCGGGGTTGATGTGGTCACGTAGAACCTCGACCCGGTCCTTCAGAAAGAACATCATCGCACCGTTGTCGTTTTCGCCACCGCCATCAGGCCCGCCATCGAAGATGTTCCGGATCGGGTCGACGCAGATGATGTCGACCGGGTCGGTCGGGAAAGCCCGCCGGATGGCCTCGGCCACGCGCATGCTACCCTCGGTGTCGAGCAACATTTTCAGCTTTGGCGTGGCGACGAAGGTGTTGCGCCCGGCAGCGAGCACTTTTGGCGGCAGCGCAATCTGTTGCAGACGTTCACGCAGGTAGTGATACTGGATTTCAGCCTGCAAATAGAAGATCCGTAGGGGACGCGGCGGGGTGAAGCCGAGAAATGGCACGCCAGCGGCCATGTGCACCAGCCAAGAAATCAGCAGATCGCTCTTGCCGACCTTGGGCGCGCCACCCAGTACCAGCAGGCCACCGGGCGTCAGCACACGCGGTGCGATGATGTCCTCGGGCATCGGACTCTGGTCGTCCAGCAGTGCACCGAGCGTGAAGGCTGGCATATCCTGTAGGCCCGGTGCGCTGTTGGCCAGCCTGAGCAGCGGCGGGCCATTCTTCTCAATGTGCTTGGCCCAGAGGCGCTCGGATTCCGCTTTCAGGCGCTCTTCTGGCCAGCTAGGACGCAGGGCCGCTGCATTGTAGCCACGGATCGCCTCCCAGCCCTCATCCGGCGACATACGACCTTCATGGACCATGCGCAGGAAATGCCCAATGGCGGCACTGGCTCCGGCGAAGCGGCTCCACTCATCCTGATCGCCCTCACGCACCGGCGTGGTCAGCACCGCGTCCATCGCAGGCGTCATCCGCGAGATGCTCGCACCCCGCAGAATGGAGGCGGCGGAATGACCAAATCCAACGATACGATCCGCGTTCTGATCCCACTGAGTATCCGCAAGAAAAACGGTCGGCCAAAAATCCTGCCGCCCGCCGGTTATTTGCCCAGCGAAGATCAAACCCAAGATCCACACATCCTGCGCGCCATCGGCCGGGCTTGGGGCTGGCGGCGGCGCATGGACGCTGGCGAGTTCAGCACGATCCAAGAGCTGGCCGAGGCCGAAGGATTGGTGAAGCTCTACCTAACCGGCCAACCAAGCCTCGGCTTGTTCTCGGACGAAGGTGGTGGGTTTCTTGGCGGTCATGCCATGAACAGTGATAATCGCTTGAAGACCGTGGCGGGCTTGTCTGGGCTTTGGGGTGGCGACGCGCTGGACCGTGTACGCGCCGGTGATGGCGCAACAACCCTCTACGGCAGACGTCTTGCCGCTCACCTCATGGTGCAGCCCATTGCAGCGCGCCCATTGCTTTCAGATCCGATTGCGAGTGGGCAAGGCTTTCTTGCACGGTTTCTCATCACAGAGCCACCAAGTGCCATTGGCACGCGCCTGCGCCAGACGGGCGACAATGTAGCGGATGTAGCGATTGTAGCAGCGTCCGAACGTCTTTCAGCAATTTTGGCACAGCCGTTCCCAACCAGTGAAAACAACCCTAAAGAACTCTCCCCGCGCGCTTTGCCTTTATCTCCGGAAGCCAAAAAATTGTTGTTTGGATATTATCTGGCAACAGAGCAAGCACAGGCGCAGGGCGGCGACCTTGAGCAAGTCAAATCCTTTGCGTCTAAATCCCCAGAGCAGGCGGCGCGGCTCGCGGGCGTGTTGACCCTTTGGGCAGACCTCGGAGCCAGCGTCGTATCCGCCGAAACAATGGCTAACGCAATCGACCTTGCCCAGTTTTATCTTTTCGAAGCGAAGCGGCTTGCAGAGGCCGCGACCGTCACAGAAGAAATTGACCGGGCAGAAGAGTTGCGGCGCTGGATCATGGAAATCTGGCAGACCAAGGCGGTGCGCCAAAACCGCGACCCGCTGACGATTGTGCCGCGCGATGCTGTGAACTTTGGGCCAAACTCAATCAGGGAGACTGTTACGGTAAAGAAGCTGATGAAAGTCTTGGCAGATCATGGGTGGCTGGCACAGCTCGACGCAGGCACGGTTATAGATGGTAAGGCCCGACAATTGGCTTACCGAGTCGTGAGGGCTGTATGATGCTTTTCGACCCCCGCGCCGCGCTGGCAGAAATTGAGAAACAAGCGTCTACCCCTGCTACATCCGCTACATCCGCCACACAGCCACCCAAAATCTATTCTTTTGTAGCGAAAGTAGCGGATGTAGCAGCACCCCAACGCCAAATCCAAGAAATTCGTCAGGCCGCGCAATATCGGAATGAAGCAGACATGCGCTATGGCTTCGCCATCAACGGGCATCCCAAAACATGGACCGGCAATGTCGTTTCTCTCGACGCATGGCGGCAGTTGTCGGACTGGGACAGGCATGGCCCCGACGGTCGGCTTTGGAACGGCATCACTCATTCTTGGGAGACACCAGAATGAACGCATAGTGAAGAGTCGCCCGGATGTCGCTTGAATTGCAGAAGCCTTTCAACGAGATTGAGGGGGGCACACTGCCCCCCCCTTTGGTGCAACCGCCGATTCAGGATCTGGCACGGATACCTGCGCCTCGTGTCGCAATTATCGCAAGTGTCGCAGCCCCAACCTGCCCCGGAAATCGAAAACTACAACTCGGTCAATCGAACCCTTATGTTATGGAAGTACATATGATTTGTGACCTCACAGTTCAGATCGATATTCGCAAAGTCGCCAAATTGGTTTCAGAGGTACCAGAAACCATCCACTTCGAAGGTGAGCGGATCGTCACGACATGGACAGGAACCAACTTCGGCGGGCGTAGGCAGTGGTTTCTTTGCCCTTCGTGCGATCGTCGGTGTGCGATTATCTATCGCCGCGGCAACGGACCCCTCTGGTGCTGCCGAATATGCGGAAGCGGAAGGTATCTTAGCGACCATGAGAGCCCACACCAGCGCAGGCTGAGCAAGCTTCTAAAGGTACGGAAACACTTCGGGCAGAATGAGGGCGGAATTTTAGCACCCTTCCCTCCAAAACCCAAAAGTATGCACCCGACGAAATACAATCGGATACGGAAAACCTCTTTGAAGCTAGAACTAGATTTCTTACTCGACGACATGGCCGATTTTCTTAAGATGAGTCGTGATGACCTGGCTGAGTACCTAGTGTTACGCACCTGACGCAAGCTTCCCAGTCTGCTTCTGGTGCACCTCCGACGTTCATGCGAAGTGCCGAGTGGCAGCTATGCGCAGGAAGTGAACTTTGCAAAGTTTGACCCGTTTCCCGGCAGCGGACCTTCGTGCAAGGCGCGGCGAATGACGGTAGAGAGCCCAGACTTCCGGATTGCCGGATCGCAGCTAAGGTCTTCTTTCGGGAATTGAAAATTTTGTACCTGTGAACACGTCTGATACTGAACATTGTCCAATTGGCAGCTTGCTGCAGTGCGGATTTCCAAAAGCGGACATTGCCAAACGACGCAGAGTCAATCTTATGTCAAATTAAGATGATGCTAGTGCGTTGAGAACTATACGATTCTAAATCAATGCAAAAAGTGGTACGTCAGAATTGCTCAAACTGTGGTTGAACTAGCGTTGCAGCGCTAGCAGTTGATATGCCATCCGCGCGTCATCAGACGATATCAACGGCATCCCCCGCGCAATCCAACCAGGGCCGCGATCATTGCCCATCATGCCTTCGGAGACATCTACAACGCCATCAAATCCATTCTGTAAAAGGAATGAGACGACATACTCGGTCCGCCCACCTGTCGCGCAAATTAAACCGATGGTTTTGCCATGATCCGCATTCAATATCGCGGTGATCTGCTGCGGAAAATCGGGGTTATGCATCGTCAGAGCAATCGCTCCTTGCGCGACCCCGGTTTCCGCCCACTCTCCTGGACTGCGAATATCAATCAGGATCATCTCATTGCTGGCTACTGCGTTGGCAGCTTCCGGCGCTGACATGATCAACGGTTCGGCGCTAACCGTTCCGGCGGTTCCAAGAAATAGAAGTGAGAATAAGAAGATGCGGATCATGTCGTCCCCTTTTTTGTGTTCGTCTTTATTTGGGCACCAGAGACTCTAAATATTAAACAACTACATGAAATAGCGACCCGACGACTGCGGTCGCGGCCATAGCTGCCGCACCCCAAAGTGTGACGCGCGTCGCACCTCGGATAATCCCCGCGCCTCCAGCAAGTGCGCCAAGACTGCCTAGTATTGCCAGAAAACCAAGGGTCGCAATCGAGACAAAGAGACCAATCTGGTCTGCCGGAGCGATCAATACAATAAGCAGTGGTGGAGCAGCACCGATTGCAAAAGTCATTGCCGAAGTCACTGCCGCCTGCAACGGGCGTGCCGTGGATGTGTCCGTGATGCCCAGTTCTTCACGCGCATGTGCGCCAAGGGCATCATGCAGTGTCAATTGCTTGGCCACTTCTAGTGCCGTTGCGCCGTCCACCCCGCGTTTGATAAATGTTGCGGCAAGCTCTTCCAGTTCTTCCTTAGGCTGGTCAATAAGTTCTTGTCGTTCTTTAGCCAAATCAGCCGCTTCAGTGTCCGACTGCGAACTCACCGAAACATACTCGCCTGCCGCCATCGACATGGCACCGGCCACAAGTCCGGCTGTCCCCGCGAGCAAAACCTCACCTGTTCCGGGTACCGCAGCAGCAACGCCCACAATGATACTTGCCGTAGACACAATACCGTCGTTAGCCCCCAAAACAGCCGCGCGCAGCCACCCTATTCGCGACATATTGTGAAGTTCGGCGTGCTGAGTGTTCATTCTCTGCCCTCTTAGCTCTGTGCCTTGGGCGTCAGCGCCATGGTCGCATCATATTGTGACAAGAAGACATCCCCATTCAAGTCATGGATCAGATGGGATGTCTTGAGGCGGTCCATCACGGGGCCTTTAACCTCGGACAAATGGAATCCAACGCCCATATCCTTGAGACGTAGATTGATCGCCTCAAGACTTTCGAGGGCGGAATAGTCCACCTCGTTCACTGCTGAGAACATTAATATGACATTTTTGATTTCGGTGCCTTCGGTAACCCGCGCCTGCACCATATCCTGCAGGAAACGCGCATTAATAAAGTACAGGCTTTCGTCAACGCGTAGCGTCAGGAGAGTCGGATCTGTTTCGACATCGTGGCGGTGAATATTACGGAAATGCTGACTGCCTGGCACAAGGCCTACTTCGGCGACATGTGGGCGTGACGTTTTGTAAAGATGCAGAAGAATCGAGATAGTGACACCACTCGCCACACCGACTTCGACACCTAGGGTCAGGGTCAGAAGAATGGTGGCAAGGACTGCCAGAAAATCATCACGGTTGTAGTTCCATGTCTTCTTCAGAATGGTCAGATCCACAAGGCTGAGAACGGCAACGATGATCGTGGCTGCAAGCGTCGCCTTTGGTAGGAAAAACACTAAGGGCGTAAGGAATAGGGCTGCGAGGGCCAAACCCATTGCCGTATAGATGCCTGCCGCAGGTGTCTCTGAACCAGCATCAAAGTTGACCACCGATCGGGAAAAACCACCGGTGACGGGGAAGCCGCCGGTGAATGCAGCCCCAAGGTTGGCCGCGCCAAGACCAATCAATTCCTGGTTCGGGTCGATCTGCTGGCGTTTTTTGGCAGCGAGAGTTTGCGCGACAGAGATGCTTTCGACGAAACCAATGATTGAGATAAGGATAGCTGGCATCAATAATGATCCGAGCAAATCAGGAGACAGGCTTGGCATGGTCAATGGCGGCAGACTTTGGGGAACCTCGCCTACGATTTTTACACCCTTATCCGCCAACCCAAAAAGCCATACCGATACTGTGGTTGTCACGACGGCGGCCACGGGACCAGCTTTGGTCAGGATATCCGCCATGAGCGCAGACAGGCCCATCCTCTTTAAGAGCGGTTTTAGGTTCTTTCGCACCCAAAACAGAAATGCCGTCGCCGTCCCCCCGATAATCACCGTAATCCAGTTGATTTGGTTGAGGTGCTCAAAGATCGAGCTCAGCATTTGGGGCAAAGTATGCCCATGCGCACTGATACCTAAAATATGTGGGAGTTGGCTGACGGCGATAAGAATACCGGACGCCGTAATGAAGCCCGCAATGACTGGATGACTCAGGAAATTCGCGAGAAAACCCAAGCGAAAGATGCCCAAAAGAACTAAAAAGCCACCTGACAGAAAAGCCAAGGTTAGCGCTGCTATCGCGTATCCCGCGGTACCAGTTTCAGCGACCTGACCAATTGCTGATGCCGTTAGCAACGACACCACAGCCACAGGACCGACCGCCAACGCGCGGCTTGTACCGAATATTGCGTAAAGCACGATCGGTGCAATGGATGCATAAATTCCCGCCTCTGGTGACAACCCTGCCAAAAGCGCATAGGCCAGCGACTGTGGGATCAGCATGATCGTAACAATCAAAGCCGCAATCATGTCATTTGAAAATGTAGTCCGGTCGTAACGGTGCCCCCAATCAAGAATAGGGAAGTACTGGCGAAAATTTTGCATGAGTATTTGTCCATGAAAGGCGGCGGCCAGAGTGTCTTTCCCTCTGACCGCCAAGGTAAGGTCTGCCAGGGAACGAACAGACCTATCAAGTGGTGGGGGCGAAGGTGCCCTCCACGATTTTGGTTCGGCAGGCCTAGTCGGCCGTAACCTTGATGTTTTCAGGTTTCGCCAGCCACTCTTTGCCTTTCAGCATGGCCTTCCAATAAATTGGGGGCAGAAGCTTTTCCTTCATGAACCATGCTGCACGACTTGGCTTAGTCCCATCGATCATAAAGGACGGGAAGCTTGGCTTAAGCGCGCCGCCATACCCGAATTCTGCCAGCACGATCTTGCCGCGCTCAACTGTCAGTGGGCAAGATCCATAACCGTCATATTGGGCCACGGGCGAGCGTCCGTTAATATCAGCGACGATATTCGCGGCGACCGTGGGTGCTTGCTTGCGTGCCGCTGCCATCGTTTTGGCGTTTGGCGCATTCATCACGTCCCCCAAGGACCAGATATTGTCGAACGTTTTGTGGCGCAAAGTTGCCTGATCAACGTCAACCCATCCCGCAGCATCTGCCAGTGGAGACACACGAATAAAATCCGGAGCAATTTGGGGTGGGCACACATGCATCATGTCGAAATCAACGGTGATTTCTGTCGGGGTGGTATCCGGCTTGGCAACCTTAAACGTCGCCTTCTTTGCGACACCATCGACGGCGGTCAGGGTATGGAAAAAGTTAAGGTCGGCATCGTATTTTTTAACATATTCCATCAGCGCAGGAACATAGTCCTTAACCCCGAACAAAACCCCACCCGCGTTCATAAACTGGATGTCGATGTCTTTGAGCACGCCACGCCGAAACCACGCATCACCAGACAGATACATCGCTTTTTGGGGCGCACCGGCACATTTGATAGGCATCGGCGGTTGCGTAAACAACGCGCGGCCCTCTTTCATCTCTTGGACGAGCTGCCATGTGTATGGGGCCAGATCATAGCGGTAGTTCGATGTAACGCCGTTGCGCCCCAACGTTTCCTCTAGACCCTCGACACCTGCCCAGTCCAACTTAAGACCGGGAGAAACCACAAGGCGATCATAAGTCACGACGACGCAGCCGTCGAGGATAACGGCATTGTTTTTAGGCTCAAACGCAGCAACCGCCGCTTTGATCCACTTAACGCCGCGCGGGATAAGTGAAGCCATTGTTTTGGCGGTTTCGGTCGCCTCGAACACGCCGCCACCGACCATGGTCCAACCGGGCTGGTAATAATGCACGTCGGATGGGTCAATGATCGCGATAGACAGGTTTGATTTACGTGCGAGCAAGCTTGCAGCCGTAGCAATCCCGCCTGCCCCGCCACCCACAATCACAACATCATATTTGGCATCGCCCGTTTCAGTCGGCGTTTTGCCACCATTTGCGATACGTCGCGCAACGCCGCTCATGTCATATCCAGCAGCTTTCGTCGCTGCCAGAATTTCGGGCAACGGGCGTTTGTGTGCCTCGTGCAGCGACCAGAGCGTCGCAGAACGGGTGCCAGTACGGCAGTAACCCAAAACCGGACGCGGCAAAGCCTTTAGGGCGATGTCGAAGTCTTTCACGTTTTCGTCGGTAACCATGCCCGACTGAACTGGAACATATGCGATTTCAAGACCAGCCTTTTTGGCGGCTTTCTCGATTTCTGCATAACTGGGCTGATCTGCGCCCTCACCATCTGGACGGTTGCAAATGATTGCACGAAATCCAGCTTTTTTAATGTCAGCCATGTCGGCGACCAAGACTTGTGGCGCGACAGAAACCTTGTCAGTAATTCTTTTGATGTCCATCATTTTTTCCTCAGTTACAGACCGTTGACGGGTACTTTGAGCATCGGATTACCGTCTTTATCCTTTGGCACTTCGCCAGCGCGCATGTTCACTTGCAGCGATGGAATGATAAGTTTGGGCATCCCCAATTGCGCGTCCCGCTCTGTTCGGAATTTGACGAAATCTTCTTTCGTCTTGCCACCACCCACATGAATGTTGTTGGCCTTCTCATCCGCTACGGACGTTTCCCAAGCAATGTCGCGGCCATTCGGGCCGTAATCATGGCACATGAACAGCCTCATATCGTCAGGCAGGCTCAGCACTTTCATGATTGAATCATACAGTACTCCCGCATCGCCACCGGGGAAATCCGCACGCGCAGACCCGCCATCTGGCATGAATAATGTATCGCCTGTGAAAGTCGCGTTGCCGATGACGTGAACCATGCAGGCAGGTGTGTGACCAGGCGTGAACATTGCCACGGCCTGCAGGTCGCCAATCATGTAGGTGTCACCGTCTTTGAAGAGCGCGTCGAACTGCGACCCATCGCGCTGGAATTCCGTACCCTCGTTAAAGATTTTACCGAAGGTCTCCTGAATGATCATGATGCCCTCGCCGACACCGATCTTGCCGCCCAATTCTTGCTGAAGGTATGGGGCAGCACTCAGGTGGTCTGCGTGGACATGGGTCTCGATGATCCATTCCAGTTTCAAGCCGCGCTCTTTGATGTGAGCGATCATAAGGTCGGCACTATCATGCGTGATGCGTCCGGCCGCATAGTCTAGATCCATTACGCTATCGATAATTGCGCAGGCATCAGAAGACGGGTCTTTGACGATGTAGCTGATGGTATTGGTCGGTTCGTCAAAGAAGGCTTCAACTTCAGGTTTGATGTCCATATTTACTGGATAATCGGTCATAGATCTTACTCCTGAGATGGCCCAACTCGGGCTGTAGGGATCAGCGCCTAGCGGGTAATCTGGCACTCTTGGGAATTTCGTTTTGAGTTATTCTGAGATGTTTGTCTGATGCACCTTGCGATATGCGTTGAGGCCTCCGGCGATAAAGCGGGCATTTTTGTAGCCCATATCAACCAAAGATGCAGCCGACAGGGCACCACGGTTATAGGCGTTGCAGTAACATAGGATGGTCGTATCAAGATCGGGCAGCTGACCTTCGACGTTCATTTCCAGCTTGCCACGACTGATATTGATCGAGCCGTGGATATGCCCCGCATCATGTTCCTCCTTGTCACGGATATCCAAGGCTACGGCCCCGGTTTTTAGCAATCCATCGACATCTTCAGGAGCAACAGAACCGGCTTTTGCTTGCGCTGCATCAGCCATTTCTTGAAATTTTTGTGTATATGCCATCTTGAGAAAACCTTGTTACAGGGTCAGTGACTTTCGCCATTTGCCATCATCATTTCGTGTACGGCTTGCATGCCGCGATCTGCCATTGCAGTGACTTCAGTTGCATGGGTTTGGAGGGCTTCGACCATCTGCGGATTATCTGAGGTCTGAATGACAACCAGTCCTTCGTCTTCGACCGAAACTTCAGGCATTATCTCCTCACCACGCAAAAAGAAGATATCCAACGTGGGGCTTTGGATCAGGATTTTAGGGTCATCCAACTGCCCCACGCGATCAATCATACCAACCGAATAGTTCACAAGTGCATCCATCACGACAGGGTCAGAAGACCGCGTCACGGTGCGAATACCATTGGGCAGGTTTTCGACCTCTCGCGTGATCGTGTCGAAATTATTGAACATAACGGCGAGGTCCGCGCTTTCTTCGGGTGAAGTGTTTTCACCCTGCAAGCCCGGCATATTCGTTTCGTCATGCTGCATCATCCCGCCGCCGTGGTGGTCCATCATTCCATGACCGCCAGACATCGCGACATACATGCCCCCTGCACCCGCTGCGCCCGCCAAAATGACCGCAGCCACGATAAATGTTGATCTGGATGCCATGCGTTAAGCCGCCTTCGTGGTTTGCTGAATGGGTGTCAAAAGACGCCGTGCATAAAAGCCTGCGGTCACTGCGGCGAGGAAAAGAACAACTTCCCAGCGCCCCGTACCAAGGGCTGGTATCGCGGCACCTGGGCAAAATCCTGCAATGCCCCAGCCGATACCGAAGATTGCTGAACCTCCGACAAGGCGAGCGTCAATGTTGCTGTTGTTCGGGATTTGGAACCCACCGGCAAACAACGGTGCAGTGCGACGCCAAACAAGACGATAGCCAATGAAGGTGACTATGACTGCGCCGCCCATTACAAAAGAGAGGCTTGGATCCCACGTGCCCGCGATATCGAAAAAGTTAAAGACCTTAGCCGGGTTCATCATTCCAGATATCGCGATGCCAACACCAAAAATGAGGCCAGTGAAAAGTGCAAAAATCAGTTTCATTGGCTTCAAGCTCCAAACACGTGGCGGGTCAGGTAAACGGTGATGGCTGCGGTCACCATGAAAGTAGGCACAGCTACGATTGAACGCACGGAAAGCCGTGACAAACCGCAAACTCCGTGACCGGAAGTGCAGCCGGACCCAAGGCTTGCGCCAAACCCGACAATCACGCCTCCGATGGCAATCATGAGGGGGCTTACGGGCACCGAAAGTTCGGGCATTTGACCAGTGATCAAGAAGATCAGACCGGGTGACAGGATCATGCCGACAACCATTGCGGCGCGCCAAGAAAACTCAGAACTATTTTCTGCGAAGACGAGGCCAGACATGATGCCCGTTGCGCCAAGGATGCGCCCCAATCCAAGCATAAGAAGGACCGCACCAAGACCAATCAACGCACCCCCGCCAAGAGATGCGAATGGTGTAAATAGCGTCTCCATCTTAGCAGTCCTTGCAGGTTTTAAGACCAAGGATCGCATAAATCGGGCAAATCTTGAGTGTTGATGTCGCGAGCATCACAACGCCGATCACTGCCGCACCATATTTGAACAGCGGAGCCGCAAACAGCGACAGACCGCTGAAAAAGGCGAGATAAAGCAATACCACGCCTAAAGCAGCACGTAGAATACGGTCGATGGTTCCAACATTGACAGCCATAATGTCCTCCAAGATTTAAGTTAACCTCAAGGTATAAGTTATTGATTGCTACTTCAGTGATATTGTCACCTAACGCTCAAATAATGCGATCCTAATTAATCGCTTTCGGCAATGGCGCGCAAAGCAGGCTTGTCCGACAGGGTGATACGCCCGCGCGATTGCACGATAAGACCGCGTTTTTGAAAATCATGCAGCACCCGCGAGATGACTTCACGCGCAGTTCCCAGCTCACTCGCAATGTCTTGATGCGTGGCTGATATTTCTTTGTCACCACCTGCCAAAACAACCAGCCGTTCGGCAAGGCGCACATCAATCCGTCCGAAAGCGACATCGTCTACCACCCGCAACAGATCAATCAAGCGGCGTGAATATGCTGCGAAGACAAACGATCGGAAAGCTGGTTCTTCGGCGACTAAACGGTCAAACGACATCTTAGGCAATACCACCACCTGGATATCAGATTCTGCGACTCCTTCAGCGTTATAAGCCTCTTCAGCCAACATGCAGGCAGTCGTCAGAACGCAGCTTTCGCCTGCATCGACGCGGTACAAAACAATGTCTCGACCATTACCAGAGGTCTGCGAAACGCGGATCGTTCCATCGTATAGGAAAATGAGGCTATCTGGCACGTTTTCTGGCCCAAACACCTGATAACCCTTCTTGTGGTCCCGAATGAAGGCCACATCGAGAAGCCTGTCGCGCACTGGACGCGGCAGGCCTTGGGTCCCCTTGAACCGTTCAGTCCAGTCAATGGCGCTCATTGGGTCATCCGCATAGGTGCGACGATACCCTCTTCAATGGGCGCAATTCGTGCCAGAAGCTCACCCTTGTTGGACGCAATATCCGCCAACGTGAGATCGTCAAGCACTGCCATGAAAGCCTTTGTCGCAGTTTGCAGCGCGCGTGAAAGTTTACAGATTCCGATCAAGGGACAGGTGTTCTTTGCCGGATTGAAGCACTCGACCAGTTCAAGCGGACCTTCGGTCATACGCACGACATCACCGATGATAATCTCATCCGCAGGGCGTGCCAAACGGAACCCACCTCCACGTCCACGTATCGTTTCAAGATACCCCGCCCGTCCAAGTTCATGAACGATCTTCACGATATGGGGTCGCGCCAGGCCGTGAACTTTAACGACATCATCGACCTTGATACGATCCGGAGCTTTGAGTGCGGCAAGTTGAAGCGAACGCAGGGCATAATTGGAATAAGCAGTGAGTTTCATATCGTCCTCCACAATAAAACATCTATTTTAAATACAAGTTATTTGCAAGTTCTGTGACCTTGTCACTGAACTGGGCGGCAAGTTGCAGGTAAGGATCGATCAAATGCAACAAAAGGATTTTTACGATGACACTACTTTTGGGGGACATTGTTCCCGATTTCACCGCAGATTCCACCACTGGACTCATCTCTTTTCATGATTGGATTGGCAATGAGTGGGCCTTCTTTTTCAGCCATCCTGCGGATTTCACGCCTGTTTGTACCACCGAGATGGGACGCACATCGCAGCTGAGCGCAGAGTTCACGAAGCGCGGTGTAAAGCCGATCGGGCTAAGCACAGATACCGTTGAAGAGCACCTGAAGTGGATCGAAGACGTCAACGATACGCAGGATACGATTCTGCGCTTTCCAATTGTCGCCGATCCAGATCTCAAGATCGCCAAGCTCTATGAGATGATCCACCCTTCACAGTCCGAAACAGCTGCAGTGCGCTCTGTCTACATCATCGACAGCGAGAAAAAGCTGCGCCTGACGATGACCTATCCGATGAGTGTCGGCCGCAACTTTGATGAAATCCTACGCGTTATTGATGCGCTTCAAACCGGCGACAAATTTGGGATCGCAACACCTGCCGATTGGGTGCCCGGCCAAAAAGTGATTATCCCGCCCTCGGTGACGGATGCCCCCGCACGCGAGGCGTTTCCCCAAGGGTACGATACCATTCGCCCCTATCTACGCACCGTAAAACTCACAGCATAACTATCTAACAAAATTGGAAATATCATGCCCAAACTAATTATGCTTGCGACCTGTGCCGCGCTTATCCCCGTGGTGGCGTTCGCGCAAGAAACACCCGGCTCCCACTTTTTGGAAAACTGGGACATGGACGGCAACGGCGCTGTTTCGCTGGAAGAAATAATGGAACGCCGCGAAATTGTTTTTAACATGTTCGACAATGACCAGAATGGCGCGCTGGATTCAGAAGAATACGTCATTTTTGATGAGACACGCGCAGCCGACATGGAAAACAATGCAGGCGGTCACGGAAAAGGCGGCGACCGCATGCAAGAAGGCCTGACTTTTGGTTTCAATGACATTGATACCGATGGTCGCGTGTCGAAAGAAGAGTTCCTATCCAACTCGGCCGCTTGGGTCGCCCAAATTGATCGCAACGGCGATGGAATGATTACATCGGCCGATTTTGGGCCGCAAAGTAACTAAGACAACGGCGGTTCCCGCTGTCGGCGGGGACCACACATCTTTTGATAGAGGCAAACACCATGTTTGACGGCTTCACCGCAGAGACATTGGCGCGTGTACAATTCGCGTTCACCATCTCGTTCCACATCATTTTCCCTGCCTTCTCAATCGGGTTGGCGAGCTATCTCGCCGTTCTGAATGGCCTATGGCTGCGGACAAGAGATGAAACTTATTTAATCCTATTCAACTATTGGAAAAAGATATTCGCCGTCGCCTTCGGCATGGGCGTCGTTTCAGGTATTGTGATGTCGTACCAGTTTGGAACGAATTGGTCGGTCTTTTCGGACAAGACGGGTCCGGTTCTTGGGCCCCTTATGGCCTACGAGGTTTTATCGGCATTCTTCCTCGAAGCAGGCTTTCTTGGCATCATGCTGTTCGGGCGGGAACGTGTGGGTGACAAGCTTCATATGTTTGCCACCGCAATGGTTGCCTTCGGTACATTGATGTCAGCAACCTGGATTCTATCCGTGAACTCTTGGATGCAAACGCCCGCAGGATACAGCATCAACGAGCTGGGGCAGTTTTACCCTGAAGACTGGTGGGCAATCGTGTTTAACCCGTCCTTCCCCTACCGCTTGGTCCACATGGTGCTTGCTGCCTATCTGACTGTGGCACTTGTTGTTGGCGGCGTGGGTGGCTTGCATCTTTTGCGTAACCGCGAAGATGGGCCCGCGCGCCGGATGTTTTCCATGGCTATGTGGATGCTGGTCGTTGTCACGCCACTGCAAATTCTTGCGGGAGATTTCCACGGGATTAACACACTGGAACACCAGCCCGCCAAGGTCATGGCGATGGAAGGTCACTATGATAGCCATCCGCATGGAGCGCCGCTGATCCTGTTCGGGATCCCCAATCCAGAAGAAAAGCGGATCGACTATGCAATTCAGATTCCGCAAGTTTCCAGCTTGATCCTGAAACACGAATGGGGTGCGCCGCTTGATGGGTTGGACACAATCCCTGACGAAGATGAACCGCCCGTGATGATCGTGTTCTTCAGCTTTCGCATAATGGTAGGCCTCGGCTTTGCGATGCTTGGTCTGGGTGCTTGGAGCTTGTATCGCCGTATGCAGGCACGCCTGTATGAGGACAAATGGCTGCACCGCGCGGCAATTCTAATGGGGCCAACTGGTTTCGTCGCGGTGCTTGCCGGATGGATCACCACCGAAGTTGGGCGCCAGCCTTTTACTGTTTATGGCGTCTTGCGGACCTCGGACAGTCTTGGACCTGTCGCAGCACCCGCAGTTGCCGCATCGCTGCTGGCCTTTATTGTTGTCTATTTTTTCATCTTTGGCGCGGGGACTTTCTATATCCTGCGCATGATGAATGCGCCAACCAGCAAGCCTGATCCAGACCTCAAAGATGGGCCCATCCGCACGGCTGGCATCACCCCGATCATGCAGACCGACCCTGATTCAATCCAGGGCGAATAAGGAGCCTTACGATGTTTGAACTTTCCTTTATCTGGGCCGGCATCATTGCATTTGCGGTCCTAACCTATGTGATCCTTGATGGCTTCGACCTTGGTGTTGGCATCTTATTCCCTCTCGCTGATGGCGAGAGGGAGAAATCCACGATGATGAACTCTATCGCCCCTATATGGGACGGTAACGAGACGTGGCTGGTGCTGGGAGGCGGAGGATTATTCGCCGTTTTCCCGCTGGCCTATGCCATCATCATGCCCGCGCTCTACATGCCGATTATCTTGATGCTGCTGGCACTGATTTTTCGCGGCGTCGCGTTTGAATACCGCTGGCGGACGGAACGGTGGAAACCTGTTTGGGACGTTGCGTTTTTTGGTGGGTCAATTGTCGCCGCATTTATGCAAGGTATCGCCCTAGGCGCTTTGGTTCAGGGAATCGAGATCACCGGACGAGCGTACTCTGGCGGCTGGTGGGATTGGCTCAGCACGTTTTCAATCCTCACAGGGCTAGCTGTTGTGGTTGGATACGCTTTGCTTGGTGCGACATGGATCATTCTCAAGACCGAAGGTGATTTGCAGCGCAGGATGCAAGGATATGCTTGGTGGCTTGGGGCGGCTACGCTCGGCATCATCGGTATAGTCAGCATCCTGACGCCGTTCCAAGATCCGGAATATTTCAACCGTTGGCTCAACTTGCCTGGCAGCATCTTTAGTGTCTTGATGCCTGGTGCGATGCTGTTTGCCGCTTGGGCTTTGTTTACTGGCTTGAACGCAGGCAAAGATGGGCAACCTTTTCTGGCGTCAATCAGCATCTTTGTGCTGTGTTTCATCGGCATTGGGATAAGTTTTTATCCCAACATCGTCCCGCCAAGCCTGACAATCGTTGATGCGGCTGCCCCTGACAAAAGCCTGCTGTTTGCCTTGGTAGGAACTGTTGTTCTCGTTCCGATGATCTTAGCCTACACCGCTTACGCCTACTGGGTGTTTAGAGGGAAAGTAGATCCAGAGGAGGGTTACCACTGATGAAATACCCCTTATTGTCGAAATGGATGTGGTTCGCCGCGCTCTGGCTCGCTAGCGTTTTGGTTCTTGCGGTGGTGGCTTACGCGATAAAACTTGTCGTCTAAGGTTGCGGCGAGGGCCGATTGAAAGGCAATCATACAGTAAGAATAAGCTATGCGGAGGTCCAACATAGTTCCGTTAATACTTATAAGCGAGAGGCCGGACATGACAGTTGATCCATCCACGTTACCCATTGCCGATAACGGAATGGCCTCTAGCCCAGAAACCAAAACGGCCCAAAAGACCAGTTGGAGCAAATGGTTTCTGGTGCCTGTCTTGATGGGAACACTATTCACTGGCGCGGTGATTGGAATGTATTTTCAACCACCCGGATTGCGCGTGTTTTTCAATACAACGGGGCTAGAACCCGGTGCAGGAACGGACACGCCTATCGCGGTCGCCATCAGGCAAGTGACCACACAAGAACAGGTCGCTGTCATCAGCGAGGGCGATGTGGTCGCCTTGGGCCGGATCATCCCACGTGGCGATGTCATTAGCGTGGCCACACCCTCTGGTGCCGGCGATGCACGCATTGCAAACATCAATGTTACGGTTGGTTCCACGGTCAAGGTGGGCGATGTGCTAGCTGTACTGGACAACCTGCCCCAATTGCAAAGCGCGGTTGCCTCTGCCACAGCGGACCTGCGGGTCAGCGAGGCGACATTGCTGCAAACACAAGCCTCTAACGCCGCAAGCCTGCGCGAAGCACAAGCCGCACTGGAGCGCGCAGAAGCCGCAGCTGTCGTGGCCCGCGCCGACCTCGCGCGGTCGACATCCCTGCTTGAACGCGGCGTTACCACACGGGCTGATTTCGACCAGATCGTTGCAACCGCAACCGAGGCTGAACGCAGCGTTGAAAGTGCCATGGCAACCTTGTCGCGGTATGCATCGGACTCTCAAACTGTGCAGGCAGATATTGCTGTGGCACTGGCAAATGTCGCCGCTGCCAACGCCGGTCTGGACATAGCGATGCAAAACCTCGACCGCGCCTATGTGCGCGCGCCTGAAACTGGAACGATACTGGACATCAAAGTACGTGTTGGCGAACGCCCGCCAGCGGACGGCATCATTGACCTTGGCGATACGTCGCAAATGACGGTCGAAGCCGAGGTGTATCAAACGCTCATTGGCCGCGTGACGATTGGTGATCCTGTCACAGTGTCCGCCGAAGCTCTATCCCAAAATCTTAACGGCGTGGTATCGGCCATCGGCCTCGAGATCGGGCGGCAATCCATCATGTCGGATGATCCGGCCAGCAACACAGATGCCCGCGTTGTCGATGTCATTATCGTGCTGGACGACGCATCGTCAACGCTGGCGCAGCGGTTTACGAACCTCGAGGCGATTGTCAGGATCGATGCAGGCCGTACGCCATGAACTGGCTGCTCACGCGATTGTTCGGGCGCTTGCCCATTGGGTGGCTACAATTATCCCACAACAAAGGTCGCCTTTTTGCGGCCGTGTCTGGCGTCGCCTTCGCCAACCTGTTGGTCTTCATGCAACTGGGGATTATGGGTGCGCTAAACGGGTCCACTGTGGCCCCCTATGCGATCATCGACACGGACATAATTTTGTCCTCACAAGAAGGAAACACCCTCACTGACAGTGAGCACATCGCGCGGGTCTGGATGCTACAGGCGCTCGGCGTGGCAGGCGTGGCAGACGCAAGCCCGCTCTATATCGGCAATCTGCCCTTCACATTGGATGACGGAACTTCGGTGTCCCTTTTGGCGTTTGGCGTGAACACGACCCAGCCTGGTTTTGTCTCCTCCGCCATTGCGCCTTTGCTGTCGAAACTGACACTGGAAAACACTGCCTTACTCGATGAAGGCACACGCGGCATGCCCGCATCGGTGATTGCCGGATTGAAGGGCGGCGAAACATTTGCATTCGAAGCCTCGGGCGAGACCCTTACGGCAGTTGGAACCATGAACGTCGGTGGTGGATTTTTGGCAGACGGCATGATGATGGTGTCAGATCAGACATTCCTGCGGTTCTTCGGGTCACGCAGCAGCGCGGCTCCAGACCATATAATGATACAGGTCGCGGATGGCGTAACGGCGGGAACTGTCGCAGCGCGTTTGTCGGATGTTCTGCCAGCCCTGACTGTACGCGTCCAAACGAACGAAGCAGCAAAGGCCGCCGATCTGTCGTTCATGTCGTCCGAACGGCCGACTGGCATCATTTTCGGTTTTGGCGTGTTCATGGGTATTCTAGTTGGCCTTGTGATCGTCTACCAAGTGCTATCCACAGACGTCGCCGACCACCTACGTGAATATGCGACGTTCAAGGCCATGGGGTACGGCCAGCCGTTTTTTCTGGGCATCATCTTTGAAGAAGCCATCGTTCTGGCCGTATTCGGCTTCATTCCTGGATTGATCGCTTCAATGGGGCTTTATGCAGGGCTGGTTGCGGTTACGGGCCTGCCTGTGACGATGGAAGCCAGCCGCGCTATTCTCGTGTTTCTTGGCACGTTGACCGCCTGCACCATTTCAGGCGCTATTGCGACCCGGCGCTTGGCCAACGCTGATCCGGCAGATTTGTTTTGATGTCGGATGCACCCATCATGGTCAGCGGTCTGAACCATTTCTTCGGCACGGGCGAGGCCCGCAAGCAGGCGATTTTTGACGTCAGTCTTACGATTGCCCGCGGCAGCCTGACCATTCTGATGGGGCCATCGGGGTCTGGTAAGACAACTTTGCTGACGCTTATCGGGGCCTTGCGTGACATTCAATACGGCAGCGTTCAATTGCTGGGTCATGAATTGAACGGCGCGTCCGAGGGCAATCTAGCTGCTCTGCGCCGCCAACTCGGGTTTATATTCCAAGCCCACAATCTGCATGAAAGCCTGACCGCAACACAAAACGTGCTCATGGGTCTTGAGGTCCATGGCAAAGGCGCCGCCAGCTTACAGCGGGCCGCAAGCCACCATATGTTGGACCTGCTGGGCCTTGCGGACCGTCGCGATTATTTGCCGGGCAATCTGTCTGGCGGGCAAAAGCAACGGGTCGCCGTGGCGCGTGCGCTGGTCGCAAACCCACAGGTTGTCCTCGCCGATGAACCCACTGCCGCGCTCGACAAGGAGTCAGGCCATACCGTTGTCGAAATGCTGAAAACTTTAGGCCAAGTGCGCGGCACAACCACAGTGATGGTCACGCACGATCCGCGTATCCTTGAATTGGCCGACAGGATCATAAAACTGGAAGACGGACGCGTTGTATCGGACGAAAGCAACTAAGGACTGCGCTATTCCACGGCAGTCCCGAACCCGGCGATTGCAAAGCCAATCCCCCCCAGAATGACAAAGAAAGTGGCCTTGCGACCCCCACCGCTTTGCGACCAAGCGCCTTTTGCGGCGATCAACGCTTGCAGGCCGTAATAAATGGCAAAGGCGCGCGATGCGAAGCTGATGATCTCGAACACGCTCAACTGCCATGTGAGGACCAGCCCGACTGCAACTAAAACGCCGTACCCCGTTCGCGCCGACATGCGCCCTCGGGTCAGTTCGGCGATCAAACCGCCAGCGCCGCCCGTGTCTGCCACCGCAGCGCTGAACTGGGCACTGATTGCGGCGGCAACCAACAGGAGCGGCAAGACAGGCGCGACCAATCCCATAAGGTCGATGATCGCGGTTTCATCCAGCGTCATCGATCCCGCAGCGAACACGTAGCTGAGCAGCAAAATGTAGGCCATGTAGATCCCGCTTGATAGCCACTGCGCCAGCTTCATCGACTTTATGCGGATCGCACCATTGTACTCTTCATCGAGATAGCGGGAGGTTTCGAACCCCTGCACAGTTACCAACAGTCCAGCAACAAGCGCAATTGCCTGCCATCCGCCAACTGTTGCCGGATTGACCACCAACTCGCCTAGATTTACCTTTTGGGCGAAATACCAAACGAGGCCGAACAGCAATCCTGCAATGATTGAAAGCTTTATGCCAACCGTGACTTGTTCCATCCGTTCGAGCGCGCGAAACCCCTTCGTCCAACCCACAATCAGGACCAACAGAAAGACCCCACTTGTTACAAGTTTGGCGTAGATGGGATCACTGAAGGCGGTCATGCTGACAGCAAAGGCGCCCAATAGGTTCAGGTAGTAGGCAACTGAAATGATGTAGGCAAAGGCTAACGCCCATGACGCAAGCGTTTCCAACCTGGCCTCAGTCGCACTTCGCATCCCGCCAAGTTTCGCCAGTCGCGCAATGTTGAACCGGATCGCGGAGCCGAAAAGATAGGCGCCAACACACAGGATCATCATAACCAAGGGCGCATATTGGCCAAACGATGCATTCAGGATCGGCCCAAGCACCAGAAAACCGCTGCCTATGATTGACGCCAGCGGCGTGATCGCCGCACGCCATAGCGTTGCCTGTGCCAGTCTTGGATAAAATAGAAGCCCAGCCACACACAAGCAGACAAAGACGATAAAAAAGTTAAGCATGAGGTCCTGAATGGCCATCAAGCGCCATAGATATTACAATGTTTAGGGGATTGCATAGACGATCACTGCCCACTTAAACAGGGCGCGATCCAGATCTCTACATGAACACTTCGCAAGCGATAATCTATGAATGAAACACACGGGAGAAGCGCATGTCAAAGGTCCGCTTTAACAGAATCTCTCCAATCGTCTTGCAGCCTTGGCGATAGTCAGCTTCCTTCTTGCTGTTTTTCGCTGCACTTGCAGCACGGGGAGAGCAGCCATTCGTAGCAAATCGACGAGGGTCGGCTTTGTCCCGCACTGTGTCAGTTCGCGACCTGCTTGGCGAAGGTCAGCTATCGCAAATTCGCACTGAGGTTCATGGGTCCGCTTCGGGCTGACAGCGGTCATCCGAGAGTTTCACTTGGGATACTTGCCTCTTAACCTCACGCTTGATTTCACATGGGCACCTTGTGTTAGGTGCAAAACACTAGTGCGCAAAAAAATGTTGAGGCCCAAAT